>Ga0209722_1000875_pt1 | contig 29742 bp, 27 predicted proteins | sample BioC12SIPDNA_2_FD_185745 | JGI IMG/M metagenome (GOLD analysis project Ga0209722, IMG submission 185745) | Anaerobic biogas reactor microbial communites from Washington, USA - Biogas_R1_A C12 SIP DNA (SPAdes) (version 2) | ecosystem: Engineered > Bioreactor > Anaerobic > Unclassified | place... | reverse complement strand
CAGCCGCGTCAGCCGGGCGAATCCCAGGCACAGCGTGGTCAGGAACCAGACAGCCAGCGGGTTGCGGCGGCGCGCCACGGCCTAGGCTTCCAGGGCGATGGTCTGCCCCAGCATGGGGGAGAATTTGCGTGCCCGGCCGTTCGCATTCGCGGCCATCCATTCCACTGCCGGCGCGTCGCCATGCACAAACACGATGTTCTTCGGGTTCAGATGCTCGATCAGACGCCGGAGGTCTTTCCGCGACGCATGCGCGCTGAAATGGAACCGCTGCCGGTTGGCGAGCCGGATGTTCACGGAGCGGCCCGGCGTTTCAAAGGGCATCTTGTCGCCCGTGTTGGCGTGCAGCAACCGGTACCCCAGCGTATCTGGATCGAGGTACCCCACGAAGAAGATGCCGTGCCGCGTCGACCGCACCATCTCCTTTGCGATCATGGCCGACGGCGTGTTCTCCACCATCATCCCCGACGTCGCCACGATGATGCACGGTTCCTCGAGCAATTCGTCGACCGCGTCCGGCTCCCAGACGTTGCCGACGCGCTCAAATTCATCGAGCGGGCGCAGGTTCGCCTGCGGCCCGAGATAGTCCAGGTTATCGCTGTAGATCTCATAGATCGCCCGGCCCAGCCCCGACGAATACACGGGCACGCGGGGAATCATGCGCGAACGCTTCAGGCGCGCGATGATATTGAGGATTTCCTGGTTCCGGCCAAGCGCGAACGCCGGCACGAGCACCACCCCGCCCGACTCCAGCACCTGCGTCATGGCCGCGGCAAACCGCTCGATCTCGTCTTCGTAGCTCGGTTCGTCGTCCGATTCCTGGGCGCCCCGCGTGCTCTCGCAAATCAGCGTGTCGACCTGGATCGCCTCCTCGAGCAGATCGTGGCCGCGCATCAACTCCTGATGCGTAAGACAGATGTCGCCGGTGTAAAACACGGTGTGCCCGGGAAACTGCAGCAGAATGCACGCGCTGCCCAGCACATGCCCCGCGGACCGGAATTCCGCGCGCACCGGGCTCTGGTACGTCAGCGCGAACTCGTAATCCATCTCCAGGCCGTCCGTCCGCCGCAGGGCAAACCCCACATCGTCGTGACCATACAGGGGATACCCGCGCACGCCCTGGTTCCGCTCCAGCATCTCCATCACCGACACGCTATTGTGAAGCATGCGGTCCATGATGGATACGGTCGGGCGCGTCGTGTACACGAAAAGCCCCGGAAACTGGCGGAGAAGATAGGGCACCGCTCCGCAGTGATCAACATGCCCGTGGGAGACCAGCGCCACGTCCGGCGGACGCGTCAGGATGGACAGATCGGGCAGCGCGTCGCGGCCTTCTTTCTTGGGATGGAGGCCGCAATCCAGGATGATGCCCGTGTCGGCTCCACTCACAAAATAACTATTCGCGCCGATTTCCGTGCCACCGCCTAAAACGGTGAATTCAACAGTGCTCACGTAAGAATCCTCACACCCGGGGATTTTAGCCTCCGGCGCGAAAGAGGTCAACCTGGCAGCTTTGGGAGCGCCGCCTGCGCCGCGGCCCAGCACCGGCCGTCAACCCGGCCGGCCGCGGGAACCGTCACAGAAACTCCGCCCGCGTGTGATCCATCAACTCAAACAGATTGTAGCCCAATTCCCGCATCAGCAGGTCCAGACGCACGATCGGCAGGCCGAGGACGTTTTGATAGCATCCGGAATACCCCGCCACCAGCAGGCTCCCGGGGCCGTCCACGGTGTACGCGCCCGCCCGGTCAACCGGGCGCACCGCGTGTACAAAATGCGCGATCTCCTCGTCAGACAGGGCACGAAACGTCACGTCCGTGCGTTCCACCCCCTGCGCGGCCGCCCCGGTCTCGGTATCGACCAGCGCCAGGCCCGTGAGTACCGCATGCGTGCGCCCCGACAGACGCGCCAGCATCCGGCACGCCTCGTCGAGGCCGGCCGGCTTGCTGAGCGTCTGGTCTCCAAGAAACACCAGCGTATCCGCCGCAATGACCAGCGACGGATCCGGCAGACGCCGCGCCACCTCGTCGCGTTTCGCGCAGGCGTTGGCCACGACGAGCTGCTCGGGCGGCAGGCCGTCGTCGATTTCAGGAGCCCCGCTGGTCACCACGTCAAAATCGAGGCCCAGGGCCGCCAACAGGGCGCGCCGGCGCGGCGAGGCCGATGCAAGCACGAGCCGCTTCACGGCGCCGGGATCTCTTCCGAGGGGATGGGAATGTCAATCACGGCCGGATCCCGGGGCAGGAGCAACCCGCCCGCGGGCGCTTCTTCATAGGTTTCCTGGTTCTCGATGATGACGGTGCCCTCGGGGATCGAGAACTGGGTCTGCCCCGGCTCCACCGCCTCGTTAACCCGATATTCCGACATCCGGATTTCCACCCGCGAATTGGCGTCGTTGACTACGATCACCCGCGTCGGAAGGTAGTCGGTCTCGCGAAGATACAGGTACACCGCCTCAAACGCCGCCGCCGGGCCCGCGGACGCCGCTTCATCTTCAGATTCCCGCTTCCTGGGGCGCAGCAAGAGTCCCTTCACCGCGCCTTCCTTGACCTCCGGGATGAACAGCGATACGTCAAACGCTTCCCGCAGGCGCTTAAAATCCTTGGCAAACCCCATGTAGAGCGCTTCCGTGGCCGGATCGTCTTGCAGGTCGTCGATCTGGAGCTGTTCCATGTCCTCGTCGTACCGGTACAGGCGCAGCGCGTCGATCAACAAGTCGGTTTCGGAGGACTCGTCGTACCGGAACACGATCCGCTTCGGATGGACAAACAGCATCGTGCCCCTGGCTTCAAACACGCCGTCCGTCGTCACGTTTTCCCGTTCAATGCGGGCCTGCACCACGCGGATGGCGTCGCGCCGCACGGAGAGCTCCTCCAGAAACGCATCCACGTTTTCCGGCTCAACCGCCGCGAAAACGGTCCACAACAGCATCATCACGGCGCGGCATCCTCCCTGGGCGCCGGGGGTTTAGGCTCCGGCGGGTCTACAGATGAATCCGCGGGGCAGGGCCGGGGTTCCACCGCCGGCGCCGCGGGGCGGTCCGCCGGCACGCCGGGCGAAAACGACGCAAACCCGCCCAGCTCCGACTCCGGACCGCTGGTATCATCCGCAATATTGACGACCGGCAGATCTGTATCTTCATCTTCCTCGCCGGCGTCGTTCGCCACCCCCGCGTCAAAGAAACTCGCCGACACCCCTTCCTCCTCCGGAATCAGGCTGTCGAGCAGGCTTTTGTGCGTCTCGAGAATCGCCAGCATCTCCCGCCGCATCCGGCTGCGCTGCTGCTCGAGCACATGAATGTCGCGCACCAGTTTCCGGGGCAGTTTCGCGGCCGCAAGCTGGGCCTGGGCCTTCTTCAGCCGCGCTTCCTCGATCAGCGACTCGGCCTCGCGCTTCGCCGATGCCAGAATGTCCTCGCTGAACTTCTGCGAACTGACCAGCGCGCTGCGCAGGGTCTTCTCGACCTCCCGGTACTCGTCTATCGTGGCGCGCTGTTCGTCGACCTTCTCCCTGAGATGCCGGATCTGCCCCAACAGACGGTCCACGATATCCGCCACGCGCTCCAGAAACGCGTCCACCTCGCGCGCATCGTATCCGCCCAGCATCGCGCGCTTGAAATCCTGGTTATAGATGTCGCTCGGCGTGATGGCGATATCCTCGCCCAGTGCATCCACGAGCATCCGATCCTTCTTCACGGTCCCCGAGTCTTCTTTTTTATCGTTCATTTAACGCCCCAGCTCCCGCGAACGGGCCGCCGCCGCCGCGACACCCGCCCGGATGACCTCTTCAAACCCGTGTTCCCGAAACGCGCGCAAGGCCGCTTCCGTCGTGCCCCCTTTCGAGGTCACCCGCTCGCGCAACACGCCCGCCGACTCGCCCGATTCCATCAGAAGCCGCCCCGCGCCCAGCGCCGTCTGTTTCGCCAGTTCCGTCGCCTGCGCTTCCGTCAGCCCCTCTTCCCGGGCCGCGCGCACCAGGCACTCCACCAGGTAGAAAAAATACGCCGGACCGCTCCCGCTCAGCGCCGTCACCCCGTCCATCGCGCTCTCCGGCACCACCTCAACCAGCCCCACCGACTCGAACACGGCCTTCGCAAATGCGATGTCGTCCTCGCGGCAATTCCGGCCCGGGGCAATGGCCGACGCACCCGCACCCACCAGCGCCGGCGTGTTCGGCATGACCCGGACCACCCGCACGTTCGTGCCCAGACGCTCCTGGAAAAACCCCGTCGACAGCCCCGCGCAGATCGAAATGACCAGCGTGCCCGAGTCAAACGAGCCCGCCAGCGGTTCCAGGGCTTCCAGCGCATGCTGCGGCTTCACGGCCACCAGAAGCGCATCGCTTGCCTCCGCGAGCGCCCCCGCCGAGTCCGCCACCCGCATACCCATCGCCTGCGCGGCCGCACGCTTCGCGTCGTCAACGTCAAACGCGGCCAGGTGCTCGGGCCGCATCGTATCCCGCTCGATCAGCCCGCCCGCGATGGCCCGGCCCATATTCCCGAATCCCAGAAACCCCAACCGCTTATCTATGGCCATGGTTCGTGCCTTTCTCTTCCGGCGCCACTGCCGCATCGCGAATCACCGCGACTTCATCGCAATCCGGAAACTTCGGACACCGCACACAATCGCGGAACACCTTGCTGGGAAGCTCATGCTTGTCAATGACCAAAAACCCTTCCCGCTCGAAAAACGCCGGCAGACGCGTAAGCGCATACACCTTTTCCACTTCCAGGCCCCGCGCATCCTCGAGGCAGGCCCGAAGCATCGCCGCGCCCACCCCCGTGCGGCGGCGATCCTCATGCACCACCAGTGACCGCACCTCCGCCAGGTTCTGCATGTCCACATGCAGCGCGCAACACCCCAGAATTACGCCGTCTTCCTCATACACATGGAAATCGCGCACGTTTTCGCACAACTCAATCAACGTTCGCGGCAACAGCGCATCGGTGCCAACGCCCCGGTCAATCAAGACCTTCACCTTGGCCATATCGCTCAGCCGCGCCTTGCGCAAGCACCCCGCATCCAGCGTCCGAACGGCATCGGGTTCCGAAACACTCATCGAATCCGGCTCCTGAAAACTGCCCCTGTCATAAGACACGCCGCATAGTCTAACACACGCGGACCCGATTTCCCGCATCACGGCCCCCCACGCCATCCGCCTCTCTCCGCGGCCCGGACCGCGCCCCCGGCGTTGACTTTCACGCTGCGGGACCTTCAAGATCCTCCCGCTATGAACGACATGATCACAACCTGGCGGCTCCCCGCGTTTGAAGACCTTCCGCTGACCGCCAACAACGGCGCCGTCGCCATCGCCATCGCCGTGGGCACCCTCTACTGCTTCCTCGGCTACCGCACCCTGCGCCTCATCATCATCCTCACCGGATTCCTTCTGGCCGGCGCCGTCGCGGCCGCCTTCGCCGCCTGGATCAGCCAGGGCGAGACCATCCCCATCGTCCTCACCGCCCTGTTCGGCGGCATCTGCGGCGCCGTCGCCCTCGCCTTTCTCGTGCGCAGCGGCATCTTCCTGCTCGGCATGCTCGGCGCCCTCGTTGCCGCCATGCACCTCACCGCCGGCATGCAACAACCCTGGATCCCCTGGGCCGTCCTCGCCGCCGGAGGCGCCGGCGGCCTCCTTACCCTCGTCCTCCGCCGCACCATCGTCATCCTCGCCACCGCCGCCATCGGCTCCTGGTTCGTCATCTCCGGCGTCCTCTTCTTCCTCGCCGGACCCGGCGCCCTCGAAAAACCCAGCCAGACCCTCCTCGCTGTGCGCGAGGGCTGGGTCGGCGTCGCCTGCTGGGCCGTGCTCGCTTTCGCCGGCGCCATCGCCCAATTCGCCACACGCGCCCCCGCACCCCAAGCCCGCTCCCGCGACGACGCCCCCCGAACCTGACCCCTCCCCGCATCCGCCTCGAGATAGCCCACCCCGGCCATCGCCGGGCGCCACCCCCGCGCCAGTCGATCCCAGAAGCCCCGTAGACGATGCAGTTGGGACTCCGGGGACCCCGGAACGGGGTCCAGTGTGTATTCACACAGTCCTCCTCGTGAGGGCTCTGGGTTCCTGCTTTCGCAGGAATGACGGAGGGGCGGGCCTCTCGCGGGCTTCTGGCTTGCGCGGGCGCAGGAATGACGGAGGGGAAGACGCGCCTGCCTCTACCTCGTCTCTGCCGTCACCACTGCCTCTTCTCGCGACGCCTTCCTCTTCCCGGCTCCCCTGCCTCTACCGTCTCCCGCGAAAGCAGGGGTCCAGTGTGATTAACCCCGGGCGCAGCCCGGGGATCATGCGCGCCCCCAACGGGCCAACCCCGAATGGGGTTGAACACGCCCTGCGAATCCGTTCGCCCCCCTTCAGGCGCCGCGGCGGGCGTCGAGGTAGAGGGAGACGGGGCTGCCGGGCCGCTGGCGCGACCGGAGTCGCTGGAGGACCTCGACGGTTTGTTCGAGGGTGAGGGCCTCGCCCGGAGTGAGGCCTCGGGCCGGGGCGGCCGAACGCTGGAGCAGGTCGAGGATGGCATCGTCTTCCGGCGTAAGGCGCCGGGCAGCGGTTTCATTGATTGCGTGGCGGTTCATGGTTCCCTTGGCCCCTTCTATCCCGCGATGCCTTATCGCATTCGCCTGGAAACTGAACGCACGAAAGACCATGCGGCATGGTTTCGTCAGCGGGTCTGGCGCTTACTGCGGCGCTGACGGTTCACTTGTGTAGCAATGCACAGTTCACGTCGGCGTACTGATTACAACCCCGCTCAGACAACGCGAAGGGGCGGGACAAAATTCCCGGCGGGGAAACTGGCACGACGGGGACAGGTAACCAGCGCCAACCCGGCGCGGGTACGTGTCCCCGTTCGCGGTTCAGGCGTCACCGGCGTCGGGACCGGGCGCGGGTTTGGTGCGGCCGCAGGTGCGGCAGACGGTCTCGCCGGTTTCGGCGGTATCTTCCGGGCGGCCACAGGCGCCGGTAATACACCGGCCCGAGAGAACATATCCGAGGCCGAGGGCGAGCATCATGGCGCCAATAACGCCAATGGAGAGAACAATGGTCTTCAACATCGCTTTTACCTTCTTTCTTGCGCGGCCGGGCCCGCGGCGTTGGGGGCGTCGCCGGCCGCGGCCAGAAACCGCTCGAACGCGGGCGACGCCAAGTCGCGAAAGCGCCCATCCGGCTCGCGCACGATCAGGAACGCGATCACATCGTGCTCTTCACACCATCGCAGGGCGTCTTCGGGGCCCATCACCATGAGGGCTGTGGCGTAGCCGTCGGCCACCGCGCACTCTGTATGAATAACGCTCGCGGAGGCGAGATTATGCGTGATTGGCCTGCCGGTGCGGGGATCGATGGTGTGCGAGTAGCGCACGCCGTCGCGTTCGTAGAAGTTGCGGTAATCGCCCGAGGTGGCCAGCGACCAGCCGCTCAGCGGCACGATCTGTTCGAGTCCGCCCAGCATCGCGTCGGGGCTGACGATGCCGATCTTCCACGGCCGGCCCTCGCCATTAGCGCCCCGGGTGCGCACCTCGCCGCCCACTTCGACCATGTAATCGAGAAACCCGGCCTGTTCGAGGGCACGCCCGACGCAGTCCACCGCATATCCCTTCGCAATGGCGGAGAGATCACAGTAGACCGCCGGGTCGGCTTTGCTCACGGCGGGCCGGGCGGAGTCGAGCGCGAGCTTCCGGTAGCCCGTATGTTCGCGCAGGGCCGCCACCTCGGCATCGCTCAACGGGGTCTCGGGCACGTCCTCCGGGCCGAAGCCCCAGGCGTTGACCAGCGGGCCGACGGTGATGTCGAACACGCCGCCGGTCTCCCCGCTGATCTCGAGGGCGAGCCGGAACACCTCGAAGGTCGGCGCCGACACCGGAAACGGCTCGGCGGACGCGTGTGCATTGAACCGCGACAGCTCGGAATCGGGCCGGTACGTGGACATGCGCCCGTTGACGCTCTCGAGCTCGGCCTCGATCAGCCCATGAAGCGCGGCCAGGTCCGCGGCAGCGGGGTCGGGCAGCACCACCTTGACCTTGTAGACCGTGCCCATGGTCGAGCCGGAAAACTCGGGTACCCGCGCGCGGGCCGGTGTGCCGCGGCCGCAGCCGGCACACGCCACGAGAATGGCCAGCGCCGCGGCGGCTCGCCATGCAGGATGCGCTCTGAACGATGCGGAACTCACAGTGCCCTTCCGTACGCGCAACGCGTTTCGCGGACCGGCCGCGTGCCCGTGGGCGCGGGCGCGCGGGTGGGAGCCATCACAGGCCGAAATCGTCGAACAGGATGTTCTCTTCCTCGACCCCGAGGTCCTGCAACATGTTGATGACCGCCGTGTTCATCATGGGCGGCCCGCAGATGTAGTATTCGTTGTCTTCGGGCGCGGGATGCTTGCTGAGGTAGTTGTCCAGCAGCACCTGATGGATAAATCCGACCGGGCCTTCCCAGCGATCCTCGGGCAGCGGCTCCGAGAGCGCCAGGGTCCACCTGAAATTGTCGTTCTGGGCCTGGATCGCGTCGAAGTCCTCGACGTAAAACGCTTCACGAAGGCTGCGGGCACCGTACCAGAAGCTGACCTTGCGCGCGGTCTGGATGCGCTTGAACTGGTCGAAAATATGGGAGCGCATGGGGGCCATGCCCGCGCCGCCCCCGATAAACACCATCTCCGCGCCGGTATCCCGGGCGTAGAATTCGCCGTAGGGGCCGGAAATCGTGACCTTGTCGCCCGGTTTGAGGCCGAAGATGAACGACGACATGATGCCGGGCGGCGTGCCTTCCGGCGCGCGCGGGGGCGGCGTCGCGATGCGCACGTTCAGCATGATCAGCCCCTTTTCCTCGGGGTAATTGGCCATCGAATACGCGCGCGTCACCGTTTCATCGCAGCGGGAGACCAGATCCCAGAGGCGGTACTTGTCCCAGTCGTCGCGGAACCGTTCCTCGATCGCAAAATCCTTGTAATGAACGGTATGGGGCGGGCACTCGATCTGGATGTAGCCGCCGGCCCGGAACGGCACTTCCTCGCCCTCGGGCAGTTCGAGCACCAGTTCCTTGATGAACGTGGCCACGTTGCGGTTGGACCGCACCGTGCACTGCCACTTGCGGATGTTGAAAATCTCGGGCGGCACCTCGATCTTGAGGTCGTTCTTGACCTTGACCTGACACGAGAGGCGGATGCCTTCCCGGGCCTCGCCGCGCGAGATGTGGCCCGATTCGGTGGGCAACATGGCCCCGCCGCCTTCCAGGACCTTCACCTTGCACACCCCGCACGTCCCCTTGCCGCCGCAGGCCGAGGGGAGGAAGATCTGCTGGCTGGCGAGGGTGCTTAACAGCGATCCACCGGCGGGAACGTTCAGGGTCTTCCCGGTGTCTTCGTTGATCTCGATGTTGACCTCGCCCGTGCTCACCAGTTTCGACCTGGCAACCATCAGGATGACCACCAGGCTGAGAATGACGATGTTAAACATCAACATGCCAAGGAGGATGATCTGCATAACCTCAAATTCCTAGCGTTTGCCCGGCCGCCGGGCGGCCGCTCTTACAACTGGATGCCGGAGAAGGTCATGAACCCGATGGCCATCAACCCCGTGAGAATGAACGTAATGCCCAGCCCGCGCAGGCCCGGCGGCACGTTGCTGTATTTCATGCGCTCGCGAATCGACGCCAGCGCGATGATGGCCAGCGCCCAGCCGACGCCCGACCCGAATCCGAATACCGCACTCTCCGCGAACGTGTAGTCCCGCTCGACCATGAACAACGAACCCGCCATGATGACGCAGTTCACGGTAATCAGCGGCAGAAACACCCCCAGCGCAACGTACAGCGCCGGCACGTACCGGTCCAGGGTCATCTCGAGGAGCTGCACCGCCGCGGCAATCGTGCCGATGTAGGTCAGGAACCCGAGGAACGACAGGTCCACATCGCCCAGGTTGGCCGACACCCACGACAGGGCGCCCTTGCGCAGGAGGAAACTGTAGACCAGCTGATTCATCGGCACGGTGATGCTCTGCACAATAACCACCGCAATGCCGAGACCCACCGCCGTCTCCACCTTCTTCGAGCACGCCAGAAAGCTGCACATGCCCAGGAAAAACGCCAGGGCCATGTTCTCGATAAACACCGACTTGGTGAACAGGCTCAGGTAATGTTCCAGGCCAGCCATGCGTTATTCCTCCTCGCGCTGTTCGGGTTTCCACGTGCGCAGCGCCCAGATGATCAGGCCAATGATGAAGAAAGCGCTCGGGGCCAGGAGCATCAAGCCGTTGGGCTCGTACCAGCCGCCGTCGCGCTGGAGCCGAAACACCTGGTGGCCGAAGAGGCTGCCGCTTCCAAGCAGTTCCCGGAAGAACCCCAGCGTCAGCAGGATCAGGCTGTAACCCAGCCCGTTGCCCACGCCGTCCAGGAAACTGGCCTTCGGGCCGTTCTGCATCGCGTAGCCTTCCGCCCGGCCCATGACGATGCAGTTGGTGATGATCAGCCCCACAAACACCGATAGCCGCTTGCTGATATCGAACATGTACGCCCGGAGAACCTGGTCCACCACGATGACCAGCGACGCGATGATCGTCATCTGCACAATCATCCGGATGGTATGCGGTATGTGGTTTCGAATGATGCTCACCGACAGATTGGAGAAGGCGGTCACGAACGTCAGGGCAATGCACATCGTGACGGCCGTGTCCAGCTTCGTGGTGACCGCCAGCGCGGAACAGATGCCCAGCACCTGCAGTGCGATTGGATTGTTGTTGAACAGCGGATCGAGCAGCACCTTGCGATCCGCCTTGTCGAGTCCGATTCCCATCAGGCTGCGCTCCCTTGGTTGCGGAATTGCTCCAGGAACGGCTTGAAACCGTCTTCACTCAGCCAGAACTGCACGAGATTGCTGACCCCGCGGCTCGTGAGCGTCGCCCCCGATAAGCCGTCGACTTCATGCGGGTTGGCGTCGGGCGGACCCGCCTGCCCCTTAATCACCGTGATCTTGGGGTTCCAGTTTTCGTCGTAGGCGACGCGTCCGTTCCATTGGGCTTTCCATTTCGGGTTGTCGACCTCGCCGCCCAGCCCGGGAGTCTCGCCATGGTCATAGAACGTGATGCCCCGGACCGTCCGCGTGTCTTTATCCAGCGCGAGGAACCCATACATGGTGGACCAGAGCCCCTTGCCGACGATGGGAAGCACGAGTTCCGAAATCTGCCCGCCCTCCTTGACGTAATAGACGATCGCGTACTTGGGAAGCCGGGTGATGCGCGCCAGATTGCCGGCCGGGGCGTCCGTGCTGAGTTCGGGGTTGGCGCTCGCTTCGCGCGAATCGTACGTCCGCGGATCGAGGCCCGTCTGACGTTGAAACTCCTCGGGGGTCAGGGCTTCGCCGGTATCGATGTTTACAAACCGCTTCTCGATCGATTCATCAAACAGCTTCTGCACGTCTCCCGCCGGCAGGGAAGCCCCGCTGTCCAGGAGCCCCGCCACGCTCAAGACCTGCCGCTGGCGGTCCAGCAGTTTGTTGCGCTCCTGCGGGACGCGCAGAAAATAGGCGGACGAGGACACCAGCACCGCGCATACCACGCACACGGCGCCGGCGAACCCGAGGGTATATAGAGAGCCGCTACGCTGCATTCCGCGCCAACCTCCTCTTGATATTCGCTCGCACCACGTAGTGATCAATGGTCGAGGAGAACATGTTCATAAACAGGATGGACAGCATCCAACTGCCTGCATAGGCCGGATTGACTTCGCGGATCAGGATGCCCAGAAATCCGATGAGGAATCCGTAGAGGTACCGGCCCGTATCCGTGTAGGGCGCCGACACCGGATCGGTGGCCATGAACACGATAGCGAAGGCAAACCCGCCCAGCACCCAGTGCCAGTGCACCGGGACCGCAAACACGGACGACGGGTCATGCGCAAAGACATTGAAGAGCAGTGCGGCGCCCGCGCTGCCCACGAGACCGCCCAGCATGATCCGCCAGGAAGCCACCCCCGTCGCGATCAGAATCACCGCGCCGAGCAGGCAGAACAGCGCCGACGTTTCGCCCATGGACCCGGGTTCGAGGCCGATGAACGACTCCCACCACGTGATGCCGCCGCGCGCCTCGCTGATGCCGTTTCGCAGACCTTCCATGCCCGCGTCTTTCATGACCGCCAGCCAGGTCGCGCCGCTGTACCCGTCGGCGCTGGTTTGCGCGGCGATCCATACGTTGTCGCCCGAGATTTCGGTCGGGTAGGCGAAATACAGGAACGCGCGGGCCGTCAGGGCCGGGTTGAAAATATTCATGCCCACCCCGCCAAAGACTTCCTTGCCAATGACCACGCCAAACAGGATCCCCAGCGCCACCTGCCACAGCGGGATCGTCGCGGGAAGAATCAGGGGAAACAGCGCGCTCGTCACCAGGAACCCCTCGTTCACTTCATGTTTGCGCACGATGCAGAAAATGACTTCCGCCGTCCCGCCGGCTGCCAGCGTGACGATGTAGACCGGAATGAAGAATAACGCGCCATAGACCATGCACGCGATAAACCCGCCGTTCACAAGGTCAAACCCAAGCGCGGTAAACACAGTGGTCTGCCAGCCGTCCCACAGGGCGGCGCCCTGCCGCACGGCAAGCTGGGCCTGGTGCCCCGTATTGAACATGGCCATGAACATGCAGGGCAAGAGCGCGACCACCACCGTGATCATGATGCGCTTGAGATCGGCGCCGTCCCGCACGTGCGAGGCATTCCGGGTCACCTTGCCCAGAGAGAACAGGAAGGTGTCGCCCGCTTCCCACAGGGGATACAGCGCTTCGAGCTTGCCGCCCTTCTCAAAGTGCCTGGCCTGTTTGTCCAGGATGTTCCGTAAGGCTTTCATTACCCTTCCTTCTCAATGATGTCGAGGTTCTCGCGAAGAATGGGGCCGTATTCGTATTTCGAGGGACAGACAAAGGTGCACAGCGCAAGGTCTTCCTCGTCCAGTTCGAGGCAGCCGAGTTTTTCGGCCTCCTCGACGTCGTGCACGATCAGCGAACGCAACAGGTACGTGGGCTGAATATCCATCGGCATGACCCGTTCGTAGGTGCCCATGGGCACCAGGGCGCGCTCGGCCCCGTGCGTATTGGTCGTAAACGCAAACCGCTTGTTCGGCGACAGCCGCGAAAGAAACAGGTTCAGCACCGAAAACGTGTCGGACCCCGGCATCATCCAGCCGAGGAACGGGCGGTGACGGCCTTCCTCCACCACGCTGATCTGGTGGTGGCGCAGGCCCAGGTATCCGTGTACGGCCCCCTGCGCCTGGCGGCCCGAAAGCACCGGGCCCGAGATGACCCGCGCCTCCCCCTCACGCAACTCGTTCGCCACAAGATCGTCGGTCGAAGCGCCAACACGCGTCCGCAGCAGACGCGGGGTGTTGACCATGGGTCCCGCCAGCGAGATCACCCGCTCGACGTCCAGCCTGCCCGTCGCAAACAGCCGCCCGATCGAGACCACGCTCTGGTAATCGATATACCACACCGTCTTCCCCCGGTGCACCGGATCCAGCAGATGAATGTGCACGCCCGGAAGACCGGCGGGATGCGGCCCGTCAAACTCCTCGACCTGCATCCCCGCGTTCGCCGGGACCGGGAGCGTGTCACCGGCGCGCTTGCACACGTACGTTGTGCCTTCCGTGAGACGCGCCACGGCCAGCAGCCCCGTCCCGAAATCCCGCTCCTTGCCCTGGAGCGCTTTCTCGACCGACGCCGCCAGCGGATTTGTGTCTATCGCGGTGACAAACATCGAATGGGGCGCCGCATCCACGGCGGGCACCTTGCCGAACGGCCGCGTGCGAAACGCCGTCCACAGCCCCGATTCGACCAGAAGGTCCACGAGTTCCTGGCGTTTCAGCGTGGCCGGATCCTTGTCCCGGTACGAGTCAAAAACCGCGTAATCGTCACCGGCCATCGTGCCGCGCCGTTCGTTCTCGTTCAACTCGATGACGACGGTCTGAAGCGCGCGGCGCTCGCCCCGGTGGATAGCGGCGATTTTGCCCGCCCCGGGCGCCGTATAGCGCACGCCCGGCGTCTTCTTGTCTTCGAAGAGCACCTGGCCGCGTTTTACGGCGTCGCCGGCCTGCACCACCATCGTGGGCCGCATCCCCGGGTAGTCCGCGGCGACAATGGCCACGTGCGCGGGCTGCGCGGCCGGCGTAATCTCCTGTTTGGGCTCGCCGGCTATGGGAAGGTTCAGGCCCTTCTTGATTCTGTGTACCGCCATGTGCTCGACCATCCCTCTTGAGTCATGCCTGCGCCAGGACGCTGTCGTGAAGTGAGTCACGAATGCGGAAGGCAAACAAACCGCACGTCGACGGCATTCAGCTGGAATCAGGCTTTGCGACACAAAAATCCGCGCAATCTTGCCACACCACTACCCCGCATTACAACATTACAAGGGACAAACACTGCCGGATACGGGGCCTGAGTTCATCGTATTGCAGCGGCTCCTCGGACCGCGCGCGTTTACGGCGGTCTACCAGGAAATGAACACTCGAAACGCCGCGCTTAATTCGGCATTCGTGCACATACGTCACAATTTGTCCCGAACTCCGGCAGACCAGACTTCGTAAGTATTTTATAGCACTCGACTTAACCGGGATCCACCAGCGCAAGTTCCGTGCCGGGCGCAAGCTCGAAGAACTCAACGGTCTCCGAACCGGGAATACGGACCCTCGCCGGGCCGCCGCGCTCGGACTCTATCGTAAGCGAAACGAGTTTCCCGGCCCGCTTCTCCGCCGAGACCAGGAAGCCGCCCTGCGCGCGAAGATGGTGAAAGGCCACATCATCCCAGTCCGCGGGGATGGCGGGAAACACCTCGATAACGCCCGTATGGCTCTGGAGCAGCATTTCCTGCAGGGCCGAGGCGTTCGAACAGTTGGTTTCGAGTGTAAACGGCCGGTAGGTGAAATTGCTGTATCCCTTGCCGGTCTGGTCGCCGTTGGCGTTGAAGCTGTTGCGCAATACAAAGGCTTCCGCGAAGATGTCGAGGGCCCGGGCGGCGCGTTCGCCGTCGCGGGCGCGTGCGGCCAGACTGGCCAGCCACGTGTAGCCGAACCCGACCCAGCCCCCGGGACCGAATTTGTCGAGTTCTGCGAGGGACGCCAGCATGGTGCGCCGGTCTTCTTCGCCATTCGCCCAGTCGACAAGCCCGAGCGGATAGATGGCCATCAAGTGCGAGTGGTGCCGGTGCGAAAACGGCAACGGATGGTTCTCGGCCAGCAGCAGCGCGCCGTTCTGGTCCCGGAACAGTTCCGGAAACTCCGCAAGCACTCCACGCCAGTGGGCGGCGTCTTCTTTCTCGCCCACCGTGTCGGCCATTTCCGCTGTAGCCGTAAGCAGCCAGCGGCACAGCGCGAGATCATGGTTCGTGATCGTGGGAAACCAGGCCTCGGGCTTGTTGTCGTAGAACTCGGGCGAAGAACTCAGCGGCAGCGTGCGCAATCCGTTTGCATCGCGCTCGCGGGTAACCGCCTCGACAAACACCGCGCATTCGCGGGCATAGGGATAGGCCCGCTCCCTCAGGAAATCCGGGTCCCCGCTGAATTTCCATTGCCAGTAGACATGCTGGGCGAGCCAGGACCCCATCATCGCCGAATGGGTGTATTGCCGCCAGCCGCCGATCTGGTTGCAGTGCAGATCGGTGGTCATGGGCACGGCCAGACCGGGCAGGTCAAAGAACTTCCGGGTCCACGCCCGGCAGTTCTCGCGGTGGTCCCACAGCCAGTCGACAAACCCCCGGGCGGCCTCGAGCCGGTTGCCGCTGTAACAAGGCCAATACGTCATCTGCGTGTTCAGGTCGTGGTGGTAATCGCCCTTCCAGGGAGGCAGCCTGCCGTTGTCGGCTGTCCAGGGCCCCTGCAGGCTGACCGGCGGCGCGTCGGGCCGGGCCGCCGCTCCCAGCTTGTACGTATCGAGATACCATTGCCGCTCGATGCGCGCATGCGGCACCCGCAGCCACGTGCGGTCCCAATACGCGCGCCACCAGGCCAGATGCGCCTGACGCAAGGCGTCCAGCCCGCCGTCCAGGGCCGTTTCCACCCGCGCCTTTCCGATGGCCATCGGCTCGCCGCCCTCAACACTCGAAGCGACCGTCCAGATCACCGTGGTCTTGCCCGCCCCTTCGTCGAAACGCCAGCCCACGTACACCGCGAAACGGAATCCGCCCCAGCCTTCCTGCTCATACGCGGCAAACCGGTCGCCGGCGCTCTCCCGCGGCGCGCCGTAGCCCAGCTGGGCCAGTTCGCCCGCCTCGATGCCGATCTCCGATTGGATGTGCTCCTTCCCGCCAAACAAGGGCGCCACGAGCACCGGTCTGACCGGCGCGCCCGCTTCGATTTCCAGCACCCCGAGCGGCGCCGTGGCATGAACCCAGGCCGTCACGCGCGCGCCATTGCCGAACGAGACGTGTCCCGTGGCGGCCGCGAGATCGAGCCCCGTGCTTCCGAACGCCGCTCCGTCAAACGCCAGAGTCAGACGCCCCGCGGGGATTTTGGTCGGCGCGGGCCGGTGGTAGGGCAGTTCATACAGCTTCGCGAGCTCGTCGTAGCGGCCGGCCCGCTCCCATTCCCGCATCACGGCGTACGAGTAGTCCGCCGACGCAAATTCCGGCACCGGCCGCAGGTCCCACAGATCAGTGCGATCCAGCGAGATGTTCAACGGCGCGCCGTCGCCCCAGACCAGCGCGCCCATGATCCCGTTGCCGAGCGGCAGGGCCTCGTCCCACGTCATCGCGGGCGTGTCGAACGCCAGCCCATGCTCCAGATACGGCGGATGCGCCAGTGTTTCCGGCGCCGCACACAACGTCATCAGCGCGACCAGGGTTGTCATAGCGGATCCCTTCGCCCAAACGGGACCTTCCGGCCCCTATGCGTCATCAGGATGTTGAGCATAGCACTGTCGCCCACCCCCGCCAAACCGGGATGCGTATACGGAAAACGCCGTACTCCAGGGAAGGCTATGCGCTTCGTGCCTCCGGTGCGCCGCATGCACCGGTTCGAGCGCATGGGACACGTTTTCGGGGGACGGGACATCGGCCCCTGTCCACCGGCGCCGTGCCGGAGTCGCGGACAGACCCGGATTCATTCGTCTTGAAAACGCTCTCCGGGCAAAACCAGGGGAAGGAGTTCCGACAACTCGATCGGATTCGCGATCGTGCCGGCTTGCCTGTCCCAGAAGAGGGCCCAGTCGTCGTGGGTCTCAAAATCCACGGGTTCCCCGGGCAGGCTCCAGAGCTGCGCCAGTGCGCGGCGGCTCACATGCCGGGTCCTCAGGTCTCCCGATTTCAGATTTTCGATCAGGGCTGGGGTTGCCTCTTTCGCCCCGAGAGCCCCGAGCGCGTCCGCGGCGGCGATGCGGACCGCCGGCACAGGGTCGGCAAGCCCGCGCGCTATCTGGTCCACGGCTTCGAAATCCCGGTTCGTTCCCAACAAGGCAATCGCCCTCGCGCGGACCCCGCCATCGACATGAGAGCAGCATTCCAGGAACAGAGGCCTGGCCCTGCGGGAATCCAGACGGGCGAGGACATCGAGGACGCCTGGAACAAACCGCGGCGACAACGCCGGCAGGCAGTGTTCGAAATACCGGAACAGATCCAATTCCCGGCCCTTCGCGATCAAGGCGTTACTGGCCCGCGCGCTGATTTCAGGATCCGTCGACTGCAGATCACGCATGAGTTTCATGATTTCCGCGCGTTGCTGGAGAGTCAGGCCCGTGTCCTCAAGATGCTTTGCATCGCGTTCGGCCCGCCGCGCCTGGATCGTCTCCAAATCGAGATGGCCCGTCTTGTCGTTCTTCACGATACCGGCCACTTCGTCCCGCCGAAGGGCGATGCTCCGGCCGGCAACCACGACGGTCAGTTCTCCTCCGGGAATTTCCTGGACCATTCCGTCAATTGTCACGCCGTTCTTCATGGTGACCGTGTCTGCGCCGATGGAACAGACAGGAACCAGCAGACCCACGGGGGCGGCGAGTACGAGTATGAGCATGCAACGGGGCAGTGCGTTCCGCATCCTGGGAATTCTCCTAATGCTCGTTCGTACGGTACACGAGCCGCGCAAATGTCACTTGCGTGGGATCTTCAATATTGAGAAAACGCCGGACGCGGCGGTCGTACAGCAGCGTGAGCCCAACCGTGTCGCCTTCTCCCGGGATCAACATGCCCAGGTCTGCGGCCACCAGACCGCCCCGCACCCTCATCGCTCCGTACGCATACGACCCGTGCCGCGTGAAACTGCGCGTAAGTGCAAACACGGCATTGTTGCTGTACACCAGTCCATCGAATTGGAAGGGGCGGCCCGAGGCCGGGCGCGTCTGCTCATCGTTCCACCAGATCTGACGCAGGGTATCTTCAGAGATCCAGTTGCCCGCCGGATTCATGAAGTGCCGTGTCGCGTTGTTCAGAATGTCCTGGGGAAGCCCGTTGTCCGCCAGGTAATCCGCGAGCAGCCTGACCCCGCCGCCCGCTTCATCGTAACGCACGGAATGTTCATCGGGGGAATCATAGACGTAAATGTTTGATGCCTGACTCTCCCGAAGACCGTAGAAGCGCGGCGTGTAGGCGGGATCGGCCAGCGCCTTCTCGAGCTCCAGATTATTGAACAGCATCAGCTCCGACGTCGTAAAACTGAACTGCTGACCGGTGCGCGTCACCGCTTGGCCGCCATCCAGCATGGTAGTCTCCATCTGCCCCGCATCGACCACTCCCGGATCGAAATACCCATATTTCACGGTCTCGGTAATATTCTTCCGGCCTACCCGTTTCGTGACGTCCTTCGATTTGCTGGCCTGCCGCATTTGAATGCTCAGCGACGTATCCGGGTATTTGCTGGCATCCGCCGTATGGTTCTTGCCCCGTATGGTCAGATAATCACCCATCAGCACACTGCCGCCCGAGGCAACAGCCAAGCCGTTCTCCGTCCCGTCGGCCGCCAGGCCGAACTCGCCCGGGGCATCCGCATAGGTCACGTCTCCCGTCACATACGTGTTGCCGCGCACCAGCAGCTGTCCCCAACCTTTGACCGGCCCCTGAATGACCAAATCGCCATCGATCGCGATCTTCCCGTCAATCCGTATGGGATTGTTCTCCGTCCCGACGAGGATCAGATGGCCGCGGTAGGCGCCGGTGGTGGACAGGGCCGCGGCGGCTTCGTTCGAGGCCCCAGGCAGAGCCGGCAGGGTATACGTCAAGCCGTGGGGAACCCCGTAGGCAATACCACCCGTGATCGTCCCCATGGTGCTGTTCATCACTTTGTCAAACTCATTATCGTCCACCATGCGGTTGCCGTTCTCATCCGGGAAGGGCGCAGGAAACGCCGCGGGAAGCGGTCCGTCGGTCATGAGTTCACGCTCTTGCGGATAATCCATGTACATATTCGCGAACTGACTCAGTTGGCCCTCCGGGTTCAGCTCCGCCTGAACGAGGGCGGTCGAGCTCATTCTCCCGGAATCGTCCTGCAGGAGCTTTCCGTTCGTGTTCGAAAATGCGTAGCCCTGGAATGTCGATGATGCGATTTGCGAAGGTGAAAGGACGGCGCCGGTGGTATCGCAGACTTGTCCGCGTGTATATACCGTGCCCGCGACATTCGAACAGGCCTCGGTGGTGCGATAGAGGAGCGATTCCAGGGCCGCGATCTTGATCCGGTCAAACGTCCCGAAGCGCGTTTCGTCGGTGTTTCGAGAAAGATCCAGCGCGTGAAATTCGGCATGACACAGAATGCAGTTGACATTGTTGGCCAGTACGGCAAACTCAAACCCCTCGAACAACTGGCCTGCGATCCGGATGGTCTGCGTGACGGTCTGGGTGCGTTGCCCGGCCTGGCCCGTGGCCCGGATGGTCAGCGCCGAACCCGTCAGGTCGTCGGTTCGCGAGACCGTCACCTCGGTAACCGCCGCGCCATTGGGCAGTTGCAGTGCATTCTCCGGCTTGATAAGGACGGCGGGCTCATTGATATCGAAATGGCCATTGCCATCAAGATCGGCCTCTTCTGCGTCGCGGATCCCGTTGCCATTGAGGTCTTCGTTCGTAGATACCAGGTCCTCGATGAAAAACCGGTAGGAGGCCGTGTTCCCGGTTGTGTTGCCGTTGCCAACCACATACTGGTGCCACACCCGCTCGATGGCGAAATCGACACCGGCCTTACAGGCCTCGTCCAGCGCCACCTGCTGCACGGCATCGTCCGCGAAACGTTTACTTGCCTGCACGCGCAGCACGACGGCCGTGACCGCGGCAAGAACTACCAGCACGGCCAGCAGGGCCCACAGAATTGCCATGCCATCCTGAGACGTCCTTCGAGGTTTCATCATTCACCTGCCTCAGCCGCCCGTCAGTTGCATACATAGACGCGGCTGGTGACGGCTGCCGTCACCCGTTCTGTCCTTCTCACGCTGGTGCGCACAACGGCCTCCAATCTGATGGTGAGCAGGCTGTGATCCGCATCAAGCGCGAACTGCACATCACTCAAATCATTCGCGGCGGCGAGGGGGCGATGTTCCCCCGCATCGTCTTCATCACCGTCGCCATTGATGTCCTGCATCCGCACAATCCTGCGGGTGAGGGCGCCGTCCCCGTCGACGTCTTCGCCGGGATCGAGGACCGCGTTTCCATTCGTGTCTTCGTTGACGTACCGGAACCGGATCGGCGCCGACCAGAGCAGGCGGGTCCCGTCCAGAGGAACCTGAAACACCAGTTCAACCGGGCTGCCCGGCGCCGGCGCGCTGGTTATCTGTATGGCCTGAAGCGGCGGTACGAGCGAGTCGTTGGACTGCCGGGCCGCCAACTCCGCTTCCGTCGTGATGGCGTTCATGGCATCGCGCACACTCGACTGAACACGGTCCCGCGCCATGGCAAGCGCGGAAGCCGATGTGGCTGCCTCAATGGCGACGAAGCTGAGGGTTCCTATGACGGTCAGCAGTGCCATGGAAATCATCAGCTCAACCAGCGTAAACCCATACTCTTTCATGCGAAGGCTCCTACCGGTCCGTCAAGATGGTGGACGTGGTCAGAGTCAGGGTCCGGCCCTGGAGGTCATTCCACGTGCTGACCAGTGTGATCTCGAGCGGATTGGCATCCGGATCCGCGTATTCCACCCGGATCGTCTCGTTGATCTCCGTACCTGCCCCCGCGACCCATGTGTCATCGGGCCAGCGCTCGGTGATTGCCTCCGGGAAAGCATCGGGGTGTGTATCCCGCACCTGGCGCATCTCACTGAGGATACCCTTGGCATTCTCCGCTACCGCCAGACGCTGATTCTGAGTGTGTTGCGCCACATAAAACGAAATCAGCGCCTGCGCCGTGGCGCCCAGCACCACCATGAAGATAATGACTCCAATCATGACCTCCAGGAGCGTCATGCCGGCGTTCTGGCGAACGGTCGTCTCTTCTCCCATGGCCCCTCCCCCACAAAGATCTATCACAACAATAGCAAAGCAAATTCTATGCCATCATCTCCACGAGGGTCCGCCGGTCGCCGGCGCTGACAGCGCAGTATGCGCGGAGGGCGCACCGGGGTGGCCCTTACATCTCCCGCAAAATCGGCAATTATAGACAGATAGGTAAAGGGCAAGCCGCTGGACGCACAGCGGAGAGTGCTGAGTCCGTCGGCTCAGAATGCGGATGATCTCTTTCCGGATGGCGCACATTTCGCCGTCAGGGTTCTTCACAGAACGACAAAAATCGTCACACCGTGACAAAATGCTGGCAGGCAGGTGTCTGGGTTGGATAGTCCACACATCGTGCGGGGAAATCCGCCGCGCGCTCAGGCATCACGTGCACCGGAGGACCGCGTCCGTGCGGGTGTCCAGTCCGTCAACTGCCCCGTTTCGTGAGACTGAAGCCAGGCACGCAGTTCGTCCGCGGTGCGGACATGGTCATCCACGACCGCGCGGTACAGATCGATGGAGATGCACGCAAGGGCCGGGTCCTGCGCCCGCAGATGCTTCAGTTCGAGAATGGCCTTCCGGGTCTCGTGCGTCAGCGCCGCCCGCAGCGGCTCGACGAGGTGTTCTCCCCGCGGCAGTGCGTAGTCTTCCGGGGCCGACCAGATGTCGAGCTTCCACTCGGTGCCGTCGCCTTCGAGGTATCGAAGCTGCCAGTAGAGGGCCTTGTCGGGTCCGGCCAGATGATTGGCAAACCGCACTTCGGTCACCCGCGGGTTGAGGGCGCACGCGCTGACCACATGAAATCCGTGCTCAATGCGGAGCTCCGGGCAGTACACTTCCATGTCGATATCGGGCCCGGCCAGAAGACCGTGGGCCAGAGCCCCGACCACGACGGGCCGGCCGTAGGGCGCCCACTTCCGGACGAGATCCAGGTCGGCCAGAATGTCTTCCGCCCGCCGGGCCATGTGCGCCGCGTGCTGTTCAACATCCATCATCTTCGCTGTCCCTTTCAACGAACCCGGCGCGCGCTCCTGCCGGCGCTTCCCCGGCACGCCGGTCATACCGATTCCTTTTCCAGCATCGTTTCCACGGATTTCGAACCGCCAATCACCAGGAGTATGTCTCCCGCCGAAAGGCGTTCGGCGGGGGCGGGTGTCACGATCTTGTTCCCCTCGCGCTGCATGCCCGCGACCGTGACGCCGTACTTCTGCCGGAACCGCACCTCGGCCAGCGTTTGGCCGGCCAGAGGCGAATCCTCCGCGATCCGGATCTCGGCTACGGCGAAATCGGCCGGTTTCTCGCCGGCCGCCGCGCCCGTCTGAAACTCCCGCAGCAGGGTTTCGGCCTGCCGCAGACTCTCCACTGAACCCATGATGAGCAGCTGGTCTCCCGGAACAAGCTGGAACTCGGGCTCGGGATCATAATGAATGGCGCCCGAGCGGCTGACCGCGAGAATGGACACGCCCGTCAGCGAGCGGAGCGGAATGCTCCGGATCGATTTGCCCGCCACAGCCGAATCCGGCCGGATGCGCACCTCACGAAACGCGATCGGCCAGGTGATGTCCGACGGCAGGAAATCGATCGCGTACATGAGTGCGTCCGCGGCCTGTTCCGCGGCGTCGGCAAACGGCCGAAACACCAGCGTAGCCCCTGCGGATTCATAGTCCTGGGCCTCCCGCGGATCGGTCGCGGTCAGGCACACCTTGCCGGCGTACCCGCGGCGTCGCAGATGCTCCAGCAGCACCAGGCTCGCCTCCCGCGAGCGAACGGTGCTCACGACCCACCGCGACGAACCGAGCGGCAGCTGTTCGTAGATTTCGGGGTCCGCCACGTCGCCGTACAACACGGAAACGCCGCGGGGCTGCCACTTTTCCAGGGCGCCCGGGTCGAAATCCACGCCCAGGATGACCTTGCCCCGGCGCAACAGATACTCGGCGACGCCGCTGCCGTACGTGCCCAGACCGATCAGAATGACGTCGGTGGGACGGCCCGCGTCCACGCGCCCGAGCACCGCTTCCCGGTAGGGATTCTTCCGCTCAAACACCCGCAGGGGCCTCTCAAGCAGGCGGTACAGCTCGTCCGAATACAGGATCATGTAGGTCGACACGCAGATGGTCACCACGCCCACGAGCGTGATGATCCCCATGGTTTCCTGGTTGATGTGGCCCAGACTCTGGCCCAGCGCCGCCACAATCAGCGAGAATTCGCTGATTTGCGCCACGGTCAGGCCGGCAAGAAACCCGGTCCGGCGCCGGTACCCCATCACCCCCATGATGATCAGCACGATTAGCGGGTTGCCGATGAGCACAAAAAGCGACAACAGGATCGACGCCCCGAGCTGCGAACCCGCCTCCGACAGATCCAGCCGCGCCCCGAGGCCGATGAAGAAGAACAACAGCAGAAAATCCCGGATGCTCGTCAGGCGTGCGCCGATCAGGTCCCGGTACGGTGTGGAGGCCAGGGCGACCCCGGCGAGAAATGCGCCCACTTCTTTGCTGAAGCCCAGCAGCTGGCCGGCCGCGCTGAGCAGCACCGCCCAGGCAATAGCAAACAGAATCAGCATCTCCTGCGAATGCGCCAGGTGCCGCATGAGCCGCGGGAGCACGTACCGCATCAGCAGCGCAACCGCCCCCACACAGCCGACCCCCTTGACCACAATCACCAGCGGCTGGACAAAACCCGGGCTGTCTTCGGCCATCGCCGACCCCAGCGTGGTCAAGCCCACGAGCGCAACGATGGCCGCAATGTCCTGCACAATCAGAAAGCCCACGGCAATCTGCCCGTGCAGGGAGTCGATCTCCTTCTTGTCCGACAGCAGTTTGACGACGATGATCGTGCTCGAGAATGTCAGGGCCACGGCGGTATAGGCGGCGCTGATCATGGACATGCCGAGCCCCAGCGCGATGCCAAACCCGATCACCGACGTGAAAATGATCTGGCCGAGGCCCGTCGCGAGCGCCACCGGGCCCGTGGTGCGGATCAGCCCAAGATCGAGTTTGAGCCCCACAATGAACAGCAGAATGGCGATGCCGATGTGGGCAAGCAGCTCAATCTGCGCATAGCTCTCAATGAGTCCGAAACATGCCGGCCCGGCCAGAATCCCCGTCAGCAGGAACATGATCAGAAGCGGCTGCCGAAGCCGCTGGCCCGCGATACCCAGCAACGTGCCCATGCCCAGAATGGCAGCAATCTCAAAAAAGGGGTCTCTGTGCATGTACTGGCGGCACCCGTTGCGCGTTGCGGAAAAACCCTGTGAAATGCGAGCGGCCTCTGCGGCGAATCCGTCTGCCTCGGAGATCTGTCCGGTGCAGGACCGGCGCCCTCGCCGGCCGACTCCATTCTATTCGTCGTCGGCTGAACCGTCAGGCTCACGGTTCGCTGTCCCGATCTGACGAAACGCCTGTTCGGCTGATCCCATTCCGGCCCCATGGTTATACTGGTTGGCGCGCCCTGCGTTCAACACCTGCGGGGCAGGCAATCGCGCGGAGGCGGCCGCCCGGACACGGACTGGCGTCACCGCGTCAGGAACACGGACCCGATCTGCGTCCAGCCCATGTAGATGCCGACGTAGATGCTCAAGGCGATGGCGAACAGGTCGCCGGCAACCACGGCCCGGCCTTTCCAGGATTGAAGCGACCACCGGAAGTACCCCATGTCGGGCCGGGTGACGCGCCAGAGCATCACCAGGCCAATCACGGGAAACACCAGCGACAGAAACGCGGTGAAGATCAGCATCTGGTAGAACGGGTTGATCCGCAGGAGCAACAGCAGCGTCGACGGCAGAAAGAACAGCACGAGTCCCACCCGCATGGGCCTGGAATCGAGTTTGATCGGCAGATTGAAGATGTCGAGCAGCGCGTAACAGCCGCATACCCACCAGCCCACGCCGGCGGTCCACGCGGCGAGAAACAGCCCCGCCAGAAACAGCGTGGTGCTGAACCGTCCCGCGAACGGTTCCAGGAGAATCGACAGGTCCATGTCGTTGCGGGGCACGATGCCGAAGGGATGCAGCACGGCCGCGGCCGTCGCCATGAGCGGCAGGGCGACCACGCCCGCCGCCAGGATGCCCCAGCCGTAGTCGAGCCGCGCCCGGTGCAGGATGTTCACCTTGCCCTGGAGCCGGTCCGAGTACCAGCCGCGCTCGATCATGGTGTAGGGGTAGATCAGGATCAGCCACGCATTGATGATGCTGCCCGCGTTGGACGACATGAGGTTTTCCCAGCCCGTGCCGGGGGCGTTGGGCACAAGACCGGCCGCCGCTTCGCTCCAGTTGATGCCGGCCATGAACGCTGAACCAAAAAAGCACACGATCAGGGCCACGAGCCCCGCCGCGAACACGTACTCGAGCCGCCGGTAAGCCCCCGTGAGCAGAAAAACGAGTCCGCACCCCGCCGCCAGCGCGCCGCCCGCTTCGATCGGCACGCCCGGCACAAGCCCCGTCACCACCATCGCGCAGGCACTCCACTGGTTGTACGAGCCGAAGGTCGCGCAGACCACCACCGCGAGAAACATGTACACGGTAAACGCCGGATGCACATCCTTGAACATGCACATGGGCGTCCGGCCGAAACGCAGGAAATAGCGCACCGACATGTCGATGAGCGCCCACGCGGCAATCCCGAGCACGAAATACGTCCACCACAGCTTGTACTCGAACAGCGCGCCCATGTTCGTGGCGACCGTGATGTCCCCGGTACCGATGTAGAACGACGCTATCACGGAGCCCGTGCCCAGAAACAGAATGGATCGCCAGCCCAGGGGCGCGGCCGCCAGGCTCCATGGTTTCACGGCATCCGGCACGCTCTCGTTTCTCTCGGGCATCACGGTTCCTGTTCCACCCAGCCGGGCTGGTTCTCGGGACACACGATCGGCTCGCTGGGGCGTTTCCACGCGCCCGGCGCCGCGAACCGACGGAACATCAGCGCGAACGCAATGCAGAACGCCAGCGCGACGCCCGCCGGAACGTACAACGCCCATTGGCCCGGATTGACCGCCGCGCCGCGAACGGTCTGCAAGGCGTACGGGACCTCCTCCGCCCGCGCTTCGCCCTCCCGGGTGACGCGCAGCATGAGGGGATACCGCTGCAGGGCAACTCCGTCGAGGGCGGTGATCTTCGTAAGCGCCGTGCGGGCCGTGGCCCCGGCCGGCACGTCCACCGTCCGCGTCAGCGCCTCCGCGGGGATGGGCGCAGCGCCCGCATGGCCGAAATGGTCCCGGAACGCCTCGGGCAGCACCAGTTCGACGGTATGCCGGACCGGCCCCGGCGCCGGGTTCTCAAACACCACGAGAATGTTGATGTCGCCCTTCTGCCAGGTCCAGTCGGGCGCGTATACCGAAAATGCGGTCTCACCGCTCCGCCCGGAGTGCACAAGCGCCGCCGCGGGCAGGGCTGTGATCAGCAGTAACGCTATCGTTGCGGCACATGTCCGGTACACGGCGGGTGCTCCCCCTCGGGTCAGGATTCAGCGTGATTAAACCAGAGCGCCGCGCCTGTTTCAACGGCCGCGCCTGCCGGACCGGTGCGCCCGGATCGACAAACCTGCTCCGGCCCTCCAAACGGCACTGTTCAGGCAGGGCCGTGCGCCCCGTCCACCCCGCCCACAGGGTCCACCGCCCGCGCGCTTGCTTCCCATTCCGCGATATGCCATCGTTTATGCGTTGGTTTTCGGTGTATTGCTGCGCCAGGGGGACGATCTTAATGAAGCATGTAGTGACATTCGGGGAAGTGATGATGCGGCTGGCCACGCCCGCCCACGAACGGTTCATCCAGACCCGCCGGTTCGACGTCACGTTCGCCGGCGGCGAGGCCAACGTGGCCGCGTCTCTGGCCCAGTTTGGCCTGCCCACCCAGTTTGTGACGCGCCTGCCCGACAACGATCTCGGCGACGCCTGCCTCAACTTCCTCCGGCAATACGGCATCGGCGTGGATTACGTGGCGCGCGGGGGCGACCGGCTGGGCGTGTACTTTCTCGAGACGGGCGCGGTGCAGCGGCCCAGCAAGGTCATCTACGACCGCGCCCAGTCCGCCATCGCCGCCATTCCTCCGGGAACAATCCCCTGGAATGACGTGTTTGCGGGCGCCCAGTGGTTCCATTGGACCGGCATCACCCCCGCCATTTCCGAAGCCGCCGCCCGCGAATGCCTCACCGCCGCCGCCGCCGCGCGCGAACTGGGCCTGACGGTGTCCTGCGACCTCAATTTCCGCGCCAAACTCTGGAAATGGGGTAAACAGGCCGGGGAGGTCATGACCGAATTGGTGTCGCTGTGCGACGTCGCCGTGGGCAACGAGGAAGATGCCGAAAAGGTCTTCGGCATCAAGGCCGCCGGCGCCGACGTGACCGGCGGCAAAGTCGACGCCGCCTCCTACCGCCAGGTCTGCGAAACGCTCGTCGAGCGCTTCCCGAACCTCAAGACCGTCGCCATCACCCTGCGGGGTTCCCTGTCCGCAAGCCACAACACCTGGAGCGGCGTGCTCTACCACCACGGCGCGTTTTACGACGGTCCGGCCTTTGACATCGTGCCGATCGTGGACCGCGTCGGCGGCGGGGACAGTTTCTGCGGCGGCTTAATCTACGGCCTCCTCGTCTACGGCGACCCCCAGAAGGCCATTGATTTCGCCGTGGCGGCCTCGTGCCTGAAACACACGATCCACGGCGACTTCAACTTGGTCCGCGTCGCCGAGGTCGAGAAGCTCATGGGCGGTGATGCTTCGGGGCGCGTCTCGCGATGACGCTCACGCCGCGCCAGGATTGACCAGCCGTCCCATAAACAGCACCGCGCCCGTCTGGTTGTCGCGAATCAGGAACAGAAACGGGTGGTCGGCACGAAATACCGGGCTCGGACCGGCCGCCTTGGTCACCATTTCGACGGCCGTGGCGGCGGCGGCTTCGGTGCCTTCCTCATTCACCTCGATAAACGCCTTGTGCTTCACCTGCGAAATCCACAGGTCGCCTTTGGGCCACCCCATACCGGTGAAATCCGCGTTGCCGCTCGCATCAAACGCGTCCGTCATGCCCAGGCCCTGAAGATGCCCGGCGAGGTCGTACGAAGTTTCCAGTTTGTACTTCGGGAGATCCAGTCCCAGTTCACGTGCAGGCGCGGCGTCCAGTTCCGCCAGCCATTGCACCAGATGCTCCGCGCTCACCCGCTTCTCAAGCGCGGCCAGCCCCGCCGCGTCGTCCGGCAACAGAATCACCATGGACATCTTCTTTCCCTGGTACGGAATGGAAGCGGCCTGGAACCCCTCCTTGCGCACGACCTGAAACCGGCATTTCTGATACATGAACGGCACGGTCACGTGCATATCCGGCGCCACGGTGAACGGAGCATCGCGGGTGCCGCTCGTTTCAAACTGGCTATCCCACAGGCCCTTGAAATAGATCGCATTGAGCAGCACGCAGACCGAGTTCGCGCTCAGATCATCGAGGATCTTCTCGATCTTCCCCTCCGTCTTGTCATGCACCCACGCGTTGATCCCGTCCACGCCGCCGTCGAACAGCTCCGCGTTGTAGGTGCTCCGGAGCAGCTCCGTGTACTCCGGGCTCAGCTCGCCGCCGGTCACGCACAGTCCGTTGGCGATGTTGAGCTTCTGGCCGCTTTCGCCCGCGGTATCCGCCAGCCGTTGGGTCAGGCGCTTGAGCGCGGCATGCAAGGCCTCCTGACGGGCCGGGAAATGCATCGTCTGACCCATCTCCACCGCCGTGTTCCCCCGCGCGCCCCCGTAAGTCATGCCCAGGGCCAGCGAAATGCTGTAGGGCGACACAAACAGATTGCCCGGTTCCGTTCCGAGGCGGCGGTACAGGTCCACGGCAAACGCCGTGTTTCCCTGCACGACCTCGCGAACGTCCAGCCCGTCCGCGCAAACGGCAACCGCGGCGCCCTCGGGAGCCGAGGCGGCGGCCACACCAATCAGGATGGCCGATAGCGTCAGTGGCGTTGATATCATGATGCGCATCCCTCCGTTCGTTCCGGTGTGTGACACCCTCTTCGACCAGACCGTTTGCGGGTCCGCGCGCACCGATGGCCCGGCTACCCGGCAACGCGCACATGCAACACCCAGTCGTGCTGGTCGGGTTTCTGGTACGTTGCAGAACCCGTTGCCGGCGCCGCCCGCCAGGCGCCGTCCCGCGGACTGTAGAACCGCGCGGTGACGGTCTTGCCCTCCGCGGCCGAGAGGTCGAGGTCGAACCGATCTCCCCGCCACGAATACACCGCGTACTCGCGCCCGGGATCCGCGAAACAGTAGACGGGCTCCGAGCCCTGAACCAGCTCGTTGTGCGGCGCCATCGCGTCCAGATTCGCGAGCTCCTGATTGAAGAACCGGCTGGCGTGCCCGAGCCAGTCCAGCCGCTCGCGCACCTTTTCCGGAATCCCCCCGCGCACATTCGGGTCGTATACC
>Ga0209722_1000858_pt1 | contig 30181 bp, 18 predicted proteins | sample BioC12SIPDNA_2_FD_185745 | JGI IMG/M metagenome (GOLD analysis project Ga0209722, IMG submission 185745) | Anaerobic biogas reactor microbial communites from Washington, USA - Biogas_R1_A C12 SIP DNA (SPAdes) (version 2) | ecosystem: Engineered > Bioreactor > Anaerobic > Unclassified | place... | reverse complement strand
TCCATCTGAAATTCCAGCGCATCCAGTTCACACCCGACCTGATGCCCGCCGACATCACGGGCACCGAGATCCTCCAGCAGACCGACCACGAACGGACCATGACGTTCGTCCGGGGCCCGATCTTCGCGAACATGATCCTCGCCGACGAGATCAATCGCACGCCGCCCAAGACACAGGCCGCCCTGCTGGAGGCCATGCAGGAGCACCATGTCACGGCGGCGGGTATCAGCCACGCGCTGAGCGAGCCGTTCTTCGTCTTCGCGACTCAGAACCCGATCGAGATGGAGGGCACCTATCCGTTGCCCGAGGCGCAGCTCGACCGGTTCATGTTCAATATCTGGGTCGGATACCTTTCGGAGGATGATGAAGTCGCCGCCGTGCGCCAGACCACGACAACCGATACCGAACCGATCGAGCCGCTCTTTGCCGGAGACGATCTGGTGCGGTTCCACAGCGTCGTGCGGCGGGTGCCCATCGCCGAGGACGTGGTGCGCTACGCCGTACGCATCGCGGCCGCATCCAGACCGGGCCCCGACAATCCGCTTGACTTCGTCAACGAATGGGTCACGTGGGGCGCCGGGCTGCGGGCTTCGCAGTACATGGTGCTCGGGGGCAAGGCGCGGGCGCTGCTCTACGGGCGGGCCCACGTGACGTTCGAGGACATCCGGGCGCTGGCCCATCCCGTGCTTCGCCATCGCGTGCTGATCAACTACCGCGCCGAGGCCGAGGGCGTCACGACGGACAACCTGATCGACCGCCTGCTGAAATCAGTCAAGGAAAGCGGCAAATGACGGAAGCGCCGACTCCATTCGAGTCCCGCACCACGAGCGGGATGATCGATCCGGCCGCACTGATGAAGATCCGGTCGATGGAGCTGCGCGCCAAGGGTGTCGTCCAGGGGTTCCTTCGAGGCATCCACCGAAGTCCCTATCACGGCTTCTCCGCCGAGTTCACCGAGTATCGCCAGTACAGCGCCGGCGACGATCCGCGCTACGTCGATTGGCGGGTCTACGCGCGGAGCGACCGGTTCTACATCAAGAAGTTCGAGGACGAGACCAACCTGCGCTGTCACCTGCTGATCGACCACAGCCGCTCGATGGGGTATGGGTCCGTTGGCTACACCAAGAGCCAATACGCGGGCACCCTGGCCGCGACGCTGGCCTACTTCCTCTTCCGGCAAGGCGACGCCGTGGGTCTGGCGACGTTCGACGACCGGATTACACAGTATATGCCGCCACGCAACCGGCCGAGCTATCTGCGCCGGCTGATGGCGGCGCTCGAGGCGGACCCGCAGGGCCGCGCCACCGATCTGGGGCCGCCACTGCAGCGCCTGGCCCGAATGCTGACTAAGCGCGGTTTGATCGTATTGGTCTCCGATCTGCTGACCTCGATCGACTGGCTCGAATCCGATCTGGGCTATCTGTCGGCCGGCGGCCACGACGTCGTCGTATTCCACGTGCTCGACCCAGCCGAGTTGAACTTCGACTTCGACACGCCCGCCCTCTTCCGCGACCTCGAATCGGGTCGTGACATGTACGTCGATCCACCCGCCGCGCAGAAGGGGTATAAGCGCATGCTCGAAGCGCATCTCGACAAGGCCCGAACCGCGTGCCGGCGCCTGGGGATCGATTACCATCTGTTCGCAACGGACCGTCCGTTCGACCTGGCCCTGCTGGAGTTCCTGCAGGACCGGATGCGCCGCCACAAGCAACAGGTCCGACGGGCGCAGGGCTCCCGCGCCGGGAGGAGGACATGAGCTTTCTCTATCCACTGCTCCTGGCCGGGATCGCTGCGATTGGCGTGCCGATCGTCCTGCACATGATCCGCCGCCACACGCGGAAGCGCGTAACGTTCAGTTCGCTGATGTTCGTGCGGACGACGGCGCCGCGTCTGCGGAATCGCAGCCGGGTGGAGAATCTGCCGCTGCTGATCCTGCGCTGCCTGCTGCTGATCCTTCTGGCGGTGGCGTTCGCCCGCCCTCTGCTCTCCCGGCAGGAACCTGAGACCGTCGTGCGCGCGGGCCGGCGGGTCGTTCTGCTCGTCGACACCAGCGCCTCGATGCGCCGCATCGGACTCTGGGGCCAGGCCATCGACGAAGTCCGCTCGGTGCTGCGCGATGTCGAACCGATGGATCGCCTGTGCCTGATGACTTTCGACCGAAGTGCGCGCATACAGATCGGCTTCGAGCAGTGGGCCGGTCTGGACGTGTCGCAACGCGCTGCGGCGGTGATGGACTGCCTTTCGGATTTGTCACCAGGCTGGGCGGCAACCGACTTGGGCCGGGCCCTCGTGGCCGCGGCCGAAGCCGTCGAGGACGACGAAGTCCACGACGACCAGCAGCCGGTTGGACCGCGACAGATCGTGCTGATCGGCGACATGCAACAGGGAAGTCGCCTCGATGCGCTTCACACGTACGAATGGCCCGCTACAACGGAACTGGTCGTCCGCCTCGTTGACCCGCGTGGCTTGACCAACGCCACCTTGGAATGGGTGGCCGAGCGCGATCGTCTGGCAAGCCCGGACGGCAACGAGGCCTTCCGCATTCGTGTGAGCAACTCGTCCGAAGCGACCACCGAGCAGTTCCAATTGCAGTGGGACGCCCATGACGCAAGGACGGAGATCTACGTGCCGCCGGGCACAAGTCACGTCGTCCAGGTCCCACCGCCGTCCGACCCTTCGGCCATCCATCACCTCATCCTGACCGGCGACGATCACGACTTCGACAACACGCTCCACATCGCGCCGCGTCTGCAACAGCCGATTGACATTCTCTACATCGGCCGCGACGACCCTAACGACCCGCAGGGCATGCTGTTCTACCTGCGTCAAGCATTCGGTGTCACGAGCGCACTCCATGCCCGCGTGACGAGTCGCCGGAGCGATGGGGCACTGCGTGTGGACGAAGTTGTGACGGCGCATCTGATCGTCACAACCGACGTGACCGGTGCGGAAGACCTCGCGATCCTTCGACGACACATCGAAACCGGTGGAACCATCCTTCTGGTCATGCCTTCGGCTCAGGCCGCTACAATGCTGTCGGCCCTGACAGGCAGCGGCCGCATCGAATTGCAGGAGGCGGACACCGATCGATACGCGATGCTCGGACGAATGGAGTTCGCCCATCCTGTGCTGTCGGCCTTCTCCGATCCGCGCTTCGGCGACTTCACCAAGGTCCACTTCTGGCGACATCGTCGCGTCGATCTCGCCGGCCTGGCCAATGCCCGCGTTCTGGCCTGGTACGACAGCAACGATCCGGCGTGGTTTGAAGTGCCGGTCGGCTCAGGGGCGTTGCTTGTCTTCACCGGCGGCTGGCATCCGGCCGACAGCGATCTGGCCCTCTCGTCGAAGTTCGTTCCGCTGCTCTATAGCATCCTCGAATACGGCGGCGTCCGAATGGGGACGCAGGCACAGTACGTTGTCGGCGATCCGGTGCCTGTGACCGGTCCGGCCGGCCCGCAAAGAGACGTACGAGTTCGGAAACCCGACGGCGCGGCGGTTGCCCTTGACGCCGGCGTCGATACGTTCATCCAGACGGACTTGCCCGGAGTCTATGGCGTCGAATCCGCCGGCGAGACAACGTGGTTTGCGGTCAACGTGGCCGTCTCAGAGAGCCGGACCGATCCGATGCCCTTCGAGAATCTGGAGAGGCTGGGGCTCTCCATGAAGACGCCGGGGCCGGCTGCCATCGGACAGGTTGCGAAGACCACGATTCACAGAGGGTTGGTGGAAACCGAAAGCCGGCAGAAGCTCTGGCGGTGGGTGTTGGTTGCCGCTTCGGTTGTGCTGCTGATGGAGATTTGGCTGGCGGGCCGGCTGACCCGACCGGCGACAGAGTCTCAGGGGGCTCAGCCATGATCGAGCATTCGCTTCGTAGACAACTCGAACCGATCGTGACGCGCCGAAGACGTCTCGACCTCGCACGGCGTCTGTCGCTCCACTGGCTCATCACCGCCCTCATAGGACTGGTGTTGATTGGCACCGCCTGGCTCTGGGGCTGGAGACTGCCCTTTGCCCTGGTTCTGTGGGGTATTGCCGTCGTTGTGGCGACGATCATCGCCTTCTGGCGATGCGAGCGTGTCGGACCCGACTACCAGGCCATCGCGCGGGACATCGAACGGCACCACCCCGATCTCAGGGCCCTCCTGTTAGCCGCCATCGAGCAGAAGCCACAGAGTCCGGGCGGCCGACTGGGCTACCTCCAGACGCAGGTGCTCAGGGAGGCCGTCGTTCATGCGACGAACCATGACTGGCTCGAAAGCACTCCGCCAAGGACCGTGGCGCTGGCCCACGCAAGTTGGATTGCGGCCCTGTTGCTCCTGGTCGCTGTGTTCTCGCAGATGCTGCCCTCGCTGTCTTTGCTGCCGCAGGGCCGCCCCAGTATCCTGGCGTCCAGAGGCTACGACGTGACGATCACACCGGGTGACACCACCGTCGAGGCCGGAAGTCCCGTGGTGATCGTCGCACGATTCGACGGACAGGTTCCGTCGGACGTCAGCCTCTCTTACGGTGCGGCCGGACAGGCACAACAACGGGTTCTGCTGACTCGAAGTGTGGATGACGCCGTGTTCGGTGGCGTCATTCAGGACGTTCGATCCGACCTGCTCTATCACGTCGAATACGACGGCCGGCGAAGCGGCAACTACAAGATCCACGTCCATGACCGCCCGCGACTGGTGCGTGCCGACGCGAAGATCGTCTTCCCGGCCTATACGAACCTGCCCGAGAAGACCATCCATGACACGCGCCAGATCAGCGTGGTCGAGGGATCGCACATCACGCTGACGTTCACGTTGAACAAACCGGTTGCGACGGCGCGTCTGGCTCCCCGGACAGGCATTGCCCTGGCTCTGAGCGTTGACGCCGAGGTTCCGAACATTCTGACAACGTCTTTCACGGCCGAGAACAGCGAACGCTACGAACTGCTTGTAGCCGATGCCCAGGGTCTGGAAAACGAGTTCCCTCCGCGCTTTGCGATCGACGTCCACAAGAACCTGCTGCCGGACGTCAAGCCGGTGTTCCCCAATCGTGATGTTGCCGCGTCTGCTCTCGAAGAGCTGGACCTTCAGGCGGAGGTCTCCGACGATTACAGCGTGACCAATTTCGGACTGACATACGCTCTTGCCGGCGTGCAGAGCCGCGAGATCGCGCTGGGCAACTCCTCGCTCTCGCCCAGCGGGACGATTCAGTACCTGCTGGCCCTCGAAGAGTTGGGGGCTGTGCCCGACCAACTGCTGACATACTACTTCTGGGCCGACGACGTGGGGCCGGATGGCAACCCTCGCCGGACCGCCAGCGACATCTACTTCGCTGAGATTCGTCCTTTCGATGAGGTCTTCATTGAAAACCAGGCGTTCCAGGATCAACGAAGCCAACAGCAGCAAGACCAGGATGGACAGCAGCAGGGCCGCCAGACAGAAGAACTGATCCAGATGCAGAAGCAGATCATCATCGCCACCTGGAATATCAAGCAGCAGACCGACCTCTCCGGCAACCTCGGCGACCGCGCCGACGATCTCGATGTCGTTCGCCAGTCACAGGCCGATGCGTTAGAGCGAGCCCAATCGGCACTGGCCGAAGCGGAAGACCCCTCCGCCGGCCAGGCCCTCCAGGCAGCCGCCGAGCACATGACCGACGCCGTGAATCATCTGACCCTGGCAGGGGCAAAGCATGCCTCGTCCCTACTCGACGCACTGGATGCCGAGCAGGCGGCCTACCAGGAACTGCTCAAGCTCAGACAGCGCGAACATCAGGTTGCACGAGGACAAGACTCCGATCGTGGCAGTGATCCCGGTTCGGCCCGCTCCCAGCAGCAGTTGCAGCAACTGCAACTGACCGAGCAGGAAAACCGCTACGAAACCGAACGCCGCGCCCAATCGCAACGGCAGACGGCCCAGCGGGAAGACCTTCAGGTGCTCAATCGGCTTGGCGATCTTGCCCGGCGACAGAACGACATGAGCGAGCGGCTGCGAGAGGCCGAGGCCGCACTGCGGCAGGCCCGCAACGAGCAGGAGCAGCAGGAAATCCTCCGGGAGCTCAGGCGTTTGCGGGACGAGCAACTCGAAGCCCTGCGCGACGTGGACGAGCTTCAGGCCAGGATGGACCAGTCGCAGAACCGCCAACGAATGGCCGACACTCGGCAGCAACTCGACGATTCGCGCTCACAGATCCAACAGTCGGCTCAGGACCTTGAAGAAGGCAGGGTCTCACAGGCCATTACATCAGCCACCCGTGCTCAGCGGCAACTCGAAGAGATGCGCGATGAGTTTCGCCGCAACACATCGAGTCGGTTCTCCGAGGAGATGCGCGACATGCGCGATCGCGCCCAGCAGCTTGACCAGCGGCAGGACCGGATTGCCGAGCAGATGGAGCAGCAACAGGACTCGGGCCGCAGGACGCTCGCCGACGGCGATACAGCCGATGGCGGCTTGACCGAGCAGGTTCAGCAACAGCGAAGAGAGATCGAAGAGTTGATCGAGCAGATGAGAGACGTGAGCGATCAGGCGGAGGTCGCCGAACCGGTCCTTTCGCGCAGACTTTATGACACGCTTCGCCAGGCCAGCACGGAGAATCTTGACCGGGCCCTCGAAGCCACGGGCCAGTTGCTAGAGCGAAATTTCCTGCCCGAGGCCCAGGAGATCGAGAGACGGGCGGCCAGGGGAATCCGCGAGCTTCGCGAAGGCGTCGAAGAGGCCGCTGAGGGCGTGCTGGGCGACGAGGCCGAATCACTGCGGCTGGCCCGGCAGCAACTCGATGAACTGATCGAGCAGGTTAGCGAGGAGACCGCTCGTGCGGGGAGACCGTCCCAGGCCGATCCGGCCAGCGACGAGGAGACAGGACGGCAGCCGGGCGCGCCGCGTGATGCAGAGCGCCCGCAGGACGAAGACGCCAGGACCGCGCGGGCAGGCGAGTCGTCCGACCGGCGGAGCGACGAGGCCCGGGGACCGCTCACCGGCGGCGACTATCGCCAGTGGTCCGACCGACTCCGCGATGTGGAGGAGATGCTGACCGAGCGCGACCTCCGCGAGGACGTGGCCCGGGTCCGGGACCGAGCGCGCACCGTGCGGACTGAATTCGTGCGCCATGGCAAAGAGCCGCAGTGGGACCTTGTGGCCCGTCAGATCATGAAGCCTCTTGCCGAACTGCGAGAGCGGCTCGCTGACAGGCTCGCGCAGCTTGAGTCGGACAAGGCCCTGGTCCCCCTCGACCGCGACCCGGTGCCCGAGAAGTTTCGCGAACTGGTCCGCACCTACTTCGAGAACCTCGGGGGGGAGGCGCGATGAGACTGTTGGCGACGGTCACCATCCCGCAGACGGTCTGGGTCTGGCCGGCGGCGATTCTGGCGCTGGCGGCGACGGGGCTGCTGGTCTGGACGTACCGGCGCAGTCCGCGCAACGACCCGGCGGGGAGAATCGCCTTCGTCGCAAAGCTGCTGGGCATCTTCGTCCTGACGACGTGTCTGATCGAACCGCTTTGGAGTGGTCGGCGCGCCAAATCCGGCGCCAATCTGTTCGTCGTGATCGCCGACAACAGCACCAGCATGAACATCCGGGACCCCGGCTCGGACCGAACGCGCGGCGAAATCCTTCGCGACGCTCTGGATGTCACGAGGGCCGATTGGCTGGCGGCCCTGGCCGACAGCTTCCAGCTTCGGATGTACACTTGCGATTCCCGGCTGCGCCGCACCTCGGATTTCTCGGAGCTGACCTTCGAAGGCACTGCTTCCACAATCGGCGCCGCTCTGCAAGCGGTCGCCGAGCGATACCGGGACCGCCCGCTTGCCGGCGTGCTGCTGATGACCGACGGCAACGCCACCGATGGGCTTGCCCCATCAGCCGATCCGTCGGGCTCGCCGCCGGTCTATCCTGTCGTCATCGGCCGAGATCGAGCCGGCAAAGACCTCTCGGTGGCCAACGTTTCGGTCAGTCAGACAGCGTTCGAGGATGCCCCCGTCATCGTGCAGGCCGACATCGAGGCCGCCGGATTTGCCGGGCAGACTGTCGCCGTCGAGCTGACCGACGAGTCGGGTGGCCTGGTCGAACGCCAGACCTGGAAGGCGAGCAAAAACGACGAGAGGCAGGCATTTCGCTTTCGCGTTCGTCCGAGCAGAGCGGGCATTCTGTTCTATCAGGTCCGTGTGGCCCGAGTGCTCACGGACGACGCTTCCGATCCGACGGCGTCCCATTCCGAAGCGACACTCGCCAACAACGCATGGACCGTCGTCGTGGATCGCGGTGAAGGCCCGTATCGAATCCTGTATGTGGCCGGTCGGCCGAACTGGGAGTACAAGTTCCTTCAGCGGGCCGTCAGTGAGGACGATCAGGTGCAGATGGTCGGTCTGATCCGTGTGGCGCGGCGCGAGCCGAAATACGACTGGCGCGGGCGCTCGGGCGAGCAGAGCAATCCGCTCTATCGCGGTTTCGACAACCAGGATCGGGAGGAGACGGAGCAGTACGACCAGCCAGTGCTTGTCCGCTTGAACACGCGCGATGCGGCCGAGCTTCAGGAGGGATTTCCGAAGACAGCAGAGTTGCTGTTCGGCTATCACGCTGTGATCCTGGACGACATCGAGGCGGCGTTCTTCACGCACGACCAGATGGACCTGCTACACCGATTCGTTACGGAGCGCGGCGGCGGGTTCTTCATGCTGGGGGGCAAAGATGCCTTCCGGGAAGGCGGCTTCGACCGCACGCCGATCGGCAGCATTCTACCGGTGTACCTCGACCGAATGCCTGAGAACGTCACCATCCCAACGATTCGCATGGCCCTGACGCGCGATGGCTGGCTGGAACCCTGGACCCGGCTGTATGACAACGAACAGGCGGAGCGCGAGCGCCTCACGCAGATGCCCGACTTTCGCGTGCTCAATCGCGTCCGTTCGACCAAGGCCGCAGCGCGAACCGTCGTGACGATTGGGGGCGACAGCGAGGAGGGGCTGCCCGCCTTGATCGCACAGCGCGTAGGACATGGACGCAGCGCCGCACTGACGGTCGGTGACATCTGGCGGTGGGGCATGCAGAGCCCCGAAGCGCGCGAAGACATGGACAAGTTCTGGCGGCAGACGCTGCGATGGCTGGTGGCGGACGTGCCCGGACCGATTACGCTGGAGTCTTCCGACATGCCCGATGGGGCCAACGATGCCATGCGGCTTCGGGTTCGTGTGCGTGATGAGAGCTTCGAGCCCATGGACAACGTCTCGGTGGCCGTTGAGGTGGACCAGCCGCAGGGACAGACGCTCCGTCTGACGGCGACTCCGGCGGCCGGCGAAAGCGGTCTGTTCGAAAGCACGTATGTCCCACGCGTCAGCGGCGGGTACCGTGCCAGGGCGGTGGTCACTGGTCCTGACGGTATCGAGATCGGCCGGGCCCAGGCGGGTTGGGCCACCGATCTGGAGGCCCGCGAGTTTCGCTCGATCAAGGCCAACCGGCCTCTGCTGGAGCAGATTGCCCGCCAGACCGGGGGGCGGGTTGTGGAGATCGACGAACTGGAACGCTTTGCCCGCAGTCTGCCAAACCGGGAAGCGCCGATCAGTGAGTTCTGGGTCCGGCCGTTGTGGGACCTGCAGGGAGTCCTGCCGGCTGTCTTCCTTCTCGTCGTGCTCTGTCTGGCCGTCGAATGGACGCTTCGCCGCTGGAAAGGAATGCCATGAACGGGCTTGTGACATTCCTGGCCGGTGTGCTGGCCCTCAGTGCGATCACCTCGACGGCTCGTGATGCAGTGCCCGCGCAAAGCGTGATCGTTGTGGTCGGGGCCCCTGGAATGCCTGAGTATCTGGAGCAGTTCGCCCAATGGAGCGATCTCTGGAAGACGGCCTGCTCCGAAGGGGGCGGGCGGTTCCATTGTATCGGCCTGAACGGGTCGGACGACGTATCCGATCGCATGCGTCTCAGAGAGTTGCTGGCTGCGGAATCGCAAGGCGATGGACCGCTGTGGCTGGTCCTGATCGGACACGGGACGTACGACGGTAGGACGGCTCGATTCAATCTGCGCGGGCCGGACCTGACGACGGACGACCTGGTCGAATGGCTGGCCCCGATCCAGAGGCCCGTTGCCCTGATCAATACGGCTTCCGCCAGCGCCCCGTTTCTCACGGCGCTGTCCGCTCCGGGACGGGTGATCGTCACCGCCACCAAGAGCGGCTTCGAGCAGAACTACACGCGTTTCGGCCGGTATCTGGCCGAGGCGATTGCGGAGCCTGCCGCCGATCTCGACAAGGACGGCCAAGTCTCGCTGCTGGAGGCCTTCCTGACGGCCTCCCATCGCACGCAGGCGTTCTATCAGGGGCAGGGATGGCTGGCGACCGAGCACGCGCTGCTCGACGACGACGGCGACGGCCTGGGCACACCGGCCGACTGGTTCCGAGGCATCCGCCCCGTCCGCCAGGCGACCGGCCGGGCGAATCATGATTCGCCCCTGCTGGACGGCTACCGAGCCCATCAGCTTCATCTGATTCGTAGCGATATCGAGGCCGCCATGCCGCCGGACTTGCGTGCCGAGCGCGACCGGCTCGAGCTCGAAGTGATGAAACTGCGCGACACCAAGGGCGACCTTCCCGAAGCGCAGTACTACACCGAACTTGAGACCCTGCTCCGCCAGATCGCTCGAATCTACGAACGGCTCGACCGGCAGTGACGTTTGCCCGCTGACGCCGGTGGCGGATAAACTCCTGACGGGTCACGGCCGGGCCCGGAGAAATAGGGAAATTCCCTATTCGGAGCCGAGCACAACCCGCATAGCATACGTTCCCATGCACGACCATCGTACGTCGATCCGCCGGATAGTCCTTGGCCTGATTTGCTGGGCGACGGTTCTCGGCGCTCTCTACGTGCTCAGTCGGTATGGGTTCCTGCTTTTTCACGGTGTGGTCGAGATCGCCAGCGTCAGCGTGGCCTTTGCCATCTTCCTGATCGTCTGGAACAGCCGGAAGTTCGTGCAGAACGGCTATATGCTCTTTCTCGGTGCGGCGTTTCTCTTCGTCGGCGCGCTCGACCTGATCCACACGCTGGCGTACAAGGGGATGGGGGTCTTTCCCGATCACGGAGCCAATCTGCCGACACAGCTCTGGATCGTCGCACGGTATATCGAGAGCCTGTCGTTTCTGATCGCCCCGATCTTCGTTCGACGTCGATACAACATCGGATGGGTTCTTCTGGCCTATGCGGTGCTTTCGTGTCTCATCTTGCTGTCGGTCTTCTCGGGACTCTTCCCGGCCTGCTACGACGACATCGGCAACCGGCTGGCACCGTTTAAGGAGATCAGCGAGTTCATCATCATCGGCATTCTCCTGGCCGCTTTGCTCGCGTTGTTTCTGAATCGTGCCGCCTTCGATCCAAGGGTCCTCAGGTACATCAGCTTCTCGATTCTCGTGACGATGGTGTCCGAGTTCATGTTCACCCGGTACACGAGTCCGTACGAAGGGACCAATGTCGTCGGCCATCTGCTCAAGATTGTCGCGTTCTACTTCGTCTACAAAGCCCTGATCGAAATCGGCCTGCGCGAGCCGTACAATCTACTCTATCGGGAGTTGAAACAGCGACAGATCGATCTTCAGGAGGCCCACGACGATCTGGAAGCCAGAGTTCGGCAGCGCACCGCCGAGTTGTCGCAGACGGTGGAGACCCTTCGGAACGAAGCACAGGCGCGCATACGGATCGAACAAGAGCTGGCGGCACAGTCAAAGACGCTCGAGGCCTTCTTCCACCACTCGATTACACCACTGGTCATTCTGGATCGCCGATTCAACTTCATCCGAGTCAATCAGGCCTACGCGGACAGTTGCGGCCGGGCCATCTCCGAATTCAAAGGACACAATCATTTCGAGCTCTACCCCGACCCGGATCTTCAGCAGATCTTCGAGGAGGCCGTCAGAACGAAGACGACCTACCAGGCCCTGGCAAAACCCTTCCGCTTTGAAGATCATCCGGAGTGGGGCGTGACGTATTGGGACTGGACACTGGTGCCCATGCTGGACGCAGACGGCGAGGTCGAATCTCTGGTCTTCTCCCTCAAGGACGTCACCGACGCCAAGAGGGCCGAAGAGAAGATCCTGGCCGATCAGGGGCAGCTCCGGGCCCTGACCGCCCAACTGCTCCGCGTCGAAGACCAGGAGCGACGCGCCATTGCCATGGAACTGCATGACTCCGTCGGCCAGATCCTGGCGTTCATCAAGATCGAGATAGGCGAGTTGCGTCGCGCCGAACTGCCCGCCGATCTCGCACAGATCGTGCATCATATCCGCGAGCAGGTCAACGAGGCGATCCAGCAAACGCGGACGCTGACGTTTGAGATCAGTCCGCCGGAACTGTATACGCTCGGCCTGGAGTCCGCACTGGAGGAGCTGACGCAGCGATTCGGCCATGAACGACAGATCGAATGTACCCTCCACGATGCCGACGATCCCAAGCCACTGAGCGACCAGATGAAGACGTTGCTCTACCGGTCGGTCCGCGAACTCCTGGTCAACGCCGCCAAGCATGCCCACGCCCGGATCGTGGGCGTCACCGTGGACAGAATCGACGACGAAATCCAAATCACGGTGGAAGACGACGGCATCGGCTTCAACACATCGGACCTTGAAGACCGCTCGCCGCACCGAACCGAAGGATTCGGGCTCTTCAGCATCCGAGAACGGTTGACACACATGGGCGGAACGATGTATATTCAGTCGACTCGAACAAAGGGAACGAAAGTGGTGCTGCGGGCGCCTCTGGAGAACAGCAGCCCCCAATAGGAGCGCGAGAAGATGAGCATCCGGATCATCGTCGCCGACGACCATACCATCGTCCGCCATGGACTAACCAGATTACTTCAGCAGGAAAGTGATGTCGAGGTCGTCGCCCAGGCTCAGAACGGACATGCCACGGTGGAGTTGGCCAGAGAGCTGTCGCCGGATATCATCGTGATGGACGTGGGCATGCCCGATCTCAATGGAATCGACGCGACCCAACAGATCCTGCGTGAGAACCCCGAAATCAAGGTCCTGGCGCTATCTATGCACTCGGGTCGAAAATTCGTGGTGGCGATGCTCAAGGCGGGCGCTTCGGGCTATCTGCTCAAGGACTGCGCGCTGGAGGAACTGACGACCGCTCTGCAGACCATCATGTCCGGCAGGATCTACCTGAGCCCGGCCATCACCGACATCGTCGTCGACAGCTACGTGCGTCAGCCGGCGGAGGCCGAAAAATCGGCATTCTCCGTCTTGTCTCAGCGCGAGAGGGAGGTGCTTCAGCTCATGGCCGAGGGCAACACAACCAAGCAGATTGCACTGCATCTGCACATCAGCCCCAAGACCGTTGAAGGCCATCGTCTCCGTCTGATGTCGAAGCTGGACATCGACAACGTCGCACAGCTCACAAAGTACGCCATTCAGGAAGGGCTGACGTCGGCCGAGCTATAGATGAGCGGCTCCTGCCTGCGGTGAACACCGTCCAACAAAGATATTACGCTTCTTCGACCACCTTGTAGCCCATCGCATCGGCCAGTGCGAAGATCGGTTCCTTCAGATCGCCGTAGCAGGTGACTCGATGCCAACTCCACTGGTCCCATTGGGTAAACAGCTTCTCGATGTCCCCCACCGGTTCGACGGCAAGCTTGGTCCGGCACGCCCGGTCGTCCGGGTCGTTCTGAACCGCTTTGCCCTGATGGAAGAGGATTTCCTTGCGCGATTGTTCCATCTCAACAGTCGTCGTCATATACCCGATCGGCAGCACGGAACGCACCGATGCGCCCTGACGGTCTTCCGAATGTGTCATGATCGCGAACGGGTTGGTCGCTCCGTTGGGTCCGAACACCTTGTTCGAGGCGACACAGTGGGCGTAGATGATCTGCCGCTTGGCCGTGTCGATGACCGGATCGGAGATGTATCCCGGCCGGCCCTGTGTCAACGCGGTCAGCATCACCATCGTCGCGGTCGAACGAACGTCGCATTCGCAGGCGCCGATCAGTCCCTCATTGTTCAGCTCGTGGAATCCCAGGCATGGATAGGCGTGGATGTGTCCGCCGTAGAAGCCGCCCAGGCAGTTGATCGTGATCGCATTGGCTCCATGCTTCTTCAGCACCGACTTCATGCCGAGGTACATCGCCGCGGAGGTCTCCAGTGTCTCGCGCGAGACATCGATCACCTCCGTCGCGTTCCGCTGCCAGCGATCAGCTACAGCGAGGGATTCGTCCTTGTCGGCCGCCTTCCAGGCCTCATTGACCTCGGCGAACGAGACGCGCTCCATAGGAATACCGGAGACCGACTCGGCCGGTCCCGACTCCTGGTCGCGCACGGCGAGAATCTTCGACGCCTTCATCGCCGTGATACACGCAGCCGGCGAGAGCGTCCGGACGGCATCCGGCTTGCAGGACAAGTCGCCGACCGGCGGCGTCGCAGAGGTCCGCACGCGTGCCGTCGCGGCGACGAAATCGGCGGGCGAGCCGCCTCTGCCGACGACGCCGAAACACTTGACCGCCTTGACCATATCTTCCATCCGCGAGGACGATACGAACCCGACGTTGGGCGTGCCGCTTCGCAGGAACCCAGCCGTATAAACCAGAAAGCCACCGCTGCCGGCGTACTGAAAATCGACATACAGCGTTGGCTTTCCCGAGGTCGCAAGGGTCTGCACGACGCGGTTCCAGCAATTCAACTGGCAGACGATGTAGCCGTCGATCGCGCCCTTGTCGTCATCGAGGATCTTCTGGGCCTGCTCCGGACCGGTCGCCATCGACGCGAGGAACTGGAGGTCAGGACATTGCCTCGTCAACGTGCCCGTGATTCGCTCCATCACCGGACGGAAATCGAAGCCGACATTCGGCCAGTCCGGGCCCGGCTGGACCGGCGCGTGCAACGCGTAGACAATGCGGATTCGCATCTTGCCGCTGCTCTGACCCGCATGAGCGACGCGAGGGGCTGTCACGATACCGGCCGCGCCGAGGCAGGCCCCGCAGCCGGCCGCCAGGAACCGACGCCGACTCCATCCACAGCACGCGCATCCCGATGGTTGTCTCTGCATCTCCATGACAATCCTCCCGCTGCAATGATGGTTCCTTCTTCACGTGCGACCCCGGCCTTAATCCCGACGAACACCGGGACTCCCTTCTGCCAACGGACGCCACACTTGCCACCATTCTATCGGGGCTCCCCGCCGGCTACAACCAGATCGCCGACCATTCCCTTTTTACCGTGCATTCCGGCCTTCCGATTCGACGGGGTCCTTCGGTATAATGCTGCAATTCGGTGGCATGATTGCCTGACGATCCCGATGGTCGGTAGGATCAGTTTGCATGGAAAGAGTGATTCGAGGGGACAGACGATGAGAACGCGACTTGGGCTGGTTCGCAGTTTGGTGTTTATTGGAGTTCTTTGCGTTGCAATCGCCTCGGTTTCTCCCGAAGCTGTGCGAGCCGCCGGCGATCAGGTGTCCTTTGTGTCGGCCCGGCCTATCTGGGTGGCGGATCGGCAGACGGAGAAGAACCTGTTCGTGGGGTTTCGCGCGGAATTCGACTTCCCGACATCAGGGCGGCCCGTTCTGCGGATCACGGCCTCATCGCTGTACCGTGTTTACCTCAACGGGCGATTCGTCGGTCACGGCCCCGCTCGCGGCCCTCACGGGCACTGCCGCATCGATGAATGGCCGCTCCAACCGAAAGCCCATGGGCGAAACGTCCTCGCCATCGAGGTCACCGGCTACAATGCCAACAGCTACTACCTGCTGGATGAGCCCACCTTTCTCCAAGCCGAGGTCGTCGCCGACGGGACAGTGCTGGCCTCTACCGCCGGCGCGGGCGCTGATTTCGAGGCCACGGTTCTGCCCCATCGCGTGCAGAAGGTGCAGCGATACAGCTTTCAGCGGCCCTTCATCGAGTACTATCGCCTGCGCGCCGGCGACGACCGCTGGTGGGAGCGCCCCGCAGTCCAGTCTGCCGCTCGTTCCATTCAGGCTGCACGCAAGCTCCTGGTCCGCCGAGTGGCCTACCCGCAATTCCTTAAGCGCCAGCCGAGCCACGTCCTCGCACAGGGCACGCTCGAACAGGATGTGCGCGTGGAACGGCTTTGGAAGGACCGCTCGCTGGTCAATATCGGGCCGCAACTCAAGGGGTATCCCGAAGGCGAACTGGAGGTTGTCCCCTCGACCCAGTTGCAGCAAATCCGCTCGGCGTTCGCCAGCAAGGCCGAGAAGCCCTATCAGCCGAATGAGGCCATCGTGCTGCGCCGGAATACGTTCTCCATCGTCGACCTCGGCACGAACCTCACGGGGTTTGTCGGGGCGCAAGTCCGCTGCGTCGAGCCGACCACGCTCTACATCACATTCGATGAAATCCTGAGCCAGGACGACGTCGATTTCAAGCGGCTCGGCTGCGTCAACGCCATCGGCTACGAACTGCAGCCCGGCACCTACCAACTGGAGTCGTTCGAGCCCTACACGATGCGGTATCTCAAGCTCAACGCACTGGCCGGCGAGTGTCGGGTGGAGGGCCTGTACCTGCGGGAATACGCCAATCCGGAGGCGGACCAAGCCCGGTTTGCGTGCAGCGACCCCGGCCTGAACCGCATCTTCGAGGCCGCCTGCGAGACCTTCCGACAGAACGCCGTGGACGTCTTCATGGACTGCCCGTCACGTGAGCGGGCCGGCTGGCTGTGCGACAGCTTCTTCACGGCCCGCGTCGCACTCGATTTGTGTGGCAATACGACTATCGAGAAGAACATGTACGAGAACTACCTCCTGCCGCCGCGCTTCGACCACCTGCCGGAAGGCATGCTGCCGATGTGCTACCCCGCCGACCACTACGACGGCGTCTTCATCCCGAACTGGGCGCTCTGGTTCGTCATTCAGTTGGAAGAGTACCAGGCCCGCAGCGGCGACCGCGAGTTGGTGGCCGCCCTGCGACCCCGACTGGAGGGCCTGTACGAGTACTTCCAGAGATTCAAGAACGCCGACGGCCTCCTGGAAAAGCTGGAAAGCTGGGTCTTCGTCGAGTGGTCGGCCGCCAACAGCTTCGTGCAGGACGTCAGCTATCCGAGCAACATGCTGTATGCGGCGGCCCTGGCGGCCGCCGGTCGGATGTACGACGAGCCCGCCCTCCTCAATGAGGCTGAGCAGATCCGCGAGGTGATCCGCCGGCAATCCTTCGACGGCGAGTTCTTCGTCGATAACGCCGTGCGCAAAGACGGCCGGCTCGAAGTCACTCGTAATCGCAGCGAAGTCTGCCAGTATTTCGCCTTCTTCTTCGACGTGGCGACGCCCCAGACTCACGGCGAACTCTGGGACCGGCTGGCCCATCAGTTCGGCCCACGGCGCAAGGCGACCGGTACCTTCCCGGAGGTCCATCCGGCCAACGCCTTTATCGGCAATTACCTGCGATTCGAGCTGCTCAGCCGCTACGGAATGCCGGGCCAGATCCGCAAGGAACTCGCCGATTACTACCTCTACATGGCCGACCGGACCGGGACCCTGTGGGAGAACGTCGGCTCCGAGGCAAGCTGCAATCATGGCTTTGCCTCCCACGTGGCCCACAGCCTCTACCGCGATCTGCTCGGTGTTCGGCACATCGATACGCAGAACAAGACCGTGCGACTGAAGATCGCCGACGTGGGCCTGGACTGGTGCGAGGGCAAGCTTCTGACGCCGGACGGCCCCGTCGTGATCCGATGGTGGAACGACAACGGCCAGACCCGCCGCCACGTCGAGATTCCCGCCGGATATGTCCTCATCGATTCTGATGACGAAGGATAGGGAGGACCATCTCTATCCAGCGAGGTTCTGGTTTGACCCGCGCAGGGAGGGAGGGTATTCTGGACGCCCGAACGTCGGAGGCGGTGCGTTGCCGTCATCGTAGAAGACCAATTCTGCGCAAAGGAAGAATACCTATGAACTGGCCGGTCAAGACCGTTGTTTTGCTGCTCATCCTGTTCGTTGTCGGGTCGCATAGTGCCAAATCGAGTCCACAGGCAAGACCGCCACTGAGGTTTGACGATAATGGGCAGTTCAAAATCGTCCAGTTCACCGACCTGCATCTGAAGGAGGGCAACAAGGACGATAGCAAGACCATCGCGTTGATGGCCCAGGTGCTCGATGCGGAGAAGCCGCAGCTCGTCGTGCTGACCGGCGACGTTTTGGGAGGAGCCAAGCAGGTGCGAGAGACGATGGAGTTGTGCTCGCGGCCCATGGTCGAGCGGCGCATCCCCTGGGCAGTTACCTTGGGCAACCACGACGATGAGGGAACCGGCGATCGCCGGGGCGTAATGGACGTCATCGTGTCCCTGCCATATTCGGTTTCGCAGCACGGCCCAAAGGATATCACCGGCGTGGGCAACTACGCCTTACCCGTATATTCGGCCGACGGAAAGGAGGCGAAGTGGATTCTCTACTTTCTCGACTCGAATGCCTACCCGCCCGAGAAATCGCTGGGCAAGTACGACTGGATTCACACCGATCAGGTCGACTGGTACCACCGAACCTCAAGAGAGCTGACAGCTCAACACGACGGCCGCCCCTGCCCGGCACTCGCCTTCTTCCACATCCCCCTGCCGGAATACGACCATGTGCTGACGGCCGCCAATGCGAACCTGGCTGGCTATCGATACGAAAGCGTGTGCTGTCCGGATATCAACTCCGGCTTCTTCGCGGCCATGCTCGAATGCGGCGACATCAAGGGCACATTCGTCGGCCACGACCACGTCAATGACTACGAGGCCACCCTACACGGTATTCGACTGATCTACGGCCGAGCCACTGGGTTCAGCGCCTACGGCCGCGAGGGATTCCCCAGGGGTGGCCGCGTCATTCTCATCGAGGCCGACAAACCGACGTTCGCTACCTGGCTTCGTCTTGAAAACAACATAAAAGTGCAATATTGATCCAACGCCATACCAGACATATAGATTGAGTCTTTTCATTTGATCCTTTCAGTAACAACTCTGAAAGCCCCAATACAGCAGCCAATAAGCTCACACGGACATTGAGGCGTCTGCGGATCATGTCGGCTTGAAGTAAATCCAACCTCTTTGGTACGACCGGAAGCCATTAGGACCTTGACGCACAATGTTCTTGCTTGACAAAGGACGGACGGCCTGGTTATGATGCCGACGCTTGGAGGCATGGAGAAACACCGAGAGGGGTTTCCAGCCTCATTGATCCAGATTCTGGCCTTGGCCGAGAGAGGGTGGAACGCCCGGAGATTCACGGTTTCGAGAGGCCGCCAAGAAGGTGCCAATGGAAATCCAACCGTTTAGAGCGTATCGCTTCGATGCCAACGTTGTGGGCGATGTCGGCGACTGCATCGCTCCGCCCTATGATGTGATCGACGCCGATCAGCAGCGGCAGTTGTACGAGAAGAGCCCCTACAACATCGTCCGTATCACCCGCGGCAAGACAACCTCCTGTGACGACGAGCAGCACAACCAGTACACCCGTGCCGCTGAGTACCTGACGCAATGGATCCAGCAGGGCGCCCTTAAGCAAGACGCGAGAGAGACCATCTACGGCTACGTTCAGGATTTTGAGATCGACGGAGTCGCCTTTGAGCGTCTGACCTTCATCGCTCTGGGCAAGCTTGAGGATTTCGGCAAGACCGTCAAGCCGCACGAGCAGGTGTTCGCCAAACCGATGCTCGACCGCCTCAATCTTAAGAAGGCCACCGCCGCCCGATTCGGCCTGGTTTTCATGCTCTACGAAGACCCCCAGGGTACCGCAGATCGGATCATCCAGAAAGCCGCCGCTCAGAAACCACTGATCGATTTCGTCGATGATCAACAGGTGCGACATCGGCTCTTCGCCATCACCGCCAAGGGAGAGATCGAGGCCGTCCGCCAGATGATGGACGAGAAGAGCTGCATCATCGCCGACGGCCACCACCGCTACACCACGGGACTGAACTACTGGCGTCAGAGCGGCAATCCCGCCGCCGCGTATCAGATGATGGCGTTCACAAACCTCAAGCAGGAAGGTCTCGTTGTTCTGGCAACGCACCGCGTCGCCGGGGGAATCGAGGGCTTCACACCGCAAACGTTTCTCCAGAAGCTCCAGGGCGAGTTCGACATCGTTGAGTTCCGATTCACGCCACAAGACGAGGACAAAGCCCTGGCCCGACAGAAGATGCTGGCGGAAATGAAGAGCCTGCACGAGAACGATCGCGTCGCATTCGGAATCTATATGGCGGGTGGGGCGTTCCACATCGCCGTCCTCAAAGACAAGCAGCTCATGGCCGCCATCGCCCCCGACAGGAGCGAAGCATGGCGGACGCTCGACGTCTCGGTGCTCCAGAAGCTCGTCCTGGAGGAGTTGCTGGGCATCGATGAGGAGCGTATGGGCAACCCCGACTGCGTCGAGTACGTCAAGGACGTCCCCAACGCCATCGGCGAGATCATCACCCGCATCGACACGGCACAAAAGCAGGTCGCATTCTTCACAAATCCCGTGAAGATGCAGCAACTCGTCGCCGTCACCGACACCGGCGAGCGTATGCCCCACAAAACGACGTATTTCTTCCCCAAAATGTATACCGGTTTGACGATTCAGAAACTCTAAAACTTATCCTTTGGAGCGCGCCCATGCCAGATTGGAAGAACCCCCCGAGACTTTTCATCCCCGGCCCCGTCAAGGTCGATGACGATGTCCTCCAGCAGCTTGCCCGGCCTACACTCGGCCATCGCGGCAAAGAGTATGCTCAGCTTCACGGTGAGACGGTTGAGATGCTCAAGAAGATCCTCTTCACGGAGCAGAACGTTTTCCTGTGCACGTGCAGCGGTTCAGGCCTCTGGGAGGCCGCCATCCGCAACTGCGTGGCGCCGGACGAGACGATTCTGGCCACGTGTTGCGGCGCCTTCAGCGACAAGTGGGCAGACGTTGCCGAGCTGTGCGGGCGCAAGGTCGAGAGACTGAAGGTCGAGTGGGGCCAGCCGACTACCGCTGAACAGATCGATGCGAAGCTGGCGGCGGGCAAGTACGCCGCCATCACACTGGTGTACAACGAGACGAGCACGGGGCTAACCAATCCCGTCTACGAGATCAGCAAGATGATGAAGGCCAAGTACCCTGACGTGCTGGTCTTCGTCGACGCCGTCAGCGGCCTGATCGGCCTGCCCGTACACTTCGACGAACTGGGTTGGGACGTGGGGTTCGCTTCGGTCCAGAAGGCCTTTGCCATGCCGCCGGGATTCACCGTCGCCGCCGTCAGCAACCGAGCCGTGGAGAAGAGCAAGAACGTACCCAATCGCGGCTACTATTTCGATTTCCAGCAGTGGGCCAAGTCGGCCGCCAAAAACCAGACCCTTGTGACGCCGAGCATCCCGCACATCGCGGCGCTGCACTACCAGTGCGAGAAGCTCGTGAAAGAGGGCATGGAGAACGTTTGGGCTCGGCACAAGGAGATGGGCGAGTTCGTTCGGGGCTGGGCCCGAAAGAGCTTCGAGGTCTTCTGTGAGGAGAAATACGCCTCCAACACGCTGACCACCGTGAAGAACACGCGCGGGATCGTCGTGGCCGACGTGATCAAGGCCGTTCAGGAGAAACACAACACTGTGTTTGGAAACGGCTACGGCCAGCTCAAGGACAAGACCTTCCGTATCGCGCACATGGGCGACATCACCCTGGCGGATGTGAAGGAACTGTGCGGGTGGATTGACGAGGCAATCGGCTGAGCCATCCTCTGATTCACTGAAGATCGTGACAATACGGGCCTGGGTTCCAGTCACGGAACTCAGGCCCTTACTCTATGCACACTGAAGCGGCGTGCTTTCGACAAGGAGGGTACGCATCGCCTGAATCTCTGATATACTGTCGGGCGATTCAGAAGGGACAGTCGCTGGCAACGATCGCGGGCAGGTGCGATGAGCATGACGTCGAGAGAGAGACTGATGGCGACGGTGGAGGGCCGAGCCGTAGATCGGCCGGCTGTCAGCTTCTATGAGGTCGGCGGCCTGAAGATGGACCCGTCCGACCCCGACCCGTTCAACATCTATCGCGACCCATCCTGGCAGCCGCTGCTGGCGCTGGCCGAGGAGCGGACTGACCTGATCCGCATGCGAAGTCCGGTTCGAGCGCAGTCGCATCAGGCCTGGGATTCGCCGCAGGCCGCTTCGGAAGAGCTTCGCAGTGAGTTCTTTGCCGTCGAGCGGTATCTCGACCGGGGCTGTCGAGTAACGCGAACGACGCTGACAATTGCCGGCCGGGTCATGACGGCCCTGACGCGCCGCGATCGCGATGTCGATACCATCTGGACCACTGAGCACCTGCTCAAGAGCCCCGCGGACGTGGAGGCCTATCTTCAGTTGCCCGACGACGTCTTCGCCGAGACGATCGACGTGTCGCCTCTGGTCGAGGAGGAGAGGCATCTGGGCGAGCGCGGCATCGTCATGGTAGACACCGAAGACCCGCTCTGTGCGGCCGCCACCTTGTTTGGCATGGAGGATTTCACGATCCTCGCCATGACACAGCAAGACCTGTTCCATCGCCTGCTGGAGAAATGTGCCCGGGTCATTCATCCACGAACCGAGCAGGTCACGCGGCAATTCCCCGGGCGTCTGTGGCGCATCTACGGACCGGAGTTTGCGACGCAGCCCTATCTGCCGCCGCACCTGTTTGATGAGTATGTCATCAGGTACACCGGACCGATGATCGAAGCAATCCATCGCAGTGGTGGCTTCGCGAGGATCCACATTCATGGCCGGATTCGAAACATCCTGGATTCCGTGGTGCGAATGGGCGCCGACGCGATCGACCCGATCGAGCCGCCTCCGCAAGGCGACGTGGACCTGGCCTTCGTCCGGACCGAATACGGCAAGGACCTGGTGCTGTTCGGAAACATCGAAATCGCCGACGTCGAGAACGCCGAGCCGGAACAGTTTGAGAAGATCGTGCGGAAGGCCTTGGCCGATGGGACGCGCGGGCAAGGTCGTGGATTCGTGCTGATGCCGTCGGCGTGCCCCTATGGCCGGACGGTCAGCACGCGGACCTTGAGAAACTACCAAACGATGGTTCGTTGCATCGCGGATTTCTGACGCGGACAATCACCAGGTGAAGGGAGGACACAAATGAACCGAGGACCCATTCTTGTACTGATCGCCGTCTCTCTTCTGTCTTCCGTCGCTGGTGTGGCAACGGGCGGCCCGGCACGAACCAAGATCGCCGGCGACACGGTCACGCTGGAGAACGACACCCTGGCCGTCACATGGGAGATCGGACAGAGGAGGCTGCGCCCGCTGGTGATCCGAGACAAGCTCTCGAACCGCGTCATCGAGACCATCGGAGAAGCGTTCGCCATAACCCTGTCGAATGGACACAGCATCAAGGCCTCGCAGCTTGAGATGGTCGAGGCGCCGCGGATTCGGAACCTGCCGGCCCATCCCGACGCTCCCAGACTGGCCGACCGCCTGGCCGGACAGTCCGTAACGGCACGGTTTCGAGACACCGAGAATGGACCGTACATCCAATGGCAGGCCGTGCTCCGAGATGGCACGCACTACATTCGGAACTCCCTGTCCCTGCGTACCCTCCGCGAATCTCCCCCCATAAAGAGCATCACGCTGGTCGATCTGGTTTCCCCCAACGCCCATGTGGCCGGCACGGTGGCTGGTTCGCCGGTCGTGGCCGAGGGCATGTTCTTCGCCTACGAGCATCCGAATTCTGCGAGCGTCGTTCGTGCCGACAATGTGATGAGGCACGTGACATGCAGTCTTACGCGCAACATGCCATTGGACTCGGATCGACCGCTGATCCAGTCGTCTGTCATCGGCGTCGTTCCGCCCGGACAACTGCGGCGGGCCTACAGGCAATACATCGAACTGGAGCGCCCGCGACCCTACCGGCCCTTCCTGCACTATAACTCCTGGTACGATATCGCCTGGGCCGACCGGAAGATGGACGAGCGGCAATGCCAGGATGTGATCGAGCAATTCGGTCAGGAGCTGACGCAGAAGCGCGGTGTCAATCTCGATTCGTTTGTCTTCGACGACGGATGGGACGACAACAAGACGCTGTGGGGCTTTCACGAAGGTTTTCCTCGCGGGTTCGGTCCGCTCGTGTCACCAGCAAAGAAGCATGACTCGGCGATCGGTGTCTGGCTGTCTCCCTGGGGCGGCTATGGGCAGGCCAAAGAGGAACGGATGAAGTACGGCCAGTCACAGGGCTTTGAGACCAATCGCCATGGATTCTCGCTGGCCGGACCAAAGTACTACGCACGCTTTCGCGACGTGTGCGCGCAGATGATCGAAGAGTACGACGTCAACTACTTCAAATTCGACGGGGTGGGAATCGGCAACGACCGTGACGGCGCCGACGCGGAGTTCCTGCCCGACATCGAGGGACTGCTGAGACTCTGCACCGAGTTGCGGGCGTTGCGGCCGGATGTGTACCTGAGCATCACCACCGGCACGTGGCCGTCGCCGCACTGGCTGCTCTACGGCGATTCCATCTGGCGCAACGGACTCGATTGCGGCTTCCACGGCGCCGGCACGATGCGCCAGCGCTGGATCACCTATCGCGACATGGTCACGTATCGCATGATCGTCCAGCGCGCGCCGCTGTATCCGCTCAACTCCCTGATGGTCCAGGGCATGTGTTACGCCCAACTCGGCACCGCGACGCAGATGGCCAGCGATCTGGGCGATCTGGTGGATGAAATTCGCATGCTGTTCGGCTCGGGAACACAGCTCCAGGAGCTGTACGTCACGCCCGCGATGATGACGCCGGCGATGTGGGACGCATTGGCCGAAGCCGCCGCCTGGTCACGTCGCAACGCCGACGTGCTGGTGGACGTGCACTGGATCGGCGGCGACCCCGGCAACGCCGAGGCATATGGTTACGCTTCGTGGTCGCCTCACAAGGGCATTCTCGTGCTGCGCAACCCGGGCGAGACAAAGACCCGTTTCGACGTGGATGTCCAGACGGCGTTCGAACTACCGGCCGGGGCCTCTGCATGTTACCGGCTGAAGCAACCTTGGAAGACTATCGAGGATTCGACCGAGATCACGCTGGAGGCGGGTCGGCCACATACGTTCACCTTGGAGCCGTTTGCAGCGCTCGTCTTCGAGGCATTGCCTGTAAAGTAGAGCCGCTCGTCACACGCGATAGGCGTCGGGGGTGAGTTCCAGGGTCTGTCTATTCTCGATAGCCTCGACAATCTTCAGCGCGGTGGCCGTTCCGGCGTAGGCGGTTTCTCCGGAGCAGTTCAGTTGCGCGCGACCTCGGATCGCGTCGAAGAAGTTCGCCAGGTGCGGCTGGTGGTACGGGACATCCAGCAGGATGGGGATTTCGTATCTGGCCGGCGGTGTCGTCTCCTGCACGTCGATACTCGCGGGACTCGGCAGCGTCTTGTCCTCGCCGCCGGGCTCGCTCAGCAGACCCAGTCGGACCCACTTGCGCCAGTCCGGCGCCTCGGGGTCGCGGTAGACTCCGCCGCGACTGGCCGATTCGGACAGCTCCAACGTCCCCTGATCGCCCATGAAGACTTCGACATGCCCGCCGTAGCCGTTGGTGCAGAGGGTTTCGTACGAGACGGCGACAAGGCCTTTGTCCGTCTCGTATTCCAATATGGCCATCGCTGTGTCCGGCCATTCGTGCGTCTTCGGATCGTAATAATACGTGCCTCCCCGTGCGGTGATCGTCCTGGGCGGCCCGCCCAGGAACCAGTTGATCACATCGATCTGGTGGACACCGAAATCAACGGACGGGCCGGAGCCCAGAGCCCTGTACCACATCCAATTCCTGAACTGGTGCATGGAGCTGTAGCCGCACCTGGCCAGCGTCGCTTCGTCGAGGGCCCATCGCCTCGCCCATCCCCGATCCGTACGGGCGGGATGGTGCCACTGCCCGTTGACGGCGGTCAGGCGGCCCAGGAGATTGGCGGCCTCCAGCAACTGCGTCTGCCCGTGGCGATATCGTGGATTGCTTCGCCGCTGCTGGCCGATCTGGAGGAGCTTGCCGGCCTGGCGCGCGGCCTGGACCATTCGGCGGGCACCCGCGATCGTGTTGGACATCGGCGCCTCGCAGTAGACATGGAGACCGGCCTCCAAGGAGGCCACCGTCTGCTCGGCATGACAGAAGTCGGGCGTGGCGATCAACACGGCATCGAGGTCCTTTTCGTTGTCGAGCATCTCGCGGCAGTCCACGTAGCTGTGGACCTCGTGGCCATAGCGGCCCAGCAGACCGACGGCACGTTTGAGATTCAGGTCCTCCCATACATCGCAGACCGCTGTGACGCGAATGCCGGCTTCAGTGCCCATCTTGAGACAGATGTTCAGCAGGACTTCCCCCTGGGCGCCGGCCCCGATCAGCGCGACGTGGACATCGTTGCCATTGGCACTGCCCGCCGGAGCGGCAACGGACGACGAAACGACCAGGCCCGCACCGGCCGCCGCCGTGGAACGAAGGAAACTGCGTCTGTTCATAGAGGGAACTCCCGCCTGGCACAGCCTGCGCCCATTTCGGAAACACGGCGTCGTGCAGGTTCAAGCACACCAGGGCCGCGCGCGATTACGGACCTCGTCCATCGCCAGGATCCGGTTGGCGATGATCGCGTTCTCAATGACCTGGAAGTCGAACATGCCCACGGCCAGAAAATCGGCACCGCCCTTGAAGCAAAACTTGAAGGCCGATTCGGGGTGAATGGCGCCGGCGGCCAGGGTCTTGAAGGCGATCCAGGGTTTATTCTTACCCGCCATCAAAGCCTCGGTCTTGTCCGGAAACAGGTCGTAGATGTTGTCGTGGTACTCGTTGTGGTCGTTGGAGCGATCCGAATCGACCGACCAATGTTTGCGGCTCTCCCGCGGGTGGGCCGACCAGTAGTTGTCGTGATGGAACGTCTTGAAATAGTAGTCCGGATCGATGCCGTATTCGTCGCCAATCTCGATGACCTTGACATCGTGACATCCCAGCCCGGCCGGATAGCCCTGCTCTTTGATATACTCGACCGCCTTGACGATGACCTCGATCATCTCGGGCTTGCCCTGCTTCATCGCGTGTTCGGTGAAGCCTCCCTGAGTATACATCGTCGTGGCGCCCTCGTCGATACTGCGGTCGATGACCTCCTTCATACCGCCCCAGGTGGGGTTGTCCAGACGCGACCAATCGTCGCGCACACCGACCACAGTTTGCAGCTCGCCGCCCCGCTCGCGTTTGTACTTGTTGATGATCCCAAGCTGGGACGGGTCGGGCGAGATCGTATCGATCCCGTATTCCTCCATCAGTTCGAGCGTATCGAACTGCTTCTCCTCGGTCAGGTAATGGGCGGCCAGAGTGGAAACGTAGAGCAGGTCACGGTTGTGGCACCACCCGCTGATCACGTTGCCGCCGGCGATGATCCGGCTCATCTGGAGATTCCCGATTCTTCCAGTGGGAATCTTGGGCTCGTTCTGCGTCGTCTTCTTCAGCTCTCGCGTCCTGCTGCCGTTGTCCTGTACGGCCGCCAGCAGGTTCTTCTCCTCGAAGCTGCGAATGCCGGCATATGCGGCCCCTGCAGCGATCGATTGGCCCAGAAAGCTCCGTCGGTCGATTCTGCACGCCATGTTGCGACGCTCCTTATTGCGCTGTCCACAATGCGGTCACGCCCACACGAACCTCCGCGCTCGACATCAAAGCCACGAGATCATGGTAGCCGAAGGAGACGCTGGAATCAAGGGGGGGGTGCGTGGGAGATCCAGCCCGGATGGCAGCAAAGGCACCTACGGCATCCAATACAACAGAGCCGCGTAGGCATCGACCACGCCCCAGCCATACTCCGGGTCCCAGCCGAGCGGCCCCACATCCCGCGCCGTGCCTTCGATCGCGGCACGGACAGCGTCCGGGTCCGTCACGCCCTGGGAGACCAGAAGCGCCGCGATCCCGCTGACGTGCGGCGCCGCCGAGGAGGTGCCCTGAAAAAAGTAGTAGTTGAACGTACTTGGATCGACCGTGAAGGTTTGCTGGATGATGCCGTCCGGGTAGCCGTCGCGGTTCTGATCGACCCGCAGGTCGCCCCCGGGCGCGACGACGTCCAGATGGGGGCCGGTGCTGGAGTAATACGCCCTGGTGTCATCGTATCGGACGGCGCCGACGGCGATGCAGTAGTCGTTATGCACTGCCGGATAGGACGGCAGGTTGCCGTCCGCAAACCCGTTGCCGGCAGAACAGACGATGGTCACCCCCCTGCCATAGGCGAAAGCCAGGGCCTGCTCTACCGCGCGGGAACGATCGGGGCTGCCAAAGCTCATGTTGATCACATGCGCGCCGTTCTCGGCCGCGTGATAGACGCCGCGAGCAATGTTGAACGAATCGCCCACCCCTTGGTTGTCGAGCACTTTGATCGGCATGATCGAACAGCCAAAGGCGATGCCCGCGACCCCGCGTGCGTTTTCCGTGCTCTGCGCGATGGTCCCGGTAACGTGCGTTCCGTGCCCCTGATCGTCATTGGGATGGGCATCATCGTTGACAAAATCGTAGCCGGCCACGAACGACGTCTGCGCCAGGTCGGGCGCTTGCCGAAAACGGCCGTGGTCCTCGTAGGCAACCCCCGTGTCGAGAACCGCCACGATCACGTTGGGATCGCCCATCTCGATGTCCCAAGCAGCCTCCATGTTGATCCCGCCGCTCACCTCGTTCTGGAGGTTCCACTGGTAGGGAGCATAAAATGGATCGTCGGGCACGAAATAGAGGCTCGCGTAGAGGTTCAACTCGGCATACTCTACGACATCTTCCATTTCGAGAAGCCAGACGACTCGCTCGGGCATCTCGCCCGGAGGAATGCCCACTCGATGAAACATGCCAGGTTCGCAGGTCTGCAGTACGAAACAGCCGTACCGGCCAAGAATCGAGTCTCTGTCCTCCTCGACAACGTCTCCGGAGAACTTGACGATGACGTTTTCCGGACAGTGCCGAGGCAGCGGATCCAGAATTTGGTTGCCGCCTGATCGGCGGCCTCCAGCGGCTTGCATCATTGCGACAGGAGCGTTGCTCCTTTGTGCCCACGCCCCCGACCCACAGATCGGTGAAGACAAGACGACAATGGCGACCACGCAGAACCGTCTAAACATGCCATCACCCCTTTCACAGGCTTTGGTCCCTTGAAGGCACCTACGAGTTGTGGCAGGCGGCGGTTCACCCTCGTTTCCCGCGGAACGGGAGATGGTGTCTCTCACACCCCATCACAACGCCGGCCGGTCTCCGACAAGGGAAGCTTGCCTGCGGTGGGGATTGACCTATAATGGTCGAGACGGCATGTACGGCATAGTCAACGAGTTAGGGAACGCAATGGATTTATCGATCGTCATACCGGCCTATGAAGAAAGCAGGAAGATCGCCCGTGACATTGAGGCCGCCGCCCAGTTTCTCAAGGGCAACGCTCTCGCCGGCGAGATCATCGTGGTCGACGACAGCAGCCTGGACAATACGGCGGAGGTCGCGAGGAAGGTGAGCGTCCCCTCGGAGGTCCGTCTCGACGTCCTGCGCTACGAGCCGCATCGCGGCAAAGGCTGTGCCGTCCGCACGGGGATGACAGCCACGACGGGCCGGTACGTCATGTTCGCCGACTGCGGCTTGTGCATCCCCTATGGAAACGTCCTTCAAGGGCTGGAAATGCTCCAAAAGGACCAGTGCGACATCGCACACGGCTCCAGACGACTGATTACCAGCGATATCCTTCGCGATCAGCCGTGGCACCGCCGTCTGTTCTCGCGCACGTTCAAGGCCGTGGTCCGAACCCTGCTGGGCGTCCCCAGGCAACTGAGCGACACGCAGTGTGGCTTCAAAGTGTACAAGGGCGACGTGGCCAGAACCCTGTACGCACAATGCGTCACGGATGGGTTCATGTTCGACATCGAGATCATCCTGCGGGCGATCCGCCAAGGGTACCGTATCGGCGAGTTTCCCGTCGAATGGGCCTGCGACCTCGACAGCCGACTATCCGTCACGCGGACGCCCTGGCCGGTGCTGGCCGAACTGCTCGAACTCAGACGTGCCCTGTCACAGAACAACCCAGAAGTCCAACAGGACGGTGCCAAACCACACCCGGAGGCATCGCACTAATCAACCAGTTCCCCCTCTCGCCAGGAACCGGCTGCAACGATCCGTTCACCTCGATGGCCGTCGGAATCGGGCGGAACGATGAGCAAAGCGGCGACTCCCAGGTGGCTCGCACAATACTGCCGCACCTCGGTGACAGACATCACCATGAAGGCCGTCGAGAGGGCGTCGCCCGTAGCCGCATCGGGCGCGATGGACCAGGCGGCGAT
>Ga0209722_1000846_pt1 | contig 30399 bp, 31 predicted proteins | sample BioC12SIPDNA_2_FD_185745 | JGI IMG/M metagenome (GOLD analysis project Ga0209722, IMG submission 185745) | Anaerobic biogas reactor microbial communites from Washington, USA - Biogas_R1_A C12 SIP DNA (SPAdes) (version 2) | ecosystem: Engineered > Bioreactor > Anaerobic > Unclassified | place... | reverse complement strand
GCCGGGTCTCTCGAAGCGCCCTGCCGCCCACCGGATCGACCTCGACGAGGACGGCAACGTCGTCGGTCTGTTCTGACTGATCCAGCAGCTCAGTCGTCCGGCTTGTCGTACCAGCCGTCGTGCTCCTGGGCGAGCGCCTCGAACCGCTCGCGCAGCCCGCTCTCGGTGCCGCTGCCGGGGTCGTCGAGGACGTTGTCCTCACGCACGTAGACGACCCACTCGACGGCCTCGCCGTCATCCTCCCCGGCGAAGCGCTCGCCCGCGACGCGGACCTCGGTGAAGCCTTCCTCACGCAGCTCGTCGGCGATGCGCTCGGCCACGTCCCGTTCCGGAAGGACGATGAGGTGCTCGGTCACGAGACGTACTGTGCCACAGGCGCAATGGGAGAAGTGGTCACCGGCGCGCGCCGCGCATCCACGAGCGCGCATGCGGACCAGGAGCAGCCGCGTCAGCGGCGGGACATCAGGACGAGCGAGGCCTCGGCGTCGACGGTCTGGGGCTGCAGGTCCCAGCTGCGGAACACCACGTCGGGGACGAATCCGGCGAGGAGGAACTCCTCCTGGAAGGAGGAGTAGGTGTAGTCCTCCGAGTGCGAGAACTCGACAACCGCCCGACCCTGGGGGTTGAGGCACAGCGACATCCGTCGCAGGATCTCCCCTCGCTCACCCGGAGGGAGGTGCGCCAGGGGGGCACCCACCCATACGCAGGCGTCGAACGGGGCCGTCTCGCCGATGCGCTCGAGCGACAGCTCGGTGAGCGGCGCGGGGACCCAGGCGGCGTTGGACGGCGTCCCGGCCGCTTCCTCGAGCGACTCCTCGGAGGGGTCGACCCCGATGACCCGGTGACCCAGGGCCGCGATGTCGCGGGCGACCCGGCCGGTGCCGCAGGCCAGGACGAGCACCCGACCGCGGGTGGGGAGCATGAGGTCCACGAGCTTGGCCTCGCGCCCGACGGCCAGGGCGCCGGAGCTGCCGTCAGGGGGGACGGCCTGCGGGATGGTCACCTCGAGGGACGGCACGCCGAGGGCGATCGCGATCTCCCGGGCGGAGGCCGGACGCTGGGCCGGGTCCTTCGCGAGGCACCGCGACACGACCTCGAGCAGGTCGGTGGGGACCCCGGCGGGCAGCGTGGGCATAGGCTCGGTGATGTGGGCCAAGGCCGTCGCGACGGGGGTGTCGAGGTCGAACGGGCGGCGGCCGGTGAGCAGCTCGTGGGCGACCACTCCGAGCGCGTACAGGTCGCTTGCCGCGGTGGCGGCCCGGCCGAGAGCCTGCTCCGGGCTCAGGTAGTGCGGGGTGCCGAGCGTCTCACCGGTCTTGGTCAGGCCGCTCGAGGCCGTGGCCCGCGCAATGCCGAAGTCGGTCAGCTTGACGACACCGTCGGGAGCAAGGAGCACGTTGGCGGGCTTGACGTCCCGGTGGACGACGCCGGCCTCGTGGGCGGCATGCAGCGCGAGCGCCATCTGACCGATGATCGAGCGCACGGTCGCCGCATCGAAGGCGCCGCGCTCCCGAAGGGCGGTCGAGAGCGGGATGCCGTCGACGTACTCCATGACGAGGTAGGCGATGTGGTCGTGGCTGCCGTAGTCGAAGAGCGTCGCGATGTTGTGGTGCGACAGTCCCGCGGTGAGCAGGGCCTCTTCGTGGAAGCGCTGGGCGAACACCGGCTCACTGTTGGTGTCCGGGCGCATGATCTTCACCGCGACGAGGCGGCCGAGGACGCTGTCCCTGGCCTTCCACACATCGCCCATGCCCCCGCTGGCGATGAAAGTCTCCAAGCGATAGCGGTCACCCACGAGAAAGCCCTCGTGGAACCGTTTCACGCAGACCTCCAGCACGCCATCTCGTCAGAATAGGGCACGGGGAGGCCCGCGATCGCCAAACGACCGCTGGTCGGGCTCAGCGTGCGAGGCGCGCCAAGGGAGCGGGTTCCCAGAGAATGAGGGCGCGGGAGTCGCGGACCCGGGGCCGCTCTCCCGGCCGCGTTGCGTACACATCGCCCGAGGGTGAGACGGAGAACACCCGATGACCCTGTGCCGTCCGGGCGAGCTGCAGCTGCTCCGTCACGTCGTTCAGGCGACGCTCGAGCTCGGAGACCCTCTGCTGCAGCGCCAGGATGCGCGCGATACCGGGGAGGCTGACGCCCTCCTCCTGGGAGAGCCGCTGGATCTCGCGCAGCATCCGGACGTCCCGGTTGGAGTAGCGGCGGCCTCCCCCACGCGTGCGGGACGGCGTCACGAGCCCCAGTCGGTCGTACTGGCGCAGCGTCTGGGCGTGCATACCCGCGAGCTCCGCCGCCACCGAGATGACGAAGACGGGTCGGTCGTCGTCAGGATCGAGCGGCCGCTGAGGACGGGTCGGTGGAGTGACCATTGCCATCGCCCACCTCCTACAGCCTCGCCTTGGCCATCAGCTCGGCGCGTGGGTCCTCGGCAGCCAGCTCGTCACGTAGCTTCTCGAGCGAGGCGCGCAGCTCCGGCGAGAGGTGCTTCGGGACCGTCACGAGGACCTTGACGAGCAGGTCGCCGTGACCGCTGCGGGTCTTCACGCCGCGCCCCTTGACGCGGAGGACACGTCCGCTCGGCGTGCCCGGGGGGATCCGCACCTTGACCGTCGACCCGTCGATCGTCGGGACGCTCACGGTCGCGCCGAGCGCAGCCTCGGTGAAGGTGACCGGCAGGTCGATGGTGAGGTTGTTGCCCTCTCGGCCGAACACCGGGTGCTTGTCGACGCCGACCTTCAGGAGCAGGTCGCCACGCGGGGAGCCGGGGTCACCTCGTTCGCCCTTGCCCCGCAGGCGGATGGTCTGTCCGTCCTTGACCCCGGGCGGGATCCGCGTCGTGATCGTCTCCCCGTCGGCGGTGCGGAGAGTGACGGTCGCGCCCTCGACGGCGTCGCGGAAGGCGAGCGTCGTGCTCGCCTCGACGTCACGACCCTTGCGGGGGCCGCGCGGCGCACCGTACGCATCGAAGCCGCCTGGTGGTGCACCGGCCCGCTGCGCGGCGCCACCACCGAACATCTGGGACAGGATGTCGCTGATGTCCGGGCCGGCCTCGCCGCGGCCGCCCGTGGAGTAGCGCACCCGCGTGCCACCTGGTCCCCCGCCGAAGGCGGAGAAGATGTCCTCGAAGCCGCCGCCCCCACCGGGACCACCGGCCCGGAAGCGGGCGCCGCCACGCGCCATCTGGCGGATCGCGTCGTACTCCTGGCGCTGCTCCTTGTTGGACAGCACCGAGTGCGCCTCACCGACGTCCTTGAACTTCTGCTCGGCCGTCGCGTCACCGGGGTTCTTGTCCGGGTGGTACTTGCGGGCGAGCTTGCGATAGGCCTTCTTGATGTCGGCATCGCTGGCGTCGGGGGAGACGCCGAGGATGGCATAGAAGTCCTTCTCGAACCAGTCCTGGCTAGCCATCGTCGGTGCCTCCCTTCATCATGTTGGTGCTGATCGTGTGATTGCTGATCGAGATGACCTCAACCGTATGCGGTCGCGGGCCGGATCGCCCGGAACATCACTCCGGGCGGCCACCATCACTGCGGGTCGGCCACCGACACACGAGCCGGACGGATCACCCGGTCGCCGGCCCGGTAGCCGGGCTGGAGCACCTGGACGATCGTGGTCGCCGTCGGGTCCTCCGGGGTGATCGAGTCGTCCCAGGCGGCATGCAGCAGCGCCTCGTGGACGTTGGGGTCGAACGCCTCACCGGGCTCGCCGAAGCGCTCCAGGCCGAACTTCGCCAGGCTGGCCTCGAGCTTCTCGGCGATCGCGGTGAAGGGACCACCCTCCTCGAGCGCTCCGTGCTGGCGCGCGGCGTGGATGTCGTCGAGCACCGGCAAGAGCGTGTCGATGACGTCGGCGATGGCCCGCTCCTGGACCAGAGCACGGTCGCGGTCGACCCGTCGCTTGTAGTTGACGTACTCCGCCTGCAGGCGCTGCAGGTCCTCGAGCCGCTCCGCAGCAAGCTGCGTGTCCGGGTGGTCGGCGGACCCACGCACCACCGGGTCGTTGACCGCTTCGGTGTTGACCTCGGCGCCGCCGGGGAGGGTCTCCTCGACAGGCACCTCCTGGGCCTCAGCCGCGCCGGGGTCCGGGGCCACCTCGTCGGTGACCCCGGACTGCTCGGCGTCACGATGGACGTCGCTCACTTGTTCTCCTCGTCGTCCTCGACGACCTCGGCATCCACGACGTCCTCGTCGCCGGTGTCACCGGACGCTCCTGCGTCGGAGGCGCCTGCCGCGTCACCGGTCGGGGCCTGCTCGGCCGCTGCCGCATACACGGCTGCGCCCATCTTCTGCGACTCGGTGTTGAGGGCGTCGATCTTGGCGTTGATGTCGGCGGCCGAGGCGCCGGAGTCGGCCTTGAGGGCCTCCTTGAGCTCCTCGAGGGCCGTGAGCACCGGCGTCTTGAGGTCGTCCGAGACCTTGTCGCCGCTGTCGGCGAGGAACTTCTCGGTCGAGTAGACGAGCTGCTCGCCGGTGTTGCGGGCCTCGGTCTCCTCGCGCCGCTTGCGGTCCTCCTCGGCGTGCGCCTCGGCGTCCTTGACCATGCGGTCGATCTCCTCCTTGGAGAGCGCGGACCCACCGGAGATCGTGATCTTCTGCTCCTTGCCCGTGCCGCGGTCCTTCGCCGTGACGTGCACGATGCCGTTGGCGTCGATGTCGAAGGTGACCTCGATCTGCGGGACACCGCGCGGTGCCGGAGCGATTCCGGAGAGCTCGAAGGTGCCGAGAGCCTTGTTCTCCCGGGCGATCTCACGCTCACCCTGGAAGACCTGGATGAGCACGCTCGGCTGGTTGTCCTCGGCGGTGGAGAACACCTCGGAGCGCTTGGTCGGGATGGCGGTGTTGCGCTCGATGAGCTTGGTGAAGAGCCCACCCTTGGTCTCGATACCGAGGCTGAGGGGGGTGACGTCGATGAGGAGGACGTCCTTGCGCTCACCCTTGAGGACACCGGCCTGCAGCGCCGCGCCGAGCGCGACGACCTCGTCCGGGTTGACACCCTTGTTGGGCTCCATGCCACCGGTGAGCTGCTTGACGACATCGGTCACGGCGGGCATCCGGGTGGAGCCACCGACGAGGACGACGTGGTCGATGTCCGAGACCGAGATCCCGGCGTCCTTGATGACGTTGTGGAACGGCTGCTTCGTGCGCTCGAGCAGGTCCTTGGTCATCTGCTCGAACTGCGCGCGGGTCAGCGTCTCGTCGAGATGGATCGGGCCGTTCTCGCTCATCGAGAGGTACTGCAGCGAGATCGTCGTGCTCGTCGCCGAGGATAGCTCCTTCTTCGCCTGCTCCGCGGCGTCCTGGAGACGCTGCATCGCGATCTTGTCCTTGGCCAGGTCGACGCCGGTGCTGTTCTTCACGACGGTGAGCAGGTGCTCCACGATCCGGTGGTCCCAGTCGTCACCACCGAGCTGGTTGTCACCGTTGGTCGCGCGGACCTGGATGGTCGCGAAGCCGTCCTCGGGGTCCTTGCCGACCTCGAGGAGGGAGACGTCGAAGGTGCCGCCGCCGAGGTCGAAGACGAGGATGAGCTCGTCCTCCTTGCCCTTGTCCAGACCGTATGCGAGGGCCGCCGCGGTCGGCTCGTTGACGATCCGCAGGACGTTCAGACCCGCGATCTCACCGGCCTCCTTGGTCGCCTGACGCTCGTGGTCGTCGAAGTAGGCAGGGACGGTGATGACGGCGTCGGTCACCGGCTCACCGAGGTAGGCCTCGGCATCCCGCTTGAGCTTCTGCAGGATGCGGGCGCTGATCTCCTGGGGGGTGTAGCGCTTGCCGTCGATGTCGGGGCTCTTCCAGTCGGTGCCCATGTGGCGCTTGACCGACCGGATGGTGCGCTCGACGTTGGTCACCGCCTGCCGCTTGGCGATCTCGCCGACGAGGACCTCGCCGCCCTTGGAGAAGGCGACGACGGATGGGGTGGTGCGCCCGCCCTCGGCGTTCGCGATGATGGTTGGCTCCCCGCCCTCGAGGACGGCTACTGCCGAGTTGGTGGTGCCGAGGTCGATACCGACTGCACGTGCCATGGTCCTGGTCTCCTTGTGAAGTTGAGTTGGCTGCACTCAAGTTAGTCCTGGGCGGGTTGCACCGCAACTTCGCCGCGTCAAACTTGCGTCTGCACGACTCAACCTTGATGGCCCCGGCAGGTATTCCCGGTCCGGACGAGAAACGCGGAAGCGGCCCAGGCCTCCGGGACCCGGGCGTATCGTGACGGTGTGCGGAGCCCGGGTCCCGGGCCGGAGCAAGGTCAGGACATCTCATGAGCACAGTCCCCGGCCACCTCTTCGTGGCCCACGGCGATCTCACGAGGCTGTCGTGCGACGGCCTCCTCATCCCGTGCGACGCCGACCGGGCCGTGAGCCGGCACTGGCACCGGGCGTTCGGCTGGTCGACCGGGGCCGAGCTCGTCGACACGGTCTCCCCCGGCGATGACATCGAGGCTCTTCTCGCCGCCGTCCGCCGTCAGCTGGAGGTCCTCGCCTCCACGGTGAGGGACGACCCCCACGCCGGCCGGGTGGTCCCGCTCATCGGGATGCCCATCCCCGGCACCGGGTTCGGCACATTCGCGCAGCGTCGCGGCGCCGTCGTCAAGGCCCTCGTGCCGGCACTGGTGACAGCCGCGCGCGAGCTAGGCGTCGACATCGCACTCATGACGACGGACCGACGCGACTACGCAGCGGTCCAGGCCCTGCGCAGTTCGCCACCCGACCTGAGTCCTGGGAAGCGGGAGCAGGCGGACGCGCTCGGCGCCCTGGCCGGGCGCGGAGAGCTCTCGGTCTTCGTCGGTGCCGGGGCGAGCATCCCCCTCGGCCTGCCCGGCTGGGCGCCGCTCGTCAACCGACTCATGCAGGAGGCCGGGCTGGGCTCACTGCCGGGCGACTCCGACGAGGCGACCCTCAAGGCCGGCGCGGAGGTGGCCCACAAGGTTCTCGGCGACCGGGCCGATGAGATCATCGCCGCTGCCCTGGCCACCAACCACTGCGCCCTCAGCCACGCCCTGCTGGCCGATCTGCGGGTCAGGCAGACGGTGACCACGAACTTCGACACCGCCCTGGAGCTCGCCATGGCGCCGGTGTGGGGTGAGGACCTGCGCGTGATGACCCGGCAGTGGGCCCGCTCCTGCTCTCCGTGGCTGCTCAAGCTGCACGGCAGCGTCGACCTGCCGGGCAGCATGGTGCTCACGACCTCGCAGTACCAGCGTCACGAGATCGACGGCCGTCCGCTCTACGGCCTCGTGCAGGGCCTGCTCATGACGAGCCACCTGCTCTTCGTCGGGTTCAGCCTCTCCGATGGTGCGTACCTCAAGCTCGCCGAGGAGGTCGACAGGATCTACCGGAAGTCGACGGGGACTGACTCGCCGGTCGGGACGGCCCTCGGGCTGGACTCGCTCGCGGACGAGAGCAAGGCGCTGGATGCGGCGTTCCGGCACATCGCGTTCCGCTCCGACGACGGAGACCTGAACCTGGCCGCACGGAGGCTCGAGATCTTCCTCGACCGGATGGCCTGGAGCGCCAGCCGCACCGCCGGCGGGGCGCATGAGTACCTCCTCGACGACCACTACCGGGACCTCATCGGGGACGACACCGAAGCGCTCCACCGCAGCCTCGCCGCCCTGGTGGCGACGGCGGGCGCCTCGACGAGCGAGGTCGCCGGGGCAGTGCGGGCGATGCTCCGCCAGTTCGGTGCCGAGAACCCCGACGCCGACCTCGTGTCGGAGTCAGATGTCGTCGAAGGAGCCCGACCGGCCCCGGCCCTCGGCGAAGCGGCCCGCACCCGCCAGCCCGTCGGCGGCGAGTGAGGTCGTCCCGAGCCGGAGCTCACGCTCCATCGCGGCGGCCTCGTTCTCGCCCCACTGCGCAATCGCGGACTCCCGGTCGCCGCGCAGACACTGCTGTGGCATCCGGGCGATCTCGTGGGCGAGCTCGACGGCGGCCGCCCGCGCCTGACCGGTGGGGACGACCCGGTTCACGAGGCCGAAGGACAGTGCCTCCTGCGCGCCGACCGGCCGGCCCGTGAGGATGAGGTCCATCGCCCGGCTGTGGCCGATGAGCCGCGGGAGCCGCACCGTCCCACCGTCGATGAGCGGGACACCCCACCTCCGGCAGAACACCCCGAGGACCGCGCTCTCGTCGGCCACCCGCAGGTCGCACCAGAGCGCGAGCTCGAGGCCCCCGGCCACCGCATACCCGTGGATCGCGGCGATGACCGGCTTGGTGAGACGCATGCGGGTCGGGCCCATCGGCCCGTCGCCGTCTGGGCTGACGCGGTGCGAGCGCTCGGTGCCGACCGCCTTGAGGTCGGCGCCCGCGCAGAACGCCGACCCGTCGCCGGCGAGTACGGCCACGGACGCGTCGGACTCCTCGAACTCCCGGAACGCGCGGGCCAGCTGGGCCGCCATCGGTCCGTCGACGGCATTGCGCCGGTCCGGCCGCGCCAGCACGACGATCATCACCGCGCCGTCGCGCTCGACCCGGACGTCCTGCTGAGGTGAGTCGCTCATACGCCGGAGTATGCCGTGGTCACCGGCCCCTAGGACCGCTCCGGGCGCGCCTCATCCACGCTCTCCTCCTCCATCGATCCGCTGAGCGCGTCGAGGTGCGTGGGCAGCTCACGCATCCGGATGAGCGGCGAGAAGACGACGGGGACACTGGCGAGTAGTGCGACCCCGCACATCAGCCAGAGGGTCGGCAGGATGCCGAGCTCGCGGCCGAGGAAGCCACCGATGAAGGCACCGATCGGCATCGGCCCCCAGACGAGGAACCGGATCGAGGCGTTCATCCGACCGAGCAGCGGCTTGGGGCAGAGTCGCTGGCGGAAGCTCACCTGGACGACGTTGTAGGTCACCACGGCCCAGCTGAGAATGAAGCCACCGATGAAGAGAACCGGCAGCGGGGGAAGCATCGACGCCAGCGGCCACGCGAAGGAGGTCAACGCGATGGCCAAGCCCGCCACCGGGATGGCACGCCCCTCGCCGACGGTCCGGGCGAAGCGGTCGGCGCCCACAGCGCCCACCAGGCCGCCGACACCGGCGACCGACATCAGGACACCGAGGCTCACCTCGGTGAGGCCGAGGACCCGCAGGGCGTAGAGGAAGTAGAGCGCGCTCGCGGCCGAGTTCGCGAAGTTGCCGATGCCGGTGCACATCACGATGCGGCGCAGCAGGTCGTGTCCGAGGACGAAGGAGAGCCCCTCGCGGATCTGCACCAGCAGCGGGGGGCGGTCCACGGCCGACGGGCGCTCCTCCACGTGCCGGATCCTGCTCACGAACAGCGAGGACAACGCCATGCAGGCCGCGGTCACCGCGATGGTGAACGGTCCGCCGATGAGCCGGACCAGCGCCGAGGCCGCTGCCGGGCCGGCGACGAACGCCGTCTGCTGACTCGCCTGCAGCTTGGAGTTGCCCTCGGAGATCTGCTCACCCTCGACGATCTCGGGCAGGTAGGACTGGTTCGCGACGTCGAAGAAGACGGTGATACAGCCGACCGCGAAGGCGACGACGTAGAGCATCCACATCGACAGCACGCCTGCGAGGAAGGCGAGCGGAATCGTCAGCAGAAGGGTGGCCCGGCTCAGGTCGCCGAGGACGATCACCCGCTTCTTGCGCCAGCGGTCCACCCAGGCCCCGGCCGGGAGCCCGATGAGAAGGAAGGCCAGCGTCTCGAGCGCGGCGAGGATCCCCATCTGGAGCTCGTCGGCGTGGAGGACCTTGATGGCGACGAGAGGGAGTGCGAAGCCGACGAACTGCATCCCGAAGACGGAGACCGTGTCCCCCATCCACAGGAAGCGGAAGTCACGGTGCCGGAAGAGGGTCGTGCGCCGTCCCGGGGATTCGACTGAGGCCACGCACCGATCGTAGTTACTGATTGGGAAAAGTCAATCAGTCGCTATGATCAGGCCATGGCGTCCGCTTCCGATACTCCTCCGGTCACCCAGCGCTCCGGGATGACCGAGCGGCGACCCGCGACCGACGCCGAGGCCAAGGCCCTCGCCTCGGGTCTGCGACTACGCATCCTGCGCATGTGCATCGACGCAGAGCTCACCAACCGCGAGATCGCCGAGGCGCTGGGTATGCACCCGGCTACCGTCCTGCACCACGTGCGCACCCTGGTGGACACCGCATACCTCGAACCCCTGGAGCCGCGCCGCGGTCGGCGGGGTGCCCGCGAGATCCCCTACCGCGCGACCGGCAAGTCCTGGTTCACCCAGGTCCCCGCCGGGAGCAGCGCGATGCTCGACGCCTTCGTCACCGAGGTCCAGCAGGCCCCACCGCAGGAGGTCGCGCTCAGCCGGTTCTCGGTGCGCCTCCCGCCGGAGGAGCTGGAGGAGTTCCGCGACCGGGTCCAGGAGCTGCTCGACGACTTCGCCAGCCGTCCCCGCGATCCGGAGGCGCAGGCCTGGTCGGTGTTCTTCGCCCTGCACCCGGACACCAGTGCAGGTGCCGTGAGGCACTCGCAGGGGTAGCGTCAGGCCCATGTCATCGCGCACCCCAGGCCAGCCTCTGAAGAAGAACGTCAAGGCCCTCGTCGAGGAGGCGAGCGCCCGGATCACGACGCTCACCGCGCAGCAGGTGGTGGACCTGCTCGACGATCCCGGCTACCTCGTCGTCGACATCCGCGACCCCCGCGAGTGGGAGCTGGAAGGAACACTGCCCGGCGCATACCGGGCTCCACGCGGGATGCTCGAGTTCTGGGTCGATCCGGAGAGTCCGTACTACAAGCCGGCGCTCGACGACGGGCGGGCGCTCATCCTGTACTGCGGCGGCGCGTGGCGCTCCGCCCTGGCCGCGGCCGCGCTGGTCGACATGGGGCGCGAGGACGTCTCCCACCTCGAGGGCGGATTCACCGCCTGGAAGGAGCAGGGGCTCCCCATCGAGCCGGTGACGCCGCGCGGTGGCTGAGCTGGTTGTGCCGGTGCCCGAGCCCGGGGATGTCCTCTACTTCAGCTTCGACGACGGACCCAGCCCGACCTGGACGCCACGGGTCCTGGACCTGCTCGGCACCTACCACGCCACCGCGACCTTCTTCCAGATCGGCCAGGAGGCCGCCAGGGCTCCGGATCTGGTCGATCAGGTGCGCGAGCGCGGGCACAGCGTCGGCAACCACACGTGGAGCCATCCCGATCTGACCACGCTCTCGAGCGAGGACGTGCGCGAGCAGCTGACCCGCACCCACGACGTCATCGGCCTCGCCAGGTGTGTCCGCCCACCGATGGGCGTGACGAACGCCTCAGTGCAGGAGGTCTTCACCGACCTCGGCCTCACCGAGCAGCTGTGGGACATCGACACCCGCGACTGGGACCACCGCAGCGCGCAGGAGATCGCCAGCGCGGTGCTCAGCCAGGCGCGGAGCGGCGCCGTGGTCCTGATGCACGACGGGGGCGGTGACCGGAGCCAGACGGTGGAGGCACTCACCGAGCTGCTGCCCCGGCTCACCGAGGCCGGCTGGCAGATCAGGGGGATTGCGGGCTGCTGACCGCCGGGGAGGCCGGATCGGCCGCGCGCGTCACCCGGACGCGATCGACGCGGCGCCCGTCGAGCGCGACGACCTGCAGGACGCGGTCCCCCCACTCGACCGCGTCACCCACGGCGGCCAGCCGCCCGAGCCGGGCGACGACGAAGCCGCCGAGGGTGTCGAAGTCGCCCTCCGGCAGCTCTGCACCGAGGACCTTGTGCACATCGGCGCGGCTGAGGAGGCCGGGGAGCTCCCCCTCCTCCATCGCGGAGACGGTCGCGATCTCCTTCAGGTCGTACTCGTCCCTGATCTGTCCGACGAACTCCTCGAGGACGTCCTCGATCGTCACGATGCCGTCGGTGCCGCCGTACTCGTCCACGACGATCGCGAGGTGGTGGTTCTCACCCTGCATCTCGGTCAGTGCCGAGAGGACCGCCTTGCTGCCGGGGAAGAACGGGACCGGTCGCACGAGGTCCCCGGCGACCTTCGCCGACTTCGGAGGGGTCAGCAGGTCGCGGACGTGCAGGAAGCCCAGGACGTGGTCGGCGTCCCCGTCGATGACTGGGTAGCGCGAGTGCTCCCGCTCGGTGACGTAGACGCGAGCCTCCTCGATCGGCATCGTCTCGTCGATGAAGTCCACCTCGGTGCGAGGGGTCATCACCTCGTCGACGGTCCGCTCCCCGACGGAGAGCATCCCGACGACCATGTCGCGCTCCTTGTCGGTGAGCGACTCGTGCTCGGCCACGAGCGTGCGCAGCTCCTCAGGACCGATGTCCTCACGCTGCGCCTCTGGGTCGCGACCGAGCAGTCGGACCACACCGTTCGTGGAGACCGAGAGCAGCCAGATGACCGGCCGCAGGAGCGTGGCGAGCAGGTCGAGCGGGCGCGCCACCAGGAGCGCCATCCGCTCGGCGGCCATCATCGCCAGCCGCTTGGGGACGAGCTCGCCGAGGACGAGCGAGAGGTAGGCGATGGCGAGCGTCGTCGTCACGAACGCGATGACGTATGCGGTGTCGGCGGCCAGCCCGGCCGCAGCGATCCACTCGGCGATCTGCGGTGCGATCTGCGCGGCGCCGTACGACGCCGAGAAGAAGCCCGCGAGCGTGACACCGATCTGCACAGCCGACAGGTAGCGGTTCGCGTCCTGCGTGAGTCGGGCGACCGCCTCGCCGGCCTTGCCGCGGTCCTGCAGTGCCCTGATCTGGCTCTCCCGCAGCGACACCAGGGCGATCTCGGAGGCGGCGAAGAGCCCCCCGATGAAGATGAAGAGCAGCACGAAGGCGAGATTGACCCAGAGGGAGTCCACGATCGAGCCTTCCGAAGGTGAGGCGGGCGGACACCGTGTCCGCGGGCAACGCTGCCGATTCTCCCACGGAGGCTGTTCCCGGGCGCGTCCCGGACCTTTCCCGGCTGTGCCCGAATGACCGGGTTGTGCCCGAGTGACCGGGTTGCACACGTCTGACCGCGAAATTGCACGGGCACGCGTGCGTAGGCCGGTCACGCCGGCAGCACCGGGTCACGCGGGCAGTACCGGGTCACGGCAGGCGGAGGCACCCGACGAGTGTCCAGAAAGAAAAAGTCAGTCTTGACTGTTTGTTTCTGGCGGGGCAGGATCTCTCCTCATGCACCGGGCACCGCAGCAGGAGCGCTCACGCGCCATGCGTGAACGCCTCCTGGAGGCGTGCGTCGAGGTGCTGGTCGAGCGCGGATTCGCAGGCACGACAACGACTCTCGTGAGCCAGCACGCCGGCGTCTCCCGCGGGGCCCAGCTGCACCACTTCCCGAGCAAGAACGACCTCGTCATCGGCGCCGTCGAGCACGTCACCGAGATCCGGCTGGCCGAGCTGCGCACGGCCTTCGCGTCGGTGCCACACGGTCCGGGGCGCACCCGCGAGATCCTCGGGGTTCTCGCCGATCACGTCACCTCGCCCCTCTTCGTCGCCGCGCTCGAGCTGTGGGTCGCGGCCCGCACCGACCCGGTCCTCGATGCCGCCGTCGCTCCCCTCGAGCGCCGGATCGGCCGGGAGACCCACCGGCTCACCGCCGAGGGTCTGCAGGCCGACGAGTCCCGACCCGGTGCCCGTGAGCTCGTCCAGGCCACGCTCGACCTCCTCCGTGGCCTCGGCCTCGCGAACACCCTCACCGACGACCGTCGCCGACGCGCCAGGGTCCTCGACCGCTGGGCAGCGGTCCTCGACGACACCCTCCCCCGCCTCTCACCCGCCACCGCGGGCGCGAGCACCACCAACTGAGAACCATTCGCAGAGCCACTCACTGAACCACTGAAGGAATCATGGCCAGCACCTCCCCCGACGTCCTCGACGGCGTCCTCACCGACCTCGCTGCCGAGGGCGCCGCGCTCGATCGTCTCGTCGCGGAGCTCACCGAGGACCAGTGGCGCCTCCCCACCCCGGCAGAGGGCTGGGACATCGCCACCTCCATCGGGCACCTCGCCTGGACCGACGAGGCCGCACTGCTGGCCTCGATCGCCGCCCAGGGCGACAAGACCGGTTGGGACGCCCTCGTCCTGGAAGCCCTCGAGGACCCCGAGGGCATCGTCGACAACGCCGCCGTCGCAGTCGGCTCGGTGGCCCCCGAGGCGCTGCTCGCGCGCTGGCGCGACGCACGCTCCGACCTCGACCGCGCGCTGCGCGAGCTCCCCGAGGGACTGAAGCTCCCGTGGTTCGGCCCGCCGATGTCGGCGGTCTCGATGGCCACCGCCCGCTTCATGGAGACCTGGGCGCACGCCCTGGATGTGTATGCGGCACTCGGGCAGGACTACACCCCCACCGACCGCATCAGGCACGTCGCGCACCTCGGCGTCCGCACGATGCGCTACTCCTTCGTGAACAACGGCCTGCCCGCGCCTGAGGAGGAGGTCCGTGTCGAGCTCACCTCTCCGGCAGGTGAGGTCTGGGCCTTCGGTCCCGAGGACGCCGAGCAGCGCGTCACCGGATCGGCCCTCGACTTCTGCCTGCTTGTCACGCAGCGGATCAACCGCGCCGACACCGACCTCCGGGCCACCGGAACGATCGCCGACACGTGGCTCGGCATCGCCCAGTGCTTCGCCGGTCCGGCCGGCGGCGGTCGCGCACCGAAGGTGGCCTGATGGCGGCAGTCGCTGACCGGCCGCTCGTCGTGGGCAACTGCTCCGGGTTCTACGGCGACCGGCTCTCCGCCCTGCGCGAGCTCCTCGAGGGCTCGCCGCGCCTCGACGTCGTCACCGGCGACTACCTCGCCGAGCTCACCATGCTCATCCTCGCCAAGGACACCTTCAAGGACCCGGAGGCCGGGTACGCCCGGACCTTCGTCCGCCAGGTCGAGGACTGCCTGGCCCTCGCCGTCGAGAGAGGCGTCCGGATCGTCACGAACGCCGGTGGCCTCAATCCCGCCGGTCTGGCGAACCGGATCCGGGCCGTCGCCCAGGAGCAGGGCATCGAGGCCACGGTGGCACACGTCGATGGCGACGACCTGCGTCCGAGCGGGCTCTTCCCCGGGGCGATGACGGCCAATGCCTACCTCGGCGCCCAGGGCATCGCGATCGCGCTGGCCGGTGGTGCCGACGTCGTCGTCACCGGACGGGTCACGGACGCCTCGCTCGTCGTCGGGCCGGCGATGTGGTGGCACGGCTGGGACGCCGGGGACTACGACGCCCTGGCCGGCGCGGTGGTCGTCGGGCACGTCCTCGAGTGCGGCACCCAGGCCTGCGGGGGCAACTTCTCCGGCTTCACCACCCTCGACCCGGCGGTCCTCGCCAAGCCCCTCGGCTTCCCGATCGCCGAGGTCGCCGCGGACGGATCCGGTGTCATCACCAAGCAGGACGGCACCGGCGGAGCAGTCACCGTGGACACGGTGAGCGCCCAGCTCTTCTACGAGATCCAGGGCCCCGAGTACCTCGGCCCGGACGTGACGACCCACCTCGACACCATCCGGCTGTCCGAGGACGGTCCCGACCGCGTCCGCATCAGCGGCGTGCGCGGCAGCACAGCGCCGGAGACCCTCAAGGTCTGCGTCAACGACTTCGGCGGCTGGCGCAACACCATCGAGTTCGTCCTCACAGGCCTCGACATCGAGGCCAAGGAGCAGTGGCTCCGGGCGCAGCTCGAAGCGGCCTGGTCGGCCGGCAGGCGACCCGCCACGGTGGCCTGGAGCCGGGGCCCGAAGCCGGCCGAGGACCCGGCGACGATCGAGGAGGCCGCGACCCTCCTGCGCTGCACGGTGCTCGACTCCGACGCGACGGTGGCGGGCAAGGGGTTCACCGCACCCGCGGTCGAGCTCGCCCTGGCGTCCTACCCCGGCCTCACGCTCACCGCCCCACCGGCCCCGGCGACCCCCTACGGCATCTACCGACCGGAGTATGTCGACCGCACCCAGGTGACCCAGCGGGTCGTCCACGCGGACGGCCGTGAGGAGGTGATCGCGTGACCATCCAGAAGACCCGCGTCCCGCTCGGGACCTTCGTGCAAGCACGCTCCGGAGACAAGGGCGGCGACGCCAACCTCGGCCTGTGGGTCGCCAACGACGGCTCTCCCCACCGCGACTCGCGGGTCCGCTGGCTGCTCGACCTGGTGACCCCCGCATACATCCGCGAGCTCCTGCCGGAGACCGCCGAGCTCGAGATCGAGGTCCACCCGCTCGCGAACCTGGGGGGCGTCAACGTCGTCATCCACGGCCTCCTCGGGGCCGGGGTGGCCGCCTCCACGAGGTTCGACCCGCAGGCCAAGGCCCTGGGCGAGTGGGCCCGGGCGCGCTATGTGGACATCCCGAGCGAGCTGCTCGAACCCCCCACCCTCACGGACCCGCAGAGAGGCGACCGATGACCTTCCGCTACGAGGACCCCGATCACGCCGACCTCGCCGCGAGCGCGGCTGCGTTCACCCGCAAGGAGATCGTCCCCCACCTCGAGCAGTGGGAGCAGGACGGTGAGATCCCCCGCGAGCTGCACCGCAAGGCGGCCGCAGCCGGCCTCATGGGCATCGGCTTCCCCGAGGCGGTGGGCGGCCAGGGCGGCGACCTCCTCGACACGATCGTCGTGAGTGAGGCGATGCTCACCGCCGCTGCGAGCACCGGTCTGCTGGCGGGGCTCTTCACCCACGGCATCGCCGTCCCGCACATCATCGAGTCCGGCAACACCGAGCTCATCGACCGCTTCGTGCGCCCGACCCTCGCCGGAGAGCTCATCGGCTGCCTCGGGGTCACCGAGCCCGGCGGCGGGTCCGACGTCGCCAACCTGCGCACGAGCGCGGTCCGCGACGGCGACCACTACATCGTCAACGGCGGCAAGACGTTCATCACCTCGGGGGTGCGGGCGGACTTCATCACCGCAGCCGTGCGCACGGGGGGCCCGGGCCACGACGGCATCAGCCTCCTCGTCATCGAGAAGGACACCCCAGGGGTCACCGTCGACCGGCGGCTCGACAAGCACGGCTGGCGCTGCAGCGACACCGCCGAGCTCGGGTTCTCCGACGCGCGCGTCCCCGTCGCGAACCTCGTCGGCCCGGAGAACACCGGGTTCTACCAGATCGCCGGACAGTTCGTCATCGAGCGGATCGCTCTCGCGGTCTACGGGTATGCGACCGCCGCCCGGTGCCTGGAGCTCACCGTCGAGCACTGCCGGGCGCGCGAGACCTTCGGTCGTCCGCTCATCGCCAACCAGGTCGTCCAGCACCGGCTCGTCGAGATGCGCCGGCGGATCGAGACGGCCCGCGCGTACACCCGCGAGGTGGCCCGCCGCCATCTCGCGGGGCAGGACCAGATCGCCCAGGTCTGCCTTGCGAAGGAGACCGCCTGCGAGGCGGCGACGTTCGTCACCGATGCCTGCGTGCAGCTGCACGGGGGCACCGGATACATGCACGGGACCGAGGTGGAGCGGCACTACCGCGACGCCCGGATCCTGCCCATCGGAGGAGGAGCCACAGAAGTGCTGACCGACCTTGCCGCGAAGCTCTTGGGGTACGCGTCATGAGTGAGGGAGCGACCGAGACGGTCGATGAGGTCGTCGAGGAGGCCCCGGCCGCACCGGCCGAGCCGACCCGGCGGGAGGCGATGGAGGCCCTCATCGAGGAGCTCGACGCCGAGCACGCCAAGGCCGTCGCGGGCGGCGGCGAGAAGTACGTCTCGCGCCACCACGCCCGCGGCAAGCTGCTGCCGCGTGAGCGGATCGAGCTGCTCATCGACCCGGGCAGCGCCTTCCTCGAGCTCTCCCCGCTCGCCGGCTGGGGCTCCGACTACACCGTCGGCGCGTCCGTCGTCGCCGGCATCGGGGTCGTCGAGGGCGTTGAGTGCATGATCACCGCGAACGACCCGACCGTGAAGGGTGGCGCGAGCAACCCGTGGACGGTGAAGAAGATCTTCCGGGCCAGCCAGATCGCCGAGGAGAACAACCTCCCCACGATCTCGCTCGTCGAGTCCGGTGGCGCGGACCTGCCGAGCCAGAAGGAGATCTTCATCCCCGGCGGCAAGCTCTTCCGTGACCTCACGCGCGCCTCGAAGCGCCGTCAGCCCACGATCGCCCTCGTCTTCGGCAACTCGACGGCCGGTGGCGCCTACGTCCCCGGCATGAGCGACTACACCGTCTTCGTCAAGGAGCAGGCCAAGGTCTTCCTCGGCGGCCCGCCGCTCGTGAAGATGGCGACCGGTGAGGAGTCCGACGACGAGTCGCTCGGCGGCGCCGAGATGCACGCCCGCATCTCCGGCCTCGCCGACTACCTCGCCCAGGACGAGCGGGACGCCATCCGGATCGGTCGGCGCATCGTCGCCCGCCTCAACTGGCGCAAGGCCGCCGGCCCGACCACACCCCCGGTGTTCGCCGAGCCCGACGAGGACCCGGAGACCCTCCTCGACCTCATCCCGGTCAGCCTCAAGGAGCCCTTCGACCCGCGCGAGGTCATCCTCCGCATCGTCGACGGGACCTCGCCGGAGAACGCCCAGCCGTTCGACGAGTTCAAGCCGCTCTACGGCCCCTCGCTCGTGACGGGGTGGGCCCGGCTGCACGGTCGCCCGATCGGCATCCTCGCCAACGCCCAGGGCGTGCTCTTCAGCGAGGAGTCCCAGAAGGCGACGCAGTTCATCCAGCTCGCCAACCAGACCGACACCCCGCTGCTCTTCCTCCACAACACGACGGGGTACATGGTCGGCAAGGACTACGAGCAGGGCGGCATCATCAAGCACGGCGCGATGATGATCAACGCCGTCTCCAACTCCACCGTCCCGCACATCAGCATCATCATGGGCGCGTCCTACGGTGCCGGGAACTACGGGATGAACGGCCGGGCCTACGACCCGCGCTTCCTCTTCACCTGGCCCAACGCGCGGTCGGCCGTCATGGGTCCGCAGCAGCTCGCCGGCGTCATGAGCATCGTCGCCCGCGCGGCCACCGAGGCCAAGGGCCAGGTCTACGACGAGGAGGGCGACGCCGCCATCCGCGCCTTCATCGAGCAGTCCGTGGAGGAGCAGTCCCTGCCGTTCTTCCTCTCCGGCCTGCTCTACGACGACGGCGTCATCGACCCGCGTGACACGCGCACCATCCTCGCCATCTGTCTGTCCACCATCGAGAACGCGCCGATCCGCGGCGCCCAGGGATACGGGGTCTTCCGTCCATGACACAGCCCACTGAGCACCGGATGATCAGCCGGCTCCTGGTCGCCAACCGCGGCGAGATCGCCCGTCGCGTGTTCGCCACCTGCCGCCGCCTCGGCATCGAGACGGTCGCGGTCCACTCCGACGCCGACGCCGGACTCCCGTTCGTCGCCGACGCCGACCTGGCGGTCAACCTGCCGGGCAAAACCCCTGCCGAGACCTACCTCGACGGTGCGGCGATCATCGCCGCAGCCGAGCGGGCCGGCGCGGACGCCATCCACCCGGGATACGGATTCCTCGCGGAGAGCACAGAGTTCGCACGCGCCGTCGAGGCAGCCGGCCTGACCTGGGTCGGGCCGTCGCCGGAGTCGATCGAGACGATGGGCAGCAAGCTCGGCGCCAAGGCCCTCATGAAGGAGGCCGGCGTGCCCGTCCTCGAGGCGCCCGAGTCCCCGGTCGAGGCGGACCTCCCGCTCATCGTCAAGGCCTCCGCCGGCGGTGGCGGACGAGGTATGCGCGTCGTCCGCGAGCTGTCCCGGCTCGAGGCCGAGGTGGCCGCCGCCGCATCGGAGGCCACGAGCGCCTTCGGCGACGGCACGGTCTTCGTCGAGCCCTACGTGGAGCAGGGTCGGCACGTCGAGGTCCAGGTCGTCGGTGACGGCCGCGGCGAGGTGCTCGTCCTCGGCGAGCGCGACTGCTCCGTGCAGCGCCGCCACCAGAAGGTCGTCGAGGAGGCCCCCGCTCCCGGCCTCACGGACAGCACGCGGAGCGCACTGCACGAGTCCGCTCGCGCAGCGGCTGCGGCGATCGACTACCGCGGAGCCGGCACCGTCGAGTTCCTCTACGACGCCGCGACCGAGCGCTTCTTCTTCCTCGAGATGAACACCCGTCTCCAGGTCGAGCACCCGGTCACCGAGCTCACGCACGGCCTCGACCTCGTCGAGCTCCAGATCGCCATCGCCGAGGGTCGCGACCTGCCGGACTCCGTCTCCCCGTCCACCGGGCACGCGATCGAGGTGCGGCTGTATGCGGAGGACCCGGCCCAGGCATACCAGCCGCAGAGCGGGGTCCTCGCGGCCCTGGAGATCGACGCCGAGACCGAGTTCGACCTCCTGACCCAGTCCGGGGTCCGCCTCGACGCCGGCTTCGTGAGCGGGAGCGAGGTGTCGACGTTCTACGACGCGATGCTCGCGAAGGTCATCGCGTGGGCGCCGACCCGTGAGCAGGCGATCCGCCGGCTCACCCGCGCGCTCAGGAGCGCAAGGCTGCACGGCCTGACGACCAACCGCGACCAGCTGCTCGCCGTCCTGGCCGACCCGACCTTCCGCACCGGCGAGATGACGACCGCCCTGCTCGACAATGCGGACCTCCGCGTGCAGCGGGAGAGTGACCCGGTCGCCGCCTGCGTCGCCGCTGTGGCCGTCGCCGAGCACGACCGGGCGCGCCGCACGGTCCAGCAGGGCGTCCCCGTGGCGTGGCGCAACGTCGTCAGCCAGGCGCAGATCACCGAGCTCCGGCAGGGCGCCGACGAGATCGCAGTGAAGTGGCTCGGCGGTCGCACCGGCTACCACTTCCCCGAGCGTGACCTCGAGGTCGTCGCCGCCGGTGAGCGCCGGGTCAGGGTGCGGAATGGAGCAGGCGTGGAGACCGCATACGACGTGCTCGTCTCCGGCGGTCGCGTCCACGTCGACCACCCCGGTGGCTCCGAGACCTTCGAGGTTGTCCCGCGGTTCACCGATCCTGCGGCCGAGCTCGCCAGCGGCTCGCTCGTCGCGCCCATGCCGGGCGCCGTCGTCTCGGTCGTGGCCGCGCCGGGCGACCGGGTCAGGGCCGGGGGCCCGATCCTCGTCCTCGAGGCCATGAAGATGCAGCACACCGTGACGGCTCCCACCGACGGGACCGTCACCGAGATCACCGTCCAGCCCGGCGCCCAGGTGGCCGCCGGGGATGTCATGGCCATCGTCGAGGAGGACGACCAGTGACCGCCGTCGCAGACCACCAGCCCGCCATCTTCACCGAGCCCGAGGAGCGCGCCGACCTGCGTGCCCAGGTGCGTGCCCTCGCCGGCCGCTACGGACGCGAGTGGTTCGCCGCCAAGGCCCGCGCCGGTGAGAAGACGACCGAGCTGTGGCAGGACATGGGCCGCCACGGCTACCTCGGCGTCAACCTGCCCGAGGAGTACGGCGGTGGAGGCGGCGGCATCGGCGACCTCGCGGCCGTCTGCGAGGAGCTCGCCGCCCAGGGCTGCCCGCTCCTGCTCATGGTCGTCAGCCCCGCCATCTGCGGCAGCACCATCGCCCGCTTCGGGACCGAGGAGCAGAAGAAGCGTTGGCTGCCCGGCCTCGCCAACGGCACGACGACGATGGCGTTTGCGATCACCGAGCCCGACGCCGGCACGAACTCGCATGCCATCAGCACGACCGCCCGCCGTGACGGCGACGAGTGGGTGATCAACGGGCGCAAGATCTACATCTCGGGCCTCGACGAGGCCGACGCGGTCCTCATCGTGGCGCGCACCGAGGACGCCCGCAGCGGCAAGCTCAAGCCGTGCCTGTTCATCGTCCCCGTCGATGCCCCCGGCTTCGAGTTCACGCCCATCGAGATGGAGATCGTCTCCCCGGAGCGGCAGTTCACCGTCTTCATCGACGACGTCCGCCTGCCCGCGGACGCCCTCATCGGTGACGAGGACGCCGGTCTCATCCAGCTCTTCGCGGGCCTGAACCCGGAGCGGATCATGGCCGCCGCCTTCGCCACCGGCCTGGCGCGGTATGCGCTGGACCGGGCCGTCGCATACGCCAAGGAGCGTGCGGTGTTCGGCGCGCCGATCGGTGCGCACCAGGCGATCGCCCACCCGCTGGCCGAGTCGCACATCGAGATCGAGATGGCGCGGCTGATGACCCAGAAGGCCGCCGCCCTCTACGACGCCGGCGACGACTTCGGCGCGGGCGAGGCGGCCAACATGGCCAAGTATGCGGCGGGCGAGGCCTGCTGCAAGGCGGCCGACCGCGCGGTGCAGACGCACGGCGGCAACGGTGTCACGAGCGAGTACGGTGTCGGCGGGCTGCTCGTCGCGTCCCGTGTCACGCGGATCGCGCCGGTGAGCCGCGAGATGATCCTCAACTTCATCTCGACGCACTCGCTCGGCCTGCCGAAGTCATACTGACGCTTGAACACCACTGAACGAGAGGGACACATGGAGACCTTCGAGTCCGTCGTCCACTACGAGGTCGCCGACGGCATCGCGACCATCACGCTCGACTCGCCGGCGAACCGTAACGCCCTCAGTCGCGCGCTGGTGAACGGGCTCGACCAGGGGCTGCGCGCCGCCGAGGCCGACGACGGCGTGCGGGTCGTCCTCATCCAGTCCTCGGGCAAGGTCTTCTGCTCCGGTGCCGACCTGTCCGAGGCTCTGACCGAGGGGATGGAGGCCGGTGCCCGCCGCATCGTCGAGCTGCAGCGCTTCATCGTCACGATGAGCAAGGCGGTCGTGACGAAGAACCTCGGCGCGGTCCGGGCCGGCGGCATCGGCATCATCGCCTCGGCGGACGTCGCCATCGCGGCCGAGGACTCCACCTTCGCGCTCACCGAGGTCAAGCTGGGGCTCGCGGCGGCGATCATCAGCCTCACGGTGCACCACCGGATGAACCCGCGCGCCGCCGCCCTGACCACCCTCGGTGGCGAGACGTTCACGGGCACCCAGGCCGCCGCATACGGTCTGGTGACCGAGGCGGTCCCGGCCGACCAGCTGGACGCCCGCACCGCGGAGGTGTGCGCCTCGCTCGCCACCGGCGCCGCTCAAGGCATCCGGGAGTCCAAGCGGATCCTCAACCGTGAGCTCGTCGAGCGCATCGACGCCCACGGCGAGGACATGGCCACGCTCTCTGCGCGGTTGTTCGCCTCCGACGAGGCGCGCGAGGCGATGACCGCCTTCCTCAGCCGGGGACGCTGAGCGGGGGCGCACACAGAACTAGCCGCAGGCCGACGGGATCGTCGGCCTGCGGCTAGTGCGTTGTGCGGCTGGTCAGTCTGCGCTCAGATCCTGCGGCTCCTGGCCGCGGATGGTCTCGCGCTTGTTGCGGTGGTCGCGGGACGCGAGCTCGGCGGCGCGGTTGTACTGACGCAAGACGTCGGCGCCGACATCGTTGAGCGCGTCCTTCAGGTTCGCCAGGGACGAGGTGGCGACCAGGCGCTCCTTGCCCGGGACCCACGCCTCGAGCGTGACCCGCTGTCCGGGCTTCTCCCGCTCCTTGACGCTGATCTCCAGCTCCCAGAGGCGGTCGCTCGTCGCGACGCGCGCGAGCAGCTGGGCGAGCGCCGACTCGATGATGTGGCGGTCGTACTCGGTGAAGCCGCCTCCCAGGCGGATGATGCTGGGGTCTGCGGTGCGATCGGCCATTCGGTCCTCCTCGCGGTGGATGGGAAGGGGGTCCACCTCCACGCTATCCCACGGTGCGGACCTACCTCGGACCGGTCGCGAGGTCACTCCTCGACGTTCGTCACGCCCTCGTAGAGACCGACCTCGTTGCCGTCGGGGTCGGCGAAGATGGCCCACCAGGACGTGTCGGAGATCGGTGACTTCTCCATCAGGACGCGGCCCCCGATCTGGGTCACCTTGGCGAGGGTCTCGTCGATGGAGTCGACCTCGACGTAGGAGCGCGGCTGGGTGAACCCTTCGCTCCGCGGGGCGAGGCCACCGCCGCTGATCTTGTTCGGCGCGTGCCACATCGGGTAGTCCTCGAACCCCGGAGGGGCGCTGATCTGCCACCCGAAGACCTGGCTGTAGAACGCCTTCGCCTGCTCGAGGTCGCTCACCGGGATGTCGATGTGGGTGATGTCTCCGTGCGCCATGCCGATCTCCTTGTGAATCGTGCCTGCCTGGTGAATCGTGCCTGCCTGACAAGCGGTGCCTGTCTGTGCGCGGGTGCGCGTCTGCCGACACTACGCCTCGGAGGGGGCTGACGACAGTGCTTCGCGCGTGTGAAACGATGACGCCCGTGTCCTGGGTCGAAGCGATCATTCTCGGCATCGTCCAGGGTCTGACCGAGTTCCTCCCGATCTCCTCGAGCGCGCACCTGCTCATCGTCGGGCAGCTCTTCTTCGATGGTCGCGACCCTGGCGCTGCCTTCACGGCGGTGAGCCAGATCGGCACCGAGATGGCCGTCATCGTCTACTTCGCCAAGGACATCGGCCGGATCATCTCGAAGTGGTTCCAGGCGCTGGCGGGGCGGGTGTCCCAGAAGGATCCGGACGTCCGGATGGGCTGGATGGTCATCGTGGGGTCCATCCCGATCGGCATCCTGGGCGTGCTGTTCGAGGACGCCATCGACAACACCCTGCGCAACCTGTGGATCACCGCCACGATGCTCGCCGGCGTCGCCATTGTCCTGGCGGTCGCCGACCGCCTGGCGAAGAACGAGCGCACGCTGGACAACCTCACCTGGCGGCACGCGATCTTCCTCGGCCTGTGGCAGGCCCTCGCGCTCATTCCCGGGGTCTCCCGCTCGGGCGCCACGATCTCCGGTGGGCTCTTCATGGGCTACCGCCGGGAGGCGGCCGCCCGCTACGCGTTCCTCCTCGCCGTGCCGGCGGTGATGACGTCGGGGATCTACAAGCTCAAGGACATCGGCGACGACGCCACCGCCGCCTGGGGGCCGACGATCCTCGCGACGGCCATCGCCTTCGTCATCGGGTATGCGGTGATCGCCTGGCTCCTGCGGTACGTCGCCAGCCACACGTTCACGGTCTTCGTCATCTACCGCCTGGCTCTGGCTGCACTGCTCGTCGGCCTCCTTGCGACGGGGACGATCGCGGCGACCTAGGGTCGCACCGACCAGGTGTCGTCCGCCGGGCGCCCTGCGGCGGCGAGGCGCCCAGGCTGCCGACCCGCTGACTCCCAGTCCGCCAGCTCGATGACCGCGAGCGCCGACGTCGGCATCGGGACCCACTCCCCCGTGAGGTCCTCGACGAGCTCCTCCACCGCAGGGTTGTGCCCGACGAGAGCGACCGTCGTCACCGACCCCGGCAGGTCGCGCACGATCCCGACCAGGTCGCGTCCGTCGAACGTGTAGGCCTCCTCCGCGAACCGGGTCTCGACGGCGCTGTCCATGTCGGCACCGGCGAGCTCAGCACTCACGCGCTCCCAGGTCTGCCGGGTGCGGGCCGCCATCGACACGACCGCGAGATCGATGGATCCGACGTGCTCCCTGAGCCACCGGCCCGTCGCCGGCGCCTGCTTGCGGCCCCGCTTGGCGAGGGGGCGGTTGCGGTCGGTGATCGGGACGTCCCAGTCGGACTTGGCGTGCCTGATCACGACGAGCGTGACGGTCATGGTCGCAACTGTAGGGGGACCGGGTCCCGCAGAGGCGGGAGAGACAGCGTGGCACGATGAGAGCGTGGGTGGATCGCATGCCGAGGCGCCGCTGCGCGGGGCAGGCGCGAACCTGACGAGGTTCGCCTGGCTCGCCGTCGCCACCGCCCTCGTGACGATTGCCCTGAAGGTCGCCGCCTTCTACGTCACCGGCTCCGTCGGTCTGCTCAGTGACGCCGCCGAGTCGGTCGTCAACCTCGTCGCCGCCTTCGTCGCCCTCATCGCGCTCCACGTCGCGGCCAAGCCGGCTGATGCCCGACACCACTACGGGCACAGCAAGGCGGAGTACTTCTCGGCCGCGGTCGAGGGCATCATGATCTTCGTCGCGGCGGTGATCATCATCATTGCCGCGGTGCGCCGCTTCCTCCAGCCGCAGGAGCTCGAGCAGATCGGCGTCGGTCTGGCGATCTCGGTCGTCGCGGCCCTCATCAACGGCGCGGTCGCGGTGGTCCTCATCCGCGCCGGTCGTCGACACAACTCGATCACCCTCGAGGCCGACGGCAAGCACCTGATGACCGACCTCGTCACGACTATCGGGGTCATCGCCGGCGTGCTGCTCGTCGTCTGGACCGGCTGGCTGCGGCTCGACCCCGTCATCGCCTTCCTTGTCGGCTGCAACATCATCGTCACCGGCTGGGGCCTGGTGCGTCGCAGCGTCGACGGGCTCATGGACCACACGATGAGCCAGGAGGACAACGAGCGACTCGTCACCGTGCTCCGGCGCTTCGCCTCCGACGAGGTCGCCTTCCACGACATCCGGACCCGCGAGGCCGGTGCCGACTCACACGTGTCCATGCACGTCCTCGTCCCTGGACACTGGAGCGTGCAGCGCGGCCACGACCTCCTCGAGGAGATCGAGGCCGCCGTCCGCACCGAGCTGCACCGGTGTCAGATCACCACCCATCTCGAGCCGCTCGAGGACCCGCGCTCCTACGAGTCGGGTCGCAGCGGGCTCTCGGTGCGCGGCGACTCCGCCTCGGATGCAGATGGGCCGCGCTAGGGCCGGCCGGCGCGCCGACTAGGCTCGGCCCGGTGAGCGACTCCTACTACCGGGCCCTCGGCGAGGGCCGCTACGAGCCCACCATCCACGCCCAGGGAGCCTGGCGCGAGGACGAGCAGCACATGGGTGCGCCGTCCGGTCTCATTGCCCACTGCATCGAGCGCCACGAGCCCCGCCCGGACATGATGCTGAGCCGGATCTCCTACGACATCCTCGGGGTCATCGACCTGGCCGAGACGCGGGTGCACGTCGAGACGATCCGCCCCGGCCGGACCATCGAGCTGGTCGAGGCGACGTTGACGACCGGCGAGAGGCAGCAGCCCGCGATCCGGGCCCGGGCCTGGCGGCTGCAGACCTCGGACACCGCTCAGGTGGCCGGGGGCGCACCGCCGCCCCTCGTCGGGCACGAGGATCCAGGTGCCCTGCCCGCGTGGCGAGAGCGCAGCGAGGTCTGGCCCGGTGGCTACATCGCAGCCCTCGACATCCGTCGCCCCGCCCCGAACCGCCCCGGCAGCGGTGCAGTCTGGCAGCGCACCGCATACCCGCTCGTCGACGGCGAGCCGAGCTCGGACACGGCCCGCTTCCTGCTCCATGTCGACACCGCGAACGGCATGAGCGTGCGGGAGGACCCGCAGGAGTGGTTCTTCCCCAACGTCGACCTGACCGTCCACCTGCACCGCAGGCCGCGGTATGGGTGGGTCGGCCTGGCGACCGAGGTCATCTTCGGCGCGGACGGGGTCGGGGTGACGACGGGTGTGCTCTACGACGAGGACGGGGCGGTCGGGCGGTCCCAGCAGATCCTCACCGTTCGAGGGCCTCGACAAGCCTCGGCAGACCGGTAGCCGCACTGACCTCCCAGCGGAGGTCGACGGTGTCGGAGAGGTCGCTCTCGCGCGGGTTGATCTCGACGACGGGGACGCCCTGGCCTCGGGCGATCGCCGGCAGACCGGCCGCGGGATAGACCATGCCCGAGGTCCCGACGACGAGCACGAGGTCAGCGCTCTCGACGGCCTCGATGGCTCGCTCGAAGCGGCCGCGGTCGAGTGGCTCCCCGAACCAGACGATGTCGGGTCGGATGTGGCCCAGCAGGCACCGCGGGCACGCCGGCGGGGGCAGTCGCTCGACCGGCTGGTCCGGGAGGGCGAGGTCGCCTTCGTACGGCTCCCCGCAGGTGTCGCACCGGTACGCGAACAGGCTTCCGTGCAGATGGGTCACTGCGCGGCTGCCGCCTCGCTCGTGGAGGTTGTCGACGTTCTGCGTGACGACGTCGAGGGTCGTGCGCTCGCGCTTCTCCCAGGTGGCCAGGGCCCGGTGGCCCGCATTCGGGAAGCTCTTCTGGACCACCCGGGCGCGCCACGCATACCAGGCCCACACGCGCGCGGGATCCTCGAACCAGGCGGTCGGGGTCGCGAGCTCCTCCGGATCGACCTTGGTCCACAGGCCGAAGTCCTTGTCCCGGAAGGTCGGGATCCCGCTCTCGGCGGACATGCCGGCGCCCGTGAGGACGGCGACCCGACGCGCCGAGCGCGCGGTGTCCAGGACGTCCTTGGGAACTGTTGAGCTCATCACTCTCTAGCCTAGGCGCCGGGTCGGCAGGGTCTCTCTCGCCGGGATCCACGCCACTGCGGCAAGAAGCAGGATCAGCCCGGTGGCAAGGAAGCCCTCGGCATAGCCGAGCCAGTCGATGAGGAAGCCGACGAGCACCGGTCCGATGATCGTCCCGGTGTCCATCGCCATCTGGTATCCGGCCAGCACTCCACCGCCCGAGCGCTCGTTGCCCACGATGTCCGCGACCGTCGCCTGCTGAGCAGGATTGAGGACGCCTGCCCCTGCGCCGGCGATGGCGCAGAGCAGGAGGATGACCCAGATGTTCGACACGAAGCCGAGTATGAGTGTCGTTACGCCACTGACGATGAGTCCACCCATGACCGGCGGCTTGCGGCCGATGGTGTCGGCGAGCCGACCGGAGAAGGTGAGCGCCAGCGCGTTGCCGGCGGCGAAGGTTGCGATCGCGATCCCGGCGAGCTGGGCCGAGCGCTGCTCATGTGCGGTGCCCACGAGCACCGCCGTGACGAAGAGCGGGATGATCGCCATCCGCACCCCGAAGTTGGACCAGCCGTGGGCGAAGCTGGAGACCAGCGCGGAGCGGAACGCCGAGTCCCGGGTGGCCTCCCGGAACGTCATGGGCGGCTGGGTCGAGGAGGTCCGGAGCTCGCGCAGCCGGGCGCCGGAGAGGAAGGTGGCGACGACGGCAGCGGCGATGAGGAGCGCCACCGCGTAGACGATGAAGGGAACGCGCAGACCGAAGCCGCCGAGCAGTCCCCCGACGAGCGGGCCGACGACTCCACCGAGGAGGAAGGCGCTGGCGAACACCGAGGAGACCCGCCCCCGGATCGGTGGTGGCGCCAGCCGGATGATGAGCGCGGCGGAGGACACCGTGAACATGGTCGATCCGATGCCGCCGAGGGAGCGGTAGAGGAGGAGCTGGATGTAGCTGTCGGCGAAGGCCGTGGCGCCGGTCGAGAGGGCCACGATGAGGAGGCCGGCGAGGTAGACCGGCCGCTCGCCCAGCCCGGACACGAGGCGCCCGCCGAGTGGCGCGAAGACGAGCCGGAAGAACGCGAACGCGCTGACGACGACCGACGCGGCCGTCACGCCCACATCGAAGCTGCGGGCGAACTGCGGCAGGACGGGCGTGATGATCCCGAAGCCGACCGCGATGATGAAGCCGGCTCCGATGAGGACCCAGATCTCCTTGGGTATGCGCGGCGTCCTGATCGCGGAAGCAGTCTGGGCGCACACGCAGTCAAGTATCCCCGGCGCAGATGAGACTGCCACGTCGAGCGCTGGATGCGCCGATGACGCGGGCACGATGACGCACTGGGCAGGGTTTGTCGTGTGCGAGAGTGGTGGTTAGTTGTCCGTCGCTCGCGTCCGCTGCCCGGGTGGAGAAGGAAAGGTCCCGCGTCATGTCATCGCTTGTCTGGAAGGTCGTCGGCACCGGCTCGGCGGTGCTCGCCGGCGTCATCGCGAACAAGATCGTCACCGAGGCCTGGAAGCGCTCCGGCCGCGACGACAAGATCGACCCGAACAACCCGGACGTACCCATTGGCCAGGCGCTGGCGTTCGCCGCCCTCACCGGTCTCGCGGTCGGCGCTGCCCGCGTCCTCGCGACCCGTCAGGCCGCGGCCTACTACCGCCGCACGGCCGGACACCTGCCGCCCGAGCTCACGACCAAGCCCAAGGACGAGAAGCACTGAGCTGAGGCAGCTGCGCCACGGCGGTCGGCCTAGAAGGGTGGTCCTCCGGCGGCGAGGTAGGCGAGGTAGGCGGCACGTCGGCGGTGGCGTTTGCTGGGCCGGTAGCGGATCTTGAGGTGCCGGTGCCTGGCCCGGAGGTCTGAGACGTCGAACGGGCTGGGACTCAGACGATCAGAGCCGTCCGTGGAGTGGTGCGGCAGAGACCCACCCCTGTCGTGGTGATCGCAGGACCCGTACACGTCGTAGCCGCAGCGACGAGGGTCACAGGACCAATCACTCCAGTGCTGGCTGTCCCGGTGGTGGCGACTCGGCCGTTGGCCGGGGCCTGGCGGGCGGCTCGGTCGGGGTATCCGGTTCTGGTCGAACGCATTACCCAGACTCCTCGGCCGGTCCGTTGGGACCGCCAGCGCAGCCGCTGGGCCTGGCTGCATCGCCTTCGCCAGCTCAGCGACACGCCTCGCCAACGCAGCCTCCAGTGCACTGCGGCCAGCCGATTCCTCATCGGCCTCCGTTGAGTCCTGATCCGGTTCGTCGCCGGCGCGGTACTCGCTGCGGCCGTGACGACGATCGGGATCATCGCAGTGAGGGTCATGGATGTCGTGACGGGCACGTTCGTGATGGTCTTCGTGGGGGTCGAGGGGTTCGGTGCCGGTGAGCTCGTCATAGAGGGCGTTGAGCGCTTGGATCTCGCGCTGCTCCTCGATGTCCTCGGCGGTGGGTGCCTCGACGTCGGTGACCTGCACCT
>Ga0209722_1000843_pt1 | contig 30613 bp, 36 predicted proteins | sample BioC12SIPDNA_2_FD_185745 | JGI IMG/M metagenome (GOLD analysis project Ga0209722, IMG submission 185745) | Anaerobic biogas reactor microbial communites from Washington, USA - Biogas_R1_A C12 SIP DNA (SPAdes) (version 2) | ecosystem: Engineered > Bioreactor > Anaerobic > Unclassified | place... | reverse complement strand
TGGGCATGGCTACTTATGGATATGATTGGCCTCAGAGCGCCAAGGCAACATCAGTGACCGCCCCGAAACTGATTCAACTCCAGAGCAAATACCAGGTACAGGGTCACTGGGATGAAGCCAGCTACAGTCCTTATTACACTTACTGGGATGAAAAAGGACGCCAGCATGAAGTGTGGCTGGAGAATCAGCAGAGTCTGACTGCCAAATGGAAAGTGGCAGATGAACACCAGCTGGGAGGAGTATCCTTCTGGCGCATTGGCACCGGTTTTACTGATTTGTATAAAGTCCTGGAGGAACAGCAGTAGTCATCTTTAGGGGGCAATCTGGACTGCTAAGATCGATATCGACATGATGGTCATCTTGCTAAGGGAAACTTGATAAGATTTATTCAACCAACCGTCGAAAACAAGAGGTGAAGACGGTTGGTTTCTTTTTCTAGGCATGAATCGCCAACTTCATACCGGTTGAGATATAATATTAATCATGAAATAGCCGAATTGTTCCTGACAGACTGTCAGGTTATAAAAGAGGCCGGAGGGGAGAAAATGTCTACAGAACAACCGGGTTTATTTGCTGGTTTGGAACCGGAACCAGAATCGTCAGCATTACCTGAGGCGGTTGAGTTCACTCCTGCTATAGTGACTGAACCATTTCTAGCCGGTGTTGATCTGCCATCCAGTTTTCCAGAGGTTAGCGATCATCAGCAGCTGACTGAAATAGCTCTTAAGTGTGATCGCTGCCATTTGCGGGCCACCTGTAAGCAGGTGGTGTTTGCCGATGGTCCTCCCACCTCGCGAATAATGTTTATTGGGGAAGGCCCAGGGAAAGATGAGGATATACAGGGACGTCCTTTTGTAGGCCGAGCTGGTCAACTGTTAGACAAAATACTGGTATCGGCCAGTTTCAAGCGGGAAGAGGTCTATATCACCAATGTGGTCAAGTGCCGACCTCCGGAAAACCGTTTGCCCAACCCCAATGAGGTCAGTCTGTGCCGCAATTATTTGGAGGCCCAGATCCGCATCATCCGCCCGGCTATCATTGTCTGTCTCGGTTCTTTGGCCAGTCAGGTAGTGATTGACCCCAAGGCCCGTATCACTAAAATCAGAGGGCAGTGGTTGCAAAGACAGGGAACCAAGATCATAGCTACTTTTCATCCAGCTGCTTTGCTGCGCAATGAAGGATATAAACGTCCCACCTGGGAGGACTTTAAGAAGATTCGCGATGAATATCAGCGTTTGTAGGAGTGATTGAGTAAGTGCAGCGATGTATACCCCGCGAAGCAGATATGATAAGATTGGGGATGTCCTTAGCCGCCCTATTAAAAGGCGATGAAATAATATACCTGCAAGGTGAGTTGGGAGCTGGCAAGACCACCCTGGTTCGCGGCATATTGAAAGGATTAGGTTATGCCGGCCGGGTAACCAGCCCCACCTTCACTCTGATGAACATGTATTCGTCCCAGCCGCCGGTCTATCATTTTGATTTCTACCGGTTAGCTGGAGGAGATCTGGATGATCTGGGCCTGGAAGACTATCTGGGCAAAGACGGTATTACTATCATTGAATGGCCGGAAATCGGCCTCCAGGATCTCCCCCAGGAGGCTTTGGTAATAAACATCGACCTAGTTGATGGTGATTATGAACGCGAGAGAATAGTCTCCATCAAGGCATCTGGGTCTCATTATAGGGAGCTTTTAGAGGAGCTGACCGATCATGTACATACTGGCGATTGACAGTGCTACTCCGGTAGCCGGAGTAGCTTTGCTGCGAGACGAAAGTTTGATAGTAGAAACCTTTGCCAACATAGGCTTGACCCATTCAGAAACCTTGATGCCCATGGTGGATAGGGTTTTGAAGGATGCTGGACTCCCAGTGGGGCAGTTGCATGCCATCGCAGTCACTATCGGACCTGGTTCTTTTACGGGTTTGCGCATTGGTTTGGCAGCAGCCAAAGGACTGGCTCTGGCTGCTGATAAGCCTTTGATCGGGATATCTACTCTGGAGGCCTTGGCCCACAACCTCAGCTACAGTTCGCTACTGGTGGGTACGATTCTGGATGCTCGCAAAGGAGAGGTCTATGGAGCCTGTTTTGATGCATCCCAGGCCTATCCGCGGCGCTTGGGAGAAGAAATGGCCTGTTCGCCGGAAGACTTTTGCCGGGAGGTTGACCATTGGCTTGACGAAACGGGCCGATCTGGCTTAGTTTTGCTAGGAGATGGTTTTATCACCTACCGACAAAAATTTACGGATTACTGGGGAGATAAGCTGCAACTCATGCCTCCCCATCAGCAATTGCCCCGGGCTGCGTCCCTAGGAAGTCTGGCCAGGTTGAAGGCCTTACAAAATGATTATTCGGATAGGTTGTTGCTTAAACCTGCTTATATACGTCTGTCGGAGGCACAAAATCGCTTGGGAGTAGGAGAATTGTAATGGCAATTTCCAATTACTTGGTACGCAGAATGACCGAAAGTGATGTGGATGAGGTGATGGCTATAGAACAGCAGGCTTTCACCCTGCCTTGGTCCAAGCAGTCCTACCTGGGAGAGTTGAGAAACCAATTTGCTACTTATCTGGTCTGTGATCGGGAAGCTCAGTTAGTTGGCTATGTGGGTATCTGGGTGGTTTTCGAAGAAGCCCACATTACCAATGTGGCCGTAGACCCTAAGTGGCGCGGCCAAGGATTAGGCAGAGTTTTGATGGAGGAAGCCGAGAAGATCGCCCGGCAGAAGAAAGCCTTGCGCATCCTGTTGGAGGTACGTCCTTCCAATTATGTGGCCTTAGCCCTATATGAGAGTATGGGCTATATGGAAACCGGCCGCCGCCCAGCCTACTACACAGATAATTGCGAAGATGCCATTATAATGACCAAATTATTGTTTTAGGGGATGCACTATGACTGTCAATATTCTAGGGATAGAGACCTCCTGCGATGAGACGGCGGCTGCCGTAGTACAAAACGGGCGGCATATCTTGTCCAATATAGTTAATTCACAAATCGATATTCATCGCCCTTTTGGAGGAGTAGTTCCAGAAGTAGCCTCCCGCAAGCATGTGGAAAACATCGGCCTGGTAGTTGAAAAGGCTATAGCTGAGAGCGGATTGGCCTATGCTGATTTAGATGCAGTAGCTGTCACCAATCGACCCGGGTTAATAGGAGCTTTGCTGGTAGGACTCTCCTTTGCCAAAGCTTTTGCTTATGGTATAAATAAACCACTTATCACGGTCAATCATCTCAACGGACATATATATGCTAATCTGTTAGAACATCCGCACCTGGAGTTTCCTGCTATTTGCTTGGTGGTCTCCGGGGGGCATACCAGTCTGTTATTGATGCAAAGCGAAAGTGATTATCAGCTTGTCGGCGCTACCCTGGATGATGCTGCTGGTGAAGCCTTTGACAAGGTAGCGCGCTTCTTAGGATTGGGTTATCCTGGTGGCCCGGCTATTCAAAAAACGGCTGAATCAGGTCAGGCTGGTCATTACAATCTCCCCCGGGTCTTTTTGAATCGCCCCGAGTTGGAGTTTAGCTTCAGCGGCTTAAAAACAGCGGTTATGAATGAATGGCGCAAAGCTCAACAAAGGGGCGAGGCAAATGTGGAGGATATGGCTGCCGAATTTCAAGCAGCTTTGATAGAAATTTTGGTGGGCAAAACCATGCAGGCGGCGGAACAGTACCAAGCGCGCAGCATTATCATGGCAGGTGGTGTGGCTGCTAATGGCCCACTGCGAGAATTGATGACCAGGCGAGGACAGGAAATGGGACTGCCAGTTTATTATCCCTCCCTGTCCTTATGTACCGATAATGCAGTAATGATCGCAGCTGCAGCTTATCCTAAGTTTGTTCAGGGACGTTTTGCGCCTTTGCATGTTAATGCACAGGCAAGCCTATAGTCCCTGTGAAAAATAACTGTGGATAATGTGGATAAGTCTGTTGATAATTACCATTCCACCACTTCACAAGGTTGAGCATAATCAAATGAGTCCCGGGTTTAAAAAAGAGGCCGAGAAATCAAACTAAGGAAGCTGTGGATAACCACTAAGTGAGGAGGAACCAAGGTGTACCCAGTGTTATTTGAGTTAGGTAGTCTGAAAATATATTCCTGGGGATTTATGTTGGCCATAGCCGTTCTGATCGCTATCTGGGGAATAGGACGCTTATTCGACCAAGAAGGCTATGACAAAGATGCCGTATTCGAGATGATAATCCTCATGGTCATCTGTGGATTGATTGGGGCTCATGCCGCCTACATTATAGTTTACCAATGGGATGCATTTCTGGCGAACCCCATGATGTTTTTCTCCATCAGGAACGGCATTGAAGGGATGATATGGTATGGAGGCTTTCTAGGCGGAGCCATACCTTTTATCATCTATCTGTACAAAAAAAGAATGGCTTTCTGGAAGGTAGCTGATATGTTCGCACCTTTTGTGGCTCTAGGCTATGCACTGGTACGCATCGGTTGCTTTTTGCGGGGTTGCTGTTATGGGGAAATCACCAACTCAATATGTGGCGTGGTTTTTCCAGCAGTTGATGAATTTGTTCGTCACCCTACCCAACTATACAGTTCTTTGCTGAACTTTATACTGTTTGCCTTTTTGATATGGTTTTACCCACGCCGCACCTTTTCGGGACAGGTGTTCTTGCTCTATTTGATAGGCTACAGTATTTATCGGTTTGTAGTGGAATTCTTCCGGGAGACGGTGATCTTCTATGGAGCGTTTTCTCTGGGACAGGTTTATACGCTGGGATTACTGGTGGTGGCTCTCCTGTTATATTTCTGGCAACGCTCCCGTTCTTCCCGCTATTGGTTCTAAAGCAGGCAGGAGTTGATGGACGTGCAAGAAATTTTGGCTAGGAAGAAACAGCTTAGGACGGAAATGAAACATCGACGTGATCAGATGGCGGCGGCCGAGGTTCAGCATTGTAGCCAGCAGATTAGGCAACGGGTCGAGGAACTGAATCCCATGCAGGAAGCTCAAAACATCATGGCCTTTGCCAGTATCAATAATGAAGTCGATTTAATGCCATTGATGGAAAAGTGGCGCCAACAGGGGCGTACCATTCTTCTGCCCCGAGTAGAAGCCCAGGGCAAATTAGTGGCCGTGGAATGGACAGGGTGGGAGGATATCCAGGCAGGTCCTTTTGGGATCCGTGAGCCGCTAGGAAAAGCCTTTGATCCCCGGCTCATTGAGGCGGTTCTGGTACCGGGATTGGTTTTCGATTACAAAGGCTATCGGATCGGTTATGGCAAAGGATATTATGATCGTTTCCTACCTCATCTCAGCGACTCAGCCTTCATCTGTGGAGTATGCTATGAATTTCAGGTAGTTGAGAATATTTTTCCTCACCAGCATGATATTCCTATGCACTGGATAGTGACCGATCACTCTGAGTTGGTCATCAGCTGGGATTATTTCTGATATAAAAGGGTCAGGACTCATTAAGACCTGACCCCCAAATTTTGGTCTATGCCTGATCGGAAGTGTTATGGCTCGTATCAACACCAGCTTCTTTCAGGGAGGCAAATACACCGGCCAGACCGGCCAAGTCGCTCGGAATGATCAGTTTGGTAGCCTGACCTTCCGCCAAATCCTTGATGGCTTCCAAAGATTTTAAGGCCAGGACCTTGTTGTCGGCTTGGGCGTCCTTGATCATGACCAGGCTGTCCGCAAAAGCTTTCTGAACCGAGAGAATGGCCTGAGCCTCACCTTCTGCCTGTAAGATCTGGGCTTGACGATGTCCTTCCGCCTCCCGGATAGCTGCTTCCCGAACCGCTTCCGCATTTAAGATCGCCGCCTGCTTAAGCCCTTCTGCTTCAAGAATAGCTGCTGTCTTCTGACCTTCAGCTCTCAGTATGGCTTCACGTTTTTCTCGCTCAGCCCGCATCTGTTTTTCCATGGCATTCTGGATATCCTGGGGCGGGATGATATTTCTGAGTTCTACCCGGTTTACTTTGATGCCCCATTTGTCCGTGGCTTCATCCAGGATGGCGCGCAGCTTTGTGTTGACCAGATCGCGTGAGGTCAGGGTCTCATCTAATTCCAGGTCACCTACAATGTTACGTAAGGTAGTGGCAGTAAGGTTTTCAATGGCTACGATCGCATTGGAAATCTCATAGGAAAACTTGAACGGGTCGGTTACCTGGTAATAGACCACCGTATCGATCATCATGGTCACGTTGTCTTTGGTTATGACCGGTTGGGGAGGAAAGTCTACTACCTGTTCCCGCATGTCGATAATGTAACGAAACCGGTCTATGAAGGGGATAATAACATTGATGCCCTGTTCCGCTGTCTTATGATATTTCCCTAATCTCTCCACCACACCAACGGTAGCCTGTTTGATGATCTTTATGGAGGAAACGGCAATTATAATTACAAACAGAACCAGGATCATATTGACAAACACACTCAACAATCAGCTTCACTCCTTTTCTAATCTGAGGCCTTCTTTACCTGCAGTTTGACCCCATCGATACCCATCACTTCCACACGGGTATTCTCTTCCAATTCTTCCTCAGCAACAGCTGTCCATATTTCACCATTGACTTTTACCTGCCCGAACTGCATGGGAACAATACTGGTCAAAGTGATGCCGTGCTGTCCGATAAGGGCTTTTACATTACTCACCTTATCATTTGACTTAACGAACTTTACTACCAGGGGACGGGTGAAAACAATCAACAACAGAGTGAACAAAGCAAAGACGAGCAACTGTATTTCCAAGGCAGGTAATAGGCCGAATTGAACCAGTAAGGCTACTATTACTCCTGCTATGGCTAACCATAGAAACCAAAAACCAACTGTAAATATTTCGATGGCACCACAGATAATGGCCACCAATATCCACTCCAGGAAGGTCATTAACTAGCCTCCTCTCCTGTAATTAATTTATGGATTGATCAGCCTAATCATACCATACCTTTTTGGACAGCGAATCCCCACAGAGGAGCTTAGTTACAAGAATTATGTAATTAATTGTTGAAAGGATTCCTCATGGTGTATAATTTAACAAACAGGACAAGTTTATAACTCCGATTTCAAAAGCCTAAGGCACGGCTAAGGCTTTTGGAACGACGGGTGTACCGGGAAACTGGTGTGCCTCCCATTTGGAAAGGAGTTCACCCGCATAACACCCTTCTTTCCAGGGGTGTTTTATTTTATTTGAGGAGGGAAAAATATGCCTAATAATGATCAGATCGTTCAAAAACTTCGTGAAGTTGTCACTGATGGCAAGATTACCTGTACTGAGGCCCTTAAACTGGCGGAAGAGCTCAAGGTCGATCCCAGTGAGATCGGTAAACTATGTGATGAAGAGAAAGTGAAAATAGTCGGTTGCCAACTAGGGTGCTTTTAAGCTACCGATCAATTTGATCGCCCGGGGGGGAGGGGAAAAACTATGGTGGATTCTTTTGGCCGTAATATAAATTATTTGCGTATCTCGGTAACGGATCGCTGTAATTTTCGTTGCCGGTATTGCATGCCGGAAGAGGGCGTTGGGAATTTAGGACATGGCAAGATCCTCAGCCTGGAAGATTATGCTCGTCTGGCACGTGTAGCTGCACAGGTGGGAATCAGCAAAATACGCTTGACCGGTGGTGAACCGCTGGTGAGAAAAAGCATCACCAGGTTGGTGGAGTGTTTAGCAGATATTGACGGTATTGATGACATCGCTATGACTACTAACGGGTTGCTTTTTCCAGCTTTGGCCCAAGAATTAAAAGACGCCGGCTTAAAGCGCATAAATATTAGTTTGGATACCCTGAATGACGAACGGTTTGCGTATATAACCCGCCGAGGAGGGCTATCCTCAGTTCGCCAAGCGATTTTTAAAGCCATGGAATTGGGAATGGATCCGGTCAAGATCAATGTAGTGGCTATTCGCGGGTTTAATGACGATGAGATTGGCGATTTTGCGCGCTTGGCCTATGATCATCCTCTGCATATACGCTTTATCGAATTTATGCCGGTAGGAGATTTACTGTTTTGGGAACCGCAAAGAATGATGAACAGTGATGAGATCAGAATGGTTCTGCAAAATGATTATGAGTTAACTCCGCAAAAGGCGATAGAAGGAAACGGACCGGCGCGTTACTATAAAATATCTGGTGGGGCAGGTTCCATCGGCTTTATCAGTCCGATGAGCCATCAGTTTTGTTCAGAATGTAACCGAATACGCCTCACAGCCGATGGCAAACTAAGAGGCTGTCTGTATGAAAAACAGGAAGTCGATTTAAAGGAGGCTTTGGAAAGAGAAGCTTCTGATGAAGAACTACGGGAACTATTCTGGCGTGCCATCAAAAGTAAACCAGCCCGTCACAATATGGATTCCGGATGGGGACAGCAAAACTTGCGCAAGATGTATCAAATCGGGGGTTAAGTATGGATTTTACACATATCAATGAGGAAGGCCGAGCCCGTATGGTCGATGTTACCGGCAAAGCCGACAGCGAAAGAGTAGCCGAAGCAAGGGCAGTTGTAAAGATGCAGCCTGAGACATTGCAGGTGATTCGCAGTGGAGGAGTGAAAAAAGGAGATGTGTTAGCGGTTGCTCAGGTAGCGGGCATCATGGCCGCCAAACAGACTGCCTCACTTATTCCCATGTGCCATCCACTAATGCTTACCTCGGTTGATATCAGCTTCGATTTGGATCAGGCTGATGATCGCATTATAATAAGTGCGCGGGTCAAGACTACCGGCAAGACCGGGGTGGAAATGGAGGCTATGACAGCAGCTGCCACCGCTGCACTGACTATTTACGATATGGCCAAAGCCATTGATCGCTGGATGGTCATAGCCGAGGTCTGCCTGGTTGAAAAGAGCGGCGGCAAAAGCGGGCACGTCAAGCGCTCAGACATAGGATAGCACTTCTGGGTGAAGGTAAGGTGATTTAATGTATAAGACTGGAATATTAATATTAAGCGATAAGGGAGCGCGGGGTGAACGAGAGGATCTGAGTGGCCAGCAAATACGAGAATCCTTAGGCCCAGCTTATCAGGTGGAATATTATCAAATAATTCCAGATGAAAAGGAACTAATCATCGAACATCTTCAACAGGCCTGTGACCAATTATCTTTGGATCTCCTGCTAACTTCGGGAGGAACCGGTTTTTCACTGCGGGATGTTACTCCCGAGGCTACCCGGGCAGTTATTGAGAGAGAAGTGCCGGGCATACCGGAAGCGATGCGTTATCATGGTCTACAGAACACCCCCAAGGCTATGTTGTCTCGGGCTACGGCTGGCATACGAGGAAAAACCCTGATCATCAACCTGCCTGGAAGTGTAAAAGGAGTGCGGGAATCACTGGAGGCGATCAAGCCTGCTCTTGACCATGGTTTGGATATTTTGATCGGTTCAGCAGCCGAATGCGGACAAGGCTAACTAAAATTTTGTGAATTTTAGAGGTATAAAAAGAAAAGCCAAGAACCATACTATAAATCGATAATATTAGGCAGATTCAGGTGCATTTGTAGATTGAAACCAGCTGATCTCTTGCCTATATTTATTAAAGGAATGTTAGCACTCGCACTTACTGAGTGCTAATAATAAAAAACAACTTATTATTATAAAAAGGGGGTATACCTTTGAGGATTCAACCTTTGGGAGACCGTTTGGTGGTAAAAGTTGCGGAAGTAACTGAAGAGAAGACCAAGAGTGGCCTGTACGTACCTGATACCGCCAAAGAGAAGCCTCAAGAAGCAGAAGTGTTAGCAGTAGGGCCCGGAGCTCGCGATGAGAAGGGTGAAAGGATCCCTATGGATATCAAAGTCGGCGATAAAGTGATATTCTCCAAGTACTCCGGCACCGAGATCAAAGTGGATGGCGAAGAATATCTGATTCTTTCAGAAGGTCATGTCCTGGCCATCTTAAATTAAGGGAAATAAGGGAGGTACATAGATGATTTCCAAAGAGATCAAATTTGGTGAAGAAGCAAGAAGATCCTTGGAAAGAGGAGTAGACCAACTGGCTAATACAGTCAAGGTGACCCTCGGACCAAAGGGTCGTAATGTGGTATTAGACCGCAAATTTGGTTCCCCTACCATCACCAATGATGGTGTTACTATTGCCCGTGATATTGATCTGGAAGATCCCTGGGAGAACCTGGGCTGCCAGTTGGTTAAAGAAGTTGCTACCAAGACTAATGATGTAGCTGGTGATGGAACCACCACCGCTACCGTTCTGGCCCAGGCCATGATCAAGGAAGGCTTAAAAAATGTAGCTGCTGGTGCCAATCCCATGATCATGAGAAGAGGTATTGAAAAAGCTGTCCATGCTATCGTTGATGAAATAAAAGCTATCAGTCAACCGGTGGAGAGCAAAGAAGCTATTGCCCAGGTAGCATCTATTTCAGCTGATGATACCGAAATCGGAGATTTGATTGCGGATGCCATGGAAAAGGTCGGCAAAGATGGCGTTATCACCGTTGAAGAATCTCAGTCCGTGGGAACTTCTCTGGAAGTTGTGGAAGGCATGAGCTTCGATCGTGGTTACATTTCTCCTTACATGGTTACCAATACAGAGAAAATGGAAGCTGTACTGGACGAACCCTACATTCTCATTAGCGATAAAAAGCTGACCTCCATTCAGGAAATCCTGCCCGTGCTGGAGAAAGTTGTCCAGACCGGCAAACCCATGCTCATCATTGCGGAAGAGATCGAGGGAGAAGCCCTGGCCACTATAGTGCTTAACAAACTGCGCGGTACCTTTAACGCAGTAGCTGTAAAAGCCCCTGCTTTTGGCGAGCGTCGTAAAGCCATGTTAGAAGACATCGCAATCCTTACCAAGGGTCAGGTTGCCTCTGAAGATCTGGGAGTAAAACTGGAAAATGTGACCCTGGAGATGCTGGGTAAAGCTCACCAGGTAGTAGTTAAAAAAGAAGAAACCATTATTATAGATGGTGCCGGTGCAGAAGAAGACATCAAAGACCGCATCAACAACATCAAGCGTCAACTGGAAGAGACCGATTCTGAATATGACCGGGAAAAACTGCAGGAACGCATGGCTAAACTGGCCGGCGGGGTCGCTGTGATCCAGGTTGGTGCTGCTACCGAGACCGAACTAAAAGAAAAGAAACACCGCATAGAAGATGCTCTGGCAGCAACCAAGGCTGGAGTTGAAGAAGGTATGGTGCCGGGCGGCGGCGCTGCTCTGATCCACGCTATGGGTGCAGTTGATAAACTCCAGGCTGAAGGTGACGAACTGACCGGTATCAGATTGGTCAAGAAAGCCCTGGAAGAACCGCTCCGCCAGATTGCCAACAATGCTGGTGTCGAAGGTTCCGTAGTAGTCGAAAAAGTTAAAGAATCTGCCAAAGGTATTGGCTACAATGCTTTGACCAATGTATATGAAGATATGATCAAGGCTGGAATTATCGACCCGGCCAAGGTCGCTCGCTCTGCTGTTCAGAATGCAGCCTCCATTGCTGCCATGGTGTTAACTACTGAAGCGGTTGTGACCGAGCTGCCTAAGGAAGATCCTATGAAGGCTATGGGCGGTGGCGGTATGCCGCCGATGATGTAAACAGTAGTATAGCTATAAATAAAAAGCGCCATCGCAAGATGGTGCTTTTTATTGAATGCTAAAAGACTCCCTGGTGACTGACCGGGGAGTCTTGAGCTTTTAAAGGTCGTAATATAATTCAAACTCCAGGGGATGGGGTTGATCCAGTACGCGGCGGGATTCCTTACGCTTGGCGTCGATCCAGATATTGATCAGGAGTTGGGGGAAGACCCCTCCTGCCAGCAAGAATTCATGATCCTTTTCCAGGGCATCCAGGGCTTCGTCCAGAGTCCGGGGAAGGGTTTTGATTTTGGCCTGCTCTTCGGAGGGGAGATTATAGAGATTAACGTCATAAGGACCAAATCCTTCTGCCGTAGGATCGATTTTATTCTGGATCCCATCTAAGCCGGCCATGAGCATAGCCGAATAGGCCAGATAGGGATTGCAAGTCGCGTCAGAGGAACGGAATTCAAAGCGTTTTTGTTCCGGAGATTTGGCATAAGCGGGAATCCTAATGACCGCACTGCGGTTAGCGGTAGCAAAACAGACGCTCACTGGGGCTTCATAGCCGGGAACCAAACGCTTATAGGAATTGGTGCTGGGGTTGGTAAAGGCCAGCAGTGCCGGGGCATGTTTCAAGAGACCGCCAATAAAGTAGAGGGCAGTCTGACTGAGTCCTGAGTAGCCTTTCTCATCATAGAAAAGCGCTCGACCTTTTTTGAACAAGTGCATGTGGACATGCATACCATTACCGGCTTCGCCATAGAGAGGTTTGGGCATGAAAGTAGCTGTTTTGCCTTCTTCAAAAGCCAGGTTTTTGATAAGATACTTTGTCAGCATGGTCTTATCAGCCATTTCCCGCATTCCGCCGAATTCAACTTCAATTTCGATTTGGCCAGGCCCGCCTACCTCATGATGGTGGTATTTGACCGGAATACTATTAGCCTCCATCAACAGGCATATACGAGAGCGTAGATCGTAGAGGATATCATGGGGTGGAGTAATATGATAGCCGCCTTTTAGAGGAATTTTGTAACCTAGGTTGTGGAATTCGCTCTCTCCACTGTTCCAAATAGCCTGCTCAGCATCGATGGAGAAACCGCTTTGGTGTGGCAAGCACTGGTAATTTATATGGTCAAAAACGTGAAACTCAAATTCGGGGCTGATCCGAAATTCGTCGGCTATTTGGGTATCCTGCATATATTTTTCAGCCTTATTGGCAATGGTGCGTGGATATTGGTCAAACTGATAATTATGAGGCTCAGCAATGACATACACATCGCCAATCATACTGAGGGTGGGAACTTCGGTAAAGGGATCATGGACAGCAGTGGTAACATCGGGTACAAAAACCATGTCGCTTTTCTCAACAGGTGCGTAGCCATAATTAGATCCATCAAAACCTATTCCATATTTCAGGGTGTCTAGGTTGAACCGTTTAGCCGGTATGGTCAAATGACGCCATCTACCTAGCAGGTCGACCATCTTAAAATCAATCATCTCGATCTTTTCACGTTGGCAATACTGAATCACTTCATCATGAGTCTTAAACAACTGTCTGATCTCCTTTGTCTTATACAAATACGTGCAAATTATAGCAGATGCAGCCCATGGGGTAAAGTATTTTGGATCATGTAGTGCTAGCGGGCGTGGAATAAAATTCTAATGGTTTAAGGTTATATCCCTAATTTGTTTCTAATAATAATGTAGTACTTTAGGCCGGTAGGCCAGGAGTAAAAACGCTCCGGGGGTGAGAACAATCAGTAACAAACGTTGGATCGCCTTAACCATAACAATCCTACTGATACTAGGAGGATACCTAGCTTACCGACCCGCTATGGATTACTACGTAAAATCCAAGCTGGACCCACAGGTCGAGCTTTCTGCATCTACACAAAAGATGACTCAGATCAAGAGTTATCGTTATGTGCTCAAGTCGGGATTTACAGTGGATGGACGAGAGGAGGTGATTAGTGAGGTAGAAGGTGAAAAAGAGCAAGGAAATACGCACTTAAAGGGGGAGATGGTAAACACACCAGTTGATATTTACTATATTGACCGTACCATTTACAATTATGATTCTTTCTCTGAAAAGTGGCTGGTGATCGACAGTGGTACTACTAATTCGGAAGAACTCCTGATTTCAGAGTTGAATCCCTTGTCTAACTTCAGATTTAAGAGCGTATCTACAGTGGAAAAAGTAGGTTTTGAACCGGTAGATGGTACGGAGTGCCTGCTGGTAAGTTGTCAACCGTCGGTGGAGAGTCAGCTATTGGAAAGTCTCTGGGATAACTTTAAATATCAAATATGGATCGATTATAAGCAGCAGATAATCCGTAAAGCAACTCTAGAAGCCACAAACAAACAGAATCCCAATACTCGGCTGAGTATAGCTGTTGAGTTTTATGACATCGACCAGCCTATCACAATCGAACCACCGGATACTACTAAAGGAACTAATTAACCGCCGGGGCTGCTAGCCCCGGCTTTTAATATTTCTGCGGTCTTCGATAAGCCTAATAATGGCCTGTCGAAGGCTTTTTTATGGGCAATGCGTGTAGGGGCGATGCCCACATCGCTCCGCTAATACTCGGGTGACAGGCATTTTAACAGCAATATACATCATAAGGCAATTTATGCAAAGGTTCCATCTTGTGGAACCGAGCTCGGCTTAATCTCATAGAATGTATTGTATTTTCTATTATGAAGGAGTGAGAACAGGTGGATAAATTCGATGATAGAAAGAGGGAAAAAGAATTAGCGCGCGCCTACGTACCGTTCCAGCCTTATTGTGCGGTATTTCCCCTGGATGTTTCCCTGATGAAAGGAACTATTTGGACCTGTTTGGCTGATTATCCCCCCCGGGAAGATCGTAAAAAAAGGGAGGGCGACAAGTATGACCAACCACGGTGAAAAAATGAGCCGGGGAAAACTTCTCCGGGCTATTCAGGAATACGAGTTTGCAGCGATCGAATTAAATCTTTACCTGGACAATTTTCCGCGCTGTAAGGATGCCCTGGAAGATTACAACTATATAACCAGGGAACTAAACAGGTTAAAAGACGAATATAATAAATGCTTTGGGCCCTTGAGGAATTTTGGCGAAGATATGAGCGATTACCCTTGGCAATGGGTGGATGAACCCTGGCCATGGGAACGAGGCTATTAAGGGGGGAAAAACATGTGGATTTATGAAAAGAAGTTAGAATACCCGGTAAATATCCGCAGTAAAGATCTGAAAATGGCCAAAGCACTATTCTCCCAGTACGGCGGACCCGACGGAGAATTGAGCGCTTCTCTGCGCTATCTGACCCAGAGATATGCTATGCCTACCGGAAAGACCAAAGCACTGCTGACAGATATCGGTACTGAGGAATTAGCTCATGTAGAAATGCTAGCCACTATGATTTATCAGATGACCAAGGATGCATCTCCAGAAGAACTCAAGGAAGCTGGACTGGGAGGATACTATGCTCAGAATGGCAAAGATCTGTATTGGGTAGATGCGGAAGGAGTTCCCTGGACAGCAGCCTATGTCAGAGCCGTAGGAGATCCGGTGGCAGATTTGATGGAAGATATGGCAGCGGAACAAAAAGCCCGAGCCGTTTACGAGCATTTGCTCAGTATGACCCGGGAACCTGATATCATCGCACCACTGAGATTCTTGTGGCAAAGAGAAGTTGTTCATTTCCAGCGTTTTGGCGAAGCATTACAGCATATTTATGACTACCTGGACAGTCGGCACACCTTTCATATGGGGGAAGAATTTCCCTTGTAAATTTTCCAGCAACCACAAATATGAGGGAGAAAGATATAGGAGGAGTTTATAGGACTCCTCCTCAGACCGTCAAAAAAGGCTAATAGCTGCGTTAACTCGGGCAACCCGTTCAATCGACGTACCTTAAGTACGCCTCAATCACGGGCTTCCCAGTTGCCTTGCTCTTATCCTTTTTTGCTCGCTCTGGCAGGGTGTCGACTTTTTCGACACCCTGAGGAGGAGTTTATAGGACTCCTCCTGCGCTGATTTCTGGTGAAAAGATTTCCCTGACTACATTAATTGCGTCGTAGTTTGGTTGTTGTTATAATCCAATTTATAGAGGAGGGATCTGTTTGAATCTGGAACAAGTAGATATCCTGTATGATCGGGATGTAATTATGGCCAGAGTGAAAGAAATAGCTCAGGAAATAACCCGCGATTATCAAGGTAAAAGTCTGTTGGTGGTAGGCATATTGAAAGGTGCTTTCGTTTTTATGGCTGATCTGGTCAGAGAAATTGACCTGCCCTTGGAGATAGACTTTATGGATGTCTCCAGCTATGGGGCTTCGACGGTTTCCTCCGGTGAAGTGCGTATTGTGAAAGATCTGGACTACTCCATCCACGATAAAGATGTATTGATAGTCGAAGATATAGTAGATACCGGGCTCACCCTGTATTACATAAAAGAAATTTTGGCTAAACGCAGCCCCTGCAGTATAAAGATTTGCTCTTTATTGGACAAACCTTCCCGACGCAAAGCCCATATCCCCCTAGAATATGTGGGGTTTGCGATTCCCGATAAGTTCGTAGTTGGTTATGGCCTGGATTATGCTGAACAGTATCGGCATTACCCAGCGGTATGTGTGCTGAAACCATCAGTATATGAGAAATAGAGGTGTCACAATGGAGAAAGAGACCATACTGGTTCTGGACTTTGGTGGCCAATACAATCAATTGATCGCCCGCCGGGTACGAGAGCTGTCAGTTTACACCGAAATGGTTCCCTTTGATATCAGTTATGAAAAAATCCAAGCCCACCAGCCCCTGGGAATAATCCTGTCCGGGGGCCCTGCTAGTGTACACGAGGAAGGTGCTCCTCAGTGTGATCCTCGTATTTTCCACATGGGCATACCAGTGCTGGGGATCTGCTATGGGATGCAGCTTATTGCCCATCACATGGGAGGAGAGGTCAGACCCAGTCCGCTGCGGGAATATGGCCGTGCTACCTTGCATGTAAGGCAGGATACCCCGCTCTTTGCTGGATTGGAGAAGGATCTGCAGGTGTGGATGAGCCATGGCGATGTTATTCACAGTCTGCCAGAGGGTTTTGAAGTCACAGCACAGACTGACAACTGTACTTTTGCCGCTATACATCATCCTCAGCGTAAGCTCTACGGGGTGCAGTTCCATCCTGAGGTTCGCCATACCCTTAAAGGAATGGAGATACTGCGGAACTTTTTGTTTGCAGTTTGCGGCTGCAGCGGCAGTTGGGACATAGAGGATTTCATCGACGAAGCCATTGCCGAGGTTCGTTCCAAAGTAGGAGATAAAAGAGTGTTGTGTGCCTTAAGTGGGGGCGTAGATTCGTCGGTAGCGGCAACATTAGTTCACCAGGCGGTAGGTGATCAGTTAGTTTGTGTTTATGTGGATACCGGCCTAATGCGTAAAGGTGAGTCAGAAGAGGTAATTGAAACCTTTCAGAATCATATGGGGATGAATCTAGTATTCGTCCAGGCCCAGGAGCGCTTCCTGGAAAAACTATCCGGAGTGATCGATCCCGAAAAGAAACGCAAGATCATTGGTGAGGAATTTATCCGCATCTTCGAAGAAGAGAAAGCCAAATTGGGAGAAATAGATTATCTAGTCCAGGGGACTATCTATCCCGATGTGATCGAAAGCGGGACTAGCACTGCCCATACCATCAAGAGCCACCATAATGTGGGGGGGCTGCCGGAAGATATGGATTTTCAGTTAATAGAGCCTCTGCGGATGCTGTTCAAGGATGAAGTGCGTATGGTCGGACAAAAACTGGGCATACCTAATGAGATATTGTGGCGGCAGCCCTTCCCTGGCCCCGGTCTGGGAGTCAGGGTGCTGGAAGAAGTTACTGGCGAGAAAGTGGATATTCTTCGGAACGCAGATGCCATTGTCAGGGAGGAAATATCCAAAGCCGGGCTGGATCGCGACATCTGGCAAGCCTTCGCCGTACTGCCTCCCGTTCGCAGCGTGGGAGTCATGGGTGATGCTCGTACCTATGCTTACCCCATCATCGTAAGGGCAGTGATAAGCGATGATGCTATGACGGCCGAAGTAGCCCGGCTTCCCTGGGAAGTGCTGGACACGATAGCCCTCCGGATAGTGAATGAAGTAGATGGCGTTAACCGGGTCGCTTATGATATTACCGGCAAACCCCCCGGAACTATTGAGTGGGAATAGTATAGGAGAGTAATTTAATAACAGATATAAAAATGCCCGGCGAAGCAACAAGTTTCATCGGGCATTTTTCTTTTTACATATTTTGTCGAAATCAATTGTATAAGCTTCGCTCCTGCGATACAATTACTATAACAGAATTTTCCAAGGAGCTTAGGAAATATGAATGGAATGACCACCAAGGAGGTTGCCGAAAAGTGGGGCATTACTCCTCGCCAGATTTCAGCTTTTGTGCGCCCAAGGGCGAATACCCGGTGCAGCCCGCTTTGGTAATGCCTGGGTAATTCCTTCTGATGCGAAAAAGCCCAAAGATGGACGCGGTGAAAAAGTAAAGGAATAGACCCAAGAAAGCAGATAAATAGCATAGTATTCTTAGTCTGTCGGGAGGAGAATAGAATGAAACTTACCAAGAAAATGATTCTGGGATTCTCAAGTATTTCCTGTGTTCTTCTTATTGCCTTTACCGCTTATAGCTATGTTAATCTTAACGCCCAGCTGACGGCCAAAATCAATGCACAGGTTGAAGCTGAATTAATAAGCCATGCTTCTCAGCTTGATAACTGGCTGTTAGAGAAAGCCGGGACTTTGCAAACTACAGCTATGATCATAAGCGGGGCGTCGGCTGACAATATCAGTGTCGATTATCTCCAGCATTATGAAAATGATTCGGACATGTATGATATGTATATCGGTTTCCCGGATGGAAGAATGTTGGCTGGTTCGGGGTGGACGCCGCCAGCTGATTATAATGCCGCCACTCGGGACTGGTATATAGATGCTCAAGCCAGCCAGACGGTAGTGGTTTCTAATCCCTATGTCGATGCGGATACTCAAGAAATGGTGGTGACTCATTCCGTTCTCATTACTGATAAAAATGGAGATACAGCCGGAGTGCTGGCTGCGGATATTTTTCTGACTACTTTGCAGGACAGCGTGGCCGCTATGCAAGTCATGGACGGCAAGGGATATGCCTTTTTAATATACGGCGACGAGACTTCCGGTTCCTTTATCTATCACCCGCTCCGGGAACTGGAGGAACTAAACATTTTAGAACTGGGGGATCAGGAAGAAGAACTAAAAAATACTGTGGCGGCTCAGGGATTAGACTTGAGCAGTATGCGGGGAGTGTTTCAAAAGTTACTAACGGAAGATTCGGGTGTGACTACAGTTGAAGTCGCAGCTGAAAAAGAAATAATCGCTTTTCAAAAACTGGCTGGAGCAAACTGGGTGCTGGCCGTAGCTACGCCGGAAAAGCTTTTTTACAGTGAATTGTCGGCTTTCCAAAAAAATCATGCGCTGATTCTGATGGTGATCATAGCCCTATTGACCGGATTGATCGGCTGGTTTGCCCGATTTAAGATAGCCAACCCGATTTTGGATCTGGCAGGATATGCAGGCAAAATGGCGGAGAAGGATTTCAGGGAACCGATCCCCTCATATTTTATGGAGCGTCCGGATGAGATTGGAGATTTAGCCAGGTCAATGGCTGAGATGCAGCAAGCCATAAAAGAAATAGTAGCTGGAGTCATACTGGAGGCTGAGGCGGTCAACAGTTCCGCCATAGTAGCCAGCGAATATATCGACATATTGAACCTACAGATTGAGGAAGTATCGGCGGCTACGCAACAATTGTCTGCAGGTATGGAAGAGACCGCAGCCTCCACGGAGGAAGTTAATGCTGCTTCTGTTGAAATTAAGGGGAGGATTGAACGCATCGCTCAAAAAACGGCGCAGGGGGCCTTCGTGTCGGGGCAAATCAGCACCAGGGCGCTGGAAATAAAGCAGGCTGCATCGTTGTCTGAGACCAATGCCCAGGAGATTTATGGAGCTGCCCAGGCTAGGATCCAGGAGGCTATCGAAAAATGCCGAGAGGTGGAACAGATCAACACTCTGTCTGATGCAGTTCTGGCTATAACCGCCCAGACCAATCTGCTGGCTCTGAACGCCTCGATTGAGGCGGCCCGAGCGGGCGAAGCGGGCCGAGGCTTTACCGTGGTTGCGGATGAAATTAGGAGACTGGTGGAAAGCTCCAATACGACTATAAACTTAATCCAGGACACAACCCGAACGGTTCTGGAGGCAGTTCGGGATTTGGTGGGCAGTGCCGAACAGATAGTGGGATTTATCGACCGGCAGGTAATCGTCGATTACAGGGGGATGGTGCAAGCCGGCGACCAATACAGTCAGGATGCGGCTGATTTTAATGAATTGGTCGCTGATTACAGCGCTACCAGCGAAGAACTCCTGGGCACAGTCAAAAATGTGACCGCGGCAATGAATGAGATTGCTTCAACTATGTCGGAGGGAGCCAGCAATACGGCTTTGATCGCCCAAAAAGCAGGGGAAGCTGCCTTAAAAGCCAATGAAATTGTAAAAGAAACAGAAGCCTCCAAATCCAGCTCGGTAAAATTACAAGAACTGGTCCGCCAATTTAAAATATAAAATGTCGATTGGACATACAAAAGAAAAGAAAATAGGCCATCAAGATAGGAGAATTGTAACCAATGACGAAATGTTGTTAAATCAGGAATAACTTCAGGGAGATAAGTAATGAACATGGAGACAGGTGCCAGGATTATTATGCCATTGAGCGGGCGAGGCAAGCCGGTGGTTTATACATATAATGATAAGGGCGATTACTCGGTACAATGGGGCAATATCCGCTTCATGATCACTTCTGCACAGTTACAAAAGATCATGCTAGATTTTTTCCAAGAAAAATCCAATTGGTATACCTTGGGGGCGAGCATGACGGCACCTATCCCAGGAGGATTGGGAGAATTCATTCTGCAGGAATTCCCACCGCTGGGGCCCCGACATGCTTCCGCTGTTGCTGCCATTATGGTCAATGAAGGGTGGCTAGAATCTAGAGGTAAAAATCCCATTGAGTTGAAACGCGTGCAGGATAATTAACTAGATGCAAGCAGGGACGGTTCTTTCTGCAAGAAAGAACCGTCCCTGCTCGCATCTCCGGAGGAACCCTTCCGCCGGCTTCTGTCTTTAGTGATGGTGATGGGGGTGATCGTGGTCGTGTTGGCAGGAAATGCCCTTATCCACCAAAGTTCCGGCGGCAAAGCTCTGCAAAACTTCCTGGCAAGATCCTCTGGCACCGCTGATCACTGATAGACCGCTATCTTCCAAGGCTTTACGGGCGGGCTGACCTATACCGCCAACGATGACCGTTCCTACATTATAAGCGATCATCAGTGAAGCCAGTCCCTGATGATTATGCTGAAGCTTTGAGGACTCGATCATCTCCAGAGCACCTATCTGCCCGTCTTGTATCTCGGCTACTAAGAATTGCTGACTACGACCAAAATGCTGGTTGATTTGGTCGCCTTCAATCGGTAGTGCAACTTTCATCTTGGAGCTCCTTTTTGCTTTTTTTTATTATCTTTCATTTTACTATTCCCCTTTTATTTTGCTAGTCTGATCGAAATATTAAAAATTCAAAATAATTCCGCAAATCAGTGTCCAAGTCAACCAACTGCTGTTATAATTGGTATAAAGTTGCTAGATATGGGGGGGGTTAGCGTGGGAGGCGCACATTATCGTATGAAGGCACTGGCCTACCAACTGGAACAAGCTTATGCCGAAGGCATCTTGACTCAACCGCTCATAAAGCATATTCTTGATCAGCTACAGGACTATATAGAAGGGTTTATTCAACAAGAGCAACAACAGCAGTTGCAGCAGTGGTACACAGGTACCGATACCAGGGGCGGTTCCCTTGATATTATCGCCGAATGTTTGGATCTAGGTTTTGCGGAACCAGAGTCAGAGGAAGAAGTAATCTATCGAGAGTATATAAAGAGTTTGCCCGAGGGTCTATAATCTTATCGCCATTATTAATTAGCGTGAGACAGGAGAGTTACGCGCTCTATCAGTCAGATAGCCGACTGCGACCTCAAACAGATGGTAAAGAAGGTATAATCTCAATCAACTACAGGCAATAATTCTAAGAAAACGGAACAGGAGTAGATTGAGTATGCAGCCAGACCGACTGAATTGTTACCTGCCCACACGCACCGACGATACCAATTCACTGGATGATCTGATCCAGACCCTGACAGAGAGTCTGATCTATCGCCTGGATGATATAGCTAGCAGCGAGATTTTAGATCGCCTGGTAGATATACCCGATCTGGATCTACAAGGCGAAACCATGCTTTTGCGCGAAGAAATACAGCGACTCAGGAATCGCCTCGAACAGATGTGATTCAGAGTATTGATAATATATGGTGAGTTATGCTGGTTTGATTGACACCCGAACCCAGCTTTGTTACTATCAGATTGTAAGCAAATATACGAGAAACGCGAAAGTGTGTCTAGGGTTCCGCATCTCTGATGGACTGGTCCAAGTGACACAGGTGCCTGTTTTTATCGGGTGCTACACCGTATAGGGATAAAAGCCCAGGCGGATAGGTTTCGGTTAGACGAACCTACCCTTCTGGGTTTGTTTTTTAACAGAGCTTAAAGGAGGTAGGATGATAATGCCCAAAGTGGGAATTATTATGGGAAGTGATTCAGATCTGCCGGTAATGAAAGAAGCCGGAGATATTCTCTCCCAAATGGGGGTCGCCTATGAAATGACAGTCTGCTCCGCTCACCGTTTACCAGAGGAGACGGCTCGTTACGCCTCTCAGGCTCAACAACGGGGCTTGCAGGTCATTATTGCCGGTGCAGGCGGGGCTGCTCATCTGCCGGGAGTGGTCGCAGCCTATACAGTTCTGCCGGTTATTGGTGTCCCTATGAAAACCAGTTCCCTGAGCGGCTTAGACTCCCTTTATTCAATAGTACAGATGCCCCGGGGCATACCAGTAGCTACCGTGGCCATAAACGGTGCTGCCAATGCCGGATTACTGGCTGTACAAATATTAGCCTTGCAGGATGAGACACTACAGCGAGCTTTATTGGAATACCGTGAGAAAATGGCTGCTGAGGTCAGGGCCAAAGACCAGCGCTTGCAAGAACTTGGAGCAAAGAGCTATCTGCAGGAAAAGGAGGGCTGAGATATGATCGAACGTTATACTCTCCCGGAAATGGGCGCCGTCTGGAACGAAACCAGCAAACTCAACAACTGGCTGCAAATTGAAATTGCCGCCTGCGAAGCCTGGGCAAAGTTGGGTCGTATCCCCAAAGAGGCAGTCAATGTTATCAGCTCCAAGGCTAGTTTTGATGTGGAGCGGGTCAAGGAAATAGAGGCGGAAGTACGCCATGATGTTATCGCTTTCTTAACTAATGTGGCCGAGAATGTAGGTGACGAGTCCAAATACATACACCTGGGCATGACCTCATCGGATATTCTGGATACTGGATTAGCTATGCAGATGCGGGATTCGGCTGACCTTATTCTGAAAAGATTGGACACACTGCAGGAAGCAGTAGCGGAAAAAGCTCGACAGTATAAATACACCTTAAACATAGGCCGCACCCATGGCGTTCATGGAGAACCGACCACTTTCGGTTTAAAGATGGCCTTGTGGTTTACAGAAATTCAGCGCAACATAGATCGGCTTAAAGAAGCGCGCCAGGTAATTGCCTTTGGGGCCATATCCGGTGCAGTGGGCAATTTTGCTCATTTGGAGCCACAGGTGGAAGAATATGTGTGTGAAAAACTAGGTTTGCAGCCCTGTCCGGTTTCCACCCAGATCATCCAGAGAGATCGTCATGCGCAATTCCTGACCACTCTGGCTGTCATCGGCAGTTCCCTGGAAAAGATGGCGACTGAGATACGCAACCTGCAGCGCACCGAGATACTGGAAGTGGAAGAACCCTTTGCCAAAGGACAGAAGGGCTCATCAGCCATGCCCCATAAACGCAACCCTATGATGAGTGAACGGGTAGCGGGCTTATCCCGAGTATTGCGGGGAAATGCTCTGGCGGCATTGGAAAACGTATCTCTATGGCATGAAAGAGACCTGACTCATTCCTCTGTGGAGCGGGTCATTATCCCTGATAGTTGTATACTTTTGGACTATATGCTGGACAAGTTTACCGCTATTGTGAGCGGTCTGGTCGTATATGAGGATAACATGCAGAGAAATATCGAGCATACCCGGGGATTGGTTTTTTCCCAGGAATTGATGCTGGCTTTGGTGGGTAAAGGTATGCTGCGGGAAGACGCCTATCGACTGGTGCAGGAACATGCCATGGACAGTTGGACCAAGGGACATGATTTCCAGGAATTGATCCAGCAGGACGAGGAGATAAACAGACGACTCACCACTCAAGAGTTGGCCGCAGTTTTTTCCTATGATATATACCAGGCCAAAGTGGACTACATTTTCAAGCGCTGTGGGCTAGAGTGAAGGGGGACAACCGACTGAAAACAACGGATATGCTCTACGAGGGCAAAGCTAAAATCATTTATGCTACCGAAGATCCGGGCTTACTGGTAATGAAGTATAAAGATGAAGCCACCGCCCTGGACGGAGCTAAGAAAGGTACTATTGCCAACAAAGGCCTGGTCAACAACCGGGTATCCTGTCTGTTATTTAAGCTCTTGGAGCAGCATGGTGTGGCTACCCACCTGGTAAAACAACTGGATGACCGTAGTGTACTTGTGAAGCGGATGCAAATGATCCCCCTGGAGGTAGTAGTGCGCAACGTGATGGCCGGCAGCCTGGCCAAAAAGCTGGGCCAGGAAGAAGGTCAGGTCATGGCCATGCCGGTATTGGAATTATACTACAAAAATGATGAACTGCATGATCCCATGATAAATGGATACCATGCCCGGGCTTTGGGCTGGGCTACCCAAGAGCAGCTGGCAGTTATGGAGCAAAAGGCTGGGCAGATAAACCAGATCCTGCAGCCCTTCTTTGACAGCATCGGCATTATTCTGGTGGATTTCAAGTTGGAGTTTGGCTTGGCAGAAGGGGAGATCCTGTTGGGTGATGAGATATCACCTGACTCCTGTCGTCTTTGGGACAAGGAAAGCATGGCCAAATTGGACAAGGATCGTTTTCGGCGTGACCTGGGTCAGGAAGCGGAAGCATATCAGGAAGTATGTCAGCGAGTTGAAAATGCTTTAGGCAATTAACACTTGAAGAATAAGCCGCAATAAATGGAAAAGTTAAGCTTGTCATTACACTCTGCGAGTACCACCGATGCTCTTACGATCGCTACCAAGGTCGCGCGCCGAAGACGTGGCAGTCTATGTACTCAAACCGTAGGTTTTGGCAGAGATCGCCACGTCGCTTCGCTCGTCGCGATGACAAAAGAATTGATTCTTGAGAAGGAGTTGTGTCCATGGTAAAAGCCAACATTTTCGTCATCCTCAAAAAGGGCGTTCTTGACCCCCAGGGAGAGGCTGTCAGCCATTCCTTAAAGGTTCTGGGCTATCATAGGGTGGAGGATGTTCGCATCGGCAAATTTATTGAGATTGTCCTGGACAGTGAAGATCCTGAAGAAGCTCGCCGACAATTGGAAGAGATGAGCGACAAACTTCTGGCCAATCCGGTTATTGAAGATTTCAGGGTAGAGATAGTAGAAGGTGAATAGGATGAAGTTTGGTATAGTGGTTTTTCCGGGATCCAACTGTGATGCAGATTGTTACCATGTAATGAAACACGTGGCTCATCAAAATGTGGAGTACATCTGGCATAAGCAGGATGATATAAAAGACTTTGATGCTCTTATATTGCCGGGAGGGTTCTCCTACGGCGATTATTTGAGAACGGGAGCTATTGCCAGTTTTTCACCGATCATGCCCGCAGTGATCGATTTCGCCCGTCGGGGCGGGCCGATAATCGGCATATGCAATGGATTTCAAATTCTATTGGAAGCCGGGCTTTTGCCGGGGGCAATGCTGCGCAACCGCAGCCTGACTTTTATCTGTGATACGGTAAACCTGCGGGTCAATCGTACGGATACCATGTTTACCAATCAATATGTCCAAGACCAGGTACTGCAGGTTCCCATCGCTCACGGGGAAGGGAATTATTACTGCGATAATGAAACCTTGAAAAGGCTGCAGGATAAGCAGCAGATCCTTTTTACCTATTGTGATGCTGATGGCCGGGAAACGGCGGAGGTTAACCCTAATGGATCAGTGTCCAATATTGCCGGTATCATCAACGAACGCGGCAATGTTATGGGTATGATGCCTCACCCGGAGCGCTGCTCGGAGCCTATCTTGGGAAGCAACGATGGGCTGGATATATTCCTGTCGATAATAGAATGGCGTCAGGGGGTGGGGATGAGATGAAGCAACTGACCTATCGCCAGATGGGACTGTCGGATGAGGAATTCCAACAGGTCGAGACTATTCTGGGTCGAGAGCCTAACTATTTGGAAACAGGCATGTTTGCGGTTATGTGGTCCGAGCACTGCGGTTATAAAAACTCCCGCCCTCTGCTAAAAATGTTTCCTACTGAGGGTTCTCAGGTTATTCAAGGACCTGGAGAAAACGCCGGTGTGGTTAATATCGGTGATGGTCAGGCCCTGGTGTTTAAGATCGAAAGCCACAACCATCCCTGTGCTATTGAACCCTATCAAGGAGCAGCTACTGGTGTGGGCGGGATCGTGCGCGATATTTTTACTATGGGAGCTCGTCCCATTGCTCTGCTTAATTCCCTGCGTTTTGGCGACCTGGAGGATGCCAGGGTACGCCAGCTGTTTAGGGGAGTAGTAGCTGGAATTGCCGGCTATGGCAACTGCCTGGGCATCCCTACGGTGGGCGGAGAAGTGTACTTCCATCCTTCTTACCAGGATAACCCGCTGGTGAATGCCATGTGTGTCGGATTGGTGGATCAAGATGAAATTGCCCTGGCCGTAGCTAATGAAGTGGGAAGCCTCCTTATGCTGGTGGGAGCGAAAACCGGACGGGATGGCATCCACGGTGCTACTTTTGCTTCAGAGGAATTGTCGGAAAGCTCTGCTGAGAGACGACCCGCAGTGCAGGTGGGGGATCCTTTTATGGAAAAGCTGTTGATCGAAGCCTGCCTGGAATTGATCAAGGAAGATCTGGTGGCCGGCATGCAGGATCTGGGCGCGGCGGGACTGACCAGTTCCATAGCGGAAACTGCTTCGAAAAAGGGCCTGGGAGTAATGGTGGATGTATTAAAAGTCCCTCGCCGGGAAGAGGGCATGACTCCTTATGAAATTATGCTGTCGGAATCCCAGGAGCGCATGCTTATCGTACCCCGACCAGGGAAGGAAGCCCGCATCGCTGAAGTATTTGATAAATGGGGCTTGGATGCGGTAGTTATTGGGAAAGTAACTGCTGATGGCATGTTCAAGATTTATGAAGGAGAGATCCTGGCTGGGGAAGTTCCGGTAGAAGCTCTTACCGATGGCTGTCCGGTATATGTGCGGCAAGGAGAAGAACCTCCTCATTACAAAGAGGCCCAAGCTTATGATATTGACAGTCTGCCCAGATATGACCTGCAGGAAGCCCTGCTTAAACTGTTGGCTTCGCCGAATATTACTAGCAAGAAGTGGGTTTACAGGCAGTATGATTATCAAGTCATGACCAATACTACTGTGATTCCAGGCCATGGGGATGCAGCAGTACTGCGGATCAAGAATACTCTTAAAGGCGTAGCCTTCACCACTGACTGCAGCAGCCGCATGGTATACCTTGATCCTTACCGGGGAGGAATGCTGGCAGTGTGCGAGGCGGCCCGCAATCTGGCCTGCTGCGGCGCCCGGCCACTGGCTTTGACTAACTGCCTCAACTTTGGCAACCCGGAAAAACCCTATATCTACTGGCAGATGCAGAATGCCATCCAAGGAATGGCTGACGCAGCTCGGGCTCTTAATACTCCCGTGGTAAGTGGAAATGTGAGTCTGTACAATGAGAGTAGATCAGCACAGGTCTTTCCTACTCCAGTAGTAGGCATGGTAGGAGTGCTCGATGATGTGAGCAAACGCTGTGAAATGTCCTTCCAGAATGAAGGAGATATTATTGTGCTGTTGGGAAGGGTCAGAACCGAGCTGGGAGGTTCGGAATATCTGGCGGTTTGTCACCAAATCGAAGCTGGGGAAGTACCCCAACCGGATTTACATGAAGAGGTTCAAATCATAGAAATGCTGTTGGAATTGTGTGCAAGAGGACTGATCAAATCAGCCCATGACATCTCCGAAGGAGGTCTGGCAGTTACCCTGGCAGAATCAGCCATCCAGGGAGGGTTGGGATTCGAGACAGATTTGCCGGCTGCAGCTGATCAGGCCAGTCAAATACTGTTTTCTGAGGCTCCCTCCCGGGCGGTAGTAAGTCTGGCCCCAGAAAACCTGGATGCCGTTAAGGAAATGGCATCCCGCTATCAACTGCCTTGGACAGTTTTGGGTAAGGTAGGAGGGAGACGCCTGGTGATCAGTGAGGGTAACCATGAGTTGATCGATCTAGACCTGGAGCAAGCGGGTCATACTTGGGGGGAGGCACTGGCATGTATTATGAAGTAACAGATAAGTTTAAGGAGGAATGCGGAGTTTTCGGTATATTTATCAACAACCCGGAAAATAGGACCGATGCGGCCCGTTCTACCTTCTACGGTCTTTACGCCCTGCAGCATCGCGGCCAGGAAAGTGCAGGCATTGCGGTCTCAGACGGTGAGGGCATCCAGCTTCACAAGGGTGTGGGCTTGGTTTCTGATGTTTTCACACCTGAACAGATCGATAACATGGAAGGCCACATCGCTATTGGACATGTACGCTACTCTACCACTGGTGAAAGCGGATTAGTCAATGCTCAGCCGCTGGTATTCCACTACTTGCAGGGCCGGGTGGCTCTGGCTCATAACGGCAACCTTATCAATAACAAGGAAATGCGCAAAAGGCTGAGCACCTATGGTTCGATATTTCAGACTACTACCGACACGGAGATAGTAGCTAATTTGCTAGCTCGCTATTCCCAAGATAAGATGGAAGATGCTTTGGCCAAATGCATGATCGACTTGAAAGGAGCCTTTGCCCTGGTAATAATGACTGAGGACACCTTGGTAGGAGTCAGGGATCCCATGGGTATCCGCCCCCTATGTCTGGGTGAATTGAACGGTAATTACATTCTGGCTTCCGAATCAGCTGCTCTGGATACAATTGGGGCTGAACTGGTTCGTGATGTCAATCCCGGTGAAATCGTGGTGATCAATAAGGATGGAGTGAAGTCCAAGCAGGTGGTTAACTCTCCTGGTAGGGCGCACTGTGTCTTTGAATATATCTATTTTGCCCGGCCGGACAGTACTATCGATGGCATCACTGTTTACCGTAGCCGTCGTCAGATGGGGCAACAGCTGGCTAGAGAGTGCCGCGACTTAGACGTTGATTTGGTTATATCGGTTCCTGACTCTGGTACTGCGGCGGCATTGGGATTTGCGGAGGAAGCAGGAATTCCTTTCGAAGAGGGGTTAATGAAGAACCGCTACGTGGGACGGACTTTTATTCAGCCTACCCAAAAGATGCGCGAACTGGGGGTAAGGCTGAAACTAAATGCTATAGCAGAAATTGTACGGGGCAAGCGCATTGTTATGGTGGATGATTCCATTGTACGGGGCACTACCAGCAAAAAGATAATTCAGATGTTGCGCCTGGCTGGCGCCACCGAAGTGCATATGGCGGTAGCTTCGCCTCCTACCAAATATTCATGTTATTATGGGATCGACACTTCCCGACGGGAAGAGTTGATCGCCAATATTATGAGTATCGATGAAATAAAGGACTTCATCGGAGCTGATAGTCTTCACTATATTAGTATGGAAGGTATGTTGCAGTCCCTAAAACAAGAACAGCCCTGGTTCTGTGCCGCTTGTTTCAGCGGCATTTACCCGGTACAGCATGAAGATTAAAAAGGCTGGCCTCTGGGCCGGCCTTTACAATTATCATCACCAGCACTGATAGCAAAGGAGGTCAACCATGAACAATGATGGCCTGGATTATAAGCAGGCAGGCGTAGACATCGATGCGGCTAACCGTTCCGTGGAACTGATCAAGCAATGGGTGGAGAAGACTCACCGCCCGGAAGTCCTGTCAGGGATTGGTGGATTCGGAGGCTTTTTTGCGCTGGACACCAGCCGTTATCCCAATCCAGTATTGGTTTCCGGAACTGATGGCGTAGGAACCAAACTCAAGATCGCCCAGATGATGGATATCCACAACACAGTGGGCATTGATCTGGTAGCCATGTGTGTGAACGACATCCTGGTGCATGGGGCAGAACCCCTCTTCTTCTTGGATTATATTGCCCTGGGCAAGTTGAAACCTCATCTAGTGGAAGATCTGGTACAGGGTGTCAGTCAGGGCTGCCTGCAGGCTGGCTGTGCCCTGATCGGAGGCGAAACCGCTGAAATGCCTGGTTTCTATAGCGAGGATGAATATGACCTGGCAGGTTTTGCCGTGGGGGTAGCGGAACGTTCCCGGTTGCTGACCGGGCAAAGTGTAGAGGACGGCGACTTATTGATCGGACTGCCTTCCTCAGGCGTTCATTCCAACGGCTACTCACTGGTTCGAAAAGTACTTTTGGAGAAAGCTGGCCTGACACTGGATCAGCATAGTAACGAACTGGGGAAAACCCTAGGTGAAGAACTGCTAACTCCAACCCGCATCTACGTTAAACCCGTCTTAAACCTCTTACAGCACGTTGAGGTCAAGGCCATGGCCCATATAACAGGGGGTGGTTTGCCTGAGAATCTGCAACGCAGTCTGCCCCAAGGTTTGGGAGCCCTAATTGATTCCAAATCTATGCCTGCCTCACCCATATTTGATTTAATAGCGCATGCCGGCCAGGTTGAAAAGCAGGAAATGTATCGCACCTTTAACATGGGAGTAGGCTTCATTATCATTACTTCACCACATTATTTAGATAACGCGTTAAAGTACTTGCGTGATGAAGGAGAAAACCCTATAGTAATAGGAAGAGTATGCCAGCAAGATGGAGGAGTTGTGATCAAATGATGCAGATTCATCCTGCCGGCCGCTTGCAGTTGG
>Ga0209722_1000836_pt1 | contig 30808 bp, 26 predicted proteins | sample BioC12SIPDNA_2_FD_185745 | JGI IMG/M metagenome (GOLD analysis project Ga0209722, IMG submission 185745) | Anaerobic biogas reactor microbial communites from Washington, USA - Biogas_R1_A C12 SIP DNA (SPAdes) (version 2) | ecosystem: Engineered > Bioreactor > Anaerobic > Unclassified | place... | reverse complement strand
TTGATCTCCGTCTCGCTCTCGTGCTTGAGCTGGCTGTCGTAGCTCATCGAGTTCGACAGGTCCATCACGATCACGATGTCCCGCGGCACCAGCATCGCCGTCGCCGAGGCGCCCAGGTCGGCCTCCGAAACCCCAAGGAATGGGCCCAGAAACAGTTGCAGCGCTCCGTTGGGCGAATCGGAACTCCGCCGCACCCGGATCCGAACCGCGTCGGGAGGTTCGGCGCCCGGCTCGAAGGCGTACTTGCCTCCGCTGTCCATTACCGCCCGTCCCAGCGTTACGTCGTCCTCCGACAGGTCGATGGCCACTCCGCCCGCCTCATTGAGCTGACTGTAGTGACGGGCGATATCGAACGCCGTGGTTTCCAGTTCGCTGCCCGCCAGGCGACTCGCCGCCGCCATCGCCGCGGCGTCCGCCGTCCGCTGAAGCTCCGCCTGCGTCGAATAGATGTACCCGACGTCGACCGCCAGGGCGGCAAACCCGACCATGACCGTCATGGTCGCCGCCACCCACACCGCCGCCACCGCCCGCTTCGCGCGGACCGATGGCACCTCTCTGACTCGCCCTTGCATTCCCATTCTTACTCTCCTTTAGATGAAAGTGCAGGTGCACGGTGATCTTGTTGTCATTCACCCCTGATAAGTTAGGTAAGAAGGGAATTCTCTATCTTAACATTACAATAGGTGGCGGGTTAATGCAAACGCCTAAACACCGGTCCGCAAATGCGGCGGCGGAGATGATCGAGGAACGTCTCCCGCTGCCGAGAGGCAGCCTCTCTCATCTCCGCCAGCACGTGCACCTGTGAGCCGGACTGCTATTCGATCAGCCGAACGGGGCGCCGTCCGCCGAGGGTCCGGAAGACGTCCTGGAGATCCTCCTCGTACTGTGAGATGGCTAGGGTCGGCACGTGGTAGTGGACGCCCTTGCCGTTTTCGGCGAGGTTGGCCATCAAATCCTGGTCGGAGACCGATCCGATCGAGACGCTGTAGATCTGCACGTGCTGCTCGCCCGCGGCGTCAGCGGCGTCGTAACAGGCCTGCCGGGCTTCCGTCTCACCGTTGGGCCGGTTGGCCACGCCGTCGGTCATCACGATCATCACTTTCTTGGCCGTCGACCGCGAGCGAGGTCCGGTCAGCTCCTGGACCGCCAGGTTCATCCCAGCCGAGATGTTCGTCATGCTTCCGTAACTGCCTGCCTGCTGAGAGTAAGCGGTGTCGCTGATGGTCTGAAGATCGAACGTCAGCCCCTGCTCGAGCCGCGCGCTGTCGCTGTAGGACACCAACCCCACCTGATCGGCGCTGTCCATTGAGATCAGGTACTGACACAACACGTCAACGGCTTCTTTCACCGCGTAGGTCGGCTGAACGCGGGCGTTGGCCAACTGCGGCGTCTCCCACTCGCAGTGCCGCTTGTCCAACAGGTAGTGGACGAAGGTCCGCACGCCGTAGCGGTCCTCGTAGGCCCGTTCGTCAGGGTCGCGGCCGTAGTCGTCCAGCTTGGTCTTGACGTAGTCGATGTACTCGTTCCAGCTTCCCTGGGGATAGGGGTACGGCACGCTGTTCAGGCCCAGGCGGCTCTTGATCGTACTGGTCGAGAGCGACGAAGAGTGATAGGGCATCTCACCCGCGCTGTTGTGAAAGACGGTCATGTTGCCGAAGGTCGGCGAGCCCAGATCCTCCCAGACCTGCTGAATGTTGATCTCCGTCTCGCTCTCGTGCTTGAGCTGGCTGTCGTAGCTCATCGAGTTCGACAGGTCCATCACGATCACGATGTCCCGCGGCACCAGCATCGCCGTCGCCGAAGCCCCAATATTCGCCGTATTGACCCCCATCAGCGGGCCGAAGAACAGCGAAACCGGGCCGTTCGGCGAATCCGACGCCATCCGCACCCTCACCTTCACCGCGTCGGGTGGCTCGACGCCCTCTTCAAATACGTACCTGCCATTCTCGCCCAGCACGGATCGGCCGGTCACGATGTCGCTCGGCGCAATGTCGATGGCCACGCCCGCCGCCTTGTTCTTGAGGCTGAACTCCCGCGCGGCCAGGAAAACCTGCGTCTCCAGGTCGCCCTCGCCGCCGGCCAGTTTGGCCGCCGCCGCCATGGCCGCGGCGTCCGCCGTCCGCTGAAGTTCCGCCCGCGTCGCATGGAGATACCCCATGTCAACGGCCAGGGCGGCAAACCCCAGCGCCGTGGTCAGAAAAATCGCCGTCCACACCACGGCCGCCGCACGACGTCTCTGTCTCCCCGAACCGACTGCCTGACTGACTGCCCGCTGTCTCATTGCTTTTCTCCTTACTGTGGTATGCACAGCTCCGGTTGGAGCGTTGTATCCCTGGTGGTGGTTGAGCCGTGCTTCGACAGTTGTCAGAGAAAAAGCTCTCTAAATTAACTCTACGATACGAATGCGTCAAAGAATGTTAATTTTGATAAAGTGGTAACATCGGGTCGAGTGGCTGGCAAGATGGGAGACTTGGGGTATTTCGTTGGGCCGGTACGATCGAGTTCGACGACCGCTGTCGGAACTGTACGAAGCAATTATAAGTAGCCATCAGAGCAGCTTATCGAATGCCCCATCCGCGGATCGAAGGGTGCCGCAGTAGAGGCAGCGGATGTGGCGGGGCGACATGGGCCGGTCGCAGTGGCGGCAGCGGACGATGTCCGTCTTGCGCACCCGGCCGTCCAGCGTGCCGTCCTGAAGGTCGATATCCTGGACCCGCTGGGCCAGTTCCTCATCCGTCAGGCCCGTCTTTTCCCTCAGCAGCGACCACATCGCCATCGCGATCAGCGTCAGGTGGTCCACCCGCTCCTCCAACTGCCGCACGTGCTCAGCGGCGCGGTTGGCCTTGGATCGCGCCGCGTCCGAGGAAATCTCCGACCGCTCGGCGTCCCATCCTCGCGTCGCCCAAAACATTCCGCCCATCACGAACCTCCTGTCTTGTCGGCTCGGGGTCTATGTTGCTGCCGCACGGCCTCGACCAGGCCTTCGAGCGTGTGCTCGGTGGAGACAACCGACGGCTCGCGCCCCGACTGCCGCAGCCGCTCAGCCGTCACCGGACCGATGCAGGCGTATCTGGCTGAGGTCAGTTTTCCGTCCAGACCGTGCTGTTGGATGAGCTTGAAAAAACCATCCACTGTCGAGGCGCTCGAGAACAGCACCCAGTCGAATCGTTCGAGCCGCTCGATACGGGCCAGGGCCGAAGGCTCGATCCGCTCCGGCGTCACCGTTCGATAGCCCACGATGTTATGGACGTTCGCCCCGGCCTCTTGCAGCCGTTTTTCCAGGTCGTCCGGCGCAATCTCCGACCGAATCATCAAAATGCGCCGGCCCGCCATCCCTCGACCGATCAACGTCTCGGCAAGCCTATCGCTGGTAAATTGCCCGGGCATGGCGTCCGGCTCGATGCCCCATCGGCGAAACTCCTCCGCGGTGGCCGATCCGATCACCGCGATCTTTACGTCCGCCAGCTTGCGAATGTCCCTCTGGATTGGCAGAAACCGTTCAAAAAACACGCGAGCTCCGACCTGGCTGGTGATCACCAGCCAGTCGTACTCGCCGATCCGGCCAAGCGCCTCGTCCAATGCCTTGGTGTCCGTCACGGGCTCAGTCCGGATCGACGGGATCGACACCGCGTACCCGCCCAGATCGGTGATCAGCCGTTCGGTCCGCTCGATCCGCTCCGCCGGCTGGGTCAACGCCACCACCTGTCCCGCCAGCGGCTTGTGTTCGAACCATTCAAACCGCGTTCGCAGTTCCGTCACCTCGCCGATTACCACCAGCGCCGGCGGCTGGATGCGATGACGCTCAGCCTCCTCAGCCAACCTGGCCACCGTCGCAATTATTGTCCGCTGCAGACCCGTCGAGGCGTTCTCGACCACCGCCGCCGGCGTCTCCGCAAACAGACCCCCCTCCACCAACTGCCGCAGTTGCCCAGCCAGCGTGCCGACGGACATGTAGAACGCCAGCGTGCCCATCTTGGCCATGGCCGCGTGATCCAGCCGCGAGACCTCCTTGTCCGGCGACTCGCGCCCCGTGGCCAGGGCCACCGTGCTCGTCAGGTCCCGGTGCGTCAGCGGGATACCCGCGTAACAGACGGCTTGGGCTGCGGTGATGCCCGGCACGATCTCGAATGCAATTCCCGCCTCGACCAGGGCCTCAAGCTCCTCGCCGCCCCGCCCGAAGATCAGCGGATCGCCCCCCTTAAGCCGCACCACCGTCTCGTGTCGCCCGGCCAGCTCGATCAGCAGGCGGTTGATCTGAGCCTGGGCCTTGCCGCCGGCGGTCGGCCCCTTGCCCACGTCGACCAGCTTCTCCGCCGGCAGCCGGTCGAGCAACTGCGAACTGACCAGGCGATCGGCCACAATCACATCCGCCCGCTCCAGCCACCGCCGTCCGCGGACCGTGATCAGATCCGGATCGCCCGGTCCCGCCCCAACCAGTATGACCTTGCCCATTCTGCTTCCCTCTTGCGACAACGTGATGCGCGGCGTCCATTATACGGCGGATGGTCCGCGCGGTGGCCCAAAATCCAGCCGACCCGCCCCGCCCGCGCGAACCGGAAAACGAATGAAGTGTTGAGAAACAACCGCCCGCTTGGTATTCACAACAGCCCAAAGACGGACACGACGAGGAGATCGCCTCATGAATGCAGTGCGGAAAGAAATCTTCGTGGCCAGTCCGGGCGATGGCGTGGACATCGCCGGCTATGCGATCTACACCCAGCCGGAAGGCCGGACGATGATGTCGGTCCACGGCGTCCATACCCGCAGCGACATCCTCGACGCCATGCAGCTTCGTTTCAGCGACGACAACGGCCGAACCTGGTCGCCCGGCACGCCGTTCCGCACCTACGCCAAACGGCCCGAAGGCACGCTGCAGCGATGGCTTCAACCGGGTTTTCTCGACGCGCGAACCGGCGGCTTGGTGTTCTTCATCCTCCACGGCGTCCTGCCGACCGACGATCCGCTCGACGGCCTGAAGTACTACACGATGCGATGGACAATCTCGAACGACGGCGGCCGAACGCTCGCTCACGAAGAACCGGTGATCCAGTACGGCCCGCAATACGATGAACGGCATCCGATCGACGGCGTGTGGCTCGGCCGGAATGCCATCATGGAAGGCGTCAACGCGGTGGTGCTTGAGTCCGGCGAGGCGCTCTACCCGGTCATGGTCGCGCCGCTGGGACCGGACGGGCAATACCACAATCCGACCAAGGCCTACACCTTCACCGACGTGGTCGTACTGATCGGCCGATGGGATGGCGATCGCCTGCGGTGGGGCGTCTCGCAGCGGATACGCATCGATCCGGGCAAGTCCACGCGAGGGGCCTTGGAGCCGGCCATCACGCCGCTGGCCGACGGCCGGCTGCTGATCGTGATGCGCGGCTCGAACGACACCCAGCCGGACCTGCCGGGCCGCAAATGGTACACGATCTCCTCCGATCGCGGGCGGACCTGGAGCGAACCGCAACCGTGGACGTTCGATGACGGCCAAGCCTTCTTCTCGCCAAGTTCCATCTCACGCTTCGTCAACCATTCCAGCGGACGGATCTTCTGGCTCGGCAACATCGTCGATCGCAACCCGACCGGCAACCTGCCGCGTCGGCCGTTGATCGCGGGCCAGGTCGACCCGCGCACCGGCCTGCTGATTCGCTCCACCGTAACCATCCTCGAAGCCGGCGAAGACGACTCGGCCATGCTCACCAACTTCCACGCCCACGAAGACCGCCAAACCAGCCAAATCAACCTCTACCTGCCTTACTGGCACTACCCGCCCAAACCCGGCTGCCCCGGCCATCTCTGGCGCTACGCCATCGAGGTCTGATGCCTCATCGCGACGATGCGTTTCAGACCGGATCGCCGGGCATCGGCTCCGCCGGCGGAGCCTGCGGCGCCGGACGATCCGGCGGCTCCCGCATCTCCTCGCTCAGCCAGTTCGCCGATCGGCAGACCGCCAGACCGATCAGGATAATCGCGAGAATCACCAGTCCGACCACCACGCAGCCGGCTTTGCCCAGAAACGAAAAACATCCCGCCCGTTGTGCCTGCATGATACATCCCCCCAGTTCACAAGAACCATCCTACCGGCAACAGCGATGACGATCAAGGACCTGAATGCGCTACGCCAACTGCCGCCCGACCCGCGTCGTGCCTACGATCAGCAAAACCGCGCCCAGCGCCGTCAGCATCAGCAGCGAATGGAGGCTTTCGGTCAGGCCCCACTGCCGGAAGAAAATGCCCGTCCCGATCTCCAGGTAGTACGACAGCGGCGAGAGCTTGGTGAACCACTGCAGCCACACCGGCATCGCCTCGACCGGCGTCCACGAACCCGAGAGGAACAGCACCGGGGCCAGCACCGTCGTCACCAGCAAAATCACCTGCGAGAGGTTCCTGGCCAGCGTCGCCAGCAGCATGCCCAGCCCCGCGCACGCCCCCACGTAGATCGCCGTCGCCAGCAGAAACAGCCCCACCGGCCCCGCCGCGTACAGGTCGAACATCGCCCCCAGCACCGCGTACAAACTCAGCAGCGTCGCCCCCAGCACCAGCAGCGTCATCGGAATGATCTTGGCCGCCATGATCTGCCACGGATGGACCGGGCTGACCAGAAGCTGCTCGACCGTGCCGTACTCCTTCTCACGTACCAGGGCGGCTGCGGGCAACAACATCGCCACCATCGAAATCGAGCAGAACAGCTCCACCAGCCCGACGAACCACGCCGTATCCAGGTTCTGATTGAACCAGACCCGCGGTCGAACCGCCAGCGGCATCGTTTGCTCCAACTCGTCGAGGCTCACCGCCGTCTTCAGCGGCACCCGTGAGAAGATATTCGAGATGTTGCCCATCGCCAGCGCGGCGCTGTTCGAGTTGGTTCCGTCAAAGACCAACTGCACCTTGCCCTGCTGCCCGCGGGCCAGGTCACGCGAAAAATCGGCGTCCACCACGATCACCACCAAAGCCTTGCTCGACAGCAGCAGGCGGTCGATCTGCGAGTAGTTGGCGATGGATTCGACGATGCGAAATCGCGGTGACTGCAGGTGGCTCAACAGCGTGCTGCTGGCCTGGGAACAGTCCATGTCGCAGACCGCGATGGGAAAGCCCATGATGTCCAGCGAGAAGTTTCGCGCGCAGACGAACACGTCCACCGTGAACACCCACAGCACCACCACCATCAGCACGGGGTCGCGCCAGAACTGCAGAAACTCCTTCTTGACCAGGGCCATTGTCCGCATCGTTCACCTGATCCGCTTGCTGAAACACTTGAACGAAATCCAGTACAGCACGATCGAATAGACGGCCAGCGTGGTCAGCGTCGGCCAGTTCATCGACCATCCGGTCCCCTTGAGGAACACGCCGCGCAGGATGTCCAGATAGTACGTCGTCGGCAAAAAACGTCCGATCAGCCAGATCGACCACTTCGAAGCGCTCAGCGGCGTGAAAAAACCCGTGTACAGAAACGACGGCAGCAGCGTGGTCACCATCGTCACCAGAATCGCCGCCACCTGCGTGTTGACCAGCACCGAGATCAGCATGCCCACCGAACACGTGGCAAACAAATACAGTACCGTCGCGAACGCCACCAGCGCCAGACTCCCCCGAAACGGCACCTCAAAGACGTACAACGCCAAACCCATCAGGACCACCGCGTTGACCAGCGAAATCATCAGATACGGCAGCAGTTTGCCCAGCAGCAGCTCCGCTTTGCTGATCGGCGAGCAGTACAGCGACAAAATCGTCTGCGACTCCTTTTCCCGCACGATGCTCAACGTCGTCAGCAACGCCGGATAGTACATCAGCGTGGTCGCGATCAGTCCGGGCACGATGAAGTTCGCGCTGCGAAGCTCCGAGTTGAACTCGATCCGGGCGCTGATGTCCACCGATCCGCGGCCCAGATGCGGCAGGTGCCAGCGGCCCTCGTTGAGCGACCCGAGGAATTGCTGGTGGATGCTCTCAGCGAACGTCCGGGTGATCTCCGCCCGCACCGGAATCACCCCGTCAATGATGAACTGCACCTCGCCCTGACGCCCGTGATGGTAGTCCCGCTCGAAACCCTGCGGCACGATCACCGCCGCCCGGATCCGTCCGGCCCGCAGGTCCTCCTCCATCGTCGGAAAGTCGCTGTACCGCTGAACCACGTCGAAACTCTCCGACGCCGCCACCGCGTCCACGTACGTCCGGCTCAGCCGCGTGTCGTCGCGATCCAGCACGCCCGTCGGTACGTGCTCGATGTCCAGCACCAGTCCGAACCCGAACGTCACCAGGATGAACGCCGGCACCAGCAGCGCCAACGTCATGTACAGCGGGTCGCGAATGATCTCGTTGAACTCGCGCCGCACGATGGCCCAAAGCCGTCTGCCGCTGATATCGGTGGAAATTCGCATGCCGTTGTCGTGTTCTCCGCCGGCCGGCCCGGCGGCTGGGGGTGTCTACCGCTTAATCGTACCGGGGTTTTCCGACCGCAGTGCCAGCATCCGCTGCAGGGCGACCAGCGCGTCATGACGCTGATGCTCGTTCACGAACACCTCGTTGACCACCTGACCGGCGGCCAGGTTCTCCAGCACCCACAGCAGCCGCGCCGCCGTGCACCGCTTCATCGTCTCGCAGTACGTCTGCAGCGGCGAAAGGTTCATCACCGTCTTGCGCCCCTTCATCTTCTCCGCCAGGCGATCGACCATGTCCTTCTCGGTCCCGACCGCCCAGACGCTGCCGTCCTCGCTCTGCTCGACCGCGCGGATGATCGCCTCCGTGCTGCCCGCCATGTCCGCCGCCCGCACCACCTCATACCGGCATTCGGGATGCACGATAACGCGGACGTTGGGATGCTCGCGGCGAACCCGCGCGATGTCATCGACGGTAAAGTACATGTGCACGTTGCAGCAGCCGGGCCACAAAATTACCCGCGGCTGCTCGTGAAGCTGGCCCATCCCGCCGTCCGGCAGCTCCGGATTGTACAGGGCGGTGTCCGCCAGCGCCATGCCCATCGCCACCGCCGTGTTGCGGCCCAGGTGCTGGTCCGGAGCGAACAGGACGATATCGCCCCGCTCCAGAGCCCAGCTCATCACCGCTGAGGCGTTTCCGCTCGTGCAGATCACCCCGTCGTGCCGCCCACAGAACGCCTTGATCGCCGCCGATGAGTTGATGTAGAACACCGGCACGACCTTCTGGCCGCCGAAGCGCTCGCCGATGTGGCTCCACGCCTGCTCCAGCGCCTCCGCTGAGGCGGTATTGGCCAAGTAGCACCCAGCCGAAAAGTCCGGCAGGATCACCCGCTGCTTCTGCCCGCAGAGCGTCCGCGCCACCTCAGCCATGAAGTACACGCCGCAGAACACGATGTACCGGGCGTCCTGGGCGGTGGCCGCCTGCTCCGAGAGCTTCAGTGAGTCGCCGGTCACGTCCGCGAACTGGAACGTCTCCTGCGGCTGGTAGTGGTGGGCCAGGATCAGCACCTCGCCGCCCAGCTTCTCCTTGGCCGCCCGGATCCGTTCGTACAACTCCGGTTGGGGGATTTCCGCGTATCGGTCGTCAAACTCCCGCATCAGTCCATGCCTTCCCAATCGATCCGGCCCAGGGCCCGCCAGTCGGCCAGTGCCCGCTGAGCCTGATCGATAATCAAATTGTGGTCAAACGCCAGTTCCGGCAGCTTCTCCAGATCGAACCATTCAAAGGCCTCGGCATCATCCGCCGCCGCGGCCGCCGCGCTCGCCTTCACCAGAGCCAGATATGCCAGCGAAATAGTCCGACCTCGCGGGTCGCGCCCGGGCTCGCCGAACGCCCGGAACTGCTCGATGAAACCTGGAACAAGGCCAGTCTCTTCCTTCAATTCACGCAGCACAGCCGCCGGCAGGTCCTCGTCGATCTCCACAAACCCGCCCGGCAGCGCCCAGCACCCCTGGAACGGCGCCTTGCCGCGGCGCACCAAGCCGACCTGGCGGCGCCCCTCGACCCAGCGAAGGCACACCGCGTCCACCGTCACCGACGGCCGCGGATGGTCGTACGTAAACTGCTCCTTAGCCATGACTTAATATTCTAATCCGCCCGATCCCCCCAGACCAACGCTTTTATCGGTCCAAACAGTTCACCTCGTCATTCCGCCAACGCGCTGGCACCGTGACGCCGCACCACAGCCACCCGTGCCGCTCCGCTCGTCCCGGTTACCCCGCCCACTTCCGGTATCACCGCCGCCACCAGCCACTCACACTGACCCTACTGCACCCCAGAATTCCCCACCATCCGCCGTCCTCCCGCCGCCAATTCCTACCTTACGCCTTCACCCCCCGGCCGTTCCTTGCCGCACGCCAATCCGTTGGTCGCTCACCCGCCACGCGTCTGTCTTCCGTCCGCCCACCCAGCGGTCGCTCTCACGTCGCTCCCTTCATTCTGTCCACTGATCCCGCGGTCACTCACCCGCCAGCCGATTTCCAACCGCCCACCGACCCACCGATCGTTCCCGCGTCGCCCCGTATTTGCCCTGCCCACTGCTCATAGGTCACTCACCCGCTACCCGATTTCAAGCCGTTGACAACGACATCGTCTTGCCTCCCTCAGAGTCGAACGATCAATCTTGTCCGGACCCGCATTTAGGAATATAGGATCGTAAATTCCTGATTACCATCCGGAATGGTTCAAATGTGGGTGCGATGGTAAGAGGCGGCGGTGAATGACGCATGGGTGGCAGCGGTATGGCTGCGACAACTATAGTGAATACAAACAGTTAGACTCGACAGCGGGTGCCGACATTCCGCCTAACGTTGACCGGGCCAAGCGTCCGATAACCAACGATAGCTGGGACGCCGCACCTCTGCGCGGCGACTGCCGGGAAACGGGTGATGACCAATCGGGTGATTCTGCTTGCTCTGGCTGCATCAGCGGCATGGGCCGGACCCGCCGCTGGCGATTCCCATGCGCCAGATGGCGATCAGGCTTTTGATTTTATCATTACAGCTAAAGAAGTCAGGATTGACCTGACCGCCGCGGGAACTTCCGGGGCGAATCGGCTGGAGTGTTACCGGGAAGGTCAGGAAGCACCGGTCTTCGCCCAGCCGCTGGCCAGCGGCGAGCCGGTCCGTCTGGCCTTCGAGGAAACCGGGGTCTACGTCCTGAAGCTGGCCGGTGGGGGGGATCAAGACGCCACAGCCTACCGGTGCCTGGTGGACTGGGAGCCGCCGATCGTGGAACTGCGGGCGGTGGACCTGGTCGAAGGACGGCTGGCGATCGAGTGGGTGGCCTTCGACCGTCACTTCGGCGCCCAGCCGATCAGCCTGTACCTGGTTGACGATTCCGACCAGCGCCTGCTCAGCCGCACCGGCAACGGCGGGTGGATCAGGGCCGACGTCGACCCGCTGCCGGATGGCGCGCGGGTGAAGGTGGTGGCGACGGATTTGGCCGGCAACGCGACGGCTGCGATGTCGGAACCGATCGTCACGCCGCCGCGACAACCGGTCGCCACCGCGCCGGCATCGCAGCCGGTAAGCCAGGTTCAAGCCGAACCAGCCGCCAAAGCGCCCATCGAGATCCCACCCGACGCGCGCCTTCATCACGTCATCGGCTCGCGCTATCGCGCCTCCGGACAGTTCCGCCTCGCCCGCTATCACCTGGACAAGGCGGTGGAGTTTTGTCCGAAATTTGTTGATGCGTATGTCGATCTGTCGGCTGTACTTGGCCTGATGGAACGCTATAATGAGGCGCGGCAAGCCTGCGAGCGGGCCCTGGCGATCGACCCGAATCATCTCGGCGCGCTCGAAGAGCTCGGTACTCTGCACGTTCGGCAGGGACGGCTGGTCGAGGCGATCGACTGTTTCGAGCGACTGACGCAAATCGACGGCAAGCACGTTCGCGGGTGGCTTAGTTTGGGTGATGCCTGCTGGATGGCCGGGCGGTTCGACCGGTCGCGAGAGGCATGGGAAAAGGCCCGGACGCTGGCCGCGGAGGCCAAATCGCCGCTGCTGGCCCAGGTCGAAAAGCGGTGCCGAATGGCGAGCCCGCCGGCAGGCGGCTGACGGAAGGAACGATGGCGAAACAACCAGCGGCAAAATCGATCTACGTGATCGCGGGCAAGGACCGCTACCTCAAGCAGGCCGCCGCCCACGACCTGCAGAACAGCCTGCTGGGCGAAGATGAGGGGATGGGGCTTTCCACCTACGACGGCAAGGCGGTGGACATCGGCACCATGCTGGACGAACTCCACACCGTGCCGTTCCTCGCGCCGCGCCGTGTGGTGATCATCGACGACGCCGACAAGCTGATCAGCGAGGAGCGGGACCTCTTTGAGAAGTACTTCGCCCAGCCGAGCCAGACCGGCGTGCTCGTGCTCATGTGCGAGACCTGGCGGAGCAACACCAAGCTGGCCAAGGCCCTGCCGAAGATCGGTCAACTGATCACCGCCGAACCGAAGAAGGGCCGCGAACTGGCCCAGTGGGTCAGCAGCGAGGCCAAGCGTCTGGGCAAGAACCTGCCCGTCAACGTCGCCCAGAGCCTGGTCGAGGTGGTCGGCTCGGACACCGGACGCATCATCAACGAGCTGGAAAAACTCTCGCTGTTCGTCGGGCAGCGGCCGACCATCACGCTCGAGGACGTCGAGCAGCTCTCCGGCCCCACCGCCGAGCAGAGCATCTTCCTGATCAACGACCTGATGGCCGAGGGCAAGGCGGAAGAGGCCCTGACCACCCTCGACCGTCTGATGCGAAACGACCGCTCAGCCGAGTACACGATGGTGGGCGCGCTGGCGTTCTCCCTTCGGCGGCTGCTCAAGGCCCGCGCATTGGCCGACGCGGGCTACTCGCTGCGGGACATCCCGCGCGAGTGTGGCATCACGTATCCCGGTCTGGCCGACCGGTTCATGGCCCAGGTCAAGCGTTTCACCGCGGCCGAACTGAAACACCTGCTCGCCGAGTTGGCCGAGGCCGACCGGGCGAGCAAAACCGGCGTCGGCGACGCGAAACTGAACTTGGAAAAGTTCATCGTATGCGCGGCAAATCCAAGATGAACAAGTCGGCGGCACGGATGGCGCCCTTGTGGCTGATCGTCGCGACGACGGTCAGCGGCTGTGACGCCGGTGCGATCTTCCACCGGACGCGGGTGCGGACGTTCAATACGCCGTCCAGCGCTCAAAGCCCCTCGCCGTCCCAGACCTCGGAGTACCAGCAGGCGGCCAGGACCGACGAACCCGCGCACTCCGCTGATCCCTCAGCCGCCGATCCGGAGCAGACCAACTCGCAGGTCTCACAGATGCTCGACCGCATGGTCCATGCCCAGCAGAAGTACCGCCAGCGGCAGAGCCCGCCCGTTCAGTCCGGCCAGGCGCCCGGCCGCGAAATCGACTCCGCCAGCATCGCCGCCAAGATCGCCGCCCGCCGGTCCTACACGGTGGAATTGTCAGCCGACGATCCGCCCGCCGACGAGCCGCTGATCCAAGAGCCGGAACCGCCGGCCCCGTCGCAGCCCCCAGCCTTCACCATCGAACCGGCCAGACCGCCCCGCCCGCTGCTGGCGGTCGACGATCCGTCAGCCAAAACCCCCACCACCAAGCCGAGCCTGTCGGAGAAACCCGGCAACGGCCACGCTTCCGCAGCGGACGGTCCCGCCATTCGAATCACCGCGGTGGCCGATCCGGCCAGGTCGCCGGGCTCAAACTCTCCCACCCGGGTCGATCCGCCGGTCGCGACGGTCAGAAGCGACGGCGTTCATCAGGCCAACCAAGCCGCCGCGGTCGACGGATCGCCAGCCGCGGGCGACGCCCAGCTTTCCGAGTTGATCCGCCGACTCGAAAAGAAGATCGACGTGCAGCCGGACGACGTGGGCACGCAATTGAAGCTCAAGCTGCTCTACGCGGTCCTGGGCCACTGGCAGCAGGCCCTCAAGGAGAATCGCAGCGGCCAGGGCGAACCGACCGCCGAAGCGCTGGCGCCTACCGTGGTCAAGCTGATCCAGATCTTTGACGACAGCGCGATCTCATCCGCCGACCAGGCCAACCAGGCCCTGACCCTTGTCGATGAACTGCGGCGGGTCCTCAAGGCCAGCGCCGACCTGAAGGTCTCGGCCCTGCAGCTCTGCTGGCAGGTCCAGAGCTTCGGCTGCTACAAGCCGATGGAGCCGGGCTACTTCCGGCCGAATAAGGACCGCGACGTGATTGTCTACCTCGAGCTCGATAACTTCACGAGCAAGTTCATCGAGGATACGAAGGTCTACCAGACCCTCCTGGCCCTGACCATCGAGCTGATCGACGCCGACGGCAAGGTGGTCCACCGCCAGCACGACGAGCGGATCGAGGACGCCGCCCAGTCCCGCCGGCGCGACTTCTACATCGCCCGGATCATCGGCCTGCCCGCTGTCCCCGCCGGCGAGTACACCCTCAAAGCCACCGTCGAGGACCTGGTCGGCAACAAGGTCTCGCAGTCCAGCCTCAAGCTCACCTACGCCGAAAAGTAGGCCGCCCGCCTACGAGCCCGACGCCGAAACCTCCCTGGCCAGCCCCTGATACCCCAGGTGCATGATCAGATGGTCGAGCAGCACCATGGCGGTGAAGTTCTCAGCCACCGGCCAGATCCGCCCGACGATCGTGGGGTCGCGCCGCGTGATCGCCGACAGCTTGGCGTCCTGGTGCGTGTACTTGTCGATCGTGTGCTGCGGCTTGGCGATGGTCGGAGTCGGTTTGACCGCCACCCGCACGATAATGTCCTGCCCGGTCGCCAGGCCCCCGGTGATGCCGCCCGCGTTGTTCGAGTCGAAGACGACCTTGCCGTTCTCGCTGTGCATCTGGTCGTTGTTCTGGTAACCGGTCATGTCCTTGACGCGGAAGCCCGCGCCGACCTCGACGCCCTTGACCGCCCCGATGCCGAGCATCCGGCCCAGTTCGCCGTCCAGCTTGGCAAACACCGGCTCGCCCAATCCTGTCGGCGCGCCGCGGACCACCACCTTGACCACGCCGCCCGACGAATCGCCGCTCGCGGTGATCCGGTTGCACGCCTCCAGCATGGCCTCCGCCGCGTCCAGATCCGGACAGTTGATCACCGAATGGACGCCGTACTTTTCCTTGATCGCGTCGGCGTCGAAGACGGGCGTGCGGCTGCGGATCGCGTCGATCTCCTTTTCCACCTCAGCCAGCACCGCCATCTTCTGCAACAGCCGCATCTCCGGCTTGATCCGCCCGCGAACGTAGATCTCCTGGTAGAACGGGTCGTGATCGTGGCGCATCCGCTTGTACTGGTTGGTCAACTCCAGGGCCTTGGCCGAGTCGATCTCCGGACACGCCACGCCCGTCGCCTCATCGATGTAGCTGAACACCTCGATGCCGCACCGCTGCAGCACCCGCTTGGCGATCGCCCCGGCGGCCACGATGGTGCAGGTGTACCGGCCGGAAAAGATGCCCGCGCCCACCGCGTCGTCCGACGGGCCGTACTTGGCGAACGAGGCGTAAGATGCATGGCCCGGACGCGGTGTGCGGTTGGTGTCCTGGTACTGCTCGACGTGGATGTCGTGCCGGTCGAGGTTCGGGATGAACACGGTCAGCGGCGTGCCGTTGGTCAACCCGCGATTGCCCGCCCCTTTGATCGTGTCGGCGGCGTTGACCCCGGTGCAGATCACGGGCAGGTCCGGCTCCTTCCGCGGCGAGGACAGCTCATCCGCCCCCGGTTTGCGCAGCAGCAAATCGCCGTAAACCTCCTGCTCCGTGACCCGCAGGCCGGGCGGCAGCCCCTGAATGATCGCGGCCAGGCCGTCCTGGTACGAACCGCCGGAAACCGTCACCTGAAAACACCGGCCGATGTGGCATCCGAACATAACACAAATCTCCAACTGCGACTGCGTCGTGTCCCGTATTCTAGCGAAAAGCCCGCTGAATCGCACGGGTTTGCCGGAAGGAGCGGCCAAAAAGCGGCCTGCCGCTTAACGCTGTTTCGCGAAGGTTAATGCGGCTGGGCCGTCATCTGGTGCAGTTGCTTGACCAACTCGGGAAGCATCCGGCTGGCCGGACCGGGCAGAACCACATCGGCCGGTTTGGGCGTGTCGGTCAGATCCGGCGCCACGTTGATGACGGTGGCGCCGGTCGCCTTGGCCTCCAGCAGGAGCGAAGCCACCGGCTGGACCGATCCGCACGTGCCGACGGTCAGAACCAGTTCGCTCCGCTGTGCCGCCTCAAGCCCAGCCTCAAACGCCACGTCGGCGGCCGCTTCGTCGGGCCAGGTCACGCCAGGCCGCAGCCAGTGGCCGCACCGCGGGCATCGGCACTCCGACTGAGAGTCCTCCGGCCCCAGCTCGCGGCCGAACCCGCACCGCGGACAGCGGTCGCGCCAGATGCTGCCGCACAGCTCGAAAACGTTTCGTGACCCAGCCTTCTGCTGAAGACCGTCGATGTTGCACGTGATCACGAAGAACTCCGGCACCTCCCGCTCCAGCTCAGCCAGGGCCTCGTGCCCGGCGTTCGGCTGGGCTCGAGCGATCTGCCGGCGGCGGTCGTCGTACCATCGCCGCACCTTCGCCGGATCGGCCTCAAAACCCCGGACGCTGGCGCATTCCTCGGGCTCAAACTCGTCCCACGTCGCCATGCGTCCTCGAGACGATGGCACGCCGCTCTCCGCTGACAGCCCCGCGCCCGTATAGGCCACCACAAAGTTCGCCTGGCGGATCAATTGCGCCGCGTGGCTCACCGCCCTGCGGGCAACGCCCGGTACCGGTTGGTCTGGCTCCGACATGGCTATTCCACCCCAGAATCGTGCTAACTACTTTGATTCTACCGGCCTACGGCGTTTATGCAACTACCTCGAAGCACAAGCTCCCGGAATTGCTCGACCGGCCCGGGCTCATCGTAAAGGTTTGGCCCAGAACCACTTAAGTGGCCATCGGCGTCGCCGGGCCCGGAAAAGATGGTTCTGACGGGGCCGAATCCCCGATATAAGGCCGTACAAGGCCCGTCATATCCCGTAGTCGGGTTCCCAATATCAACCCTGTGAAAGGGCAGGACGATGGACGGACAACTCTGGTGGATCTGGATGGTGCTGGCTGCGGTGCTGATCGTGGCTGAGATGTTCACCGCCGGTTTCTTCCTCCTGTGGTTCGGCATCGGGGCGGGCGTGGCCGGGGTGATGGCCCTGATCGGGCTGCCGTTTGTCTGGCAGTTGATCGGTTTCATCGTGGTTTCGGGGCTGCTGTTCGCCTTCTCTCGCCAGTTCGCCGAGGAGGTCACCGCCAAGCAGCCGCCGGGCATCGGGGCCGATCGGTTCGTGGGGCAGATGGGCGTGGTCATCGAAGCCGTCGATAACATCCGAAACACCGGCCGCATCCGCGTCGGACAGGACGAGTGGCGGGCCGACAGCGCCACCGGCGAAGGACTGCCCGTCGGTACCGTGGTCAAAGTCGTGGCCATGAGCGGAACCCACGCCGTGGTCCGCCAGGTCGAAGGCGAGGCAGCAGAGCAACAGGCGTAACCGCGGGTCCGGGTTACGACCCTGACGCAACGGCAATAACTCCCGCTCCAAAAGGAGGATTTCACGATGGGCATGCTGATCTTCATCATCATCGTCGGGATCGTGGTCATCATCACCGCGGCCCTGGGTATCCGGATCGTCCGGCCGTACGAGAAGGGGCTGATCGAGCGGCTCGGCCGCTACCAGCGGACCGCCGACAGCGGGTTGACCATCATCATCCCTTACCTCGAAAGCATGGTCAAAGTCGATATGCGCGAGCAGGTCGTCGACGTGCCGCCGCAGGCCGTCATCACCAAGGACAACGTCGCGGTCGAAGTGGACGCGGTGGTCTACTACGAGGTCACCGACCCGGTCAAAGTCACCTACAACGTCTCCGACTTCTACCTCGCCGCCACCAAACTCGCCCAGACCAACCTGAGGAACCTCATCGGCGACCTGGCCCTCGACGAGAGCCTCACCTCGCGCGAGGCGATCAATACCAAACTGCGGCAGGTGCTCGACGACGCCACCGACAAGTGGGGCGCCCGCGTCTCCCGCGTCGAGCTTCAGCGGATCGAACCGCCCCGCGACGTGACCGAGGCCATGCACCGCCAGATGAAGGCCGAACGCGATCGCCGGGCCATGATCCTCGAAGCCGAAGGACGCAAGAAGTCAGCCGTCCTCCAGGCTGAAGGCCAGCGCCAAGCCGCCATCCTGGAGGCGGAAGGCAAGGCCGAGGCCATCCAGAAGATGGCCGACGCCGACAAGTACAAGCGGGTCACCGTCGCCCAGGGCGAAGCCGAGGCCACCGTCAACGTCTACCAGGCCATCCACAAGGGCAACCCCACCGCCGACCTGATCGCGGTCAAATACCTCGAGGCCCTCCAGGCAATCTCCAACGGCCGGGCGTCAAAGGTCTTCCTGCCTTACGAGGCCTCGGGCATCCTCGGCAGCATCGCAGGAATCAGCGAACTGCTCAAGGAAAAGACCGCCGGCGACGGTCACGCCGCACAGACGCCAAAGGCCGGCTAAACGCAGTCCGACATGCGCGTCAAAAGAGGCGTCGCCCGGATGGGGCGACGCCTCTTGTTCTTTGAAGGGACTATCCCGCTTTGACCATCCGCAGCAGACCGCCCGCGCCCAGAATCTTCCGCTGGCGGTCGGAGAGGTCCAGCTTCGCCTGGAACTCGGTCTTCTTCGTGGCGTTCCTGACCGTGACCGTCTCAGCGGCGCTTCGCACCGCGTCCATCAGACCGGGAATTTCAAGCCGGTCGCCCTGGTCGACCGCCTCATAGTCGGCGGGGTCGGCGAACGTCATCGGCACGATTGCGAAGTTGATCAGGTTGGCGAAGTGAATGCGCTCGATGCTCTTGGCGAGTACCGCCTTGACGCCCAGGTACATCGGGCACAACGCTGCGTGCTCGCGCGACGAGCCCTGGCCGTAGCTGTCCGCCGCCACGATCACGCCGTGTCCGCCTTCCCCCTTGAGGGCCAGCGCCCGGTCGGCGAAGCTCGGCTGGCCGTCCTCGTTGAGCGGGTTGAACACGTACTTGGCGTATTCGGGCACGTTGGACCGGTACTTGAGCAGCGCCCCGGCGGGCATGATGATGTCCGTGCTGATCTTGTCGCCCACCTTGATGACGACGCAGCCCTTCAAATCGCTCGGGGGAACCTCGCTCAGCGGCGGCGGCACGATGGTCGGTCCGCGGAACACGTCCGCCGACCCCGCCTCGGCCTCCGGCAGCGGCGGCTGAAGCATGTTGTCGTTGACCGCGAAGCGCTTGGGCCACTCGACTCGCGGATACTCGATCCCGAACTTCTCGCCCAGGTCGCGCGGGTCGGTGAACTCGCCGGTGATCGCCGCCGCGATGCACGTCTCGGGGCTGGCCAGATAGACGCGGTCGCCCTTGGTGCCGCTGCGGCCGGGAAAGTTGCGGTTGAAGCTGCGCACCGACACCGTGCCCTGGGCCGGCGAATAGCCCAGCCCGATGCACGGCCCGCACGCGCTCTCCAGTATCCTCGCGCCGGCCGCGACAAAACTCCGCAGCCCGCCCGCCGCGTCGATCATTTCGAGCACCTGTTTCGAACCGGGGGCCACCGCGAACTCCACCTGCTCGTGGACCGTCCGGCCCTCAAGTGCCTTCGCGCAGAGCATCAGATCCTGATAGCTGGAGTTGGTGCACGAGCCGACCACCACCTGTCCGACCGGCTGGCCCGCCAGCTCCGAGACCGGCACGATGCTGTCCGGCGAACTGGGCGCGGCGGTCAGCGGCTCGAGCTGCGAGAGGTCGATGTCGATCACTTGGTCGTACGCCGCGTCGCGGTCGGCCGCCATCGCCCGCCAGGCCTCGCCGCGTCCCTGCGCCTCGAGGAACTGCCGGGTCGTCTCGTCGCTGGGAAAGATGCTGCACGTCACGCCCAGTTCGGCGCCCATGTTGGTGCACGTCGCCCGCGCCGGCACCGACAGCGACTCGGCGCCCTCGCCGAAGTACTCGACCACCGCGCCGACGTTGCCGCGGGTGGTCAGGATCGAGAGCAGCTTGAGGATGATGTCCTTGGCTGAGACCCACGGCCGAAGTTCGCCGGTCAGGTTCACGCCGATCACCTTGGGGCAGGTCAGGTAGAACGCGCCGCCCGCCATGGCCACCGCCACGTCGAGTCCGCCCGCTCCGATGGCGATCATGCCGACGCCGCCGCCGGTGGGCGTGTGGCTGTCGGATCCGATCATGGTCGCGCCCGGACGGCTGAAGCGTTCGAGGTTCACCTGGTGGCAGATGCCGTTGCCCGGCCGCGAGTGCCACGCCCCGATCTTCCGCGCGATCGACTGAAGGTAGAGATGGTCGTTATGGTTCTCCGGGCCGAATTGGGCCATGTTGTGATCGACGTAGCTGACCGCCAGCGGCACGCGGACGCGGTCCAGGCCGATCGACTCGAAGAGCAGATAGCACGTGGTCCCGGTGGCGTCCTGGGTCAGGGTCTGGTCGATCCGGATGCCGATCTCGCGGCCGGTCTCGAGCCGCCCGTCCACCAGGTGCTCCTTGAGGATTTTGTGCGTCAGTGAAAGTCCCATGGGTTCTCCTTGATCTTCCATCAGAGGCCAGACCATAAAGGCTATGATGGCCGCCCCGCGCAGTCAAGGAGTATTGCGGATTCGCTTCGCTTAAGGACCAGCAGGAGCACGCGGACCTGTCCCTCCGCCGCCCTCGGCGGAGTCTTCCTCTCTACCCGCCCAACGCGTAGATCCGGTTGGTCGCGGGCAGGCTGACGATCTTGGAGTAGTGGTGCACCCGGCAGGTGCAGGCGGCGGTGCCGATCGTGGTTGGGGCCTCGATCACGAAGTCGGTGAAATCGGGCGCGTTGAACGCGAGGAATGCCAGATGGATGCACTCGGCCAGGCGTTCCGAACGCTCCGAGAGGTCCGCGAAGGCCACCGGGCCGATATCGACCTGGTAGATGCTTCGCTGCTCCTCGATGTTCATCGTCTTGACCGGGCACTCGATGATCGCCCGCAGGCCGGTCTGCTCGTTGTGAATCTCGGTCTGGCTGACCATGGGCAAGCCGTCGTGCGTGGCCTGGCGGATCTCGTCGAAGCTCGTCAGCTCGCGCACCGAGGCCGGCTCGACGATCCGGTACTTCGGCGTGCCCCAGAGCCGGTCGTACGGCGTAATGTTGCGGTAGTTGTCGCTCACGGACGCCCGCCGACGGAAAATGACGCCGACCTCGGCCCCGAAGACCGGCGTGAAATCATAGTTGTCCGCGATGAACAGGTCCCGCTCAGCGAAGGTGTTTTCGCTCTTGCACGCCCCGCACTGGATGAAGTCTTCCTGGACCCCGTTTGGCTCGTCGATGATCCGCGTGCGGGACTCGACCCACAGGCGCAAGCGGTTGGCGGGCGAGGTCCCGTGAACAAACGACCGGCCGTAGTCGATGACGTTCATGGCAAACTCCTATGGTATGGCAACTGGGCGGGATACTACAGCGATCATCGCCCGACCGCAAGCATGCTCCGATGTTTTTGTGCACCCTTCGGCCGCAGCCGGTGCCTTTTCTACGGAGGGACGGAGAGTTTTGCCGTACGGCTGGATCGGCGCCTTTGGCGAAGGATGGCAGGCTGCTTTGGCTGGAGGTGATCCATGCGCTTCTTCTTCAAGGTCCAGGACGGCAGGCTGGTCAAGATCGACATGGAAACGGGGTTGTCGGTGGCGGTCCGGTCGCCAATCGAGACGCGGGTGGTCGAGATCGCCGCCGTGGGTGAGCGCTTGATCGTCCGCGAGGACGCCGCCGGGCATCCGCCCGACCGGTCCAATCTGTACGCCTTGAATCACGATTTTGAACCGCTCTGGACCGCCCAGCCGTCGGCGCTCGGCGACCCCTACGTCGCGCTGCTGCGCGTTCGCGAGGAGGGCGTCTACGCCGCGTCGCGCGAGGGACGCGTCTGTGTGCTCGACGCCGCCTCCGGCCGGGTCGTTGAGACGATCCGCAGCCCGCAGAGCTGCTCGGACTCCGGATTCGACCCCTCCTGCCCGATGAAGTCATGGAAGGGGTTCTTCAGCCTCACCGGCGGGAGCATCCTCTACTGCCTCAGCGCGATGTTCCTGCTCTACGGCTTCTTCGCGCTGCTGGGTCCGATCCTGGCCCGAAGCCACGCTCTCGCTGAAACGCTGCCGTGCATCGGCGTGCTGAACGTCTACGAACTGGCGCTGCTGGGCGTGCTGCTGCTGATCGTGCTGTGGAAAAACGTGACCGACGACGCGATCTCGCTGGTGGTCCTGATCGCCCTGTTCCTGATCGCCAACGGCTCAGCCCTGGACACCGTGGCGACCGAGGCGCCGGAAGCGGTGTTGTACCTGGGCGTCGGCGCGATGGTGCTGGCGGTGGGCAAATTGTACGTCCTGCGACGCTTCATCATCCCTCACTTGAGCGGCTTGTACCTGGGCGGGCTGGCGATCATCCTGCTGTGGAACTTTCTGTGCGGCCCGCTTCTGGCCCAGGTCAACCGCGGCGTGGCGACGTCGGACACCGTGCCGCCGGGACCGTGGCAGGCGGCGTGGATGGCCGTCCTGGCCGCCGGCGTCTTGTTCCTGATCCAGGCGCTGCGAACCCCGGACCCGCAGCGGGATCGGACCGATCCGCTGCCGTTCCTGCGCACCGCGGCCATGCCCGCTCTGTTCGCCCTGGTTGTCCTGACCGCGTCTGGTCTGCACCAGTTGGGCTTGGCCCACGCGATCAACTTCTCGCACCGGTTCCTGGATTTCGTTCCCGTCCTGGCCCTGGCGGCGCTGCTGCTGGTGGAGGTCCTGCGGGTGGCGGGTGTGCGGTCGCGGATATGGACGGTGGCGATCGCAGCCGCTCCGCTGGCGATCACGCTGTATGCGATCTGGGGTCGGCCGGTCGCTTCGGCGGCGCCTTGGCTGGAGGTCCTGTGGCATCCGCCGGTCATCCTGACCGCCACGGGCGCGGGCGTGCTGGCGTTGTACCTGGCCCATCCGCGGCGCGGCTTGCTCCACGTGGCCGTCGCGTACGGTCTGGCGGTTCTCCTGACGTGGGGCGCGACCGGTTTTGGCGATCCAGCCCGGTTGAATTGGACGCAGGTGGGGGTCGTTCTGGTGACGCTGCTGCTGGTGCTGGGGATCTGGCGCCGCAATCCGGAGCTCTGCTTCGGCGGGGCGGTGGTGGCGGCGTTCGGGTTGGGCTTCTGGGATGGTCTCCAGCACATGGCTCTCGCATGGGGTCTGACCGTACCCGGTGCGGTGCTGGGCGTGGCCGGCTTGGCGACGCTGGCGATCTACGTGATCTTCGGCGACCGGTTCTCTCGCAACCTGGCGGCGCTGGGGGCCTTGGCGTTCATGGTGTTTGTCCTCGACCTGTTCCCGCAGCAGGTGGCCTGGGCCGATCTGGCGGTGGTTGTGATGGTGGGTGTGGTCGGCACGCCGCTGTGGATGCGGACGCGGGACTACGTGCCGATCGTGCTGCTGTGCCTTCCGCTGGCCCTGCGGCTGTGGGCGGTCGGCGTGGCGATGGGTCCGTGGCGGTACGTGGCGATCAGCTTCGCGCTCCTGGCGGCGGGAACATGGCTGAGCCTGCGAAAGGCGGCGTCGGAAGCGCCGGCGGCGCTGCCGGAGGTTCAGAAGTAGCGGACGGTGAACTGCTTGTAGCGGCCGGTGGGCTCGACGTCCTGGGTCTGGACGTTCTCGACGTACGGCCCCATCTCCTGCCGGATCTCATCGACGAAGCGGTCGATCTCGTTCGGCGGGCCCTCCACGTGAATCTCCACCCGCCCGTCCGGCAGGTTGGCCACGTATCCGGTCACGTCGTATCTTCTGGCGACGCTGCGGGCGGTGTAGCGAAACCCGACGCCCTGGACGTCGCCCTCGAAGTGAACCAGCCTGGCGGTCATCGGATCCCCCTTGTGTTCCTGCCTGCCCTCAAGCCCAGCGGCTACCGCCGGCGAATCAAGCCCGCGACGGCCCCGGCCACAAGCAGCAGCAGCGTCGCCGGTTCTGGAGCGGCCGCCGCGGCACTGGACGCCGCCGTCGAGAACAGATCCTGGGTCATCATCACCAACTCGGTCGGCACGGTGCCGAACGCGGCGCCGCCGCCCAAGCCGCCGGGAATCGCCATGTCGAGCGTGATCTCGGCTTCCAGGTCGAACGTCTCGCCGACGCTGGCCAAATAATCGAAGGGGATATCCGCGTCGTCGAACTCCAACAGGTAGACGGTGGCCAGATCGCCCATCGCGATCGGCGAGACCTCAAAGTCGTTGGCGTGGAAGCTGCCCGAGGTCGCCGTGGTCACCGAGCCGTCGGCTGCCCCGACCAGGCTGACCGTGCCGGACCACAGGTCGGTCCCGTTCTTGGCGAGGTTCAAGCCGAAGACCATCTCCAGCCCCGCGGCGCTGCCCGCCGTGTTCGGAATGACCGCAGCCAGACCGCCGTCCAGCAGGAAACTCGACTGGAGGTTCAGCGGACTGCCGGTTGGGAAGGTGGGAAACTCAGACTCCAGGACGTTGATCGTGCGGGTCTGACTGGCCGTCGAGGAGAGGGCCAGGCTGACCTCCGGATCGGCCGAGCCCGCCGCCGTCTCGAGCACAAAATCGGTCGGCACCGCGCTGTTGTACTGCGGATCGTTCGAGAGCACCCGGTTGTAGGCCGACCACAGGGTCGCGCCCGCGTCCGACTGTGACATCTCCGTCAAGGCCTCGACCGGCGTCTGGGTCTGGGTGGCTGGGTACTGCCGGGCGAGTTGCTCGGTCTGCACGACCTCGCCGCTGCGCGACTGGGTGATCTGGCTTCGGGCCACCACCTGGAAATCGGCGACGTCGGCACAAATCCGGCAGGCCCAAACGCCCACGATCAGGGCGGCGATTGCGATGGTACGGGTCATCTTGGTCTCCTTGACTGCCAAACGTTGGGGCCTGGTGAAAGGGAATGCCGTTTCACCTGCCCAATTTAACATCGACCGGTTGGGCGGGCAAGGAAAAGCCCGCTGGCAACGATAGCGCCGAACGCACCATGGCCCTTGCCGACGCGGGTGCGTCCGCCTATAATATCGGCAATACGGTAGTTGCGTCTTGGGTCTTTCTAACCTCATACAGGGGGTGGACTTTGGTCAAACGGGCTGATTTCCTTGATCGTTTTGACAGCGTCGAGCGGGCGCGGTGGTATCGTGACCGCTTCAAACACGGACGGCGGGCCCGGACCGATCAGCGCGAGCGAACCGCCCTGCGTGAGGTGCTGCAGCCGCTGGGACGCCTCGGCGCGGTCCTTGACCTTCCCAGCGGGACGGGCCGCCTGTCGCCGGTGCTGGCCGAAAACGCCGACCGGACGATCCTGGCCGACGGGGCGCCCGCCATGCTGGAAGTGGCGCGGGAAGACCTGGGCACGCAGGGGATGGATTACCTGGTCACCGACGCCCGGGCGATCAGCCTGCCGGACCAGGACGTGGACCTGATCTTCTGCCACCGGTTCATCCAGCACATTCACCACCTCGACGACCGCCGCAAAGTACTCCTGGAGTTTGCCCGCGTTTCGCGAAAGTACGTGCTGATCTCGTTCTACCCTCCGGGCTTCGGCAGCTACTTCAAGTGGTTTCGGCATCTGATCCTGAGGCGACCGGACAATCCCAAGCCGGTCTCCTTGAGCGAGTTCATCGCCGATGCGGAACGGGCGGGCCTGCGGCTCAAGCACGCCCACCTGTTGCGGCGATTCCCCAAACCGGGTAGCTTCTATCTCTTCGAACGGACCAACGGCCAAGCGGCAGCCGCCAGCCCGCTGGGCGGCGCCTCCGGTTAGTAATCTGAGCCTGCGTTTCCATCTCACGCCTTTGCGTCTGGTTGGGCTATTTCAAAATCTGATTTTGAAACAGCCCGGACATCTGATCTATAAGATTTATAGTTATTCTTTATTAGCGCTGGTGATTGTAGGCCAGTCTGCAGCGGACTACGTCCGCTTGAACTTCTTCTTCAGCTCGTCGAGGGTCATCCGCAGGGCGGTGGGCCGGCCGTGCGGACAGGTGGAGATCATGTCGATCTTGCGGCGGTACTCGAGCAGGGACTGGATTTCCTCGGGGCTCAGCGGGTCGCCCGCTTTGACCGCCGCCTTGCACGCCAGCGACTCGATGACGTGTTCGATCGGGTCGGTGGATGCCGGTCCGACCTGATCCTCAAGCCGTTGGAGCAAATCCTCAAGCAGTTGCGAGGCGTCCACGTGGTCCGTGAGCATGGGCAGGCTGTGCACCGCCACCGACCGGGGGCCGAACGGCTGAACCTCGATGCCGGCGTCTTCAAGGCTCCCGCGGATCGCCTCGATCTGGGCCATCTGCCGGGCGGTCAGGTTGACCACATGCGGCACGAGCAGCCGCTGGCGGGGGATCGGCCCAGCCTGCAGATGCTCCTTGAGCTGCTGGTAGAGCACCCGTTCGTGGAGGGCGTGCTGATCGATAATCATGAAGCCCTCCGGAGTCTCGGCCACCAGGTACGCGTTGTGGATCTGCAGGGCCGGTTGGACCTGCGGAGCGTCGTTGGGCTGACGCGCGGCTGGGCAGGGGGGTTCGGGCGGCGCGGTCGGTTGCGTGGGGCCGGGCCGCAACGCCGCCGGTCGAGGAGTGGGCATGCTCCTGGCGACGGCCCGAGGCACCTCGAAATTCAGCGACGGCTGAGCGACGGAGGCAGTTCGCAAGTAGTCAGCCAAAGCCCGGGTCACCGACTGCTTGAGCTCCTCGCGCTTCGGATCAGCGTTCGCGGTTGGCGTCTCTTCGGACTCTGCCTCGGTCTCGGGCTTCTCGTCGGTCAGCCGGGCGGACAGGTCGGCCGAGAGAAACCGGTCGCGGATCGTCCCGAGGATCAGGCTGTGAATCTGACCCGAATCGGAGAACCGCACCTCGCTCTTGGTCGGATGGACGTTGACGTCCACGAAGGCCGGGTCAATATCGAGAAAGATAAACGCGACCGGCTGACGGTCGCCGGTCAGCAGGCCGCGATAGGCCTCGCGCAGGGCGTGGGCGATGTAGCGGTCGCGGATCGGACGGCGGTTGACGAAGAAGTATTGCCAGCGGTTCGACGGCTTGGAGTTCTCCGGCCGGCAGACGTACGCCTGCAGCGTGAACGTATTGTCCTGATGGAATACCTGTAGCAGGCCGTCGGCGATTTCCGGCCCGAACACGTCGCGGATGCGGTCGCGAGGATCCTCGGCCGCCGGCAGTTCCAGCACGTTCCTGCCGTTGTGGTCGAGCCGAACGGCGACCCGCGGAAAGGTCAAAGCCGTGCGGATCACCTGCTCCTGGACGTGGCCGAACTCGGTGGCCGACGTCTTGAGGAACTTGCGCCGCGCGGGCGTGTTGTGGAACAGGTTCTGGATCTCGATGACCGTACCGGGCGACCCAGCGTACGGGCGGACCGCCGACGGCTGGCCCTCGATCACCTCGACCTCGCCGCCGCTGACCGCGCCGGGCGTGACCGAGGCGATCCTGACCAGACTGACCGAGGCGATCGACGCCAGCGCCTCGCCGCGAAAGCCCATCGTTCCAATCGCGTAGAGGTCGTTCTCATCCGTGATCTTGCTGGTGGCGTGCGGCTGGACGGCCATCGGAATCTGCTCGGGCTCGATCCCGCCGCCGTTGTCGACGATCCGGATCAGCTTCGTCCCGCCCTGCTCGACCCCCACCTCGATCCGATCGGCCCCGGCGTCCAGGGAGTTCTCGACCAGCTCCTTGACCACGCTGGCCGGACGCTCGATGCACTCGCCGGCGGCGATCTTGTTGACCAGTTGGGTTGGCAGTATCCTGATGGCGGCCACGGTCGGTCCCGGTTCTCCAAAGCCTTTTCCGCATTATAGCCGCCGGCCAGGCCGGTGGAAAGCCGCAGACCAGAATGGCCGCTGAAACGCCGCGACGGCCAAAGCCTACTCGCGAGCGCGGGTGTTCTCCTCGATCCGGAAAATCACCAGGATCACCTCGAGCCAGATCCGCACCACCAGGACGTAGAGCAGGAATACGATCGGCGAGACGATCAGTAGAACGATGCCGTTACTGACCCCCTGGGCGAATCCCGACAGGATGATGCCGATCATGCCCAACGCCACGACGACGATGGCGATGATGTAGAGCACGCGAATGACCCGGGTTGTGACGAACTCCGAAAACGACAGGTCGAATAGCGCGGCGAAGAACCCTCTTTCGCGGTCCATCACTGGCTCCTCCAAGAAAGACAGAAACCCCACGACAATGGTGCCACGACGGAACAGCCGTCCTGGATCGCATTGTAACGCCCGCCGACGGCGGTGCAACAGGGAATCGTCAGCCGGCGGCCTCAGCGACGCCAAATCGACGCGCCGCGAGGCGCCGGCAGGGAGTCGAACAAAGCCGTAAAGTCGTCAGTCATCTTCTCGACCGTGAAACGCCGCCGGACCAGGTCGCGCGCGTGGCCGGCGACCTCGCGGCGAAGATCGCCGTCGCCGATCACCTCGAGCAGCCGCTGACGCAGAGCGGCGGCTGAGAGCTGGTAGAAAAAGAACCCCGTCTGGTTGTTGACGATCGCCTCGTCCATCGATCCGATGAAGTACGAAACCGCCGGCACGCCCGCCGCCATCGCCTGCAAAACCGACAGGCTCAAACACTCGTGGTACTCGCTGGTCAGGCACACCAGGTCCAGGCCCGGCAGCAACTGCGAAACGTCCTCACGCTGACCGAGCACCGAAAGGTACTGGCCCAGCAGCCCGCTCTGCCGCGCCCACTGATGGACCGCCGCCCGGTTGGGTCCGTCGCCGATCACGAAAAAATGCACGTCGCGCCGGTGCCGGACGATCTGCCTGGCCGCCGCGATGAAGATGTCGTGGCGCTTGTCCGCCCGAAGGTTCGCGATCATCGCGATCGCCGTCACGTTCTCGTCGGCCAACCCGAGAATCGACCGGGCCCGGTCTCGCCACTCCGGATGGTCGAACCGCTCGACGTCCACGCCGTTGTTGATGACCGCGATCTTGCCCAGCGGCACCTTGTCCAGAGACGCCATGCTCCGCTTGTGCCGTCGGCCCAGGGCCACGAACCGACGGACCAGCGGATAGAGCAGCCGGTTGACCGACTCGAAGTTTAGATGGCCCGGCTGCGAGTAGATATGCGCCCACACCGCCACCGGCACGCCCGCCGCCCGCGCCGCGATCGTCCCCCAGAACATCCGGTCGCCCCCGCTGCCCACCGCCGTCAGTGCCCGAATGCCCTCGCCGCGAATAATCCGCATCAAACGCGGCGCCGCGTGGTAGTCGTACCGGTCAGCCAGAAGCTTCTCGTGGACGGCAATGCCCGCCTCTTCGAGCGGCGCCGCCAGCGGCCCGCGGTCCTTGAGGCACGCGATGACCGGCCGGTACCGCCCGCGCCGCTGAAGCTCGCGGACCAGGTCGAGCAGCACGTGCTCCGCCCCGCCGGTCTCAAGCCGGTTGATGACAAACAGGATGCCGTTCGCTTGTGCCGTCGTCATCGGCCTCGCACCCAATCCCACAGCCCGATCGCCATCCCTCGCAACTGCCCGCGATGGAACGCCCGATCGCCGGCCATCGCGAAGGCCAGCTCGATCGCGAACAGCCCGCCGACCGTCCAGGCCAGCATCAACGCCTCGCCGACGCCGATCGGAAACGCCCGGATATTTATACGCAGATAATTATAAACGGTTTCCCGCCCGGACTGAACCGCGTTCTCGCGGCCGCCCGGATGCGAAAAATGATGAACCGGACACGCGGTGATCCGGACCAGCCGCCCGCGACGATAGAGCCGCGCCGATATCTCCTTGTCTTCGCCCATCCCGTGGCCCGGCAACCGCTCGTCGAACCCGCCGACCTCGCGCAACGTCCGCACCCGGGCGGCCAACGCGCCGCCCTGAAGGTCGGGCGTCTGCTCCAGAAACGAAAGCCGACCGAGCTTCCCGCCAAGCGGCCCAGGACGGTGGTAACGACGCAAAACCGACCAGAGCCCAGCGTACCGGTAAAGCTGCTCGATCACCTGCCGGCCGATCTTCTGACGGGCGGCTTCGACGATCGGAAAGTCGGCGCCGGCGATCTGCCGATCGACGTCGAGGTTGAACACCAGTTCCAGGTACGCCAGCGCGTCCCGATGGAGCTGCGCGTCGTCGTCGAGAAAGAAAATCACCGGCGACTCCGCCAACTCCAGGGCGAGATTCCGAGAGCGGGTCAGGCCGCGACGCTCGGGCGGTTTGCGATGGTGCAGCAAGCGGACGCTCTGCGCCTCAGCCCGTCGACGCCAGTTGGCCAGCAGATGGTCGTCAAGCCGGCCGTCGTCGATGACCAGAATCTCGTCCGGCGGCCGCGCCTGATCGAAGCACGACGCCAGCGCCGCCAGGAGGGCTTCCGGTCGGTTGGCGGTGCAGATGGCGACGGCGATCTTCATGGCTTGTATTATGGACGCCGAAACGCCGATTGCAAGACCGGCGGGGTTGCGGACCGCGCCGCCGGGTGTAGAATGGAAACCTGACAACGGCGCCGCCTGCTCCGCGACGACGCCTCGGAAGCCACGGCAGGAGCCGATGATGGACTACGCAGTGGGAATCGTTCAGCCGAAGTACCCGGCGTCGGGATCGCCCGACGACGCCCTTTCGGCGATGGCGGATATGCTCCGCTGGATCGAGGAATACGAAGGACGCACCGACCTGATCGTGCTGCCGGAATACGCCAACTGCCCGGGTCTCGAAGGGCGGGCGGCGGTGCGGACCTTCGTGGCGGAGCAGTCCGATGCGTTCCTCAGCCAACTGAGCGAGCTGGCGGCTCGACGCAAGACGAACATCGCGGTTAACGGGGTGCTGCGGCGCGGCGAGTGCTGCTTCAACACCACCCGGTGGATCGGGCGCGACGGCCGCCGCAAGGCTGAATACGACAAGACGCACCTGACCGCCGCCGAACGCGACGAACTGGGCCTGA
>Ga0209722_1000827_pt1 | contig 31061 bp, 24 predicted proteins | sample BioC12SIPDNA_2_FD_185745 | JGI IMG/M metagenome (GOLD analysis project Ga0209722, IMG submission 185745) | Anaerobic biogas reactor microbial communites from Washington, USA - Biogas_R1_A C12 SIP DNA (SPAdes) (version 2) | ecosystem: Engineered > Bioreactor > Anaerobic > Unclassified | place... | reverse complement strand
GGCTCGCACAGGCCGCCGGGTGCGCGGACGGGTATGATCGTCAACCCGCCCTCGGCCAAGCCACTGAGCCGGCCGTCGAGAGCCTCCTGAAAATCGAAACGCAGGAGCAGGCGGCAGGTGCGCAAGGCCCGCACCTGACTGGGGCGAATATCGAAATGGCCCGGACACATGCCAGGCTCTGCCAGACGGATGACCTCGGCGTCGTCGCCGAGCAGGTCGACGGCCGCGGCCTCGATGTAGGAGTTGCTCGCAGCCACGGCTCGCGACTTGGATGCGGCGGCCCGAGAGTCGGCCGAGTCTTGGCAGCTGGCCAGCATGGCCGCCAGGAGCAAGCAACCCGAGGCCATCCTATGTCGTCGAGCCGTCATCATGCGGAATCGCTCTCCGCGGCCTCGGCGATGGCGGCCCGCTCACAGGCGAGGATCTGTTCGTAACGGGAGAATGCCTCGGGGCTCATCGGGTTGGCGATGAAAAGCCGGGCCTCCTCCTCGCAAGCCAACGATCGCGAAGCCTCCTCCATCCGATCCGGCTTCACCTCCGCAAACAGTGCGTGCAATTCGCGGGCGGGATAGTAGACGACCCCCTCGGGCGGCCGGCCGTTGTCCTCGCGCCGCACGACGTAGACGACGGGCCAGCCCTGATCGAGGACGTCGGGTGCATAGGCGAAGCGGAGATTGCGTTTGCCCATGGTGGCGCCGGTTGAAGCCTGCAGCCCATCGAGCAAACAGGAGAACGGGGTGCGTTGCTTGGACTTTGGCATCCAGCAGACGACCTCGATTTTCCACTGTCCCGGCGTGTCGAGCCGGGCGAGGGCATCCGCTCCGATGCGTGCACCAAGAACAAGCCACGGGCCGAGATGGCCGTGGAACAAGGCGGCCCGCACAAGCCAATCCGGATCGCCGGGGTGCTGATGCCGATAAAACTCCATGCTGCTTTCCTTTACGGCACAATGATTGAGGCTTCGCGCCGGGGCATCGTCGTGACAAATGGCGTGCTCCAGCGTTTTGTATGATAACCGCGTGCAGCGTAATACCGAAGTCGGGCTGTGTCAAAGTGACACCTCGACCGGCCCACCCGTCAGCCGAAAGCCAGAATGGGAGTACGACAGTGCAGGCCGATCGGTTGATCGGGTCGCCCGTATGCCCCAGGGATTCGCTCGTACCGACGGGGAAACGTCTGAACGAACCGCGATTGGAGTCGCCAACCCGCTTTGCGGGTCGTGTTTTTTGTTTACATTTATTGGCTAATTATGCTATCATATCATTGTCGGTGGACGGGGTCTTATCTGTCAGATAACGCGGAGGAGCCTGAACATGCGGCAATGCAGGTGTGTGCGTGCCCTGAAGCCAAAGCTGCGGCTCTGGGTGGGGTGCCTGTTGACAGTGGCGCTGGCGGAAGCGGTCTGGGCGACGAACGTCCAGATCGGCGTGTCCACCCCGATGCATAAGGTGATGATCAAAGGGCAGCATCTGGGCTGGCCGTTCGCTCCCTACGAGGGCGAGTTGGCGAGTTCGTACAATTTGGCCCTGGCGCGCAATGAGCACGAGGCCTTCCAGGTCGTCGTGATTCCCGACCAGGATCTGACCAACGCCCGGGTGACGGTCTCGGCGTTACAGCCGCAGAGCGGGCAGGGGGCGTTCAACGGGACGGTGAGTACCTGGGTGGTCGGCCACGTCAAGGGAGCCGCCCAGCCGCGTTCCGACCTCAGCATCGAGTATCCGCCATACCTGGTCAACTACAACCTGACCCACAGTGGCGGCTGGTGGCCGGACCCGCTCCTGACTTTCATGGATACCTGCAACATCAGCGCCAACGACCGCGTGGCCTTTTGGGTCAACGTGCGCACGCTGGCCAGCACGCCGCCTGGGGACTACGCCGCCACCGTGACTGTCGCTGCCAACGGGCTTACCCCGATCACGTTGGACCTGACGGTCCGCGTGTGGGATTTCGAGCTACCGGTCCGGCCGAGCTTGCCGACGGCTTTCTCCATCGACAGCTTGTGGCAAGCGAGTTGGGTCTACGGCGGCGGTTGGTCTGAAACCATCCTGAACAAGTACTACCAGATGCAGCAGGACCATCGGCTGAGCGTGACCGAGATCTACTCGCAGCCGAAAGGGACAAGCTGGCACGCGTCTTGGTTGCCCCGCAACACGGCCGTGTGTCTCAGCAAGGTGCCTACGAACAACCCGTCGGGTTTGACCACGTTGTACAACTACTACAACGGCCTGGGGCGTCTGAACGAAGCGTACGTCTACGGTTATGACGAGGTGAGCTCGGACAAGTTCCAGGAGATGTACAATACCTTCACGGCGATTCATAGCCAATATCCCGGTTTGCGGACCATGACCACGGCGTACGACGCCAGCTACGGCACTTCGCCGTTAAGCTCCTTCCTGCGGGACGCGGTAGACATTTGGGTGCCGGGCACGGTGGGTTACGACATGGCGGCGGCCGAGTCCCTGCGAGCCGAGGGCAAGGACATGTGGTGGTACGTGGCCGAGTACCCCCGCCATCCGACCGGGGCGAACTGGCTTCTGGAGTACCCGTCGATCGAAGCCCGCCTGCTACTCGGTGCGATGACTTTCAAGTACAACCCCAGCGGATTCCTGTACTACGCTGTGACCAACTATGGCTACAACCTTGTTGAGTCGGGTCGCATGGACAAGAACGCGCTCATCACCGGCGGGCCCTACACGAACTGGGATGCCCGCACGTTGTACAGTGAGAAGTACAACGGTTTTACCGACGCGGATGGGTGCATCTACTACCCGGGCCCGACGAACGTCGGCCCGCTGCCTTCGATTCGCTCGCACAACATTCGCGATGGGCTGGAGGACTACGAGTACCTGCACCTGCTCAAAGACATTGCCGGCCGGCTCGGGCGTTGCCCCGAGACGCAGCAGGTCATTGACTATGTGGAATCGGCTCGTGCACTGCTCTCGGTGCCGCCCAGTGTGGTGTCGCACCTGACCACGTCGGGCTTCACCCGCGATCCGGCGGTGCTGTACGCCTACCGGCAACAGGTGGCCGAGGCGATTATCGAGGGGCAGGCTCTGCTGGCGGTGACGGTGATTCCGCCGGACACGGACGGCGACGGCGTGGGCGATCCGTGTGACAACTGCCCGGCAGTGCGCAATCCGGACCAGGCGGACACCGATGATGACGGCATGGGCGATGCCTGCGACCCGGACATTGACGGGGACGGCGACCTCAACGCGCAGGACAACTGCCCCTACGTGGCCAATCCCGATCAGGATGACGAGGATGACGATGAGGTGGGTGACGCCTGCGACAACTGCCCGTCCGACGGCAATCCCGACCAGCTCGACAGCGACGGGGACGGGCTGGGCGACGCCTGCGACAACTGCCCGTTCGACTCCAACGCCGAGCAGCTCGACACGGACGACGACGAGGTGGGCGATCTTTGTGACAACTGCCCGTTCCACCAGAACCCCGATCAAGCCGACGATGACGAGGACGGCATCGGGGACGTCTGTGATCCATCGCCTTTTGGCGGCCGGCGGCTCAACGAGAAGTTCGACGGCATGTTGACCGGCGACAAGAAGATCGGATCGTGGAGCCTGTCCTCGATGCGGGCACGCTGGCCGTTGACCTACAGCTACGACGGCTCGACCGGCGGTAGCTTCTCCACCAACGTGGGCGTTGAACCGGGCGGTGGAGCCATGCATACCACCAAAGCCTCCTATCGCATGACCGCCAATCTTGAGCCGGACATGGTCAGCAGTTACGGGCAGGGCAACGAGGGCATCGGCACGGGCCATGTGTTGCTGGGTACCGACGACAAGCCCTTGACGCTCGAGTTCACCATGGATTTTCGTGGGGAGACTTACGGGAGTCGCTCGAACTTCTATATCGAGTTGTCTTTGGACGATGAGCAGGCGCCGCGGCAAGGCATGACCACGGAAGACCCCGATCCAATCGGCAACGGCGACCAAGGCCCCTGGCGAGCGGACCAGGAGCACCATGTGTTGGGGATCGGGTCGTTTTGTGCGGTCAATCGTGCCCCGGAGGACGCCGAAGGTGCCGGCACGTTTGGGGCTGCCTGCTACTTCGACGGGCAGCGTTGGCATTACACCAAGCAGATGTACGACGTGGACACCGGGCAGCCCGTTGGCTTGTGGAAGAGTTCCTACGGCGGGCCGACCACCTTCAAGATGGTCATTCGATCCGATACGGTCACAATCCAACTCACCAATCCCGGCGAGACGACTGCGCCGGTGATCCGCGGCCCGCATACCCTCCCGCGAACGTACAAGGGCGGATTCAACCGGGTCAGCATGACCATGGGCAACCCGCTGAGCAGTGCGGCACGATACAGCTTCGTGGATAACGTTGAGCTGCGTAACGGTTTGATCATCGACCCCAGCCAGAGTGGGGCATGCTGCCTGCCCGGCGAAGTGTGCGAGGAAATGCTTGCGATGGACTGCGCGGCCGCGGGCGGGAGCTACCAAGGCGACGGGACGGTTTGCGATCCGAACCCCTGTGTGCCGCCGGCGTTGCTTGTCAATGCTGGTCCAGATCAGCAGATTGTCCCTGGCGGATCGGCTGTTCTGACAGCTTCGGTCAGTGGCGGTACGCCGCCGTACTTCTTCGCCTGGACACCTCAGGAAGGTTTGGACAACCCCGAGCTGCTGCAGCCCACGGCCTCGCCTGAGGCGACCACAACGTACACGCTGAGCGTCACGGACGCGCTGAGCCAGGAGGCCAGCGACATGGTGGAGGTCGTGGTGATGGAGCCGGCGATCCCCGGCGACTTCGACGACGACGAGGACGTGGATCTGGATGATTTCGCCGTGCTGCAGAACTGTCTGGGCCTCGACTCCCGGATTGAGGCGGCGTGCGTTCCCACGAATTTGGCGGGCCATCCGATCATCGACGTGCTGGATCTGAATGCGTTCCTGGGGTGTTTCTCGGGTGCGGAGGTGCCCGGCAACCCGGATTGTCTTGAGCCATAGCCGCACCGCTCGCCCTTCGCGCGGCCGGATGGTATGCTCTCGATGCGCAACGCGGAGGACGGTGAACGATCCTCGGCGGGACGGATCCTTTCAACGCATGCGAGAGGCACATGAAAGTCATGCCATATTGCGATCGCCAACGGAAAGTGACGACAGCGGTTCTGGGGCTTGCGTGTTCCTTCCTGATGATGACTGCTGCTCGCGGTGCCGAGCCGCTGTCGATCGCGATCATCGACCACCAGGATCCATGGACGGAGACCAAGGGTCTGGGTGAATCGCTGGCGGACATCCGGCAGAGCCCTACGGACTTGACCGCTGGGCTGCTGGCCGGTGGGGCGGTGAAGCTGGACGGCTTCCAGGTTCTGATCATCGGCTCGCTGTGCACGGAGAACAGCGCGATCCACGAGGCCTTGGAGAAGGCCGGGCCGCACCTTCGCAGTTTTGTGGCCGGCGGTGGCGTGGTGATCATCTTCACCCAGGCCGACCAGAATCGCGCGAACGAGGGCTGGCTGGAGCCGCCGGCCGTCGCTCGTCGTGGTGATAGTGACTTCGCCGCGGTGCAGCGTGTTCAGACCGCCCACCCGATCTTCACCTCGCCGGAAGCCATCAGCGATGCCGACTTGTCCGGCTGGTCGTACAACAAGGGCTGGGCCAGCTCCTGGGAAAGCTTCGAGGTCTTCGAGCAGGTGGCGGTTCTGGCCGGTAATCATGCGACGGCGCCGACGCTGGGCACGATCATCGAGGCGGGTTGGGGCCGCGGGCGCGTGCTCCTGCTTGCCATGGCTCCGGACAAGGCTCGCCAAGTCGGCAACGAACAGGCCAAGGCGCAGGCCTCGCGGCTCATGCGGAATCTTCTCCAGTATGCCCTCGACGTGCGCGACGGCCGGGCTGGTCCGGTGGCCGTGTACACCAGCGGCGGCTATGCCGGACCGATCAAGGGATGCGTGTTCCACGACAAGAACGCCAACGGGGCGCGCGAGGCGGGCGAGCCCGGCATTGCCGGTGTTGGGGTTTCCGATACGCTCGACCTGGTTCTCACCGCCGCGGACGGCACATACACGTTGCCGAACTCCGGCGACAAGGCGACGCTGATCTACATCTCGATTCCGACGGGCTGGGCCAAGACTGCCGAATGGTATCGCGCGGTCCAAGCCGATTCCGGCTCGGCCGCATTTGATTTCGCCTTGACGCCCAGCGACGAAGCGGCGCCCTTCGACTTTGTGCAGATCAGCGATATCCACGTCGGCGCCAGTGGCAATCGACAGCTCTATACCGAGGCCATCGCCCGGATCTGCGACCTGACCAAGCCGCCCGCTTTCCTGATCGCCACTGGGGATTTGACCAACGCCGGCAGCAACACGAGCGAATACGATGCTTACGTTGCCGCCATCGCCACGAGCGCGCTTCCGCTGTTCAATGTGTTCGGCAACCACGACGCCAACAATCGCGGCAGCGGCAACTACCGCCGTCACCTCGGGCCGGACTACTACTCATTCAGTTACGGCAACTGCCATTTTCTGATCGTCAACTCGGTGCAGAAGACGCCCGAGCAGGCCGCTTGGGTCGCCGCCGATCTCGCCCAACTCCGCGGCGACAAACGGCTCTTCATCTTCCAGCATTACTCGCCTTCGGCAGACGAGCACTCCGAATTCGCCACCTACAAAACGCAGGCGGTGTTCACCGGCCACTGGCATTGTCAGCGCAGCGTTTCGATCGGCTCAATGCGTTCCTACAACTCGCCGACTCTGCTGTTTGGCGGGATCGACTGCTCACCCGCCAGTTTCAAGGTGATCTCCGTTGGCCCCCGCGAGATCGCGACACGTACGCGTTACCTCGCCGACGGCAAGCGGCTGCAAATCGTCAATCCGGGTGCCGACCTGCTGATCTCTCGCGCCGACATCCCCGTAGTCGTCAATGTCTACGAGACCAGCGCGGATATCACGGGCGTTACTTACGTGGTTCGCCGGGAGGGACAGACCATCGCCCAAGGCGAGCTGACGCGCGTCGGCGATTGGTCCTGGACGGGCAAGCTGGCTGAGATGCTGTTGTCGGCGCGCACGTATACCCTGGAGGTCACCGCGACCAACGACAAACGCGAGACCAATAAGGCTTCCGCGTCCTTCACCGTGCTGAACCGCCACGCGGGTCGGCCGATGCCGGCCGGTGACTGGCCTCAGTTCGGCGGCGGCCCCAAACGCGGCGGCTTGGTCGCGCACGCCACCCTCGTGCCCCCGCTGGGCATCGCATGGATGACCCACACCGGCGGTACGCTCGATTTCGCCTCTCCGGTGCTCTATCGGGATACCGTCTTCGTTGGGGTCAAGGACCGCGGCGACTTCGGCAACAATGGCGTGCTGGCCCTCGACGCCCACGATGGCTCGCGCAAGTGGTTCGCCTGGACGCCCGCGGCCGTCTCGCACAGCGTTGCCGTCGACGGCGACCATGTGTACGCCGCCTCCCACGGAGGCCTTCTGCATTTCCTCAAGCAGTCCACCGGCGAGGAGTTGCAGCAACGCACCCTCGGGTCGGCGTATCAGCGGTTCCTCTACGGATCGCCGGTTGTTTTCGGCAATCGAGTCTATGCCGGCACCTACGCTTACTTTGCCGCATTCGATACCGACACGAAGACGGAACAGTGGAACCAGTCTTACGGCGGTGACTGGATCGGCAGCAATGCCGCTCCCGCCACCGATGGTACCACCGTGGTCGTCCCCGCCAACTGGGCGAAGAACAGCCTTCGCGGCGTGTCGGCGGCTACCGGGGAGACTGTCTGGGAGGTCGCCACCCGTGGCCTCCACGGCAGTCCCGTCATCGCCGGCGAGACCGTCGTCTTCACCACCTACGACGGCAAGATCAACGCCGTCAGTCTGGCCGATGGCAAGGAACGCTGGTCCGTCGGCGTCGACGGACCATCCGCCACCACCCCCGCCGTCAAGGGCGACGTGGTCGTCGCGGGCGGCACCGGCAGCATCAAGGCCTTCCAGCTCGATGACGGCGAAGTCCTGTGGACTTTCCCCATCACCACCTCGCCGCTGAAGATGTCACCCTACAACAACACCTACGCCTCGCTGGTCGGTTCGCCCACCATCGTTGGAGACACCGTGTACGTGCCATCCGGAGACGGGCGGCTCTACGTCCTCAACTTGGCGGACGGCAAGCTGGCCTGGTCGATGAACTTCGGCACGCCGATCCTCTCGGCACCCTGCATCAGCGGTAATGCCCTGTATCTGACCACCTACGACGGGCATGTGTACGCCCTGACCGACACCAGCGGTTTCGGCGGGCAATGATCGGATTGCGTGACGGTTGCTGTCCGTGAGCGTCGTGCGGCCGAGTAGCGGTCTCAGGCTGACCGATTTGCGGGGGCCGTTGACCGCCGCTCAGTACCTGCACGGTCGGCTTGGGTTGCCCCGTGGATGGCGAGTTGTGCCCCAATCACTTCGATGCGGGAGTGCCATTCGGGGTCAGGTCGGTCAGGCGGATGTCGCGGAGGGCGGCGGCGGTGTCCCAAGTGCCGATGCCGAACGGCCTGACCGACTCCTGCTCCCACCACACGGAGAACTTGTGACCAGCACGCAACAGGTCGATGACCAAGTCGTTGTCGATCCAGGCAGAGATGCGTTCTGGTGTCACGCGCAGGCGGATGCGGTACCAGCGGCCGAGCTCGAAGCTCCGGCCGGTGGTGGTGACGTTCTCGGCGGCGTGCATGTAATCGACGTTGGATAGCCCCACCACGGAACCGCCCCATCCTCCGATGATGAGCGTGCAGGGTTCGTCGCCTACGGTGAACGTCATGCCGCAGAAGAAGTCGTAGCCCGCAACGCGCATGGCTTCAAGCGACACCTCGTAATGATCGCGGGGGAAATCGCCGTTCCAGGCGATCCCGGTTTGCATCCGCCCGGTTTCGAGCATGATGGTCCGGTTCTGGACGTACACTCGGCCGGCATCTGCGTAGGCCTTGTCGCGGAGCACACGCCATCCGGTCAGCGTTTCTCCGTCGAAGAGCGAGCCGTCCGGGCCCGGGGGGACGACGGTTCGAGGCTGAGTGTCGACTTCCTTATCCGCGCTGTCCGGCGAGGCGGCCACGGTAACAGGCGGTTCGGCGACATCGGCAGCGGGCGGAGCATCCGAGCGGGGGCGATCGTCCGCGCGAGAAGATCCCTTCTCCGAAGCCGCGCAGCCTACCAGCACGGCCGACGCAAGCGACAGAGCAAGCCACAATCCGCAGCGCGATCCCATCGGTGCAAATGGTGAACTCATCGGGGATTAGCTGAGCAGGGCGTCGATCGAGGCGGCGAAGTCCTGCTTGCTGCGCAGGCCGACGAACTTCTCCTTGATCTCGCCGTCTTTGAACAGGATCACCGTCGGGATGGCACTGATGCCAAACTTGGCGGAGAGAGACTGATTGGCGTCAGTGTTCACCTTACCAACCTTGGCCTTTCCGGCGTACTGCGTGGCCAAGTCGTCGATGGTTGGGCCGAGGGCCTTGCAGGGCATGCACCACTCCGCCCAGAAATCGACAAGAACCGGTCCCGCGGCATTGAGTACCTCGGCCTCGAAGTTCGCTTCGGTGAATTCTATGGTGTGGATGCCTGCCATGGGGCGTATCCTCCGTCAGTAAGGCGATCACGATCCACTGCTGGAAAGGTGGCTTGGCGTCAAGAGATCGCGACATCGCCGACAGCCACCGTCGTATACGGCCGGATTGTAGGAAGCCCACAAAACCAAGTCAACCAACGCGGGTGAGGAAGGTTTGTTGGGAGTCTGCGAAGCGGTAAGCCATGAGCAGCCGTTCACGCGATTCGATGCCTTTGCGGTCAGCGTTCAGCCTTTGTCCTTTATCCCTTATCCTTGAGCCTTTAACCTTGAGCCCTCAGCCTTGCGCCTCTAGCCTTCCGTCTTCTCCTCCCCCCTCGGCCGTGACTTCCACCGGCGATGCGTCCACAGGTACTGCTCGGGTGCTTGGCGTACGGCCTGCTCGATGGCCATCGTGTACTCCTGGGTGATCCATGCGAGCGGATCCACTTGGCGGGCCCACTCCTCGGGCAGGATGATACGGCTGCACTCGACCTCATAGCGGAACCGGCCGTCGTTCCAGTGTCCGGGGCTGACGATTCGGCGGGCACAACCGACCAGGATAGGTGCGTTGTGCTGCATCGCCAACAATCCGATCGACTTGTAGGTCGAGGCCTTGTGGCCGAAGAAATCGACAAACAGCCCCTTGTGGCCGGCGTTTTGGTCGGCGATGAAGCCGAGGAGCCCACCGGCGTTGAGGACGTCGGCGGCCGACCGCGAAGCCCCTTTCTTGTAGAGCAGTTTGAGGCCTCGTTTCGCCCGCACGTCCATGAGATGGCGGTTGAGGTAGGGGTTGTCCAGCGGCCTCATCACCGCGGTCAGGGGGAAGCCCAAGGTGGCAAGCATGAAGCCAACCAGCTCCCAATTCCCGTAGTGGCCGGTGACCAGAATTGCACCCCGACGGGCGACGAGAACCTCCATGGCCCGATCGATGCCCTTGAGGCGAATATACCGCGGCCAAGTCCACTCATTGATGAGGCGGGGAGTAAAGAGCACCTCGATGGCCATCATGGTCAACTGCTGCATGGAGGCCAGCGCCAGACGACGGACCTCGGCGTCGCTCAGTTGATCGCCGTAGGCCAACCGCAGATGGTTGCAGGCTCGCTCGCGATGCCGGCGTATGAGGTGAAACCAGATGGTACCCATGAGACGCGCGGTGCGTAGATTGAGGTCGATGGGAAACATCTGGAAAAGCATGGCCACGACGCGCACGAGGGCGTACGCAGGCCAATCAGTAATGGGATGCTGCCGAGCCATGGGGCGGTATTGTACCGGTGGGAGGCTGAGGGCCAAAGGCGAAAGGCCCAAGGCCGAAGGCGAAGGGCTAAAGGTTGGGGGAGAAGGGGGCAAGGTGAAGGGGAGGCTATCGGGGACGGATCGAATCGCGTGGACGGCTGCTCATGGCTTGCCGCTTCGCGGCGGAGGGGCGACACCGCCAATACACTCGTTCTGTCTCGCGTCACCAACCCGGCCGCCGCAGCCCGGCCGCCACGGGGGGGCGGCCGCTAAGGGGTGGCCGCTACGGCACGGCGACGACCTGATTCCACATCCGCGTCCCCTGAATCTCGCGGAGTCCGACGCGGAGGTCGCGGCCGGCCAGGTCGGCGGCTTCGGAGATGACGAAAGTGCGGAGGATCGTCTGCCCGGGCTCGAAGTTCGAGACCAACCGCTCGATCCGCTGGCGGTCGGGAGCGACCACATAGCTCTCGAAATGAACCGTACGCCCGGTCCGGTTGGTCATCATCAGCCGGACGGTCACCTGATCGCGGCTGCGGAAGGCGAAGGCGTGCGAGTCGATGCCTTTGAGCCCGAACTCGAACCATGCGGGTGTGGTGAAGACGTACCTGCGGTCGGCGTCGAGGGCGAACTCGCCGAGCAAGGGCATGGTGCGAGCCTCGGCGTTGAGCGGAAATCGCAAGGAGATCTTGTGACGAAAGACCTCTCCGGGGGCCAGGGAAAACGGCAACCGGTTGGGGCGCAACTCCCAGCCCTCCGGCAGCATGAGCCTCAATATCCCGCCAATGCGGTCATGGTAGGTGTTGCGGAACTCGATCTCGAACTCCAGGTTATCGAAGCTGGCCTCGATGGTGGTGGGCCGCGCAACGAATTGCCGCCGGAACTCGACCATCCAGGTGAGGGCGTTGAGGATGAAGGTGGGTGTCGGCCCGATCCGCACGCTCTGGTACCGTCCCGTGGTCGGTAAGGGGGTCTTCCGACCCCACAGGTCGACCTGGAACAGGTTGTCGCCGAGCAGAAGCTGATGTACCTCGCCCTCAGGAGGTGCGTCGTCATCCCAGACACACAGAATGGCCGAGTCGTTTCGATCGAACACCAGGCACTGGACACGGCCATCCAGACTGGTGCGCGAGATCGGCTTGGCGTCGCCAAGCACGTCAGCGACGGTACGCAGGATGATGAAATCCTCGAGTGGGTCGGTGCGAGGAAGGGCCTGGCCAGCGGCCGCCTCCCACGGCGCCCGCATGAACACCGTTCCGACGCCCTGGGCATAGGTCTCCACCAGACGCTTGCCGAGGTCGGCCAACCGCGCCATCCTCGGGTAGGGGCTCTCCGGCAACGCCTCCACGGTGACCCACAAGCGGTCCGCATCCTGGCCCACCAGTGGCCCAAGCCAAGCCGCGAAGTCCGCGGGGTTCACATACGAAGGCACCAACACCGATCGGTAGTTGCCCGGGCCCGCCGACGGTGATGCATAGATGGCTGAGGAGGTCACCGCCAGAAGCGGCTCGGTCATCAGGTCGCTCATCTGCTCTCGTAACCGCGGAACCAGAGCGGACAGACGCGAATCGAGGCCGACCCACGTGTGATTGTCGTCTCCAAGCTGCCAGACGTGGATCAGACCGGCGTATCGCGTCCACGTGGGAGCGACCAAGTGCTTCCAGGCCAGCGGATCCTCGTTGAACATGTCCAGCATGGCCATGAGGCGCGTGCCGTCGGCCGCGGGCGAGAAGCCGGGGTCGTCCATGAGCATGCCGACCGGATCCGCTTGGGTCTGGCGGATGGCCTCGAGATAGGCATCGACGGCGTCACGGTCGAGCGGCTGATTGCTGAACGCCGATTGGGCATGCCAGACAGGGACTTTGACGAGGTCCGGGCGCAGCTCCTGCAGGAGTGCCTGCTGGCCTGACAGCACTGCGGGAGGAATGTCACTGAGGATGACTCCAAAGCCGTGGCCGGTGGCCACCGGCGGGCCGGTCCGCCCAGCAACGCGAGCCAACCGGAGTCCCTGACGCACCAACGTGGCACCTTCGGTCGAGACGACCAGTTCCGCTTCATACAAGCCCACCGGCAGGTCGGCGAAGACGAGTTGCTGCGGTTCGTGTTGGTCGGCCGTCTGAACGGCGACCTCGCGCTCCTCGTGGACGTGGCCGTCGATGGATCGCAGGGTGAGTTGGGCGGCCAGGTTGAGACCGTCGGGATCGCTCACCTCGGCCAGGACGGCCACCGGGTCGTTCTCCCCGAAGACTTGTCCCGGCTGAGCGGTGCGAAGGGCCACGCGCGGCATGCGATAGACGACCAGATCGTCGAACCACGCACTGGCCTTGATGTCCTCATGCTCGATCGCCCTGGCAGGCCTGGAGCCATGGTCCCAAATCTTCTGCTGCGTCAGCCACAGGCTCAGGCCCATGTAGCGAGCTTCAGGAATGTCGCAGCGTATGGGGATGGTCAACGGTTCCCAATCGGTGTCGGTATCCGTGCCGCCAGCGAACTCGCTCGCTCGCTCGGTCCCCGCAATCACCTGCCCATGACGATCCAGAAGATACGCGGCGATGTAGGCGCGAGCGGTGTCCAAACCCGCTGTCCTGACCAACGCGACGATGAGATAGTCGCTGTTGAGGCGAACGGCGATGTCGCGGCCTTCGTAGTGGTAGCCGATCGATCCGCCGTCGAGATCGAGCCGGAAGCTCGGCGGCTTGGCTTGGCCGATCTCGTGGTCGAAGCGGCCTTCGAGATAAAGAGGGAATCCCGCTCCGCCGTGTCTCCGCCACCCCATGGGCAACGTGCCGAAGTTGCCCAGCGACTGTTCGTCGAAGTCGAAGGCTTTGACGATTCGCCGGGTGGCCAGTGGTGGACGGTCGTCGGCGGGCGAGGTGGCCGGTGCGGCGGACCGCCTTGGCTCCTGGGCCATCGCCGACGAGCCGGCTCCCTGACTGACAAGGCAGGTGAGTCCCACGGCCATCGTCGCGCGCAGTATCCTCGCGATGCGTTGCGGCATGATAGGGTTATCGGCTCATTGGCCGTCCGGAATCAGTCAGGCCCATTGCGGGTAGCGGTCCACATTACTACCATATCTTCCGCCATGACAGAGCTCTACGAAACACGACGTTATCTCACGCGGTTTGACGTCCACCGTGTGCCCAACCTTTTTGTGGACGTGCTGGTGATCGGCAGCGGGGTGGCGGGACTGCGGGCGGCCATCGAGGCGGCACGGTACGGATCCGTCCTGGTGGTCTGCAAGAGCCGGGTGGATAACTCCAACACCGCCTGGGCCCAGGGCGGCATCGCGACGGTTACCGCTCCGACCGACACCTTCGAGCAGCATATCGCCGACACCCTGACCGTCGGCTGCGGACTGTGCGACCGCCGGCCCGTGGAGCGCATCGTCCGCGATGGCCCGGAGCGCATCCGCGAGCTGATCGACTGGGGCGGGATCTTCGATCAGCGCGGCCGCAAACTGCTGCTGGGACTCGAAGGGGGACACTCAGCCCCGCGGATCATCCACGCCCTGGGCGACGCCACCGGTCGCGAAGTGGCCAACACGCTCATCCGGGTGGCCCGCGGCACGGAGAACATCCGTGTCTTCGAAGACTGCTTCGCCATCGATCTGATCGACGTCGAGGGTCGCTGCGGCGGCGCGACCACCTACCACCGCCATTTCGGGCATCAGATCTTCTGGGCCAAGCACACGATCCTCGCCACCGGCGGGACAGGGCAACTCTACCGCGAATCAACCAACCCGGAAGTGGCCACCGGCGACGGGCATGCGATGGCCTATCGGGCAGGGGCACGGCTCCGCGATATGGAGATGGTACAGTTCCACCCGACCACGCTCTACGTGGCCGGCGCCGCCCGTACGCTGATCAGCGAGGCCGTCCGCGGCGAAGGCGCCCACCTTGTCGATCGCAATGGCCGCCGATTCATGACCGACTACCACCCCAACGCCGAACTCGCTCCTCGCGACGTGGTCAGTCGGGCGATCCTCAGCGAGATGGCCAAGCAGGACGCCACCTGCATGTTCCTGGACACCCGCCCGATTGGCACCGAGCGATTCCGCAAGCGTTTTCCCAGCATCAACCGACTGTGCGAGGAATTCGACATTGATGTGAGCACGCAACCGATCCCCATCCGTCCGGCGGCCCACTACATGATCGGTGGCGTGTGGGTGGACGAGGAGACGCGGTCGTCGATGCCCGGGCTGCTGGCGTGCGGCGAGGTGGCCAGTAGCGGTGTTCACGGGGCCAACCGGCTGGCGAGCAACTCATTGCTCGAGGGGCTGGTCTTCGGTGCCGTGGCCGGACGCGTTGCCGGGGAGGCCGCCCAGCAGGATCATTCACCCAACCAACCCCGGCCGGTGCACAGCGATATCAGCCCTTCCACCCGCACCATGCTCGACGTGGACGACGTCCGCAACTCGCTCCGCAGCGTGATGTGGCGAAACGCGGGCATCGAGCGGTTCGGCCCACGACTGACCGAGACCGCCGAGATCATCCAGTTCTGGGGCCAATACGTCATGGATAAACTGTTCGATGACCAGCGCGGCTGGGAGACGCAGAACATGCTTACCGTCAGCCGCCTCATGGCCGCGTCGGCCCTGAAACGCGAGGAATCGCGCGGTGCGCACTACCGTACCGACTTCCCGGAACTCGACCCGCGTCTCGACGGCCGACACTCGGTTTGCCAACGCACGCAAGACGCGCTTCGACTCGAGTTCAGCGAGTAAGCAAGGTAGCGAGACGTTCCCTACCGCGCCCGTAAGGAGGCGGGCGGGGTGGCGAGTGAGCTCTGTTCCTGGCTTGCCGCTTCGCGGTCATCGACCGGGACACCCACGCGGTGTGGCATCGCTTTGCGCGCAGTGCCGCCCTGCAGGAAGCGCGCCAGCAAGGCATGAGTAAGCCATGAAGAAGGCCTACACCACCCACGAACACGCCTACCGCAAACTCAAGGCTCGCGGCCAGGGCAGTTGGAACGCGCAGTGTGTCGTGCGTGGGCGGGATGCACGCAGCCCGGTAGACCGTGAAATCAGGCACTTCCTCGCGGATATGCTCCGCCAGCCCTGGTCGCCGCGGCGTGGGCGGGCGATCGAGCTGGGATGTGGTACCGGCCCCATCCTGCGCTGGTTGCACGGCAAAGGATTCACCGGCATGGGCATCGATGTCAGCCGAACGGCAATCGCCATGGCGCGAACGCAGTCACGCGGGCTGGGCCTGCGATTCGTCCAGGGCGACGTCTGTGCCCCCCGATGCCGACGGCACGGTGTGTTTGACCTCGTCGTGGACGGACACTGCCTGCACTGCGTCCTCGCCCCCCGAGACCGCAAGGCCTTCCTGGAGAATGCCCGTTCGTTGCTGCGTCCGGGCGGCGTGCTGATCGTGCTCAGCATGTGTGCGCCGGTGGATCGTCGGACGTTGGCCCGGGTGATACCCGGGCAGAAACTCGTCGGCCGGCTGCTGTACGTGCCCTGGGAGGGAGCCCACGCTTACGAGCAAAGTCGTCTGCTGGGAAACACGTGGCACCCGCCCACGCGCCACGTCGCAGCGTGGTCTTCCATCCTGAAGGAAGTTGAAGCTGCCGGCTTCAGCGTCCAGCGATGCCTCCACGATCGGCCGTGGGGAGACGACCCCTTCGGCACGCTGTGTCTGGCGGCGACCCCCAATCCCTTGTTCACGGTTTCTCGGACAACCGGCGCAGTTGCTCGCTGATATCCGCGAGTGAGACCTGGATCTGTCTCAAGGTCGCCCGCCTGGAAGCCAGCGTGAACAAGAGTGTGCAGGCCCCGGCAAGGCAGAGAAAAGCCGGCCAATAGAGCAATGCGAGCAACAGCTGGGTCACTACCATCATACGCGGATGCATGACACCGTCCGGATCCAGCTCCTCGGAAGTAATGAACTCATAGACCATCGGGTGGAGCCACATCAGGTATCCCCAGAGAAGCCCGAACAGATAGAGGGCGGCCAGAACCCACAACACGGCCGTGGCAGCGGCCCACCACCGGACTCGCCGACGTTCGCGTCTGATGACCGCTTCCACACCCGCCGCCGCCATCGACCCGCCACGCTCATCGATACCGTTTCTACTCAGCCCTGATTGCGTCATGATTGCCCTCGGAGTTCGCGTTCGAGAGACTGCCTGGCGTAGTGCAGACGGGAGCGAACCGTCCCGACCGAACAACCGACAACACAGGCGATATCCTCGTAACTCATTTCTTCCAGGAACCGTAGCGTCAACGCCTCCCTGTGCCCTGCTGACAGCCGATCCAGTGCGGCATGCAGTCGAGCGATATCCTCGGCCAAGACGACCGTGTGCTCACTGCTCTCGGCCATCGTCTGCGGCTCCTGCGCCAGCTCGGCCCAGTCGCGCCGACGCCGCATACGGGTGACCGCTGCGTTGCGCGCGACCGGGTACAGCCACACCTTGAACGAGCCCACATCTCGAAGCTCCGGCAGCTTGCGGTAGACGGCGAGCCAGGTGTCCTGAAGCACGTCTTCCGGGCTCTCCGCGGGATGCAGCAGCCGGCGGACGTAGTGGCCCAGTCGCTTCTCATACCGCCCGAGAAGCTCGGCAAACGCAGCGTCGTCGCCGGTCTGGCACCGCAGCACCAGCACCTGCTCGTAAATCTGACCCGCTTTTTCCTTGAATCGGGCATTCATCAAGTAGCCACCATACTGACGCGCGATCGCACCCGGAAGTTCACCCGGAATCGCCCACAAGGTAGCGATCCCGTGGGGAGGCCGTGCCAGGCAATGCCCTGGTGGGTGGGGAGATGACCACGACGTTTTCGGGGACTTACTCCCCTTGCAGTCCGGCTGGACTGTGGTATGCTTTCCGCCGGCGAGCAGGGAACCATCTGACCGGCACACTTCCTTTGGAAGCTGCCGCCAACGACACGGAGGTCGATCATGTCGTTTGTTTCCGCCATTCCAGTCGAGGTCTTGGGGTCTACCGATAATCCGGTCCGCATGCTGGCCCGTTTCGTCAGGCAATGCATGAGTCAACAGGAACGGATACTGCTCATGCTCCGATACGGCGAGAAGCTGACCTGGACGGAAGTGGCCATGGTTCTGGAACTCTCCGTCGAGGAGGTCCGGAAAATCCACGACACGGTCGTGGGGCGCGTCCAGGCCGAGTTCATGCCGGCCGCCGATTGAACCACATGCGCCTCCCGGCCGTAGGAATCACAGTTCGCGGATGAGACGCCTACAACGGCGTTTATCGGCTCTGCCGATCACGATGTCGCTTTGAATTCGCTCCGGACGATTGTCCGGCACCATATTGAGGCACCAGTTCGCGCCGGGAGACCTCGGCGGGCGGCTCGGTGCACTTCAGGCGGGATTTGCCTCACCGCCCGTTTGAATCGTATAGGAATCGTCAAAGGGGGTAAGGCAATGATCACGGTAAGCAAACAAACAGAGGCCGTGATGCGACTGGCCAAGGAGGCTGCACGGGAGTACGGCCTGGGCTACGTCGGCACCGAGCACCTCCTTCTGGGCATCGTCCGCGAGGGGCAGGGGCTCGGCGCCCAGGTCCTTCTGGAGCTGGGCGTCACCGAGTACAACACCCAGGCCGAGGTGGACCGTCGCGTCCATGCACGCTTGAATGAGACTTGGGTGCTCGGTCGCCTGCCTGGCACGCCCCATTTCCGCGATGTGTGGGCCCGTGCCGAGGCCGAGGCCCGCGGTTCCGCCAATTGGCAAATCTCCTCGGAACACCTGCTACTCGCCTTGCTCGCGGAGCGAGACTCAGTCGGTCACCAAGTATTGCAGGCACTTGGTGTCTCACTGGAGTCGGTGCGCAGGTCCATCGCACGGCGACGAACCGTGTGCCGCCAATCCGTTTGAGAAGTGAGCCGTGTTTCGCGCACGTGCTGCACTGCTCTGTGAACATTGCTTCGCGTGCGTGTGCGTCTTCTACTCCCTCCCACTCGCTTGCGCTCGGGGCTCGTTGGCTGGCGCGCGTGCTCGCGTGTGGTACTGCTCTGTGAGCATTGTTTTGCGTGCGTGTGCGTCTTCTACTCCCTCCCACTCGCTTGCGCTCGGGGCTCGTTGGCTGGCGCGCGTGCTCGCGTGTGCGTCTTCTACTCCCTCCCACTCGCTTGCGCTCGGGGCTCGTTGGCTCGCGGCTGCTGCTACCGGAAAACGCGACCCGGTGATAGCATACCTGCTGGTACTCGAACTGACCGATTGTCCGACGACGATTCGAGATGAGCGGCACCCGCACATGGGTCAGCTTGAGTGAGGGTGGGCTGGCTGAGCAGATCGTGATGCATGGAGACCAGAGTATGGCGACAGAACAAGCGATGCGGAAGTACTCGGGGCGTTGGCTTCTTGATGGGGTGTTGATGGCAGCGGCGCTGGGGCTGTTGTTGAGTGTGTCACCGGCCCGGGCCGAGGATGCGCCGGCGGGGAAGCCCGTACTGCTGATCGGCGCGGCCAGCGTGGACATCACCCCGCCGGAGCCGGTGTCGCTGCGCGGTCAGTTCAACCTGCGCATCTCCAAGGCGGTCGAGACGCCGCTGACCGCCAACGTCGTCGCCCTGGAGTCGCGCGTCGGCGATCAGTCGCTCGATGTCGCGGTCATCGTTTCGTGCGATTTGCTCAGTATCTCCAACGAAATGCTGCGCATGGTGCGCGAGGAGGTGGGCAAACGTCTGCCGACGCTGGACTCGCGGAAGGTGTTCCTGAGCGGAACGCACACCCACACTGCCCCGGACACCGAGTCTGGCCGATACGTCCTGCCGTCCGAGGGCGTGATGCAACCCGAGGCGTATCGGGCGTTCGCGGTCGAGCGGGTGGCCGAGGCGATCGGGCGGGCATGGCAGGGTCGCGGGCCGGGCAGCGTGACCTGGGGGCTGGGGCACGCGGTGGTGGCGTACAACCGGCGGGCGGTCTACGCGGACGGCTCGGCGGTTATGTATGGCAAGACCGACGTGCCGGAGTTCCGCGGTCTCGAAGGCTGCGAGGACCACGACGTCAACTCGCTGTTTTTCTGGAACGCGGATGGCAAGCTTATCAGTATCGGTGTCAACGTATCCTGCCCGTCTCAGGTGGTGGAGAGTCGATCGGCGGTCAACGCCGACTTCTGGCACCCGGTGCGTGAGGCCCTGCACGCCCGGTACGGTCCCGGGGCTTGCGTTCTTGGCTGGACGGGCGCGGGCGGCGATCAGGCCCCCCGGCCGATGCACCGCAAAGCGGCCGAGGCCCGCATGGCCAAGCTGCGCGGCCTGGAGCAGACCGAGGAACTGGCTCGCCGCATCACCCGGGCGGTCGACGAGGCCTACGAGGTGGTCAAGAACGATCGACGCGAAAGCGTGCCGTTGATCCACCGGGTCGAGACGCTCCGCCTGCCGATGCGATTGGTCACCGAGGCGGAATACGCCGAGGCCAAGGCCGCCTCGCACAAGGCCGCTGAGGAGATCGCGAAAAACCCCGCCACCTCTGAACACCTCCACAACATGATGCAGTGGCACGAGCGGATCGTGAAGCGGTTCGAGGCCCAGAAGGATGAGCCCAATCCTACGCATGAGGTCGAGGTGCACGTGATCCGCATCGGCGACGCGGTCATCTGCACGAACCCCTTCGAGTTGTTCACCGACTACGGCATCCAGATCAAGGCCCGCAGCAAGGCGATCCAGACGTTTGTGATCCAGTTGGCCGGCAGCGGCAGCTACCTGCCGACGGAGCGGGCGGCACGCGGCGGCGGGTACAGCGCTGTGGTCCAGAGCAACGCGGTCGGCCCCGAAGGCGGTCAAATCCTCGTCGACCGCACCGTCGCGGCCATCGACACGCTATTTGCCGAGTAGTCGGACGGAGCTGCCCTTTCAGAGCCGCGACCGCAAGAGAGCGGTGGCCTGCATCAGAGCCGCGACCGTGAGGAAGCGGTTCTTCTCGGCATTGAAGAACCGCTCCCTGACGGTCGCGGCTCTGCTGCGCCACACGCTTCTACTGGCTTGTTCCAGCCCATAGAACCATTGCCGGCAGGTTGGCGACGACGCGGTCGAAGAAGCCGGTAATGCGGGCAAGCTCGTGCGGCCCGGGGATGCGCCGTGCATGGACCACCCGCGAGATTCGCGAGTCACATGCTCGACGCGGCTTGCCGCTTCGCGCAACCGGCGAGTGCTCTCGCAGCTCAGGCGGAGGCGGCCATCAGTGTCTCGTAGCCTAGGGCGGCCATGTGTGGGCCGCAGATCTCATCGAGCGTGCGTTGTTGTGACGCCGTCAGGTGACGGCCGCGACCGACGGACTGGGCATGGACTGGCTGCCCGCCGCGGAAGAGGACCTCCGGGGCGCCGATGCCCGCGAAGGCCTGGGGCCAGCGGTGGTGGTCCAGCATGGAGTCGGCGAAGGGCATGCCCGCGTGATCGCAGACGCGACGCAGGGCGGCGGCGGGCTCGCGCACGAGGTCTTCGTAGCGGACGACGAACAGATTGCGGTCACGGGTCCACTCGACGAAATGCACCCAGTTGCGAGCCGCCCAGTTGACAATGTGGTCGTCATCGCGGAAGCGAGGCACGGTCGGCCAGAGGGTGCGGATCACCCGCCCGCGCCAGCCGAAGAACAACCGGCGGAGAAGCCCCACGGTCGAGGCGGCGGCGTCCCATGGGTGCCGGATGATCGCGATGATCGGCACCTGCTGGGCGGCGAGGTTGTCGAGCAGCTTGAAGTTGCCCCAACGCGGATGCAGGTCGATTTCGTGGAAGACTTCCTTGATGACCAGATAGCGCAGGTCGTTCTCGCGGGCCATGTCCTGCAGGAAGCGGAAGTAGCGGGCCGGTCGGCGATCACGCGGGAACGGGACTCGCCGCAGATGAGAGTCACGCTGGAAGCGGGCGTAGAAGTGCCGCAACGCCCACGGCGGCAGCAGGTCGTTCAGGTGGAACGGCTCACTGAGCGAAAGTACCGCCTCGCCGTTGGCCAGCAGCTTGCCCAGCAAGGTCGTCCCCGTCCGGGGCGGTCCGATGACAAAAACAGGTCTCATGTCCACGCGACACTCCTGGCAGGGAAAAAAGGTGTCAGGATGATTTTTGGCGACGGTGGCGGTCAGGCATCGTCGCCGAAAAATCATCCTGACACCTTTTTCCCCGGTGGCGGCTATGAATCGACCCGCGCAGGGGTCAGAGAAGCCTCGGTTCGGGGCACACTTGTAGCCGCGAGCCGGTGCCCCGTCAATGCGCTTCTCAAGGGCGCCCAGGCCCGCTATCCTCTCAGCATGGAAGCAACCCTCGAGCAGGAACGGAAAGACGAAGTCGCGGCGGTCGCCTCGCCCCCCGACCCGGGCAAAGTGCACGCCTACCATCAGGCCAAACGCATCTGCCATTTGGCGGGCATTGCCCAGGGAATCGCGTATTGGGGCATCTGGCTGGCCCTGGCCGGCGGGCTGGTCGCATGGCTGGATCAGTACCTCGATGCCCGTTGGCTGGCCCTGCTGGCCACCGCGGTCGTGATGCACGGCGGGTATCACCTGGTCGGTCTGCCGCTCGACTACTACAGCGGATTCATCCTCGAGCGCCGCTATGACCTGACCAATCAGACGCCCGGGACGTGGCTGGTCTTTCAGATCAAGACTTGGCTGGTCGGAACGGTGATCGGCGGCATTCTGCTGGCAGGCCTGTACGCCCTGCTCTGGTACGGCGGCGGGCTCTGGAGCGTCTGGGCCTGGGCCGGCCTGATGATCTTCAGCGTCCTGCTGGCCAAGGTCTTCCCGTTGATCATCCTGCCGCTGTTCTACCCCGCCAAGCCGCTGGAACGTCCGACGCTCATCGAACGGCTCACCACCCTGGCCAGCGGGGCGGGCATGACTATCACCGGCATCTTCAACCTCGAGCTCAGCAAGGAGACCAAGAAGGCCAACGCCATGCTGGCCGGCCTGGGCTCCTCCCGCCGAGTCTACCTTTCGGACACCCTGCTCGAAGCCTTCAGCGACGACCAGATCGCCGTGGTGTTCGCCCATGAATTGGGCCATCACATTCGCGGGCACATCGTCAAGGGCATTGGCTTGGCGGCGGTGGCTACCTCGTTGCTGGTAGCCCTGCTGCATTGGCGGTTGAACCCGTTTGCGGGCACGGATGCCGGCCAGTGGACGGGAGCGGTGGCTGGGCTGGCCCAGGTGAGCTTCATTCTCACCGTGTTCCCGCTGATTATCGGGCCGGCCACCAACGCCATCAGCCGCCACTTCGAGCGTCAGGCCGACGCCGACGCCCTGCGCCTGACCGACAACCCGGCCGCCTTCCGCGGCGCGTTCGAGCTGCTGACCACGATGAATCTGGAGGACCCGAATCCGCCGCGATGGGAGGAGATTTTCTTCGAGGACCACCCGGCCATTTCGACGCGCATCGCCGCGGCCGACGCTTACGCCGCCCGCTCGGGCCGATGAGCAAGAATGACGCGGCAGCCATGGCGGGCCGACTTGCATGAACCCTCCGCACGGAACTCATCGCGCCAGACCGTTCTTCGCTCGCCGGCGTTACTTTGACGGGCGCGCGGAGCTGGGGGCGATCTACTCGCCCGAGTGCACGGTCTTTCGCGTGTTCGCCCCGTCTGCCGAGCGGGTCAAGGTGGTCGTGGCCGATGGGCTTGCCGGTGCGGACGGCTTGGCCGAGCACGCCATGTCACCGGCGGGCAAGGGCATTTGGGAGGCGACGATCCCCGGCGATATCCAGGGCAGATGCTACGCCTACAAGCTTACCGGGCCGGGCCTGGAGCCCGACCGCGAGGTGGTCGACATCTACGCCACCTGCACGCAGGGCGACGCCTCGCGCTCGTTGATCGTCGACCTGCGGAAGACGGACCCGCCGGGTTTCCGCGAATCACGCTTCACCCGCCCCGGCCCCTTGGCTAGTGCGATCATCTACGAACTGCACGTCCGCGACTTGACCATCGCCGCCAACTCGGGTGTCAGGCACCATGGGCGATACCTGGGCTTGACCGAGACGGGCACGCATGTGCCGCGTCACCCCGAGGTGAGCACCAGCCTGGATCATCTGAAGTCCCTGGGAGTTACGCACGTCCAGTTGATGCCCGTCCAGCATTACGACTGCCGCAACGTCGAGAACGACAACACCTACAACTGGGGCTACATGCCCGTGCACTTCAACTCGCCGGAAGGCTGGCTGGCGAGTTCAGCTGAAGGGTCGGCCAAGATCCGCGAGTTCAAGGCCGCGGTGCAGGCTCTCCATCAGGCCGGCATCGGCGTCATCATGGACGTGGTCTACAACCACACCTCCGACCGGGCAAGCTTCGAGAAGCTCGTGCCAGGTTACTACTACCGCATGGATCGCAAGGGCGGGTTCGCCAACGGCTCCGGATGCGGCAACGAGTTCCGCACCCAGAGCCCCATGGCCCGCAAGTTCATCCTCGATTCGCTCAAGTTCTGGGTCCGCGAATACCTGGTGGACGGCTTCCGGTTCGACGTGATGGCCTTGCTCGACATCGACACCATGAAACAGGTGCGTAGCGAACTGTCGGCCATCGACCCGGGCATCCTCGTTTATGGCGAGCCCTGGGCGGCCGGGCCTTCGCCGCTGAGGAAGCGGTCGGACAAGCTGCGCACGCGGGGCACGGGCATCGGGGCATTCAACGACTGCTTTCGCGACGCGATCAAAGGCGAGCGCGATGACGAGTCACCGGGCTTCATCCAGGCGGGCGACCGTGCCGACGACGTGCGACGCGGCCTGGCGGGGATAGCGGACGATTGGCCGCTGGACCCGGCCGATACCGTCAACTACTTCGAATGCCACGACAACCTGACCGCCTGGGACAAACTGCTCAAGAGTGTCCCTGACGCCGGCGACGAGGTCCGCCAACGGATGATGCGTTTCGGAGCCCTGATCCTCTTTACCTCGCAGGGGGCGGTATTCATACAGGCCGGCCAGGAGTTCTGCCGCACCAAGCAAGGGCATCACAACAGCTACAACTTAGGCGACGAGATCAACCAGATCGACTGGTCGCGCAAGCTCAAATACGCCGACGTCTGCGACTACTTCCGCGGGTTGATTGCCCTGCGGCGTCGGCATCCGGTCCTTCGGTTGGCGTCGCGGGAGCAGGTGGAGAGACGCGTCATCTTCCGCAAGCCGCCCGCCCCGCGATGCTTGGTGAGTCGTCTGCGCGGCCGGGGTCTGGAGGGCGAGCCGGCCGACTGGATACTCCTCCTACTGAACGGCGAATCAGGCGATACGACTTTCAAGCTGCCGCCCGGCCGGTGGGCCGTGCACGCCGACGCCGACCACGCGGGGCGGACGCTCAGACACGCCTCGGGCCATGTGACCTTGCCCGCTCACTCCGGTATGATGCTGATCCGGTAGCCGATCGCTCAATCGACGCACAACAGGCCCACGACCATCGTGTTTGCCTCTGCAAGGTCGCCCATGTGCACGAACCCCTATCTCGATGCCCGGCAGCGCATGGTACGCGAGCAGATTCGCGCCCGAGGAATCACCAGCGAACGCGTCCTCGCCGTGATGGAGCAGGTGCCCCGCGAGCGATTCGTGCCCGAGCGGGACCGCCCCGACGCCTTCTGCGACCGGGCACTGAGCATCGCTTGCGGACAGACCATCTCCCAGCCTTTCATGGTCGCCGCCATGACCGATTGCCTCGGGCTCGAAGGGCATCACCGCGTACTCGAGATAGGCACGGGATCCGGCTACCAGACGGCTATCCTGGCCCGACTGGCTTGCGAGGTCTACACCATCGAGCGCATCGGCGAGCTTCAGAACAGCGCCCGCGCTCTGCTGGCATCTCTCGGGATCACCAACGTCTCGTACCGCACCGGCGACGGGAGCCTCGGTTGGCCGGAGCAGGCTCCGTTCGACCGCATCATCGTGACCGCGGGAGCCCCCGAGGTGCCGCCCTCCCTGACGGCCCAACTGACCGACAGCGGCCGGCTGGTCATCCCCGTCGGCGGCCGCGATGAGCAGATTCTCACCATCGTCGAACGCACCGGCCCGCACACTCGCGAAGTGCCGCGCTTTGCCTGCCGCTTCGTCAAGCTCATCGGCCGCGAAGCTTGGCGGGAGGGCGGCGAAACCGAGTCAGGGGGCCAGGCCGACCAGAGACTGTGAAATGCTCTATCGCACGCCGTGCAGATCGTCGAACACCTCGCCTGCGTGGTAGCTGCTGCGTACGAAGGGACCGCTGGCCACGCTGGGGAACCCGATCTCTCGGGCTTGCGCGGCCCAGAAGTCGAACTCGGCTGGCTCATAGAAGCGCGCGATCGGTGTATGCTCTGGCGTCGGCTGGAGATACTGCCCGATGGTCACAATCGAGCAACCCGCCTCCCGCAAATCGACCAGCGTCTGCCGGAGCTCGTCGGCCGCCTCACCCAGGCCGACCATCAACCCGCTCTTAGTGGGTATACCTGGATCGTGGCTTTTGACCAGACGCAGCACGTCCAGCGACCGCCGGTATTTGGCTTGTGGACGCACGATCGGAGTCAGCCGCTCGACCGTCTCGATATTGTGGTTGAACACGTCCGGCCGGGCGTCACACACCGTCGCAATGCACTCGGGCCGGGCGTGAAAGTCGGCCGGCAAGACCTCGATCGTCGCCTCCGGTGCCCGGGCACGCACCGCCCGAATGCAGGCCGCGAAGTGGCCCGAGCCCTCATCCGCTAAATCGTCCCGGGCCACCGCGGTGATGACCACATGCCGCAGTCCCAGCCGGGCGACCGCCTCCGCAAGCCGGTCGGGCTCGTCGGCCGCTGGCGGCTCAGGGCGCGCCGTGCTCACCGCGCAGAATCGGCAGCGCCGCGTGCACCGGTCGCCCAAGATCATGAATGTCGCCGTGCGTTTCGACCAGCACTCCGTCAGGTTCGGGCAGCGGGCCTCCTCGCACACCGTCGCCACGCCGCTGGCCGTGACAACCCTGCGCGTCGCCACCATCCCTCCGCCCGCGGGCAACGGTCGCTTCAGCCAGGGCGGCAACCTGCGAACCGGTTTGGCACCCGCCGATCCGCACAATGGTCTGTAGCCCGCCGGCTCGCCGGCCGACGAACAAGGCGAAACCGTGTTCACCACCGGCAGTTTCCTCGAACGAGCGTCTTCGGCATCCGGCATCTTGACTCCGAAATCCCAACTCCCAAACACCCAGCCCCGAGCCGCAACTCCCAAATCCCGAACCTCAAATCGACCAATCGCAAATCTGGGATCTCAGATCTCAAATCTCAAATCCATGCCCCAGCCCCCTCGCCTTGCCCTCAGAATGCCCGCTCGCCTTGGCCTCAATGGGCCTTCGTCCGACTCATCCTCGGAAGGTACTCTCCGCCTTGGCCTCAGAATGTCCGCTCGCCTTGGCCTCAATGGGCCTTCGTCCGGCTCATCCTCGGAAGGTACTCTCCGCCTTGCCCTTAGAAGGCATTCCGCGCCTTGCCCTCGCTGATGTACTGTCGTCGTTGGTCGGCGTACTCATCCGGCGTCATATCGATCAGTCCGTCGGCCGTCTGCTGACTCAACACCGCTGTGTGCACCCGTTTGAGCATGGGAATGCACCAGCCGCATCCCGTGCCGGCCCCGAGGCATTCACACATCTGGCTGGCCCGCGCAAGCCGACGCTGCCGAGCGAAGTTCCACAACTTCCGCAGCGACACATCGTAACAGTAGCAGATCTTGTCATCCGGTTGCATCACGGTCTTGCCATCCTGTCGCATCACCGGCATTATAGTCGCCCGTTCAAGAACTTGCATGTGCTTGTCCGATAACAAGTCGTGTGCCACTGTTCTTGAGCGGTGCCGTGGTGCATGCGTGGCCGCGGTGCTCGGACGCGGCCGACGGCCGCCTTGGGAAAGGGCCAAGATGAAGATCGGTTTGGACACGCCTCCGGTGGCGACGAGATCACGCGCTCTCTCGCATGAGCACCTGGATTCCCTGACCCGGACGTGCGATGCGGCATCCACGCCGATGTGGATAGAAGACCTCGGTGGCGCCAGTGTCTATCGCAACCGCGGGGCTCGAGAGCTCGACCCCGACGACACGCGCGCCTCGCGCTATGAGATCGTCGACCACGCGGGCCACATCGTCGCTCGCTTGGCCACGGCGATCGGTTAGCTGCCGACCTGTGCCGGTCAAGTCTCCACGCGCTTGAAGATCACCACCGTCAAATCGTCAGCCTGTGATGTGCCCTCGCTGAACCGCAGCACGTCTTCGTGGATGACTCGAATCAGCTCCGCGCTGGACAGGCCGCGGTGCTGCTTGATGATCTCGGTCATCCGGTCGTCACCGTACTGGGCGCCGTCCGGCCGCGTCCACTCAGTGAACCCATCCGTCAGCAGGCAGAACATGTCGCCCGGCTCAAACGTGATGGGCTTGGCCACCGCGTAATCGCTGTCCTCCATCACCGCCAGAGGAAGCCCGCTTGACCCGAACTGATCGACCTCGCCGGTGGCTGCGTGGAACCACAGCAACGGCCCGTGCCCAGCACTGACGTAGTGCGCGGTATGGCTGGCCGGATCGAGCACGCCAAAGCATGCGGTCACAAACCGACCGCCCGGCAGATCCTCGCTCAGTAGGTTGTTCACCCGCCCGGCAATGTCCGCCATGTCCACGCCGTGACCCGCCAGCGCCCGGATCATCGCCCGGCACTGGGTGACCACCAAAGCCGGCCCAATCCCGTGCCCCGAGGCGTCCGCGATCAGGAAGCCCAACTGCCCACCGGGTAGCGGCAGGAAGCTGTAACAGTCCCCGCCCGTCTGATCCGCCGGTTGGTTCCAGCCCGCAATGTCGAAACCCGCTACCTCCGGCTGGGCCTTCGGCAACATCTGTGTCTGGATGTGTCGCGCGATGTTCAGATCGTGCTCCAGCCGTTCCTTCTCCGCCGCCGCATCCAGCAGAATCTGCCGCTTGATCGTGATCCCGATCAGCGAGCCCAGTGCACCCGCCAGCAGTTCGTCCCGATCGTCAAAGGGCCCGGGCAGCTTGTTGAGCAACTGCAAGGCGCCGATGACCTCACCGTCCGGCACGATCAGCGGAAGCGTCAGCATATTCCGCGTCCGGTACCCGGTCTGCCGATCGATCTCCGGGTTGAACCGCGGATCCTGGTAGGCATCCTGCACGATCACCACGGATCGCGTACGCACCACTTCTCCCGCGATCCCCAACTTCGCCGGGAAGCGGATCTCGTCTGTGCCCGTTGCTACCTTGCTGTATAGCTCGTCCGTCCCACGATCGTAGAGGAAAATCGTCGCCCGATCGCATTGCAGCACGGTCAACGCCGCACGCTCCGCGGTGCACAGCAGAGGCGCCAGCTCAAACGTTTCGCTCATCTGACGCACGACTTCGATCAGGACCGACAGGTGCTGGTCGGAATTGCTTCGCGTGTCCGGCATGGCTGTCTCCCCTGAATGGGCCGGACCGTCTCAGTACTGAGAGGCCAACGCCTGCAACGGCACATTCAGCGTCGGCGTGTCCGGATCATCCGAGTCGAAGGTCAAGTTCGCCTGCAGGGAACCGGGAGTGACCGGTACACACATCACCTGCACCGTACATGTTGATAGCGGCACCAACGAGCTCAGAGCGCATGTGTTGCCGACGATCGTGAATGACGACGCGTGCAGCCCGGTGAGCCGAGCCCTGCTGACATACAGGTCCGCCCGCCCCACGTTCGTCACCTGGAATGACTCCACGAACGAGAAGCCGCCCATCACGACCACGCCGAAGTTCCGTTGCGATGGCGTCACCGATATCTTGCCCGTGGGGATCGAAGGGTCATCCCCTGGATCATCGGGATCCTCGTCGGAAGGTTGTGTATCAGGCGGCACCGGGGTCGGAACCCACCCCGTACCGCACAGCTGACCCGCTGTGAGCGGCATCAGCGCCATCAACCCGAATATGATCCGCCAATGTCGTGTCATCTGAGTCACCGGCTCCTTGTTCAGGGTACAACCAGGCCGCATCGTGCCGCCGCCCGGTTCGCCCATTGTCTCTGACCGGTCCCGAGTGAACAAGCGCAAAGACCGGTCAAACGCCTTGAGGCGACAGGCCGAGCCAACTTGTCCGCGTTCTGAGGCTTAGGATTGTCCCGGTCCGCCAATCCGTTCCCGCACCACATAGAGCGGGCGATGCTTGACCTCCTCCAGAATACGCCCGATGTACTCGGCAATAATGCCCAGACTGACCAACTGAACCCCGCCCAGGATGAGAACGGTCAGCATCAGCCCCGTCCAGCCGCGTTCGATCGGCCAGCCCGCCAGCCGGGCATACAGAATGTAGCCCGCGTAAAACAGACCCGCCAGCAGCGTCACCAACCCCAGCAGCGAGGCCAGACGCAACGGAATCACCGAAAACGAAAGAAGCGCATGGAGGGCCATGCGGGCCGTCTGCCGTACCGTGTACGCCCGCTGGCCGGCGTGGCGGGCACGATCGTGATAGCCAACCCCAGTCTGCCGGAAACCCAGCCAGCTGACCATGCCCCGAATGAACCGCGTCCGCTCGGGCATTTGGCGGAAGGCGTCCACCACCTTGCGATCCATCAGCCGGAAGTCCGCCGACTCCGCCGGAATGGGCGGACGCATCAGCCGGTTCAACACACGATATCCCAGACGCGGCCGAACCCCCTCGCGGTACGCATAGACGAGATCGAAGCCCCGCTCCCATTGCTCGACCATCGTCTTGATGAGTTCAGGCGGGTGTTGCAGATCCGCGTCCATGACCACCACGGCCTGCCCGCATGCGTGGTCGAGACCCGCCGACAAGGCCGCCTGATGTCCAAAGTTGCGCGACAGGCTGAGCACCTGGACCCGCTTGTCCTCGCCGGCCAGCGCCCGCAGCCGGTCCAGCGTTGCATCCCCACTGCCGTCGTCCACGAAAACCAGCTCCGCCGTCAGCTTCAGATCTTCGAGAGTCTCGCTCAATTGGCGGTGCAGCTCGGTGACGTTCTCTGCCTCGTTGTAGCAGGGGATCACCACCGACAGTCGGATCATCGCTTGGCTCCAGAGGCCCTCAGGAGCTTCTCATGTTCGCCCGCGTGCATATGGATCGCCTGCTCGTCCGTCGGGAACCGGCCGGCGTGGATGTCCTCCACATAGGCCCGAAACGCCCGAGTCATGAGCTCCGACAGGTTCTCGTAACGCTTGACCGCTCGCGGAGGATGGCCTCCGCCTAGCCCGAGCATGTCGTGCAGTACCACCACCGTCCCGTCGCAACGCGGGCCCGATACGCAACCGATCACCGGCAGCTTTGTCCGCGCGGTGATCTCACCCGCCGTCTCGCTCGCCACCGCCTCCAGCAGCAGCATCGACGCGCCCGCTTCCTCGATCTGGTGGGTCTCCGTTAATAGCCGCTGCGCGCCGGCT
>Ga0209722_1000810_pt1 | contig 31502 bp, 26 predicted proteins | sample BioC12SIPDNA_2_FD_185745 | JGI IMG/M metagenome (GOLD analysis project Ga0209722, IMG submission 185745) | Anaerobic biogas reactor microbial communites from Washington, USA - Biogas_R1_A C12 SIP DNA (SPAdes) (version 2) | ecosystem: Engineered > Bioreactor > Anaerobic > Unclassified | place... | reverse complement strand
GACCCGGTGCTTTTAGATTGTGAACGGGAACAATTGAGCCCTTTACTGGATCTGCAGAGGAACCAACAGCAGCAGCGTGCATACCAGGTGGCTGCCTTCCTGGCTGCGCGGCGGGGACCGGTTACCATTAGCTTTCCATGTTACGACGTGCTGGAGGCCAGGCCTTGTGCGCCCTCATCCCTGCTCCTCCATATTCACCGCCTCCTGGGTGGACAGCCGGAAGCCGATTACAGTGATCTGCTCAATGCCCTGCCTCCCGCCGCGGTTTATGTGCCTGATGACGACGCTGTCGCCATTGACGAAAGAGACTGGTGGCTGGTTCAGATCCTGAGCCGGGGTACCAGCAGGATAGATCCAGAAGATGTGGCGGCCTGCTTTAGCAACCTACAACAAGGATTAAAAGCTCAAACCAGCCGCTTAAGTGACGAGTTTACCGAATATGATGGGCGGATTACCGCTTCACCTGATCTGGATCCGCGTTTGAATCCAGATCGGACGCTATCCGCCAGCGCCATCGAAACCATGGCCAAATGCCCCTTCATGTATTTTCTACGCTACATATTAAGAATAGATCCCCCCGAGGAGATGGAGATCGATAATTCCACCTGGCTGGATGCCATGCAGCGGGGGTCTTTGCTCCATTCCATCTACTGCGAGTACCAGAACCAGGTTTACGGTCCCGGCAAGCCCAACCAGCCGGATAAAAAACTGTTGCTTAACATAGCCAACCGGGAAATCGATGCCCTGCGCCAGCAGGTGCCCCCGCCCGACGAGCTAGTATTCCGCCTGGAGAAGGAGGAGATGCTGCGGGGACTAGAGGTTTATTATTATCTGCTGGAAGAAAAGCACCGTAATGGCGGCAGTTTGCCGTTGTATTCGGAAATACCCTTTGGGCTCGGGGATGAAGAAGTTCAGGCGGCTGGCATTGGCCAGGCAGAACCGGTGGAGATCAAACTGCCCAGCGGGTTGTCATTTAGGCTGCGGGGCAAAATCGACCTGGTGGAAAAGGCGATCAAAGGCGACTCCTACCAGATCTGGGACTACAAGACGGGCAGCACCTGGGGATATAATGACCGGGATTTCTGTAAGGCCGGGCAGCAGATCCAGCACCTGCTCTATTCCATCGCCGCCGAAAATATCCTGGGGTCATTGCCGGGGCAGGGTTCGGTGAAGATAGACCTGGCCGGTTACCTTTTCCCGACCGATAAAGGGGAGGGCAGGATAATTGGCCGCCGCCAGAACCGGAGAAATGTAGGGCTGCAGGCTGTGGAGAAGATCCTCGAGCTGATGGCGGAAGGGGTCTTTTGCTCCAGTTCCGCCGACACCTACTGCAAGTATTGTGATTATATTACCGTGTGCGGTGGCTCCCATGCGGTCGAAAGGCAGAACGCCAAGCTGGAGAATGATGCCAATGACTGCCTGAACGGGTGGAAGGAGCTGCAGAACTATGAGTAGTGCCAATCTCCACGATAGTGAGGCTCGGGCCAAGATCGAGATCCGACTGGATGTAAATATGTTTGTTGAAGCCGGGGCCGGATCGGGCAAAACCGCCAGCCTGGTCAAGCGCATGCTGTCGCTGGTGAGGACCGGGAACTGCACGGTGGACCAGATCGCAGCCATCACTTTTACCCGCAAAGCAGCCGGAGAATTGAGCCAGCGCTTTCAGCTGGAACTGGAAAAGGCGGTCCAGGCAGAATCAGATCCAGAGGCTCGCCAACGTTTGGAGCAGGGACTGACCAACCTTAACCGCTGTTTTACCGGAACCATCCACTCGTTTTGCGCCGCCCTGTTGAGGGAGCGACCGGTGGAAGCGGGACTGGCCCCGGATTTTACCGAAATCGAGGGCCTGGACGAACAGCTCATGGAAAAGCGGGCCTGGGAGGAATACCTCTCCAACCTGAATATAAACGCTCCCCACCGCATCAGGGAAATGCAGAAGATTGACCTGTCAGTGCTGCAGCTTTTTGAAGCCTACCGTAAACTTAACCTCTACCCGGATGTGGAAAAGGTTCGCCAACCGGCACCTTTCCCGGTTATCAGCCCTGAAGCCCGCCAAAAGCTAAAAGAACTGGTCGATCTGGCTCGGCCCTATTTGCCTGCGTCTGAACCAGAAAGAGGGTGGGACAGGCTGCAGGTTAAAATCAGGCGGATAGTCTTCAAACAGCGGATCGAAGACCTGGATGACGACTTCAACCTGCTGCGGCTATACACCGAATTGAACCGGAGTCAGGCAACTCTGACCCAGAACCGCTGGCTTTCCAAGGATGGGGCCAAAGAGGTCAAAGCTGCCTGGGATCTATATAACGATCAGTTTATCAAGCCTGTCCTCCAGCAGTGGAAGGAGTACCGTTACTACGAGGTGATGGAATTCCTGCTGCCGGCCTGCCAGTACTACGATGATCTGCGGGCGGCGGAAAATTGCCTCAACTTCCAGGACCTGCTGATGCGCTGCGCCCGGCTGCTGCGGGATAATCCCGAAGTGCGCCGTTACTTCCAGCAGCGCTGGCTCCGTCTGCTGGTGGATGAATTCCAGGATACCGACCCGGTGCAGGCCCAGATCATGCTCTATCTGACCGGGGCTGACTGCCATGAGCAGGATTGGTCCCGATTGCTGCCTGTCCCCGGTTCCCTATTTGTAGTGGGCGACCCCAAGCAGTCCATCTACCGGTTCCGGCGGGCGGATATCAACGTCTTCCACCAGATGCGCCAGATCATTATCGATTCCGGCGGGGAGGTGGTCAAGCTGAACAGTAATTTCCGTTCCCTGCCTGAAATAATGGACTGGATCAATCCCTGCTTCGAAGACTATTTCGCCCTGCTGGATCCTCCCTACCAGGCTGATTATGTCAGCATGGAGGCCGTGCGCAGCGAACTGTCCCAACCGGGCAGCGGGGTGGCGGTGATCGAATTGGAATCGAAGTGTAAACCTGAAGATGATGCCGCCCGGATAGCCAGCTGGATAAAGGGAGCCCTAAATGGCAGCCTGACCCTGTCCCGCAGCCCCGAAGAGGAGGAGGCTGGTCTAGACCAAAATCCGGTACCGGGAGATTTCTTGATCCTGTTGCATTATAAAAAGGATATGGCTGAATATGCCCGGGCGTTGGAATTTATGGGCATACCCTATCAGATAACCGGGGCCAGCGATTTATCGGCATCCTTTTACAATCAAGAACTATTACGCCTGCTGCGGGCGGTGGCGGATCCCAATGACCCAGTAGCCCTGGTGGCCTGTCTGAGAGGACTGTTCTTTGGCCTCAGTGACCAATACCTGTATGAGTATAAGGTGGCTGGGGGGTACTTTTCCTTTCTGGCACCGGTTCCCGAGAACCTGGCTGAGCCGGTCCGGAATGCTTTTGAAGGGGCTTACGGTGATCTTAAAGACTACTATCGTTTTAGTCAGGATCTGCCCCCAGTGGTTGCCCTGGAACAGATTATCGACACATCGGGACTTTTACCTCTGGCTGCGGCTCAGGAATTAGGCAGGAGCCAGGCGGCAGCAGTAATACAGCTGTTGGAGGCGGTGCGCCAGCAGGAGAACCAGGGAATCTACAGCTTCAAGGTTATGGTGGATTTCGTGGCTACCCTTCTGGAAGCAGGAGCAGAGGATGAGCTCAGCCTGGAGGGATTCGACAATCGCAGGGTGCGCTTGATGAACCTGCATAAAGCCAAGGGACTGGAGGCGCCGGTGGTGATCCTGGCCAATCCCTGGCATAATGGGGCCCATCCTCCGGACTTTCATGTTTCCCGGCAGGGGAGGGATCAGCAGGCCCACCTGGTGATATCCAGGAAGGTAAATGAATTCAACTCCGAAATCCTGGCCCAGCCCGCCGGTTGGGATGCCTATTGCGCGGAAGAAACCTGTTACCTGGACGCCGAAAGGATCAGGTTGTTATATGTGGCGGCGACCAGGGCCCGCAACCTGCTGGTAGTGGTCACCAATAACGACACACCGAAAAAAAGCCCGTGGTACCCGCTAGAAAAATACTTGATGGAGGCAGCCCGGCTGGACATACCCATGGATATTGACGAAGCGCCGCTTCCGGCAAAATCAACTGTTACCCCTGAAATAGTAGCTGCTATGCGTGAGCAGATCAAAGCGAAATGGGAGCAGGCGGGTGTGCCCAGCTATACATCTGCCAACGTATCTACTTTAACCAAAGCCGGCATGGAAGCGCCCAAAGGTTCGGTTGACGGCCGGGGAGCGAGCTGGGGCAGTGTCATCCATAAGGCATTGGAGCAGCTGGCCAAGGGGTTAGGGGATGTTAATGACTCGGTATGGTTAGGAAAACTGTTGACGGATCAAGATCGCCCGGTAGAAGAAGTCACTGAGCTTAAGGAGACACTGATCAAAATCACCAGCGCCCCAATTTGGCAAAGGCTGCAAAATGCTGGTGAAGTCATGACCGAGGTTCCCTTCGGCATCTTCGAGGACCAGACTTATCTGACCGGAACCATCGACCTGATTTTCCGGGAGAATGATGGATGGGTATTGATAGATTACAAGACCGATACCATCCGGGATGACGACCACCTCCGCCAGCTGAAGGAATACTATTGGCCCCAGGTTGAGGTTTACAAGAACAGCTGGCAGAAGATCACCGGCGAGCCGGTTAAGGAAATCGGCCTGTTTTTCACCGATCGGTTGGCGTATGAGAGTTTATGAAAACATTACAGTGAAGGCATTGGAATTTGATTGGGACCTATTGAATATTGATAGGTCCCCTTTCTTTTTGCAAAAGACAATAGAATATGTCCAAAACAGGAGGTTTATGGAAAAACTGTGACGAATAGTCCCTGAAAGGGGAGAAACGGAAATGAAAAACATTCATGAGATGGTTACAGATACTTTCAAGGATTGTGAAATCGGCAAGGTATATTCGAAAGTGGAAGTTGTAGACCAAGTTGTGCAAAAATACGGATGTAATCCGGCAAGTGTAATTCCCAGCGACTATTGTTACAACCGTATTAATGACGGAATTAACTTTGAGACTTGTATCCATATATTCGAGTACATAGGACGGGATTCGTATAAGTATTTGGGTGAGAACTATCAGTTTACCGGCGGTATTTTTCACAAACCCAAGGGCGGCATTGAAGTTCTAATCGGCGAATGGGTCAATGGTGAAGTTAAATTTGATAATTCCGCAGAGTTTTTGGCAACCGGAGCTAATCATATGATCAAAAAGTACCAGAAGAAATGTTTTGCCGAATATAAGTCTTCACTGGGACTAGACAATACCTATACATACCTATATGGAAATCCTATAAATGTTCTGGTCCCAATTGAAACGGCAGTTAATGGATATATGATTGTGGGCGCTTATCCATCGGCCAAATTCTTCACTGTTGAAGGCATTCCCGTTGTTCCTCTCTACGATAATGATTCGCCGTTCTCCTCTGAATCTTATTTTGATGGGTCGAGGGTTAGGAGTATACCGTCGGGAGTGGAGCTGGAACAGAACTACCTTGCTCCTTTGGGGATCTCACGGTCCGAATGCTGGATAACTGATTTGGTTAAGGTGTTTCTTTTCAAAGAAGGACATGTAAATCGATATAAGAGGCTTGGAGCGGAGATCGCCGAAAATAGGTCCAGGTTCAAAGAGTATGCAGAAAAAAGCCTGGCCTGGCTGGAAGAAGAGGTTCGGGTGGCGAACCCCAAAGTGGTATTACTGTTGGGTGCTGAGGTAACTTCAGTCCTGTTTAATACCAGTGAAGCCAAGGCGAAAGCGTTCCTGGACGGAAGAGTTAGAACTCTGAATTTGGGGGATCGGGAGACCAGGGTCATATGTTTGCCCCACCCGGGGATTGTTATGAAAACCTCGGTTCGGAATCCCTGGCCCCAGAGGTTTAGAGAGGAGATCATTCCCAGGGTTATCGCGGAATTAGCCGAAACGTGAGGAGGGCTGGCCTTGAACTTAAATGATTCGCCAGAAACGGAAATAAGGCCAGGGCGGTATCGTCACTTCAAGGGCAAGGAGTATGAAGTGCTGTACATCGCAACGCATTCGGAGACTTTGGAGCCAATGGTGGTTTATCGCCCGCTTTATGGGGAAGGCCGAGTGTGGGTGCGTCCCGCGTCGATGTGGAATGAAGAGGTTAACCATAACGGCACGATTTCCAGGCGGTTCACGTATATAGATTGAAATTTGCCAAAAACCATCATCTACAGGGTACGACCGGTTTTAAATCGCCCTACTAATTTTCCGGAGGACCACACCTATGCAAACCGTAAAGGATGTCGTTGCAGCCATCTTGATTAAGGATAAGAAGATTCTGATTGCCCAGCGTGGTTACGATGACCCGTTGGCAGGGCTATGGGAGTTTCCTGGTGGCAAGGTGGAGGAGGGGGAGAGCCCCGAGGAAAGCCTGGTCCGGGAAATGCAGGAGGAATTTCGCATCGATGTGGAAGTCGAAAGGTTTTTCGCCAGCAGCCTGTTTGCTTACGACAAAGGGACCATCCGTCTGCTGGGATACTATTGCCGGTGGGCAAATGGAGAGTTATGGCCGCAAGTCCACAGCGATTATGCATGGGTGGCGGTCAGTGAACTGGCCGATTACACCTTTGCCCCTGCCGACCGGCCGTTGGTCGAGAAACTAGTGCGGGAATTCACCGCCTTTGGTCTTAACCGGGAGGCACCTTTATGATCGCTTTCGGTATATATGAACAGGTCATCAATGATATCATAAGCCGGCATCTGGAACGTTTGGGCAGTGAATTCGCTAAAGTCCAAACCGCCAAGATAGACCCGGCCGAATCATCCAAGATACTGGCAGACTACTTGGCCGGGCTGATCCGGGAGGTCTTTGACCGTATCGAAGGTGAAGCCGATGTCTTGGAAAAAAGGGTGGAGCTGTGCAACCGTCTAATCGAGTATATCGGCACCGTCATCGAAAAGGGCGAGCTTGGTTTTCGGCCCAGCCGTGAGATGGCGGACCTGGTCAGAACCCATATCGTTAATCAGGACGCGAAAATGTTGCTGGCTATTGCAGATAAGAAAAAGTCCCTGCCCGCCCTTAATGCCGATGCAAGTCCCATCATACGGCCGGATACCTCCATTGCCGAGAATTCGCTGTTCACCGGAGCGGCCCATGAACCCAGCATGGTTTCCGAGATGAAGAAAGAGATCCTGAGCTGCGATCGGATCGATTTGCTGGTCTCTTTTATCAAGTGGAGCGGACTGCGGCTGATCATCGAAGAGCTGAAGACCTTCACCCAGAGGGGCGGGCAGCTGCGGGTCATTACCACCTCGTATCTGGGCGCTACCGATTATAAAGCGATCGAAAAGCTGAGCGCTTTGCCCAACACCGAGATCCGCATTTCCTATGACACCGAAAGAACCCGCCTGCATGCCAAGACCTATGTATTCTGGCGTGATAGCGGGTTTAGCTGCGCCTATGTCGGTTCCTCCAATATCTCCGAGCCAGCCATGACCAGCGGCCTGGAATGGAATATCAAGCTGAGTGAGTATGACTCACGGGATGTTCTGAAGAAGATTCAGGCTACCTTTGCCTCCTATTGGAACAGTCATGATTTCATCCGGTTTATACCGGAATTGGACGGGGCCAGGCTGCGCCAGGCACTGCAATCGGAACGGGGCAGTTCCCAGGATGAAGAAGGCAAATTCGCCTTCAGTTTCGATATCACTCCGTACTATTTTCAACAGGAGATCCTGGATAAACTGAAGGCGGAACGGGAGATCCATGATTCGTATAGGAATTTGGTGGTGGCCGCGACAGGCACAGGGAAAACCGTGGTAGCGGCATTCGATTATAAACGGTTCGTGATGGAAAACTCCGGCCAACCTAATCGGCTGCTGTTTGTGGCCCATCGCAAAGAGATCCTGCAACAGAGCCGGGATTGTTTCCGGGCCATTCTAAAAGACTTTAATTTCGGTTCTCTGCTGGTGGGAGGCAGCTCTCCGGATGACCTGGAGCACCTCTTTGTTTCCATCCAGTCGCTCAACTCCAAGGAGATGACCTCCCTAACTGCACCGGACTATTATGATTTCGTCATCATTGACGAATTCCACCATGCCGCGGCCCCTTCTTATGATGACCTGCTGGAATACTACCGTCCCCGGATATTACTTGGTCTGACGGCCACCCCGGAAAGGCTGGATGGCAAGGATATTTTCCAGTATTTCAATGGACGGGTTGCGGCCGAACTGCGTTTGAATGAGGCCATAGAGCGAAAGTTGTTGAGCCCCTTCCACTATTTCTGTGTGACTGATACGGTGAGCCTGCAAAATGTGCGCTGGCAGGCGGGGAAATATGATCGGCAGCAGCTGGACAATCTATTCGTGTTTGAAGCCGCGCAAGCCCGCAAGCGGGTGGACAATATCATTCAGGCCATTGACCGCTATTGCGGGGAAATCAAGGATATCATCGGCCTGGGGTTTTGCGTTTCCAAGGAGCATGCCCGCTATATGGCGGAGGAGTTTAACCAGGCGGGAATCCCAGCCGAGTACCTGGTGGCGGAATCCGATGAATTGGTGCGCAGCAGCGTCAAACAGCGCTTGGTGAGCAAGGAGATCAACTTCATATTCGTGGTGGACCTATACAATGAAGGCGTCGACATCCCCGAGTTGAATACAGTTATGTTCCTGCGGCCCACTGAGAGCTTGACCGTCTATATCCAGCAATTGGGCCGCGGTCTGAGGCTCAGTGAAGGCAAAGAAGCCCTGACCGTGCTGGATTTTGTGGGCCAGGCCAACCGCAAATTCAACTTCGAGGAGCGTTTCCGGGCCCTGCTGGCCCGCACCCGCCGCACGGTGGAGTACGAGATCGAGCACGGCTTCGTGCATGTGCCGAGGGGATGCTCGATCCAGATGGAACGCCAAGCCCAGGAGTACGTCCTGGAGAACATCCGCAGTACCATCAACAACCGGCGCAACCTGAGGTTGAAGATAAAAGACTTCCTGCAGATCCACTCGGTCATGGATGCCAAGGTGTTTTTTGAGAGCTATCATGTCCACCCCCGGGATATTTACTCCAAGCATTGTACCCTGAGCTGGTTGGTGGCCGAGGCTGAAGCAGCCTACGCGATTGGTAGGGATGACCGGCAGGACAAGTTTATAGCCAACGCTTTGATGAGGCTTACCGCTGCCAATTCGCGGCGCTGGCTCAAGTTTTTACTGGAGGTCCTGCCTCTGATAAAAGCCGACCAGGGGCGTGGTAAGGCTTGTAATTCGCCACTGGAGCGAACCATGTTGACCATGTTTCATTACACGGTTTACAGTAAAGGGCTGGATGAACTGGAGCCGGGATTTGCCAGCATCGAAGAGGCCATCTTCGCAGTAATTGCCGACGACGATATATATAATGAGTTGCGGGATTTGCTGCAGTTCCAATATGAGCGCATCGAATTCGTGGACAAGCCGTTGGAGCTGGGTTTCGAATCTCCGCTAGACCTCTATTGCAGCTATACTCTGGATCAGATCCTGGTGGCTTTGGGCAGGCACACGGAGAGGCAGCGCAAGCATTTTCAAGAAGGGGTGCTATATCTGAAGGAAGCGGGGTTGGATGTGTTCTTCGTGACCCTGAACAAGTCGGATAAGGATTATTCTCCCTCCACCATGTATCGTGATTACGCCATCAATGAGGAGCAGTTCCATTGGCAGTCGCAGAGCAATACCAGGATTGAGTCGGCAACCGGCCAAAGGTACATCAACCAGCCCCACAATGGCAACCAAGTGCTCATCTTCGTACGCGAATATAAAAAACTGGGAACGATGACGGCTCCATATACATGCCTGGGCTTGGCCGATTATGTCAGCCATTACGGATCTGCGCCCATCAGCATTGTCTGGAAGATGCGCCAACCCATGCCGGGATTCGTGCTGCAGGAGGCGGTATCGGTGTAGAAGACGGGGAGAAACAAACGTAGGGGGTTTCAATGTACGACAGGCCATCGCGGACCGCTTCCTGAGTGACAATCCGTTGGACCTGGCCGGTAGTATCGATCAACTTTGTGTCACCAACCCCGTCCCCATGACATCTCGTTGGACCTGGCCGGTAGTATCGATCAACTTTGTGTCACCAACCCCGTCCCCATGACATCCGTCCCCATGACATCCTTATCTATATCGGTTCACTGATATCAGCTCAACCCCCAAATCATTGATTATTCGCAGCACCCCGTATAAAGCGGACTGATCGATGAAGTCTCCCCGTAGCCTGGTTGTAAAGTCAGGCTGCTCTATAATTGTAAGCCCTTCAAACCACGCCTCACTAATATACCCGCCAATAATGATCTCATATATCATGCTGCACCGCCTCAATCAACTCTTCCAAAGAACGGCAGTTATATGGCATTATCTGAACAAAGCTTAACAACGTTTACTTCGGATTCATTTATACCCTTAATCAATAGGTAAGCCACAAATGAGAATTCCGCAATCATCATCGGCACCATCATGATTGTTTCTATCGTGGCATTGGGCATCAGAAAATGTACGATAACTGCCATCAAACCAAAGATGGCTTCAATCACAAACAGAACGCCAAATACTTTAGGAATGAATCCTGACTTATAAATCAAAAGTCCCAAAGGAAGCACCCAAAGGGCAAAGAAAATCTGTCCCAGCATATATCCATGCTGATAAAGATTATAAAAAAACATGGCCAGAGCCTGCTTCTGGATGGTGGTAAAGGCGCTCAGATAATCATTTCCGCTTAAAATGTAAAGCGGAGCTATTTCATTAAGCACATTAAACATCAGCAATACGCAGCCTGCCGTCGTAAAAACAACCATCGCCCCGGCCATGTTTCTATTTACCGGTGCAAGCAGCCTGAATAAAGCCAGTGCCGTAAGCAAATAGATGAGAGCCATGAGAATATCACTGGTGATTCCTATTCGGTATAAAAAGATATTCGATAAAATATTGTTGGCGGTAACCGCCATATCAGCGGCAACAAACAGATTCTGCCGGAAACATATTTCCGCAAACATTCCAAACAGGGCCATCAGCAGGTATAGAAAACCTGCTATCCGGGCGGTTCTTTTATTGATGTTGCTGGTATCCATTTCTTTTCTCCTCCTGTTATAGCTTTTGAATTTCATCAGGTCTTTTCGATTCTTTGAGAGATGTCAGTTCAGCCCCAGGTCGTTGATTTTCCGATACATTTGAATAATCTGCTTCAATAAAAAAACCTCCTCGTTTTAGTTGCCTATGGTATAAGCATGCTAAAAACGAAGAGATCGGGGCACCTTCTAAAGTAGGGTATTGCGCATCATTAAAGTATGGTATTGCTTTTAATAAAGTAGGGTTTGTTCAAGCCGCGTCAAGCTAAACGTCATACCAAGCCTAACTCTTTGGCTTTCGCCGCCGCCTGGGTACGACGTTTGACTGCTAATTTGCCGAAGATGTTTTGAACGTAACCCTTCACGGTACTAAGCGCCAAAAAGAGCGTATCACAGATCTCCTGGTTGGATAGCCCGGACACAATCAAGCCCAGCACTTCAAGCTCTCTTACCGTAAGGGGCTCTGACAGCGATTGGTTAACATGTTCCTTCCCAAATACAGTCGCATTTTCATCCTTAATTCCCGGAAACCGGCCATTCTGATGCTGGGACGCGGCCGTTTCTATCTGTTTTTCCACCTCTTCGATGCTGATATCTTCAGGAATGGGATTAAAATAGTAATAGGTCCTGCCCTCATTGATACAGCCGCGGGCCAAATCATACAATCCCTCACTGCCATAGAGCCTCGCCAGCAGCAGATAGTAATTGTATTTCCAATTCATCAGCGCATATCTTTGACCATGGGTCTTGCTCTCCTCCAGCAGTGCATAGGCCTGCTTGTTTTCACTTTGCAGGAAAGCGATTTTGGCCAACCCCAAATACAAGCTGGGCAGCATGATAGGCACGAGATTTTCTGCTACCAATCTGGAGATCGTCTGTTCAAAAATGGCTTGGGCCTTACTCAAGGCGCCCTGCTGGATATACAACTCCCCCAGCACCATGTAATAAGAATTCTCGACCAGTGGATGCGCCGCTTTCTTGATGTCTTTAAGCAGACGCAGAATCACGGATTCCGCCTCATCTAGATCACCACTTCCCCAGTGGGCCAAGGCTAGCAACATTTCCACCACGCTGCGTTTAACATATTGATCACTGGGGATCCGCTCCAGCGCGTAGCGCGTATGGGTAAAAACAGCTTCAATATCCCCGGTTGCACCGGCGATATACGCCCGGGCGGAAGCAATGGTAGCCGGCAATAAACCAAATTGAGTTTTATCCTTTATGATAATGTCTGCGGGACGATCATGTGTTTGAGCAAGGTTGTACAATCGCAGCGCCTGGTCAAACCACCCAATGCATCCTTTTACATCCCCCATATCAAGCAGTGCCCAACCATACCCCATCGTAAGTACTGGACTTCTTTCCAAAATGGTCGATGGCAGCCGCTTGGCCAGGTCGAGCCAGGATGCGGACTGCATCTGCATATCCATTTCAGCCCATTTACATTCGATAAGGGCCGCTGCTTCTTCCAGGTAATTGGCCTGGAGCAGGTGATGAATAGCCTGAGGCCCAAATCCATTCATTTTGAACCAAAGCCCGGCGCGATAATGGAGTGATTCCAATTCCCGCTTTGATCGTTGCTCGAGTCGTTTTTTCAGAAGATCTCTGAACAGATGATGATACCTGAACCATTCGTGAGAAGATTCTGTGGAGATTATAAAGCTGTTGGTCTTAACCAGTCTTTCTATAATGGTACTCGAACTGCCAGTTTCGAACTGGGCTACAGCATCGCAGAGATCGGCTGAGAAAAATTCCAATATTGATGTCTTAAGCAGAAATTCCTTAATTTCTGGCATCTGGCGCTCCAGGACCTCTTCCATCAGGTAGTCCATAATATAATAATGACTGCCTGCCAATGCCTCCACAAAACTACCCACATCATCAATTCCCTGCATGGAGAGCGCTGTCATCTGCAGGCCCGCAATCCATCCCTCGGTCCGGGTGGTGAGGTTCTGTAACTGTTCTTTTGCCAGGGAAACATGAAGTTGCCGCGCAAAAAACACTCTGGCCTCTTCTTCAGTAAATCTAAGTTGTGCAGTTCGGAGTTCGAGCAGTTTTTTGGCTGCCCTCATTTTGGCGAGCGGAAAGGGCGGATCTTCCCTGGTGATCAATACCAACTGCATCGACGGTGGAAAGTGTTCCAGTATGGTCCTCATCATAATATTGATTTGATCATTTCTTATGACGTGATAATCATCAAGAATCAAAATGTATGGAGATTTTATAGCATGGAGTTGGTTGACCAGAGCTCTTATAAACGCTTCAAAGCCGATAGATTGATAAGCATCGACGAGCTGCCTAAGGTTTTCAGAGGCAAGGGCATCAATAGTTTTTAGACCATTAATCAGGTAGGCCAAAAACTGCATCAAATCGTTGTCCCAATCATCGAGTGAGTACCAACAGTAGGCCTTGCTTTGTTCCGACAGCCAGGCACTTACGGCCGTCGATTTTCCTGAACCAGCCTGAGCTGATACGAGAATCACACTGGCCCAGTCGCAATCCTTTAGCAGTGTATCTCTGGAAATCAAGCTGTCGGGCAGCTGCGGCTTATTTAGTTTGGTAGACAATACTGAAAATGTCATAGGTTCTCCCCTTGGGCATCCTGGTTAACAGTTTACTAGTATCTTGGAGACAGTGATATGCTCCCCTCCGAACTATTTATGGGCCGACCACCCAAGTTCAGTCTAAAGGACAAAGCGGATGCCATGCAACAATATATGCAGTGGGAGAAACCATCTCTGCTGATGAAATTATTGGGCTGAAGTGATGGATGTTCTGCCGGGCATCAATATATCATTCCACAAATATGTGGGCAGAGGCCAGGTCGATGGAGAATTTGATTTGGCCGTCATTCTTAATGTTAAGACCGCTTTTGAAATAATTCCTGATCTCAGCGAAAATCGGCGTACCCTGGTAATTGATGGTCAACTTATTGACTGCGCCCAGGGTCTCCTGCCACACGACGGTTCCGGATAAATCTCCCCCGGGGTCGATAGTCACATCTTCGGGCCTGAACATGAGGTATATAGACTTGCCGGTATCACAACCATGGGCTATACCCGCTGAAGGATAGGATTTCGTTCGGAGGCCCAGGTGCCGCCTTATTTCTTCATGATCGCTCAGCTTCAGAATATTGGCTACGGCGATGAATTCTGCCACAAAGCGGTTACGGGGATGCAGGTAAATTTCCGCCGGGCTGCCGACTTGTTCGATGCGTCCTTCATTGAGCACTACAATCCGGTCGGCGATGGACAACGCCTCATCTTGGTCGTGGGTGACGTAGATGCTGGTTATACGGTATTCCTGCTGGATCTGCTTTATCTTTTGCCGCATGGCCACACGAAGCCGCTGGTCCAGATTGCTCAACGGTTCATCAAACAATAATATAGCAGGTTCGATTACCAGAGCTCGGGCCAAGGCTACGCGCTGCTGCTGGCCGCCGCTCAGTTCGCTGACCTTGCGGTTTTCCAAGCCCTGCAGTTCAGTCTTGGCGACGATTTCCCGAACCCGGTTTTGGCGTTGAGATGTGTCGACCTTGCGGATCTTAAGCCCGTAGGATATATTTTCTGCTACGCTCATATGCGGAAACAGTGCGTAATTCTGAAAAACCATGGCTGTATTTCGGTCCTGGGCTGGTAAGTGGCTGATATCTTGGCCTTTTAGCCATATCTGGCCCTGGCTCAAGGGCAAAAGACCGGCGATAGTTTTCAGCAGTGTGGTCTTGCCACACCCTGAGGGGCCTACCAGGGCTATCATTTCTCCCTCGGCGATGGCTAAGTTGATATCATGGAGTACCTTTAGCCCCCCATATGTTTGGTTGACTGCCTTGAGTTTGATCCCCATTGTCTTACCTCCTGTATGTATTCAGCCAATGCCTTGAAATTCAGCAATAATTGGAACAAAGCCAACAATACCAGGGATAGCAGGGATAGCATCAAGGCCATCATTGCCGCTGCCCCGATCTCGCTGCTGGTCATGATGGTGAAGATCTGCTGCACCGCCACCTTGTTTTTGGGCAGCAACAGAAATATGATCGCTCCCAATGTAGTCATTGACGAAGTGAAGTTCTTCAGAAAAGCGGCACTGAAAGCTGGCTTTAGCAAAGGAAATATTATGTCAATAAATATGCGCCTTTCCCCTGCTCCCAGATTCATGGCAGCTATCTCCAGGTTGGGATTCAAATGCTCCATAAGTGCATATCCGGCTTTCATACCCACGTACAGGTAACGATAGATGCAGATCAGATAGATTATAATACCGGTTCCGAGCAGTATAATCGGGTCAAGATCTGTTAAATAGAAGCGGCCGGCACCCAGGAGCGGGTATCTGAAAGTTACCAGGTAACCGATACCCAACAAGATGCCTGGTATAGCCGCGGGCAGGGTGGCCAGGAAGTCGATCTGCCTGGACATGACGTATTGCTTGGATTTAATGATATAAGCCAGCAGGACACCTAGCAGGGATGAGATAATACCGACTGGAATAGCCAGCTTGACGGTGTTGATGAATGGAGCGCTCTCCTTGGTAATTATGGTCTGGAAGTGCCTCAGGGTGAAGCTGTAATCATACCCCCACCGTTCGGTGAAGGCGCCGACGATGATGAAGGCATACTGCAATAGCACAAAAAGGATGAACAGGCTGGTTATGAATATGAGGACTGTCTTAACCCCGCGGCTCACGCGCTGGTATTCTATTACGTCGGCTGACACCGCTTGGCTATAGACTGGATTTCTGCCGGAATAATAGCGCTGGATGAAGAATGCGGCCGCACAGGGCAGCAGTAGAAACATGCCTGAGATGGCAGCCGTCCTCATGTTATAGAGGCCATTAATCTGGATGTACAAATCGGAGGCCAGAGTCTGAAAGCCTCCGCCGATAATGATGGGAGTACTGAAATCCGATAAGGAAGCTAGAAATACCAGCATGGCCGCGACGGTAATCTCAGGCACCATCAAGGGCAGGGTTATAGTGCGAAATATTTGCGCCTCACTGGCGCCCAAGCTGCGGGCCGCATCCTCATGGGTGACATCGGTTTTTTGGATGGCGCTGGAAATGACCAGGTAAGCCAGAGTGGCCAGACCGATGGTCTGCATGGTAACGATTCCATAAAATCCGTAAGGACTGACTTCGAATCCCAGCAGCGTGTGGGTGATCAAGCCCCTCTTGCCGAAAAGCATGATGAAGGCTACACTACCCACAAATGGTGGACTTATTAGAGGCATAAGTACCAAGATCCTCATCAGGCCTCGCCCGACGAAGCGGAGGCGCCATAGTGCCAGAGATGCAAACAGCCCGAAGGCGGTGGCAAGTAAGGTGACTGTGCCGCCCACCAACAGGCTGTTCTTCATGTGTCGCCATACTCTAGGTAATATCTGTTCGGAAAGGCCAACACCGTCAGCCGAGGTCAGGCCATAGACAAACACGCTGACTACCGGTGCAACGATGAAATAGAGGATAGTAGCAGACAGTAGGAAGTAGAATAATTTGAATAGCAGACTCTCGTATCGTCGCATACCTGACCCCATTTCCCCATCCCCGTTGTATCAAACACAATAAACGGGGAGCCAGAATGCAATTTCTATCCTGACTCCCCGGTGACCGTTATTGTCTATCTACCGGCGGCTGCCATGAGTCTGGCCCATTCAGCCAGAATCGTATCCCTTTTTTCCGCATTCGCTTTGAAGTCGGTGGCAAAGAGCTTGATGGTATTGATATCGATGATACCTTCCGGCCGAGCCACATCTAACCTCGCTACAGCAGCATTACGGTCTTTAGCGATGGCCTCCATGCCACGTTTGGACAAAAGCCAATCCACAAAAACCTTCGCTGCCTGCTCGTTCTTCGTTCCTTTGACTATGGCCACCGGTTGTGGCCACCACCCGGTTCCATCTTTGGGATAGACCAGTGCGATATGAGCATTGTTCATTTCCAGGTCCCGATCCCCGTTGCTGGCGTTGATGCCTACAATGGCTTCGCCTTGTACGACTAGATTGGCTGGATCACTTCCCCGGGCAGGGAAGAAAGGAATTTGTCCGATCAGTTGCTCAAGATATTTCCAGCCGGCTTCTTCGCCTTTGACCTCGAGCATTGAGGTTATTACATTGTAAGCGGTTCCAGAGGAAGCCGGATTGGGCATCGATACTTCTCCCTTCAGACCGGGCTGCAGTAAATCATCCCAGGTTTCCGGCATTTTCAGACCTTTTTTTGCTACCAGATCCTTGTTGACTACCCAGTTGACAATAGTCAGGGAAGTGCCGTGCCAGTAGCCATTGGCATCCTTCATGTTGTCTGCCAAAACTTCGCCGCTGGGCGATTTGTAGGGAATCAGGAGGCCCTTCTGGGCGCCATCGATAAAGGTATCGGCGCCGCCGGTCCACCATATGTCGGCGATGGACACGCCAGCCTGGCCCTCATTGATCAGGCGCTGCAGGATCTCAGCGTTCTGCAGGGTCAGATGCTCAACCTTGATACCGGTGTCCTGTTCGAACGCATCCAGGGTAGGCCTGACTATATCGGACACACCGTAGAGGTTCAATACAGTATTTTTTAGGGATTCGTTGTAGTTGTCGGAGGACCAATCCTGCCCGACGTAGGCGGTGGTCTCCTTGGTGGTGTCCGCACTCTTGCTGCAGCCCGCCAAACCGAACAGCATAACTAGAGACATTACCAGAGCAAGCCATTTCTTCCTATTCATATGTATACCGCCACTCTCCCTCCAATAGTTTGTATTTGCCTTGATCGAAGTAAACCGGTGCATGCCGGTGCAATCTCACTGCGGTTAGAAAATCATTTTCAGTGGAGATTACATCCGGGAAATAAGTTGCGAACTTGCCCACTTCGTGCAGTTCGTGTGCATCACTCCCTCCGCATCCAGTCAGGCCTAATTCAAGCGCTGCCTGAATGGCTTTCATATTATTGGGGTGCTCGGTTCTGCCGCTCAAAACTTCGAAACTGGACAGCCCCGGCAGGGTTTTTACCCGGTTACCCAACCCTCGCCCATTGTTGCGATAAGGATGGGCTGCGATGCCGACTCCGCCATTGATTCTTGCCAGGTTCAAGAGATCCAGCGCGTGCAGCTTGTACCGGGGCAGTCTCTGCAGACCGAAAACCAGTATGTCGCCTTCATAAGTCAGGATTTCTGCCCCTACCAAGACCGGGAAACCGCAGTCCTGCCAGTATTCGTGCGCCAGGCTGGCCATACCATTGCTCTCGTGGTCAGTTATGCATATCCCGTCCAAGCCTTTACGGCGAGCCTCGACGACGATTTCTTCCAAGCCGATGGCGCTGTCACTGGAATATGTTTTCTCATGAATGTGGACATCAAAAATCACAACACGACTCCTTTAATTTGAATAATACTAGCAAATATTGTCGTTATAGGTCAAATAACCAATGATTATACAAAGCGAGGAATGGGGACGGTTCTTTTGCCTCGCCCATGCCTCAATGAAACAAGCTCGGCGTCACACGGATTGTTACTAATTCTTGTAATAAACTGTGGGCCCGCGAACAATTGTTCGGAAAATGAATGACAGTTGGATCTATCTGGGATAAAATGAGAAAAATGGTTTGTGGAGGGCGATCAATGGAACGCGATCTATTCTTTGAAGAGTCGAAGGACCAATCATTGGTTAAGTCCATTGGCCCATTTTGTTTGAATTATCCCGGCCGTTAGATGATCTGGAAGAAATGCTTTTGGAGGAGTATGCAGGTCTAACATTGACTATGCAACAAATTTACGAACAACACAATATAGGTAAACCCTATATTAAGAGAAACTATAAAGACGTACTCATTAAAATGGAAGCTACCGGCAAAATCGTTGCTGATCCACCAGCAAGTAAGCGTCGCCCTTATAAAGGTCAAACAAGTTTTAGCGATACAACACGGGTAATATTTCCGGCAAGGGGTATATGATATGGGTGGCAAATCTAAGATCGAATGGACTGAACGCACTTGGAATCCGGTTACCGGCTGCAGCAAGATATCAAGTGGCTGCCAAAACTGCTATGCAGCCAAAATGGCCGCCCGGCTGAAAGCCATGGGCAGCCAAAAATACCGGAATGGATTCGATGTGACCTTACATGAATACTGCCTGGACGAACCACTAAAAATCAGGATTCCATCTCTGATATTTGTCAACTCGATGTCCGATTTGTTTCATGAAAAGGTGCCGGTTGAGTTTATCCATAGGGTGTTTACTATGATGAACCGGGCATCGTGGCATACGTTCCAGGTCTTGACCAAGCGATCGAAGCGCCTCTCTGAGCTGGCGCCAGACCTCAATTGGACCAGTAATATCTGGCAGGGCGTAACGGTTGAGAGTGACGATTATACATATAGGATTAACGATTTGCGGGAAACCCCGGCAACAGTTAAATTCATCTCTTTTGAGCCTTTGATCGGGCCAATACCAGATCCCGACCTGGAAGGTATTGACTGGGCTATCGTGGGTGGGGAGAGCGGTCCAGGTGCTCGCCCAATACAGGAGCAGTGGATTCTGGACATCAAAGAAAGATGCGAGGAACAGAAGGTGTTGTTCTATTTTAAGCAATGGGGCGGAGTAAATAAGAAGAAAGCCGGCCGGACTCTTCTCGGAACTACCTGGGATGCCACACCATTCAGAAATCTATCCGCGGGGAATGCACAACTACAGACCCCAAATCAATAGGGAGCACCAGGGTAAGGAGCAGCGGAACAAATACAAATAGGTTATGCATGATCAGGTATAGACAACTAGATGTTGGGGAAGGCAGGGATTACTTATGATTATTCGGCTGAACGAGGTTGATCCCGAAAAGATTTACTGTCCATTATGCGGCACCGCAATCATGCCTGATACATGTGGACATGTCGCGGCAATATTTGTTAAAGATGCATTTGATGTAAATGGGTGCCAGTACCTGGCGAATGATATTAGAAGACTCTGCATACCACAATTGCCGGAAGGCTTTCCCCGGTCAATGGACGAGGTCGAGAAACTGAAATATAGCAGCAAATCTTTCAAGAGATACAAAAACAACTACCCTAATTTTACGCTCTCGTTTCAGGAACATGAGTCGCGTACCTATGAATGGCCCATCATGACCGTTGTATTCAGAGAGGAGTATCCGATTGGGTAAGACACAAGTAAGGCACGGAGGCGTTATTTCTGAAATAGGCAATAGAGGAGACGAACCGTTAGAGTTGTTCGTGGTTAAACATGAATATGACTCTTAAGTCGATCATGGAGGCAACACCTAATCCAGACATGCTTCATTGCCAAAAGTGACGCAGGAGCGGCATGATGCAAAAAAATAAGACTTCCAATCGGAAGTCTTTATTTTGCCCCGGCACTCTTTTCTTTTTTGTTCCTTCTTTTTGTCCTGGTGGGCTCCGGCTCCATTCCTCAGGTAATGGGCATATCCCACGCCCAGGCTCTTAAAAGGGTTCTCTTTTTTAATTTTCTTTTTCATATTTATCATCCCCCGGCTAATTATCTCGCGCTCACATCCCTATGTCCACAAATTTGTTTAATCACTATTGCCTGTTATCATAGGCATGCGAGGCAAAAGTACTGTCCCCGTGCTTACTTTGACTTCCAAATCTGTACATCTTCTGTAGCCTGAGGGAAAAATCTTTCCACCGCCCCGGCACAGTTGGTCAAAAGATCCACCATCAACGGTGCATCCACGACTCTCCCCGTAGATATAATGCTTACCCCGCGCCTGAACAATGGTTCCGGGTACAATCCGGCTGTATGTCCATAGACAATCACCCGGCGTCCCTGGCATTGTGCCAGAACTTCCTCCATTGTGTTGGAAACCAGGGTGCATCCGGTAATAAAGACGGTATCAGCCGCCTGGAAACACGAACTGGCTTTGTCCGCAGCCACCACCTGGGCACATTGGGGTCCGTAAGTTACCCCCTGATCAGAAAATATGGTAGATTTGAAGAGATCCGGTTCCAGTTCGGTAACATAGGTGGTTCCGGCAATCTGAGCCACATTACGGACCATCCCGCCAAATCCTACGATAGCAACAGTCTCTCCTGCTATGACCTGCTGGCTGGCATGCTTTTCTGCTCCCACCGTCATTTCATACCCTAACCTGTTCAGATACGCGGAGTTCAAAAAGGGACGGGAAAGTGCATTCAAAAGAGCTACCAATAGGGAACGCAATACCAGGGTAGAGTTACTCTCAGCTGGCAGACGGGCAATTTTCGCCTCTAACTCCAAAGCTACATCCAGTCCCGCCTTGCCCGGTTTATCCGCCAGGATATTTCCCACCAGCCGGTCGTCAAATTGCCCTCCTGACCTTATATTCATAGCTATTCCCATAGCCCCATTATCCAGCATCATCCCGGAGAATGCAGGATTTATTACAATCTTCTCCAGCTTCGGTCTATCAGTTAGGTTATTCTGCAAGTGATCCATTACTTCATGCAAAATCATGTTTCCTGCCTCCTCAATTCCCATTATTACTCCTATAAACCTATTCTTCTACCGGGGCACAGAATGTCACTAATTTATCACTGTCTTTACGGCGAGCTGTATAAAGACATATATCGATTCCGTAGGCTTGACTGAGATTGCTCTCCAGAAGCACATCTTCAGGGCTCCCGATGGATAAAATCTTCCCGTCATGCATCAGAGCTACGTGGGTAGGATAAGCAAAGGCATGGTTGGGGTAATGAGTAGTCATAATCACCGATCGGCCTTCGTTCACCAGGTCTCTGATCAGTCGCAGGATTATAGTCTGGTTCTTAAAATCCAAGTGCGAGGTGGGCTCATCCAACAGCCATATGTTGGGTCGCTGGGCCAAGATCCGGCCTAATAAGACCAGTTGCTTTTCACCCCCGCTCAGCTCAGTATAACGCTGATCCTTTAAGCGTAAAATCCCCACCCTTTCCATAGCTTCTTCGGCAATCGTCATATCCCTGGATGAAGGGGAAGCCAAGAAATTCAAGCTTGGGGCCCTGCCCATCAAGACCATCTGTTGGACAGTGAAGGGAAAGGCCGTCTCCTGATCCTGCGGAACATAGCCAATGGCTAATGCAGTCTCCCGGCGGGTCATGGAATCCAAATGTTTTCCATTTATTATTACCTTGCCCGAAGAAAGGGGCATCATCCCTGCCAGGCATTTCAGCAGAGTGGTCTTGCCGCACCCATTTTGGCCCAGGAGGCACAAGAATTGCTGATCCTCCAGTTCCAGCGAGATATCCTCAAATACTGGATGGCCTTTGGTATAGCTAAAGGATCCCCCGCGTACTTCCAATTTCATGACCAGCTAGTTCCTTTCCTAAGCAGGTAGGCAAAAAACGGTGCTCCGATAATGGCGGTTAGAATGCCGATAGAGACCTCTGCTGTGGTCAGGCTGCGTGCTAAATCGTCCATCAGCACCATATATGTGCCCCCCAGCGAGATAGACAACGGTATGAGATCTTTATGATCGGGACCAACCAAAATTCGTGCCACGTGTGGCACAACCAGGCCCACCCAGCCAATTACCCCACTCACTGCCACCGCGCTGGAGGTTGCTAATGTGCATAGGACAACCAGGCCAAAGCGGAAGACTTCTGTATTCATGCCCAAAGACTTGGCATCTTCCTCTCCAACCGCCAGGATATTGAGTCTCCAGCGGACCAGCCAGAGGACAAAAACGGCACTGACCATAATAGGGACCGCAAACTTGAGATCCACGGAAGAAATCTTGGCAAAGCTGCCCATCAACCAGAAGACTATGGCGGGCATTTTGTCCAGAGGATCAGCGATACTCTTCAACAAAGATACGAGGGCGGAAAAAAATCCGCCCACGATAATACCCGACAGCACTAGTGTCAAAGTCGAGGTAGTCTTATAAATGCGGCTGACCGAGTATGTCAGGCCTACAGCCAGCATACCGGATATGAACGCCGCCAATTGCACCCCGGCAATAGAAGCGCCCCACAAAATCGCGGCCGCAGCACCCAAGGAGGCACCATTTGATACACCCAGGATATGATCAGAAACCAGGGGATTGCGAAATACGCCTTGAAAAACTGCCCCTGAAACCGAGAGACTCATGCCTACCAATAAGGCCATGAGAATCCGCGGCAGTCTAACCTGAAAAATGGCCGTTTCCAGGTTGACCGAAAAATCCCCCCCAGGGCCTATATTCAACTTAGACAGCAGTAAAGAAACGATCGTAGCTGCGTCCGCTTGGTATTTGCCGATGAAAAGAGATAAGATCACTGCCGCCAGTGGCATCAGAACCAGGAAAAATTTGCTTCTGAGCAGCATTTACTTCTGGCCCTGGCCAGTTCCTTGCCCGCCGCCGTTGCCCCCACCGGTTGAAATCGGGGGATTCAAGATGCCTTCGACATCATCATCGGTCAGACTAAAGCCCAGGATCTCCTGCCAGTACTTTTTGACCTCATTGGGCATGGAAATATCCTTGAACTGATCCGGGTAAGCAATGGTCCCCAACCACAGCGGTAATAATACGGCCGACTCACAGGAAGGCCGATTCCAGATAAATCCTCCTACCGGCAGAGTGTAGACCTTGCCATTTTTGACAGCCTTCAGTTTTGACCAGGTAGGATCATTCTTAAGGGCTTGCGGATCCCCCGTATCAATAACAATAACATCGGGATCCCATCTAAGCAGATGTTCCAAAGAAATCGTAGACAATCCGCCCTCCTTACCGGCAACTGCCATAATTTCCTGGGAGGCATTCAAACATCCCGCCGCTTCAATCTGATATTGCATATAGGTATCTCCCCCATATGTAGTCAGGTGATCAGCACCAAAACCTAAATAGACCTTGGCTTTGTCATTAGCGGCGATACCTGCTGTTCTATCCTTTAGGGTGTTAAGAACATTGTCCAGATATTGACCGTATTTTTCGGCCCTGGCCTGAGCGCCGAATATTTCACCAAACATTTGCACCTCAGCCTTCCGGGTCTTAAAGACGTCGGCTGCAGCAGTGTTGGTGTTTATCCTCACGGTTGGTATTTGGGTGGTCTTGTCTACCAAATCCATGTCCGTTTCGGAGCCAATGGCGAACTGGGGATTGCTGGCCAGAAGTGCCTCCACATTCATGTCGGCGGCCTGGGCCCGAGGCGCTGGAATCTGGGCTTGTCTGGGATAAAACTTTTCAAATAGCTTATATCGGTATTGGCTGGCTGTCATGGCACAGAGTTTATCCTGCACGCCTAAAACGTACATGATCTGGACCTGAGGGGAGGTTAAGACCGCCACCCGTTCGATGTTGTCTATCGCCGGAAGGTTGATGGTTTTTCCGGTCATATCCGTAAAGGCCCTGGTGTTTCCGGTTTGCTGAACAGGTGCTGTCTTGTTACTGGAACAGCCTACCATTAGGGTTGCGAGCATTGCCATTATTAGTAATCCGATTAGTAGTCTGCTACTTACGTTTTTTCTCATTTTCAGTTTCACTCCTTCGTCAGCTAATGAATCCATAATACTTGCCGGGAATATCTACACCAGTTCGGGATTACCATTTCTGTAGCAACCATTGAATGGCAATAATACGCTTCCCATTCAGATGTAAGCTCCAGAATGGAAAATTCTCATGATATGACCTCCTTTCTTATCAGTTCATTAGGTTCCAAATCAGAAAAATAAAATGACCCCGCACAAAGAAGTGCCGGGCCATGATAACTGCACGTAGTCATCAACAACTAGATGCATAAAAACAAACTGCGACCAGCAGTCCGCCTTTATTATCTGGCTGCTTCAGCTTCCCCTTTCCGCACTGGGAGGCATGCCCGTTTCCTGGCATACCCTGACGGTCTGTTAACCCTAGTTTTCACCTTAGGTAAATAGACTCGGAGTATGAATTGTCTGATTTTAGTTAGCAATTCGACATGATTATTATTAATCCTTTAAAATATCCAAGAATAACCGCTGAAACGCGCGAGGCTAGGGACGGTTCTTTTGCCTCGGTCCCCGGTGCCTTGCGTACCTTATTTGTTTTTGAACGGAGCAGATTATGGGTGGCTGATAGGATAAAATTGATGTGAAGTTTTTAGAAGGAGTGTATAAAGGTGCAAATGAAGTATGAGAGAATGGGGCCGGAACACCAAAAATCAGTTATGGGGATACTCAATTATTATATCGAAACCATGACGGGAGCATTTCCCGATGCACCTCTGCCCGAATCATTCTTCGCCAGGATGATGGAGAATACCCATGCATACCCTGCTTATGTGGCCTTAAATCCTGAGACGTTGGAATTAGTAGGGTTCTGCACCTTACGGCCCTACAGTCCACTTTCAACCTTTAAAGGGACCGCCGTAATCAGTTATTTCATTGCTCCGGAATATGTGGGGCAAAATATCGGGGGCCAATTCCTGGACAGGTTATCTGCCGACGCTAAGCAGATGGGGATCAAGCATCTCATCGCCGAGATATCGTCGGAGAACGAACGAAGCCTGCAATTCCACGCCAGGCATGGATTCACCAACTGCGGGGCCTTGAAAAACATCGGCTATAAGCTGGGCCGCAGCTTCGACGTGGTTTTAGTCCAGAAGGATTTGAGGGATTAGGCAGGCAGGAGAACCGTCCCTTGTCTGTGAGGCATGGGGACGGTTTTTTTGCCTTGGTTTTCTGTGCCTTGCGTGCCAGGATGAATACATGTTTGCAATTTTATACAGTGTTGTACATAGAAGCAAACAGTATGGGGCAGTATCCCCATTATTTAATCCCCATGGCCTCATCGTATCGAATAACTACTATCCCATGGTGCTTATACATGCAACTGGTATGAATCTTGCACATCTGGTATTTGATTAGCTCATTCTTTTAAGAAGGGGAATTATTATAATAAGACCTATCACGAACTATTTAAAGATGCAAAATGTGATAGGCACATTCGTGCTTATTCCAACGGCATCGCTAATATGTCCATGCCGTTGAGGTCGGGGTTATAGTGATGCTAGGTACTTCATATCAGAGGATTTAGTTATATGTCAAAACAGACACTACTCCTGATAAGCACAGCCTATTTTCTTTTAAACGGTGCGATCCAGAGTTCTACTATTTTCATTCCGCTCCTGGGCTCGTCCCTGGGCGGAACTGACTTCCAAATAGGTTTAATCGGAGCATCGTATGGGGCGGCATATTTGCTGGCCTCCCTCTACTCGGGCGAGAAGTCGGATCAGTGGGGGAAACTCTACTTCGTCCGCTTGGGTCTTCTGATGTGTACAGCTGCCTTTGCCAGCCAGCTGCGGGCTGAAAACCTCATCACCCTGGCTGCTTCGAGGGCCTTTGTCGGTCTATCCCTGGGGGTGACCACAGCTGCCTTTGTAGCGTATGCCTTTGAGTCCGGAACGGACATGGGAAAATTCAGTTCATATAGTTCACTGGGCTGGATTGGCGGGGCTGTGGCTGCTACTTTGATTACTGATTTCGATATGCTCTTTTTATGCAGTTCTCTCTTTTGTGCGGTGGCATTATTCATGTCGCTGTTTTTTCCGAAACCCTTGTTGGGTAAAAACAGCCCAGTCGACACCAAGGTTGATTTGATTGTGGTTATCAGACGTGGGTTTAAGATATATATATCAGTTTTCCTGCGGCATCTGGGAGCAACATCGGTCTTCATCATCTTCCCCCTCTATCTTACTTCTCTGGGGGTGGAACGATCATGGGTTTCAGCTCTATGGGGGATTAATTTCGTTGTACAGTTCTTCATAATGCGTACCCTGGAACGGTTTGATCCCAGAAGCGTTTTTGCATTTGGACAGGTTGCCTCTATAGCCGTCTTTATCGGGTATGGAATCGTACATAGTCTTACCCCTTTGATATTCATCCAGTGCATGCTCGGTGTAGCTTGGGCCTGTCTATATGTGGGCGCCCTTCTGTTGGTAATGCAGACGGGCAAAGAACGCGGCACTGCCAGTGGCATTTTCCAGGCGACCCTTAATCTCTGTAATGCTATTGGACCGATATTAGGCGGGATAATAGCCCAGCAATGGGGCTACCGGGGAGTAATGTTCTTCGCTGCCGCTTTAGGGGTGGGAGGTCTTCTGATTGCGGTTCCTAAAAGCCAGCCCAATACCTCAATGATGTCGAAGGCGGGTTAAGTAACTGCGACAGGGTGTAGTAGCACATACCAAGGGAGAGGATAATTTATGATGCTGGTGCCAGTGAATCGACATATTAAAGTCATTGAGAATAGTGAAGGAAAAAGGTTCCCGTATTGCTATTCCGTGTTGATTGATGACCGGGTACAGGCCCTGGTCGACAGCGGTTTTCGATCCGAGACTGCTGATGCGCTAAGATCCCGTGGTGTGGAGGTGGTGTTAAACACCCACTTTCATCTCGATCATACCCTGAAAAACATGGAACTGGGAGATGTCAAGGTCTGGTGTCATCGCCTGGATGCGCCCGCCATACGTTCGGCCCGGGTTCATATGGCTATGTATGGCTTTTACAAGTTTGGAGCTCCCGATCTGGCGGAACAATTTATGGCCTATTATCTGATCAAGGACGGACCGGTTGATCGGGAACTGGAAGACGGGGACATTCTTATGTTCGGCAAGACCCACCTGCGGGTGATTCATACCCCGGGTCATACACCTGGTCACTGCGTTTTTTACGATGAAACAGACGGGATCTTGATTGGTGGGGACATCAATTTAAGTCCCTCGGGACCATGGTATTCGCATCTTTGCAGTGACCTGGACGACCTGATCAAGTCCATAGAGACCTGCGCCGAGCTTAAACCAGCACTGTTTATATCAGCGCATGAGGGACTGATTAAGGATAATATTGCGGCGCGTTTTGAAGCATACCGGGACGCCATTGACCGCAAAACCGACGAAGTCTACAAGGCTCTGGAGGCTCCATCAAGCCTTGATGAATTAACCAGGAAGATAGTTATCAATAAACTCAAAGCGACCAACGATTCCTACTATCGCTTTTTTGAAAGGCAGGGGATTTTAAAGCACCTGGACAGGCTCCGTAAAAATAAGATGATTGCCGTGGAGAACGGGGTTTATTTCCAGAGATAGATTAACAGACTACTCCGCGCCATGTACCAAATTAATGACGACCGCTTTCACTTGTATCCGGCACCTATCATCGGTTTCCAACATACCTGCTTTAGCTATAATGCATGTCCCTGTGCCCTGTGTGAGGCATGGGGACGGTTCTTTTGCCTCGGTTCCATATGCTTTGCGTTTTTTGAATGGAGCAGAATTATGGATGGCTGATAGGATAAAATGAAGATACCAGACAATGAGGCGGTCCTGCTGGTCAGATATCTAGGAAGGTGTCGAAGGACAAAATCATGGATAACATCGGTGCATATACAGCTGAAGAGTTTCCTTTAAGCCGGATTGCCACCATCGATATCGGCCAGGCTGGTTTAAAGAAGCATCATATCAAAGCCTTGATCGAGTTGGATGTGACCGAGGCACGCCGCTTGATCAGGGAAAAAAGACAGCAGTCGGAGAAGATCTCGTTTAACGCCTGGCTGATCAAATGCATCAGCGAGGCTGTGGCCAACCAACGGCAGCTGCAGGCGATCCGCCAGGGCCGGCGCAAGCTGGTCCTCTTTGAAGACGTGGATATATCTATTGTCATCGAGAGGGAAATCGATGGCCAAAAAGTCCCTTTGCCCTACGTAATCCGCCGGGCCAATGAAAAAAGCATCGCTGCCATCGGCGAAGAAATACGGTCCGGGCAGCATCAGGCTATCGAGGGCGAAGATGACTATGTCCTGGGCGAGCGCCAAAACCGGTTGGCGATGAAAATGTATTACTGGCTGCCCGGGTTTATCAGGAGACTGGTGTGGAAACGTATTGTCGGCAGTCCATTCCTGACCAAAGCCAATATGGGCACGGTTATGGTCACTTCGGTGGGCATGGTCGGCCGAATCAACGGGTGGGTGATACCGGTGAGCGTCCACCCGCTTTGTTTTGCGGTGGGATCGATAATCAAGAAGCCCGGGGTGGTGAAGGACCGGGTGGAAATAAGGGAGTACCTCCATGTTACGGTGCTTGTGGACCACGACGTGATCGACGGTGCCCCGGCGGTGCGGGCTCTCTCCAAGTTGGTCCGCATGGTGGAAAGTGGGTATGGATTGCAGGAAAAGGCGTCGGACTAGTTAGACGAAAGGAGAAAGAAAGATGATCGAATCGAGCCAGAAGATCAAGAGCTTCCTTACTTTTCCGGGTACTGCCGAAGAGGCGGTGAATTTCTATGTCTCGCTCTTTCCCGGTGCCAAAATCCTGGAAATGACCAGGTTCGTTGAAGGCCAATTCGGGGAAGTGGGCAAGGTGCTCAATGCTACCTTCGAGCTCAAGGGGGTCCAGTTCATGGCCATGGATATGGATAGGGCCAGTGTGGTGGATTTTAGCTGGGCGATATCGCTGCAGGTGGATTGCCTGGACGAGCCGGAGTTCGACACCCTGTTCACCCGCCTGGCGGAAGGGGGCACGGTCATGATGGGGCCTGAGCCGGTGCTGGCATTTAGAAAGGTGGCCTGGGTCACTGACCGGTTCGGGGTGACCTGGCAGCTGGTGTGGCAATAAACGATTAAGGCAGGTAAAGGAGGAACTTGAGATGGATGTACAATGTTTGCGGGTCAAGCTTAAACCGGGGACCACGGATGAATTTATCGCCTACGCCGAGGGCTTGAAGTCCAAGATGGATCAGGTTCGCCGGGCTCTGCTCAATGAGACCATGGTGGTGGAGTCGATCTTTCTTGATCGCTGTGAAGACGGTGACTACATCATATTCTATACCCGGGCGGAGAGCTTGCAGAAGGCCAACGAGTACCTGTCGTCTTCGACCGATCCAGTCGACCTGGAAGCCCAGGCCATAATCCAGCGCACCTGGGATCTCACCGTGGCCAAAGCCCTGCCGGTTCTCTTCGATGTGGACCGGATCGCGGCAATACAGGAATAGGGCAGCAGGCAAGGAAACGTTTTTACCTCAGCAGCGGCCGGGGCGGTTTCATCGCCCGGCCATGCACCAATGAATTAAGCTTGGCCCTGCCCATTTCTCACAACACGCACCCTCCCTGAATATGATACGACAGGGAGGTGTGTACAAATGTTATACACTGTGAAACCGGGAGATACCCTGGCCATTATTGCCCGGCGGTTCGATACCACCGTGGCTGAAATTATGGAGGTCAACGTTATCTGTGATCCCCAACGGATACTCGCGGGGGAGGCGTTGATCATACCTGTGCCCGGACTGAACCTGCCCAAATCGGGGGGCAGTCCCTTCTATCTGGTGCTGCCCGGCGACACCCTGTCTTGCCTGGCCCGGCAATTCAACACCACGATCAACCGGCTGGCCCGCAACAACGGGATCAGCGCCCCCGACCGGATCGACGCCTACCGTGAATTGATGGTCCTGCCAGTGACGCCCGATGCGGTCCGCCTGAGCAGGAACTGGCGGGATACCCCTGGTGAAAACTGCCTGATATTCGAGCCCCAGCGGTTCGGGATATATTACCTGGGAACCTTCGAGTGGTATGCCCTGGGGACCAGGGCAATCGCTCCGCTATTGGAGTTGACACGCCATCCTTGCGCCGAAGTGCGCTATTACTCAGCCCTGAGCCTGGGCCGCATCGCCCGGGATGTCAACGGCCGGGTGAAAATAGCTCTGCGGCGGTTATTCAACGACCCTGACCCCATGGTTTCTGAGATCGCCCGGCTGGCCTACCGCCGTTTGCGCCTGGCCGAGATGGGCTATCGCCGCACCCATCTGCTCACCACAGCCGACCAGTTGATACCCGACCTCAATGATCTTTCCCGGCCTGCCATTCCCCTGGAAACCGGCACGGCGATCGTCGTAGAGCGCTGGCACATCCCCAGTCCCACCGGTGAAGAGGGACCCCGGGGCGGCATCCAGATCTACGACCAGGTCCAGGTTACCAGCAGCGGCCGGGTCGGTTTCATCGCCCGGCGGGGCAACAACGAGATAAGCTTGGTCTAGAAGCAGTTATCCACAGCATGGGATAACCTGTGAACAGATGTTCGTTGAATCTCTTGGTGGTTGAAGCGAGGCGATTTTGTAAAAATTTTGCAGGATTTTTCCATAGCCTAATCGAAACCTGTCATAACGGGGGGAGCGAGGCACGGGGACGGTTCCTTTGCCTCGTTGTTCGCTGGCGATTTTCACCGGAAATATTCAGACCGCCCGTCTCCTCCGGTGAGATCCAGAGAAAGGATGGGATATTCTTTGAAGCCGATACAAATCAGATTTGTCAGCTATCTAGTATATGTGCTTGCCTTTGGGTATTTCGTTATTAAGGCCGATGATTTTAATCGACTGTTAAAGCGATCCTACGAGAGTACTTATGATTTTACTGGGGTTTTCTTATTTATGTCGTTATTCCCGATCATAGTGGGGATTTTGCTGGCATTACCACAGTTTTTTGTTTCATACATGCGGAAAGGGTCCTGGAAGGTAGATTGGGTCGCGCTGCTGGCGATGGGTCTGCCCGCCCTTGTGGTTGCGATAACGCCAATGCTTGTAAAT
>Ga0209722_1000802_pt1 | contig 31776 bp, 15 predicted proteins | sample BioC12SIPDNA_2_FD_185745 | JGI IMG/M metagenome (GOLD analysis project Ga0209722, IMG submission 185745) | Anaerobic biogas reactor microbial communites from Washington, USA - Biogas_R1_A C12 SIP DNA (SPAdes) (version 2) | ecosystem: Engineered > Bioreactor > Anaerobic > Unclassified | place... | reverse complement strand
TCACCCCCTGAACTGCTACCGGAACGGAGATCAGAAGAGGCCACCGGTACTTCGCCCCCATGCCACCGAAGCAACAATCCACCGTTTACCCCGATTGTTTGTCCATCAATTACCTCCCTTGCGCTCAGCGAGCCGTAACTTCCGCTTCTAAGAGGAACTGTTCTCGGCTCTCGCGGTCTGACGCCAAGTGGTCGTGAAGGAATTTCACTGCCGTAGTTCGTTTCAGCGTCTGCTCTTCCGCGAGGTAAATGATACCCAAACCGCCTTCGTCCAGGTACCGGAACCGATTTAACACCGAGAAAAAAGTGGTCTCGCCTCCGATCGGTGCATGCTCGACGTCCTTACTCCTAGCCAACCGTTCGTAGAACGCCGCGTCGACCACATCGCGACTGCCAGGAAATCGCCTTACGTAGTCGATTGGACTCACCTTCCGACCGGTTTGGATCCGGTCGTCGATTTCGACGAGGATCAGTTCGAGCAGCAGCTTGGAACGTTCCGGTTCCTCCCAGTCTGCAATCAGATCTTCGATTGATTCTGCACAACCTGACCGCAATCCATCCAGAAAACGTTCACAAACTTGATCGATCTGCTCGGCTTCCGCTGCTGACGAGGGAGCCGTCGGTTTGGTATGCAGGGGTTCCATGGAAAAGCTCGCTTCCCAGCCACCGTGATTTGTCGCCCAGCCACGCGGCCTGCCGCCCCGCTCCACTATTCAGTGTAGCAGCGGCTCGGCGTGCCGCAAGATGTGCTTGCGAGGCGTTCTTTCGGGACTGGTCGCCTGGTTTCCAGAAATGCCTGGCGACGCCATGCAAGCCGCCCTCTACGAGTTCGCCACGGGCTTTCTCGGCGAACTCAATCATCCCGCCACGACCCGTCTCCTGGCAGTGACCGACCGCACGGTCCGACGGATCGACGAACAAAGGCTCCAACAAACGTCAGACGTTGCCGGCGCACCGGCTTTTTCTTCTCACCCCACGCCTCGCCTCTTCCACTTTCCTGCGATCTTTCAGCCTGCCAGAGCGAGACGATCCAGGCCAAATAATTTGAGATGCTGCCACCTTCTGCCTGGATGATCCCTGCTGCGAACGGTAAACTGCAGTTGGAAGGTACGCACAAGATTGGCGTTTTGGGTTGCGTCGCAGGTTGGACGGCCGGAGCCAAGTTTGGGGGCGCGGGACCTCAACGCCTTGGGATGAATCCTGGAAATCAGGGACACGGGAGGGGCAATCCGATGACAAGGGGCTTCTGTGCAGGACGGGCACTGGCCGTGGCGATGTCCCTGGCGGCGGGATTGTCGGCGGCCGAATCGGGGACGCCGCCTGCGGGGAAGAATCCGACCGCCGACGGCTATGACGGAATCTGGTATACCAGCCGCGGGTATTACAGCGGCGGGTTCGCCCTGTTCCCTTCCCAGCACTCGCCTTTTGCCGTGTACCGCGGCGAAGTCCAGAAGACCTTCTTCGTTTACGGCGGCACAGTGCGCGGCAAGCGGCAGCTGCAGGCCATGGTCTCGTACTACGATCACCAGCGGGGCGTGGTGCCGCGCCCGACGATCGTCCATGACTGGGGCGAGTCGAATCTGAAACCGGGCCAGATGGCCGACGGGCACCGAAACCCGACGCTTGTGGTCGACGGCGACGGCCGCGTGTGGGTGTTCGTCAGCGGTCACGGCGACAACGGCTACGTCTACCGCGCCCGCAAACCCTACTGTGTCGAGAGTTTTGACCGCGTCATCGAAACACCCATGACCTATCCCAATCCATGGTGGATCCCGAACCGGGGCCTGTTCCTGTTCTTCACAAAATACGATCACAGCCGCGAATCGTTCTGGCTGACCTGTCCCGACGGCATGAGCCTAGCTGACCTCGCGACCTGGCACACTCCCGGCGAACTGAACGCCTGGACGATCAGCCCCGACGGCGACAAGTACGGGCACGGCAATTACCAGTTCACCGCGGCCCGCGGTTCCCGCGTGGCCACCGCCATGAACAACTGGATCGGACGGACTCGCGACCGTTCGAATCTGTTTTATCTCCAGAGCGACGACCTGGGCCGGACTTGGCAAACGGCCGACGGCAAACCGTTTTCGGTGCCGATCCGCACGGCCCACTGTGCGGCGCTGATCCGCGACTTCTGGAGCGAACAGCTGCAGGTCTATATCCAGCACTTGACCTTCGACAGCCAGGGCCGGCCGGCCATTCTGTTCCTCACCGCGTCGGCAGGCCAGGCTGCCGAGGGTCCCGGCGGGCCGAAGACCTGGACGGTCGCTCATTGGACCGGCGAACGCTGGGCCTTTCACCCGGTGACCACGTCGTTGAACAACTTCGATTGCGGGTCGCTGTACGCCGAGGACGATGGCACGTGGCGGATCATCGGCTCCACGCTGCGCGGGCCCCAGCCCTGGAAAACGGGCGGCGAGATCGCCCTGTGGACCAGCCATGACCAAGGCGCCACGTGGAAGATGCTCAAGCAGCTGACTGCAGGCAGCTTGTACAACCACAGTTACGTTCGCCAACCCGTGGACGCCCATCCCGACTTCTACGCCCTCTGGGCCGACGGCGACGGCGACAAGCCTTCTCCGTCCCGCCTCTACTTCTGCAATCGGGCGGGCGATGTGCGCATCCTGCCGCAGGCGATGACCGGCTCGTTTGCACAGCCGGAGAGCGCGGCGGCCTGGTCGTCCTCGAAATCGGCATCGCGCCCCGGATCTGGATGAATCGAATCTCGCAGGAGGAATGGCAATGCAGGCACGCGCATGGTCATGCAGGTGGTTTGTCGGCATCGTGTCGGGATTGTCCTGGGTGGCCGCGTCGCCAGGCGCGGGAGGGGCGGAACAGATCCAGGCACGCGAGATTCTGGCAGTTGCCGGCGTCCAGGGCGGCTTGATCGTCCACATCGGTTGCGGCGACGGACGGCTCACGGCGGCACTGCGAGTCAACGACAGCTTCCTCGTCCAGGGTCTGGACGTCAACGCGGCGAACGTCGAAATCGCGCGGAAGCACCTTCAGGCGTTGGGCCTGTACGGGCGAGTCTCCGCGGCGAGTTGGGACGGTCGGCGTTTGCCCTACATCAACAACTTCGTCAATTTGTGTGTGGTCCGTGGTCCGTCGTCTGTTGACCGGGCGGAATTGCTGCGCGTGCTTTGCCCAGGGGGCGTGGCGGTTTTTACGACGGGCCAGGGAACACTGGCGGGGGACAAACTCGTCAAGCCCCGGCCGCAGGAGATCGACGACTGGACGCACTACCTGCACGGTCCGGACAACAACGCGGTCGCCCAGGACACCGTGGTCGGGCCGCCGAAGCACTATCAGTGGATCGGCTCCCCGGATTACCTCCGCCATCACGACCACATGTCCGGACTGAGCGCGATGGTTTCCGCGAACGGCCGTCTCTTTTACGTCATGGACCTTGGGCCGCGCTGGTCCATCCAGATGCCGCCGCAGTGGACGCTGTTAGCGCGCGATGCGTTCAACGGCACGGTGCTTTGGCAACGGCCGATCGAACGTTGGCATCCGCATCTATGGCCCTTGAAACGCGGCCCGGCGCAGTTGATGCGGCGTCTGGTGGCGGACGAGGAAACGGTTTACGTCACGCTCGGTGTCGGCGCGCCGGTCACGGCACTTGCTGCCGCGAGCGGGCAGACGATTCGGGCGTACGCGGGCACCGAGGGCGCGGAGGAGATCATCCAGTCCGACGGCGTGCTGTACACCGTCGTGAATCCCGAACTCGATGCTTACCAGACGATCGCCCAGGACACCGTGGAAACGATCCGCAGCGCAGGTCGCGAATGGAACTGGGACGAGAAGCCGCGCCGGTTGGTGGCGGCGGAGGCCGGCACGGGCCGGACGCTGTGGAGCGGGGAATCCGTCGTGGCCCCCAGCACGCTGGCGGTCGGCGGCGGGCGCGTCTATTTCCACGACGGCGAACGCATCATCTGTCTCGACGCCAACGACGGCCAACGCGTGTGGGTCTCAAAGCCGCTGCCGCGCTGGAAGCCGATGCACGTGTTGTTCAGCCCCACGTTGGTTGTGTACCAGGATGTGGTCCTGTTCGCGGGCGGCGAGAAGTTGGACCCGCAGCGCGGTGGCCGGGACAGCATGACGGCCCTCTCGGCCGCGAGTGGCGAGGTGCTGTGGACCGGCGAGCATCCGCCGTCGGGTTACGCCTCGGCGGAGGACCTGTTCGCGATCGACGGGTTGGTCTGGTGCGGCGTGACCAGCAGCCCGCGCGATTCGGGCGTGTTCACCGGCCGCGACCTGCACACAGGCGAAGTCAAGGTCCAGTTCCCGCCGGACGACTGGAAACACATGCCCCACCACCGCTGCCACCGCGCCAAGGCCACCAGCAATTTCATCCTTACGTCGCGGACCGGCATCGAATTTGTGGACATCGACGCCCAGCACTGGACCGCTCATCACTGGGTCCGCGGCTCGTGCAACTACGGCGTGATGCCGTGCAACGGTCTGCTGTACGCCCCGCCGCACTCCTGCGCGTGCTATCTGCTGGCCAAGCTGAACGGCTTCAACGCGTTGGCCCCGGAGCGGGGGCGCGAGGCGGAAGGCGGAACAAGGAAGGAGGCGAACCGCCTGGAAAGAGGGCCGGCGTACGAAGCCCTCCCGGATCCTTCGACCCGCCTTCCTCCTCCTTCCGCCGACTGGCCGACGTTCCGCCATGACACCGGCCGCAGCGGCGCGACAAAGGCGACGGTTCCGGCCGAATTGTCGCGGCTGTGGCAGACGGCCGTTGGGGGGCGGTTGAGTGCGCTGACGATGGCCGACGGCAAGGTGTTCGTGGCGTCGGTGGATGCGCACACGGTGTACGCCCTGGATGCCGGGGCGGGCAAGCCGCTGTGGAGTTTTACTGCCGGAGGCCGCGTGGATTCACCGCCGACCGTCTGGCAGGGCCGCGTGCTGTTCGGTTCGGCCGACGGCCACGTCTATGCGCTGTGCGCCGCGGACGGCCTGCTGGCATGGCGGTTCCGGGCTGCGTCCGAGGACCAGCGGATGATGGCCCGCGAGCAGCTCGAATCGGTCTGGCCGGTTCACGGCAGCGTCTTGGTGCGCGACGGCGTCGTGTATGCCGTAGCGGGCCGCGCGATGTGGCTGGACGGCGGCCTGCGCCTGTTGCGGCTTGACGCCGCGACCGGCCGGATGCTGTCCGAAACGGTGCTCGACGACAAGTATCCCGGCACGCAGGACAATCTGCAGCGGGACCTGAAATGGCCCAACTTGCCCGTGGCCTTGCCCGACATCCTGTCGTGCGACAGCCGGTACGTCTACATGCGGTCGCAACCGTTCGACTTCGATGGTCGGCGTCCCGAAGTTCCGACCCCGCGGAATTACAGGGAACAGCGGGGCGAGACGGCCCACCTGTTCAGCCCGACAGGGTTCCTGGACGACACGTGGTGGCATCGTACGTACTGGATGTGGGGCCGGTCGTTCATCAGCGCCGCGGGCGGCTGGCAACTGGCGACGTACCAAACGCCCGCGGGCAAAATCCTGGTGTGCGACGAGACGTCGGTGTACGGCTTCGGTCCCGCGCCGCTGCGGTTCCTGGGCACGCCGATGGTCCATCACCTGTTCGCGTGCCGCAAGGAGCCCCAGATCATCCATCCCAACCCCAAGCAACCGCCCCGCAAGCAAGGAACGTCGATCTACGGCGAAGTGTTCACGACGCGTTTGGGCTACGACTGGTCCCAAGCTGCGCCGCTGCTGGCCAGGGGCCTGGTGCTGGCCGGTGACACGCTCTTTGCGGCGGGTCCGCCGGTCATGGTGGACGAGTTGGAGGAGGCGTACTTGAACTATGGCGCCCCGCAAGTGCAGGCAAAGATGGCCGAACACACGGCCGCGTTCGACGGAAAGCGGGGCGCGCTCTTGATGGCGGTCTCCAAGCACGAGGGCCAGACGCGGGCCGCCTACCGGCTCGATTCGCCGCCGGTCTTCGACGGCCTCATCGCCGCGGACAGGCGGCTGTTCATGGCCACAAGGGACGGCCACGTTCTGTGCCTGGGCGCGGGTTCGGGAACGCCCCTGCACGACGCGCCGGATGCGAAGCTGTCGCCCATGAAGGAAACCGCCACAAGCGCGGCCGATCGGCGAGCCGCCGCAAAGATGGCCTTTCATCCCACGGAAGCCCACCCCGATTTTCAGAAGATTTCCGCCGTACAGATCCGGCCGTCGAAACGGGGCTATCACCTGCAGACCACCGCCGGCACGTTCGGCGTGGCCCTGAAGAAGCTCGACCCGCCGATCACCAAACGGGGCACGTTTCGTGTCAAAGTCGTCGTGAGGCCGGACGCGCCGACGCCCGACACGCCGGGCAACGGGTTCCTGGTCTTCGGCGACCAACCCGACGAAAGCCAACTCGTGATGTGCGGCTACCGAATCAGCGGCAAGTCCCTGGCGATCACGCAAGCAGGGAAACCTCGCGGCACGCCCCGCAAAGCCGACCTGCAAGCGAAGGTCGAAACGCAATTGGACGTCGTCGTAGACCTCGCGGCCCAGAAGGTCACGTTCAGTGCCGCCGGCGAAACGATCGAAGCCCAGCTTGACCCCCCCATCCAGTCCATCGCCTGGGTCGGCTGCGCTGTCCAAAGCGTCGACGCCGACTTCAGCCCCCTGGAGATCTCAAGGGAGCACGTCCCCTAGGTCCTGATCTGCAATCGTCTCTGCTTCGCCCTCGCGGAACGCGTTGGCTGGCTGCCTGAACCAGCCCACCAGACAGCGCGACGCGAACAGACAAGCAAAGAAACCGGCGATCAGCGCCAAGGCTGGGCCGACAATCACGCCGTTGGCCACCAGTGGAGGAAGCACCGTCAGCACGGCGACGTTGATCACCGCGAAGAAAACGTAGGCCAGCCCAAAATCCTCCAAAGTCTTTGTCTTCAGCCGGGGATCGACCACGCGTAACAGAGTGATGCCAATGGCCACGACACCGGTGTTCCAGCCGTAAACGAAGATGCTTCGCTCGAACCAGAAATTGTGATAGATCCTTCTGCCCACAAACCAGAAGACCGCCGCGGCAAACGCGATTCCGAACAGCGACAAGACAACGATCGGAATGGCAAACTCGACGACCACGCCGACCTTGATCGAGGCAACGCCAAAACCAATCAGAAAGTCGGACACCGAAGACCCGATGCGATCCATCACCCGCTTGTCCACATACTGCCCCAGCTGAACCATATCCAAAGACCTCTGAATGCAGGCGCCGGCGAGCATGGAGAGGGGAAACAGGGGAACGCTGTAGTCACCGGGAAAAACGGCCTTGATTCCTCGACCGACGAAGAAAGCAATCGCGAAGGCCGCCAGCACCAAGGCCACGTGCCAGGCCAGCGGATCCAGGGCGATGGGGCTGACGGTCTCCTCGCCTATCGAACGCCGCTTGTCCTGAGAAGTGAAACCTCTCCGCACGCTCTCGGGAAGCTCTTGAGCCGATTGAATCATCCGCGTCCAGCCGCAGCGGGTGGCGATGTTGATCAACGGGTACGACGCAATGCTGGAAACACCGGGTTCCGATTCGCTGAAGGGCAAGAAGCCGGGATACCGCTTGCTCAACGAGCACAGCAGTAGCCCCAAAAACCCGGCCACAATCGGCGTGGGCAAAAGGATGTGCTGAAACAGCCTGACTCGTGACCGCAGCAAGTGCGCCGCCACCAGCAAGATCGACATCACGCCGAAATCCAGGAAGACCTTTTCAACCCTTGCGAATCATGTTACGAACCGCGACGGGAAAAAGCGACGTTGGAAATGGCGGCGTCTAACGTCGACAGAACCATGAAAGCCGTTTCTTCCTGCCCCTGGCGTCGCCCGGGCCAAGCCGTCAGCTTATACTCAATACGTTCCGTGGAATCCTCGCAGATGACAACGTCGGGAAAGGGGACTGCTCCATGCCTCTAGTAAGAATCCGTTTTTCGTGTGGTCCGGCGGCTTGGCTGCTCTTGGCGGCTGTCACGGGGGCGATGGCCGCGGAGCGAACGGAAAACCTGACAGCTGCCGCGCCGGTGATCGCCGTCCCGTTGATCGCCCACTGGACGTTCGACGAGGTTTCGGGCGACCAGTGCGCGGACTCCGGCGGAGGCGGTTGGCACGCCCGCATGTCGCCTCCCGCGACGCCGCCGGTCCGCCTCCGAGGGCTGTTCGGCAACGCCTTGAGCCTGTCCGGCTCGCACCTGCTGCGGGTCAGCGAGCAGATTCCGCTGGCCCATGCGGCAGGCATCTCGTTGAGTGCCTGGGCCAAGCCGACCGAATTGCGCAGCTACCGCGAAATCTTCCGCAAGGAGGACGGCAACGACCGGGTGCTGTTCTCGTTTCAGAACGACGGCACGATCCTGTCGCTGGGCCTGAACGTCGGCGGGTACGTCGAGTGCGACGCGAAGATCGCGCCGGAGCGAGTGCGGGATGGCCGCTGGCACCATTGCGCGGCCACGTTCGACGGCCGCACGATGCGCGTGTACCTGGACGGGGACGAAATCGGCAGCCTGGACCGGCCGGGCGCGGTCCGCGCCGGCGGCGCGGCCCCCGGCTGCATCGGCTCGTCGAACGGCGGCGAGTGTTTTCAAGGCACGCTGGACGATTTGCGGATCTACGCCGGCCCGCTGTCGGCGCTGCACGTCGCCCAGCTGTATCGTCAGGGACTGGAGGTCATCGAGCAGTCGTCGCAAGAACTCGTGCGAAACATCCGCGCGGTGTATCAGCGCGGCGACTCGTTCGCCGGGACGCTGATGCAGTGCCGCCAGCGGATCGTCCAGCAGCGGTTGACGCTGGACCTGGAACTGGCCGCAGCGGTGGCCGTTCGCCTCAAGACCGATTTCGCGGCCGACTACGGGCGGTTCGTCGAGGCCACGGGGATCAATCTTAACGATTTCCTGGCCGTCGGCGAACCGGACGGGCATGTCCAGCAGGCGGGGCAGTTGGTGGAGCTGCTGCTGGAGTACAAGCCGCTGACCGAGAGCCAGTGGGCCAGGCAGACGCCGGAACAGCTCCAGCGTTGGAAGGAATTCGACGCGATCGCCGCCCGCTTCCAGACGCTGAAGGCCCAAGACGCCGCGGCCCAGTTCTCGCCCGAGTGGATCAGCCTGATGCTCGAAGCCGGCCCGCGGATCGACTATCGCCCGCGGGTTCACGAACCGGTGGCGCCGTACGTGACGCCGCACACGCCCGAGACACGCGACTTGACCGCCGAGGAGGCCCGCGCAGCGTTGGAAAGCGACTGGCTGCACCAGGCCGGCCAAGACCCCGCGCCGGCGCGGATCCGCGACGAGATCCGTTGGACGCGCGAACTGGCCGAACGGATCCAGTCGCACGCCGCCGGCGCCGTGTCCTTCGCCGCCGAACTGGCAAAACTGGACGAACTCGAGCGGCGAGCCGGCGAACTGGCCGCCGGAGACCGCGGCTTGTACTTCCACGTGCGCGAACTGAAACGCGGCATCATGTTCCGCAACCCGGCGCTCGACTTTGACACGGTGCTGTTCATCGACAAGCCGTATCCGCAGGGGCGCGAATGGCAGCACGAGACGCGGCACCGGTTGGGATACCAGGCCGTGCCGGGCGGCCGGCTGCTGGTGCTGGAAGGGCTCGGACCATCGGGGCGGCTCAGGCAGCTGATGCCCCAGCCGCCGCTGCACGGCTCGTTCTGGCGGCCCGACCTGTCGTTCGACGGGACGAGGGTGCTGTTCTCCTTCAAGCCGCACAACGAGAAATCGTTTCACCTGTACGAAATCGGCGTAGACGGTTCCGGACTGCGGCAACTGACCGACGGGATCTACGACGATTTCGATCCCATCTACCTGCCCGACGGGCACATCCTGTTCTCGACCACCCGCGGGCACACCTACGTGCGGTGCATGCCGCCCACCAACGCCTTTGTGCTGGCCCGCTGCGATGCCGACGGCAAGAACATCTACTTGGTTTCGCGCAACAACGAACCCGATTACCTGCCGTCGGTGATGAACGACGGACGCGTGATCTACACGCGGTGGGAGTACACCGACAAGCCGCTGTGGCGCGCCCAGGGGCTGTGGACCGTGAACCCCGACGGCACGCAGGTCCAGACGTTCTGGGGCAACCAGAGCGTCTGGCCGGACCTGCTGAAGGACGTACGGAGCATTCCCAACAGCCGGCGGGTGATGTTCACCGGCAGCGCGCATCACAACTGGTTTTCCGGTTCGGTCGCGATCATTGACCCGGATCAAGGGTTCAATTTTCCGCACGGCCTGACCAAGGTGACGGCCGACGTGGCCTATCCCGAGTCGGGGAACGGGCCGGTCGATCCGATCGAGTCGCCGCGCTATCACGCCAGCGGGGCGTACGCCGCCTACTACTCGCCGTATCCGCTCAGCGAGCAAGACTTCCTGGTGTCCGCCAACCGGGGCGGCAAGTTCGTCCTGTACTTGATGGACACGGACGGCAACCGGGAGTTGATTTACGAAGGGGTGCACAACGTTTTTCACGCCCAGCCGCTGCGGCCGCGGCCGCGCCCGCCCGTGATCGCGGACCGCGTAGCTTGGCCCACGCGCGAGCAGCGGGACCACCCCGGACCGGGCGTCATCTACAGCACCAACGTCTATTTCGGAGCACCGCCGGAACTGGCGGGCAAGGCCAAGTTCCTGCGCGTGCTGAACATCGAACATAAAACGTACACCTACTGGTACAAGCGGCCGTACCTGTCGACCGGGCCCGTGGTCTCCGCGGTGCAATCGGAGGGCGTGAAGCGAATTCTCGGCACGGTGCCGATCGAGGCGGACGGTTCGGTCGCCTTCACCGCTCCGTCGGGCGTGCCGTTGCACTTCCAGTTGCTCGACGAGCAGCAGCGGGCGTTGCAGACGATGCGCAGTTTTACGGGCGTCCTGCCGGGCGAGCGCCGCGGCTGCCTGGGCTGCCACGAATCGCACAGCCGCACACCGGCCTACGAGAACGTCGGCTTGGCCCTGCGTCAGGCCCCACGCACGATCCAGCCGCCGCCGTGGGGCGATGCGTCGATCAGCTTTCCCCGCTTCGTCCAGCCCGTATTGGACCAGTACTGCGGCAAGTGTCATCAGGGCGAAGGCGAGGGACGCAAGACGCTGGATCTGACGGATCGCGCAGGGTTCTTGATTTTTTCCGAGCCCTATTTGCTGTTGACCGGCCGCCCGTCCTGGGGCCGGCCCTATGAAAAACCGGCGAACCCGCCGCCCGGATTCGGCATCGCCAACATCCTGCACGTGGAAGGCTACGATCAACGCGACCCGAAGGCGTACCAGACGCCGCCGGCCATGACCGCGCTGTCGTACCGCAGCCGGCTGATCGAGATCGCTTCCAGCGGCGAGCACTACGACGTGAAGGTCGATCCCGTGAGCCTGCGAAAGCTGATCGCCTGGGTCGATACGATGGCCCCTTACCTGGGCGCGGAAGAAGTCCGCGAGATCGACGACCCGGAGTTCCAGGGCGTCGACTGGCTGGCCATTCGTCCCCGGATCAAGACGGCGCCCCGGATCGTCCGTCCGGGGCCGGTGGATTGATCGCAGGCCACCGCAGACCGCTCGCTCCGCCAGCGGTGTTCTGCTCGCGGAGCGAGCAGCCTACGGGGTTCGTACTTCGGAGTCCTTCACCAGGCCTGACAAGGAGTACTCAGACATGCGCCACCTCGCGGATCAACGAGCCGCTTGGCAGTTAGCGATCGTGTTCTCTCTGGCAACCTTTTCTCCGCCAGCGGACCGCCCCACAAACGCGTCCGACGCCGTCGAACTGCTTGCCGATCAGTCACCCGAGTCGCTTGCCGGGACGCTTCAGCCGGCGGACCTGCCCGCGGTGGAAGGGCTGGTCATCGAACGCGCGGCGCGCAAGATCGAATATCCCGCGGCGGTGCTGGTCGAGTCCCGCGTCCAAGCCGCCGACGGCGCGCAATTCGCCGCCGAACTGACCGCCGCGCAGTGGGTCTTTCGCGTGGCCGGCGAACAGGACGCCGGGTATGCGCCGCTGCAACACCGCGAGCAGACGTGGTACGAGTCGACCTTCTGGCAAGGCGGCGAGCAGTGGCTCCGCGTGGGCAAGGACTGGCACCATCCGGGCGATCGGGGGCCCAGCGTGCGCCGCTTTCTCGCGCCCGCCGACGGCCCCCTGACGATCACGGGCCGGGTCTATAAGGCCCACCGCGATGGCGATGGCGTGCGTTTGGCCGTCCTGCACAACGGTCAGCCGGTCTGGCAGCGCGAACTGGAGGGCAAAGACGGCGACGGCATCGACCCCAACCTCTCCCTGGCGGTCAAACGCGGCGACACGATCCGCTTTGTCGTCGATAAGCGCCGCGCCATCTCCTGCGACACGACCCATTGGGACCCCGTGATCACCTATGCCGACGGGCAGCGATTCCAGGCGTCTACCGCATTCGCCGCCAAGAAGCAAGGCGCCGGTGGCTGGTTTTATGAGACTCCGGCCGGCGGTGCCGGCGCGACGCCGATGCCGCGGCTGGTTTGGTTTGACGCCGCTTGGGCGCTGTGCGAAAGCCCGCTGGTGCCCGGCAAACCTGTCGTGCTGCAAAGAACTTCAGCCCAGCCGTGTGCGGTGCTGGCCGACGGGCAGGATGGCTCCGGTGTGGTGCTGGCCGTCGAGGCCGAACTGCCCTGGCGGCTGCAGGCGGAACTCGCGGCGGACGGCAAACTCACGGTCCGATTGATCGTCAAGCCCGGGGCTGCCGTGCCGCAGCCCGGCAAGCCGCTGCGGCTGAGCTGCGTGGCCCTGGGGCCGTACTCCGGCACGTCGCTGGTGGGGCTACAGACGCTCACCCGCTGGGTCGCCGACGTGGGCAAGGAACTGCCGGTCGCTGCTCTCCGCACCGCCGTCCAGCAAGCCGGGATTCCCGAACTGGACTATTGGGCGATGATCCAGCAAGACTGGCAACGGCAAGACGGCACCGCTGGCCGGCGGCCCGAAACCTACGGCGCGGCCATCGCCAAACAGCTCGAAAAGACGCGCGCCCTGCTCGCTCGCCTGCAAGCCGTCCACAACTCGGCGCGGCTCGCGGAGTTGGCCCAACGTCTCCAGCAGCTTGCCCCGCACGCCGAATCTGCTTCAACCGATCCGGCGGCCCTGTATCTCCAGCTGCGGCTGCTCAAACGCGAAATCGCCCTCGCCAATCCGCTGCTCGATTTCGACCAACTGCTGTTCTGCAAGCGGGTGCCCACCTCGTACAGCCATCTCGTGATGCAGTACTACGGCTGGCGGGCCCGGCCCGGCGGCGGGCTGTTCGTGCTCGACGAACCCGGCCGGTCGCTCCGCTGTCGCGACCTCCTGGACGGCCGGCTGCAGACGGGCTGCGTGCTCGAACCGCGGCTGTCCTACGACGGCCGGCGGATCGTGTTCTCGTACGTCGATTGCCCGGGCGGGCCGCTGCCACCCGGCGAGGTGAGCAACGACGACCCGCCCGACCGCAACTACTACCACGTGTACGAAGTGGGCGCGGACGGCAGCGGGCTGAAGCAGCTGACCGACGGCCCGTTCGACGACCTGATGCCCTGCTACTTGCCTGACGGCGGCATCGCCTTCATGTCCACGCGCCGCAGAGGTTACGCCCGCTGTTTCGGCGGCCAGTTCAGCACGCGCTGGGACGTGTACACGCTGCACCGCATGAACGGCGACGGCGCCAACATCCGCACGCTCTCGTTCCACGACACGAACGAATGGTTCCCCGCTGTCTCGAACACCGGTCACATCCTGTACGCCCGCTGGGACTACATCGACCGCGACGCCGTGACGCACCAGAACCTGTGGGCCTCGCGGCCGGACGGCACCAATCCGATCGCCGTCTGGGGCAACGCCACGGCCGCGCCTCACTGCACGTTCCAGCTGCAGCCGATTCCGGACAGCACCAAGATCATCTTCGCCGCCTCGGCGCATCACTCCATCGCCGGCGGCCCGATCACGATCGTCGATCCCCGCATTGCGGCCGACGGCCAAGCGGCGCTGGAGCGGATCACGCCGGAGATTCCTTTCCCAGAAGCGGAAACCCGCGACATCCGCGAGTACTACACGGCCCCCTGGCCGCTGTCGGAGGATTTCTACCTGGTCGGCTACAGCCCCTTTCCGCTGGTCTGGGAGCCGGGAGCGAATCCGGCGCACGCGCTGGGCCTGTACCTGTTGGACCGCTGGGGCAACCGCGAGTTGCTGTATCGCGATCCGCAGATCGGCAGCACGAACCCCTGCCCGCTGCAGCCGCGGCCCGTGCCGCCCGTGCTGCCCAGCACCGTGGCCGACGCCGCGACGGACCACGGGGAAATGGTCGTGGCCGACGTCTACGAGGGGCTGGGCGACGTGGCCCGCGGCCAAATCAAGGAATTGCGGATCGTCCAGATCTTCCCCAAGACCACGAACATCGCCAACCAGCCGCCGATCGGCATCGCGGCAGAAGAAAACGGCCGGGCCGTGCTGGGCACCGTGAAAGTCGAGTCGGACGGTTCGGCCCGGTTCCTGGTTCCCGCCGGCAAGCCGCTTCTGTTTCAGGCCTTGGACCAGGACGGCTGCGCCTATCAGACCATGCGTTCGCTGACGTACGTCCAGCCCGGCGAGCGGGTTTCCTGCGTGGGCTGTCACGAACCCAAGATGACCGCGCCGGTGACGCCGCTCGCCGACCTGGCAGCGCTGCAGCGTCCGGCGTCCCGCATCCAGCCCGGGCCGTGGGACGGCCGCCCGTTCAGTTACGTCGAAGTGGTACAGCCGGTGCTCGACCAGCATTGTGTCCGCTGTCACGGCGGCGAAAGGACTGAGGGCGGGATCGTGTTGACCGGCGAGCCGCAAGGGGCCTTCAGCCGTTCCTACGTCGCGCTGATGCAAGACGACCGCGCGTTCTGGCACGTGGGCACGAACCCGGACAACGCGGCCAAGTACCTCGTGCCCCGGTTCGGCGGCCGCAACCAGATCCAGATGACCTCCCCCGGCGGCCTGTACGGAGCCCGCGGCAGCCGCCTGATGAAGCTCCTGCGGGAGGGGCACGAAGGCGTGAAGCTCGCCCCGGCCGACCTCCGCCGCCTGGCCCTGTGGATCGACTTGAACGCCATCTTCTACGGCGTCTATCTGCCCGCCGACCAGGATCGCATGCGCCGCGGCGAACTGGTCGGAATGCCGGAGATCCAGTGAGCTCGCGTCGCCACGGCAGGCGGATCGACTTCCGGGAACGGTTTGGACGTCGCGCGCTGCAACTGCGGCAGCTTCGGCCACGCGACCCGCCTTTCGTTTCAGGCAAACCGGTCCTGCAGGGCTTGCACCGTGATTTCTTCGCTGCGGAGCGCTTCCATGGCCACCACGGCGGCCTCGGCGGCTTGAATCGTCGTCGTGCAGGAGACGCCCTGTTGGACGGCCGCGGCGCGGATCCGGCCTTCGTCCGTCCGGGGGCCTTTGCCGCTGGGGGTGTTCATCACCAGGCCGATCTTGCCGTCGATCAGGTAATCGACCAGGTTGGGATGACCCTCGGCGAGTTTCTTGACCCGTTCGACTGGGATGCCGGCCTGTTCCAGGCGGCGGGCCGTGCCGTTGGTGGCGATCAACTCGAATCCCAGTTTCGTCAAGCGGGCTGCTAATTCGACGATCCGGTCTTTGTGCCGGGCGGCGACGCTGACGAAGATCTTGCCTTGTTTGGGCGGCAGCACCACGCCGGCGGCCAACTGGCTCTTGGCAAAGGCGATGGAGAACCGTTCGCTGACGCCCATCACTTCGCCCGTGCTGCGCATCTCCGGTCCCAGCACAATGTCCACGCCGGTGAACTTCTGGAACGGGAACACGGCTTCCTTGATCGAGACGTGCGACGGGATCGGTTCCCGATCGACGCCCAACTCGGCCAAGGTCATGCCGGCCATGACTTTGGCGGCCAGTTTGGCGACCGGGACACCGGTCGCTTTGGCCACGAAGGGCACCGTGCGACTGGCGCGCGGGTTGACCTCCAGGACGTAGACGGTCGGCCGGCCGTCTTCGCGTTTCACGGCGTACTGGACGTTCATCAAGCCGACGACGTTCAGCCGCCGAGCCATGGCCTGCGTCGCTTCGCGGATCTCCTGGACCACGGGGCCGGGCAAGCTGTAGGGCGGGATGCAGCACGCGGAGTCGCCGGAGTGGACGCCCGCCTCTTCGATGTGCTCCATGATGCCCATCACCACGACGTCGCGGCCGTCGCTGATGGCGTCCACGTCGACTTCGGTGGCGTCTTCCAGAAAGCGATCGATCAACACCGGCTGGCCTTGGGAGGCGACCAGGGCCTCGGCCACAAACCTGCGGAACTGGTCGTCGTCGTAGCAGATCTCCATCGCCCGACCGCCCAGCACGAAACTGGGGCGGACCAGCGCCGGGTAGCCCACGTGCCGCAGTTGGTCGCAGGCCTGGTTCAGATTCATGGCGATCCCGTTGGCCGGCTGGCGGAGGCCCAGGTCGGTCAGCAGCTTTTTGAATTTCTCGCGGTCCTCCGCCGCCTCGATCGTGTCCACGCTGGTGCCGATGATCGGCACGCCTGCGGAATCGAGCGCGCGGGCCAGGTTCAACGGCGTCTGGCCGCCGAATTGAACGATCACGCCGTCCGGCTGGACGCGGTCGAAAATGTTCAGTACATCCTCGGCGGTCAGCGGCTCGAAAAACAGCAGGTCGCTGGTGTCGTAGTCCGTGCTGACCGTCTCGGGGTTCGAGTTGACCATGATCGACTCGATGCCCATTTCACGCAGCGCAAAGCTGGCGTGACAGCAGCAGTAATCGAACTCGATGCCCTGCCCGATCCGGTTCGGCCCGCCGCCCAGGATCATCACCCGCCGCTTGCCTGGCCTCTTCGGCGGTGTCTCGTCCTCGTCTTCGTAGGTCGAATAATAATAGGGCGTATACGCCTCGAACTCGGCGGCGCACGTATCCACCGCTTTGAACGTCGCGACGATGCCTCGCGATTTCCGATGCTCGCGGACGAGCATGTCGGCCGTGCCCCAGAGCGTCGCCAGTTGGCGGTCGGAAAAGCCGAACTGTTTCGCGCGGCGGAGGGTCGCGTCGTCCACTTCCGCGATGTCTCGGAACCCGCGCAGGTGCTCTTCCAACTCGACGATTTCCGAGATTTGATCCAAGAACCAGGGATCGATCGCGGACAACTCCTGGATCTGCGGGATGGTCATCCCGAATTTCAGCGCGTACCGCAGATACCAGATCCGTTCGGCGTTGGGCATGGCCAGTTTGGCCCGGATCTCATCTTCGCTGGGCTGCTTCGGCGTGCCCCACAGATCCTTGCCGTCGCAGCCCAGGCCGAAGCTGCCCACTTCCAAACCGCGGAGGGCCTTCTGCAGGGATTCCTTGAAGGTCCGGCCGATGGCCATCGTTTCCCCGACGCTCTTCATCTGCGTCGTCAACGTCGAGTCCGCTTCGGGGAACTTCTCGAAGGCGAAACGCGGAATCTTGGTGACCACGTAGTCGAGCGTCGGTTCGAAGCACGCCTTGGTCTTCCGCGTGATGTCGTTGGCCAGTTCGTGCAGCCGGTAGCCGACCGCCAGCTTGGCCGCAATTTTGGCGATCGGAAAGCCGGTCGCCTTGGACGCCAGCGCGCTGGAACGGCTGACCCGCGGGTTCATCTCGATAACCACCATGCGGCCGGTCTGCGGGTTGATTGCGAACTGGATGTTCGAGCCGCCGGTCTCGACGCCGATCTCCCGCATCACGGCCAGGCTGGCGTCGCGCATCCGCTGGTACTCTTTGTCGGTCAGCGTCTGGGCGGGGGCCACGGTGATCGAATCGCCCGTGTGGACGCCCATGGGATCCAAGTTCTCGATCGCACAGATGATCACGACGTTGTCGTCCAAGTCGCGCATCACCTCCATCTCGTACTCTTTCCAGCCCAGCACGGATTCCTCGATCAGCACCTGCGTGACCGGGGACTGGTCCAGGCCGCGGCGGACCAGGGCGTCGAACTCGCCCGTGTTGTAGGCGATCGCGGAGCCGGTCCCGCCCAGGGTAAAGCTGGGCCGCACCACGCAAGGCAAGCCGATCCGGTTGAGCACGTCGCGGGCCTCGTGTATCGTCCGCACCGTCTCGCCGCGGCAGCATTCCAGCCCGATACGTTCCATCGCCGCCTTGAACTGGTCCCGCTCTTCGGCTTTGGCGATCACCGCCGCATTGGCCCCAATCATCTTGACCCCGTACTTGTCCAGCACCCCTTGCCGGAACAGGTCCATCGCCAGATTCAGACCCGTCTGGCCCCCCAGCGTCGGCAGGAGGGCATCGGGCCGCTCCCGCTCGATCACCTTGGCGACGACTTCCCACGTCAGCGGCTCAAGATAGGTGCGGTCAGCCATCCGCGGATCGGTCATGATGGTGGCTGGGTTCGAATTGACCAGCACCACTTCGTAGCCTTCCTCACGCAACGCCTTGCAAGCTTGCACGCCGGAATAATCGAACTCGCAAGCTTGACCGATGATGATCGGCCCGGACCCAATCAACAGAATCTTGTGGATGTCGTCGCGACGGGGCACTTGTCTGTCCTGTGGGGCAAATGGTGCTGCGAGGCGGCGTCAAGGCAGCCGACACGCGGTGTCCCAAGTTTTGCAAAGTTAACACCACATCGGCTTGCACTTCAAGGGGCGGGTGTTTGCGGGCGGAGGGTCGGGCGTTAGAATGCGCCCATCGGCCGGGCGGACAGTTGCCTCGCGGCAGCCGGCGCGGAACAAGTTTTCCCGCACCGTTTAAGGATCGCAAGGCCCGCTGGACGCCGCAAAACCCGTTCGGCATGGCCGAGTTGTTTCCGCCGCTGGGGCCGGAACCCGATGCCGTTGAAAAACGTGACCCGAAAACCTGCACCGAGGCCGAATTCTGACGAGGACAAAACGATGGCATCCATTTCGCGCAGAAAGTTCCTGGCTGCTTCCGCGATGGCTTTTTCCGGGGCCCGGTCGTTTGCCGCGGCTCCGCAAACCAGCGAGCGGGGCGTGAACTGGCTGGCCGAAGTCCAGTGTCCGCCCGCCACGCTTCCGGCGGACGCGCCGGAACTTAAGCCGTTGCTGATGGACGACGCCGACCGCCGCATCACGACGCTGAGCGATTGGCACCGGCGCCGCGAACAACTGCAGGCGTGGTGGCTCGAGTTCCTGGGGGCGTATCATCCGCAGCGGAAGGGGGTTCCGAAGCTGGAGGTGGTCGAAGAAGACCGCGTCCAGACCGTGCTCCGTCAACGCGTCCGCTACGAAGTCGAGCCGGGCTGTTCGGTCGAAGCCTACGTGCTCAAACCGGCCCATAAGGCGAGGGCCTGTCCCGGCGTGGTGGCGCTGCATTCCACCACGCGAAACACGATTCGACAGCCGGCCGGAGTGGAGGGCGAGCCGGAGAAGGCGTTCGGCCTCAAATTGGCACAGCGGGGATTCGTCGCCATCTGCCCGCGTTGTTTTCTCTGGTCGGAAGACCTGTCCATCCCGTACAAGGAACACGTCAACCGCTTTCACACAACGCATCCCGGTTCGCGGGGCATGGCCAAGATGCTGTACGACGCCGTGGTCGCCGTGGACATCTTGTGCAGTCTGCCGGAAGTCGATCCCCAACGACTGGCGGCCGTCGGCCATTCGCTGGGCGCCAAAGAGGTCGTGTACCTGGCAGCCCTGGACGAACGCATCCGCGTGACGGTCAGCAGCGAAGGCGGCATCGGGACCCGGTTCTCCAACTGGGAAGCTTCCTGGTACCTGGGCGACGAGATCCGCCGCGAATCGTTCACGCGGGAACACGACGAGTTGCTCGGATTGATCGCGCCGCGAGCCTTTCTGCTGCTGGGCGGGAACTCGGCGGACGGCGATCGCAGTTGGCCGTTCATCTCGGCCACGCTGCCGGTGTACCAGTTGTACGGCGGCACGCCGCGTGTGGGCCTGTTCACGCATGGCAAGGGCCACCGCGTCCCGCCCGAAGCGGAACAGCGGATCTACGAGTGGATCGAAGCCTACGCCTGAGGCCACGATGTGTCCTCAGGGCCCGCCGCGAAGCAGAAAGGCCCGGCTTGCCGGCCAAATCGGGCTGCTCTCGCGACGCAGCCTGGCCGCTTGACCCGCGAACCGGCTTCGCCTCAGACGGTGCCGCTTCGCCCTGTTTCGGCCCCCCCGGTCCCTCCGTCCGCTTCGTCCCTCTTTCCGTCCGCTCGACGTCGCCGTCCGGATCGGGCTTGCTCACTTTTTCTTGTCGTCCACGTACCCGTGTTCGACGAACCAGGCCCAGGCGTCGGCAACGGACTGGCGGAAGGGACGCGGCCGATAGCCCAGTTCCGCTTCGGCCCGCGCGCTGCGGTAGTAGTGGAACTGGCTGGTCGCACGCACGGCGGCGGAATTCAGGTCCGGTTCGCGGCCCGTGATCCGGCCCCACAGATCGCCGCCGTACCCGCCCAGGACCCGCATCAGCGGGCCGGCTCGAAACCAAGGCTTGCTGCCGCCGCTGACTTCGGCGAACAGGCACCAGAGCTGCTGGTAGGTCAGATTCTCGCCGCCCAGAATGTATTGGCGGCCGGCCGGGGCCTTTTCACACGCCGCCAGCAGTCCGTCGACCACGTCGCGGACGTCGCACGAGGTTACTCCTCCGGTCGGCGCCAGCGGCGTGAACCGCCGGGCTACCTCCAGCAGCATGCGTCCCGAAGACGGCTTCCAGTCCCACGGTCCCAGCATGAAGCCCGGGTTGACGATCACGGCGTCCAGGCCGCGGTCGACGCTACGGCGGACCGCCGCCTCGGCTTCTCGCTTGGTGACGATATACGTGCAAGGAACCTTGCCTTCCCGCAGCGAATCCTCGTCGGCCGGCGCATCGCGATGCCCCACGCCCAGCGCGTCGACGCTGGACACATGGACCAACCGGGCGCTGGCTTCCAACGCGGCGGCCGCCACGTGCTCCGTCCCGCGGACGTTGACGGCGCGGTCCTGCTCCAAGCCCGTCCAGCCGAACCGGACAACCGCGGCCGCGTGGACGACGGCCGAAACGCCGCGGCATGCCTGGCGGACGGAGTCGGCGTCGCGCACGTCGCCCCAGACGCGTTCCACCTCCAGACCCTGGAGCGGCCGGAAATCCGATTCGCGGCGCACCAGCACCCGCACTGCCTGGCCGCGCTCCAGTAACCTCCGGACCACATTGTTGCCCACCAGGCCCGTGGCGCCGGTGACGAGAAATGTCATGACAGCCTCCTGAATACAGTCCGGGCGTGCGGCGATGCCTCACCCTCACGCCAGGTTGCCCGTCCGTCGTTTCCTCAGGATGTCCCAGTACGCCCCGCGAGCCCCCGCGGCGATGGCGTCGACCAAGGCTTGATTGGCATTGTAGTTGTGATCGCGCGCCTCGCTTGTTTCGCCGTCGTGCGTCGCCTCTTCCGGTGGGAAAAACCGGGGATCGTCGCCGATCAACTCGCCGATCAACCGCGCCGGCCGCTCGCCTAGCGACGGAGAAATGTAGAACGTCGGCTGGAGTAGGTCAATCGGACCTGCGTTGTGCCGGTACACGCCCGGATTGCTTTCCAGCGGTCCCTCCTCCGCCACCAGCGTCTCCATCCGCGTGCCGGGATAAAGGCGGATGCCCAACGCCGCCCCCGCACAATCCGGCGCCATGCGTTGGACGCTCGCAACGGTCTCGGTCGCCGTTTCCGGCGTTTCACCGGGGCCGCCCAACAGCAGATCCAGCATCACCGCGAGGCCGTGCCTGCGGCAGTTCCTGACCGCCTGAGCCACGTCCTCCCGGCAGTGCGGCTGGCGATAGGTGGCCAGCATTCGCGGGTGCGTCGAATCGCCCGTGAAGTTGATTCCCTCACAGCCGGCGCGGCGCATGCGTTCGGCCAACTCGCCGGGAAACGGGACGACGGCCAGGTAGGCGTACCAGCGGACCCGCTCGCCCAGACGCCGCGCGAGCAGGGCGTCGCAGACCGCCAGCGCATGGTCCAGCGGCAGGTTGAACTCGGCATCGCACAGGTGCAGCACATCCAACCCACGATCGGCCAACGCAGCGACTTCCTCGGCTACCTCCGCCGGTTCGCGCAGCCGATGCGTCCGGCCCTTGGCCAGCGGATCGGCGCAGTAACTGCACTGCCGCGGACAGCCCCGCTTGGTCTCCACGCCGAGTTGACCGCCGCGCCGGAAATACGTCTGGTTATCGACGCCGTCGCGCGCCGTCGGCACTCGCAACGGACTCGGCCAGGCCGGCGGGTTGGCCCGCAGCACGCCGTCCTGCCGGTAGATCAGCCCCGGCACGCGATCCCAACGACGCTGGCCGCGGATCTCGTGCAGCAAGCGCCCGGTCGCGTCCTCGCCGTCGCCCCGGATGCCAAAATCGGCCCCCGTTGCGGCCAGCAGCGCTTGCGGAAAGATCGAGTACCCGACGCCGCCCAGCACGATCGGGGCATCGGTATGCCGGCGCACCGCCGCGATGTCGCGCTGCAGCACCGGCACAAACGACTCGCCGCTGGGCCAAAAACAGTCGTCGGCGTTGCGGAAGCTCAGACCCACTAAATCCGGCTGACAACGGCCGAAATGATCGTCCAGCGCCGCTTCCGAGTCCTCAGCCAGATTCAAATCGACCAGTTCCACCTCGTTGCCCGCCTGCCGCATCGCCCCAGCGAGATAATCCAATCCGAGCGGTGCAATCGGTGGTGTCATGCGGTTGGTGTTGATCAGCGTCAGCATCGGCAGGCAAGACCTTCCGAATGGCCCAGGCTCGCGCGGCGACCGTTTCGCCACTCGTCCTATTGATCGTACCAGATACCGCCAATCTCCGTCGACGTCAGGATGGCCGGATTCCGGAGGGCCGTGAGCCGCACGCAGACCGCGCCGACGTCTTGCGCGAGCCACGTTTGGAGGGACAGGACGACGCGGCCTGACGGCGTTCGTTGCAGCGGCCCTTCGCCGGGTGTAGACGCCGATTCGGGGACGGGGGGTGATTGACAGGGGCCGGTCCAGTCACAAGACTCAGGCTTGTCCGGTGGCTGCTGACTGGCGCCGGCAGCTTGGGGCAGAACGTACGAGAAATCTTCCGACACGAATCAAGGAATCTTCCGATGAGACTCAACAACGCAACGATGACGCGGCGGCGGTTTCTGGCTGCGGCGGCCAGGGCCGGCGCGGTGCTGGCCGTTCCCGCGTTCGTTCCCGCGTCGGCACTCGGCAAGGACGGCGGCGTGGCTGCCAGCGAGCGGATCACGCTGGGCGGCATCGGCCTGAACGGCCGCGGCACCTATGTTCTGAAAGCGCTGCTGACGCTGCCGGATACCGTATTCGTGGCCGTCTGTGATGTCCGTGCCGACCGGCGCAAAGCGGTCAAGGAGCTGGTCGATGCCAAGTACGGCAACCAGGATTGCGGCACCTATCGCGACCTGCGCGAACTGCTCGCCCGCCGGGACATCGACGCCGTGCTGATCGCCACCGGCGACCGCTGGCACACGTTGGCCTCGATCATGGCCGCGAAGGCGGGCAAAGACGTCTACTGCGAGAAGCCCTGTTCGATGAGCATCGGCGAGAGCCGGATTCTGGCGGAGACCATGCGGCGTTACGGGCGCGTGTTTCAGGTCGGAACACAACGGCGAACCATCGACAGCTTCAAGTTTGCGGCCGATCTGGCCCGCAGCGGCAAGCTGGGGAAACTCCAGACGCTGCACGCCTCGCTCGCCTTCTATGGCGGCGGTCCGAACGGCGAACACGTTCGCCACGACTGGCTTCCGGCGGAGCCCGAACCGCCCCGGGAGACGCTGGATTGGGACCTCTGGCTGGGACCGGCGCCGTGGCGGCCGTACAACCGCGCCTATTCCGCCGGCACGATGGGATGGCTGAGTCATTTCGACTTCAATGCGGGCGGCGGATGGCTGAATTGGGCCAGCCACACCGTCGATTTGTGCCAATGGGCCAACCAGGCAGACGGCACGACGCCGATCGAATTCGAACCCGTGGGCCCGGAACGCGGGTACGCAGCGAAACAGGTCGTACAGGCCCGGTATGCGAATGGCGTAAAGCTGGTGATGCGCCCCTGCGACGACAAGGATTGGCTCCCGCTGGGCTCATGCCAGGTGCGATTCGAGGGAGAAGAAGGTTGGGTGGAGACCGGGGACAGCAACGAGGTGGCCGTGTATCCGGAAACGCTGCGCACGGAGCGAACGGTGTTCGACAAGGTGGGCACGTTTCCCGTGTCGCACCTCCGCAACTTTGTCGACTGCGTCAAATCCCGCGCCCAGCCGGCGACCAACGCCGACGTCGCCCGCTCCTCCCATGTGGCGTCCCACGCGGCCGCCATCGCCTGGATGCTCGATCGCCGGCTGACCTTCGATCCCGCTACCGAATCGTTCCTCGGCGACGACGAAGCCAATCGCATGCGGACGCGGGCGATGCGCGAGCCTTGGCAAATGTAGCCGCCCGTGCCGGACGTTCGCTCCCCGGAATCCAAGCACACGAAATCTAAAAGGTGTAACCGTGAAGACCATCCTCCGAAACCTGTCTGCAGTCGTGGCGGCAATCCTGGTCCTGATTCCCGCGCCCGCCGCCCTGCAAAGCCAAGACACGCTGACGCCAGTGCCGAGCGCGGCGGAAAAGAGTGCTGAAGCCGCGAAACTCGTTGCCGTGTTGCAGTCGGACGCCGCGCCGTTTGACAAGGCGAAGGCTTGCCAGCGGTTGGCGCTGATCGGCGGCAAGGAAGCCGTGCCGGCCCTGGCCGCACTCCTGGCCGACCAGCGGCTCAACAGCTACGCCCGGTTCGGGCTGGAGCCGATTCCGGACCCCAGCGTCGACGACGCCCTGCGCGAGGCCCTGGATCGACTCCAAGGGCCGCTGCTGGTAGGCGTGATCAACTCCGTGGGCGTCCGTCGCGACGCGAAAGCCGTGGACGCCTTGAGCAAACTGACAAGCAGCCCTGACCAGGACGTGTCCGCCAAGACGCTGGCGGCGCTGGGGCAGATCGCCTGTCCGCAGGCCGTCGAGAGCCTGTCCCGGGCGCTGGCCAGCGACTCTGCCGCAGTGCGTGCCGCAGCGGCTGCGGCTTGCCTGGTTGCCGGCGAACGACTCGGTGCCCAGGACAAACGGGACGAGGCGGCGCGTCTGTACGATGCCGCCCGCCGCGCCGATGTGCCCACCCAGCTGCGCGCCGCCGCTACGCGGGGAGCGATTCTGAGTCGCCGGTCGGACGGAGTGCCGCTGTTGCTGGAACAGCTCACCGCTGACGATGCCCTGTTCGCCATCGCACTGAGGACGAGCCGCGAGCTTTCCGGAAACAACGTCACGCGGGCGCTGCTGGCGGAGTTGGACCGCCTGTCGGCGGGCCGCCGAGCGCTGCTGATCCAGGCGATCGGGGATCGTCAGGACGCCAGTGCGTCGCCGGCAATCCGCGCGTGGGCCGCCGCGGGGTCCCCAGAGGTCCGGGTTGCCGCCCTTCACGTGCTGGGCCAATTGGGCGACGTCGCGGCTGTGCCGGTGCTTCTGGACGCGGTCGTGTCGGGCGATCCTGGGCTGGCCCAGGCCGCGCACGAAAGCCTGGTCAAGCTGGGCGGCACTGCGGCCGGCGAAGCCATCGTCGCCAAACTGGACCGTGCCGCCCCTGCCGCTCGCGCGGTCCTGCTCGACCTGGCCGGGCAATTGGCGATCCTCGCTGCGATTCCAGCCGCCCTGCGAGCTGCGGACGATCCGGACGACCAGGTGCGACTGGCCGCGATCAAGACGCTCGGACGACTTGCCGGCTTGAAAGAGTTTGCCCTCCTTTGCGATCGGTTGCTTGCGGCCAGTTCGCCGAGCGAAACGGCCGCGGTGCAAGAGGCGCTGAGAGTGGCCTGCCTGAGAATGCCCGATCCGGACGCCTGCGTCGGGACCATGCTGCAGGCGATGCCCAAGGCTCCTATCGCCTCCCGGTGTTTCCTGGTGGAACTGCTCGGTGCCGTCGGCGGGGACCGCGCGCTGAAAGCCGTCTCGTCCGCCGCCCAGGAGTCGAACGAGGAACTCCAGGACGCGGCCACCGCTGCTCTGGGCAAATGGACCAGCGCGGATGCGGCGCCGGAGTTGCTGAAGCTGGCCCAAACGCTGCCTGCCGAGAAATTCCGCACACGGGCCTTGCGCGGTTATCTCCGCATCGCGCAGCAAATGGTCCTGCCTCCAGAGCAGAAGCTGAAAATGTGCCAAGCGGCATTCCAGGCCGCCCGGCGAGACGAGGAACGACGGCTCGTTCTGAACGTCCTGGGCGGTCTCCCCACCGCCGAGGCCATGTCGCTGGTAGTCCCGAACCTCTCCCGCCCCGCCCTGGCACCACAAGCAGCGGCGGCGGCGCTGGCGATCGGAGAAAAAATCATGCACACGGAACCACGCACCGTCGCCGACGCGATGCGGCAGGTGCTCAAGAGCGGTGTCAGCGGTGACCAGGCCAAGCAGGCCGAGCGACTGTTGAAGCGTGCCGGGCCCTGACGAGCAGCCTGTTGAAAAAAGGGAACGGGCTCCAAGCTGCGCCGAAAAACCCAAGCAAGAAAGACCATCGCGAGCTGCTTGCCTCTTTCTTGCGACAGGCTGTTGGATGCTGGCCAATGGCCGACCGCACTTCAAGCAACCGATGATCGCGTTCGCCCAAAGCCACCACTGCGGCGACCGAAGTCTGTGTTCCCCTCTTGCCAGCGAGCGATGAAGTCCAAGGTGCCCCGTTTCCGCCCTTGCCCTCGTCATCCGGTCCAAAACGCAACGTTTCATCTCCAGATCCGCCTCTACCGACAGCGCGTCGTTGCCGACGACTCCTGTTCCGGCCATAACGCGCTCAGCGTCCCGTCGCCATCGGAGGCACGGCCGAGGCGTGGCGCGCTATGTGCGGTGAGGCGGTCTTGTCTTGCCAGCACGCCGAGAGACCTGCACACCAGACTGCAGACCGTGGCGGCCGTGCCGGAACTCATCCTTGAGCCCGCCGTAGCGATGGACAAGCAAAACCACGCCCGCGAGGTCGCCCAGCGATTACTCGGCCAGCCAGGTTTTCGTCCGTTTGTACCGCCCGTTGCGCAGAAGCTTGACAAGTGGGCGTTGACAGTGGCCGGAAAATGTCGGAAGTTGTTAGTCAACCGATCCTTGCGAGAGTGGCGGAATTGGCAGACGCGCTGGACTTAGGATCCAGTGGGGCAACCCGTGGGGGTTCAAATCCCCCCTCTCGCACTCGCTTATCCTGTAACAAGTTACGTCAACGATGCACTGATCCACCAAGTCGTGACAGATGACGACTGGGGACAAATTGGGGACAGCGTGGCCTTTGCGTTGGATTTGTGTCGCTGGTTCTTTCCGCAGCCCACGGGGAGAATCGGGACATGGCATCCATCGAGCAACGCGGCAACACGTTTCGCATCGTTTTCCGGTTCGGTAGCCGGAAATTCAGCCGCACCCTGCGCACCAAGGACCGAAAGGCGGCCGACGCCTGCTTGGCGCGACTGGAGGATAACCTTCGGCGACTCGAACTCGGCCTGCTGGAGGTGCCGGACGGCGTGGACCTGCCAACCTTCCTTCTGTCTGACGGCCGAGCCCAACGTCGGCCGGAACCGCCATCTTGCATCCGCACGCTGGGCGGCCTTCTGGAGGGATATCTTAACGGCATCACGCCAGGGAGCCTCGAAGACTCGACGCTCGTCGGAATGCGTATTCACGTGCGACGCTTGAAGCGAGTTCTGGGGGCCAATCTGGTGCTGGATAGTCTCAGCCTGGAAGACATCCAGAAGTTTGTCGACAAGCGAGCCCGCGACAAAGGAATTCATGGCCGGCATCTGAGTTCGGCGACGATCAAAAAGGAACTCCGAACACTGACGTCCGCCTGGACCTGGGGGCTGGACTCAGGTGCGCTGTCGAGGCCGCTCCCCAAGAAGGGGCTGCGATTTCCGAAGATGACGGAGAAGCCGCCGTTTCAGACATGGCAGGAAATCGAACGGAAGATATCGCGCGGCGGACTGACCAAGGCCGAGGTCGCCGATCTGTGGGACTGCCTTTTTCTGACGCTGCCCGAGATCGAAGAACTGCTTGAGTTCGTGCGCGCACACGCCAAGCAGCCGTTCGTTTACCCGATGGTGATGTTCGCGGCGCATACTGGCGCCCGCCGGAGCGAAATGGTTCGGTCCGAGATCGATGACATCGACTTCGACGGCGCAACCGTTCTTATCCGCGAAAAGAAACGAATTCGCGGAAAACTGTCGACCCGTCGCGTTCCGCTGTCTCCGTTCTTGGTTCAAGTCTTGCGAGATTGGCTCAAAATCCATCCGGGGGGCCGGCACACGTTCGCACTCGGCGCAGAGGTTCCGCGTAGCAGGAAGACCAGGAGCATCGGCACACAACTGACCCGCGACGAAGCACACGACCACTTTAAGCGAACGCTGTTGGGCAGCAGGTGGGAGAGAATCCGAGGCTGGCACATCTTCCGTCACTCGTTTTGCAGCAACTGCGCGGCAAAGGGAATTGACCAGAGGATCATCAATGCCTGGGTCGGCCATCAGACGGAAGAGATGGTGCGCCGCTATAGGCACCTAATTCCGAACCAGCAGCAAGAGGCGATTCGGCTGGTCTTCGGCGGTCTTCCGAAAGAAACGATTCCGATCAACACAGAAGAGGTGGCCCAGTGATCGTGTTGGCTGACTGACTGGAGGGCACGGATCGGCTCCGCGACGGGAGTCGAACAAGCGCAGTGGACTACAGCGGGAGAAGACCCTCGTTCTGCAGGCGTGTGAGTTCCTCGTGGGAGATGATCCACTCCTTGGCTCGGCCGCGTCCGCATTCGCGTTTGCTGGCGTATACGCGACCGAGACGACACCACTCCCGCACTGTGAACTCAGCTCGGCCAAGAATCTGGGCGACCTCCGCGATGGTGTACCATTCCTTCACGGTGCGTTGGCTGACAAGTTGTTCCAGCAACGTCTCGATACGTTCCAAACGCTGCAAAACCTGTTCGCTCACAAGCGGTCTCCTCGTAGCGATTGAATCGGAATCATCTTCGGTAGTGGAGGCCGATGGCGTGCAAACAACCAAACGGCCTCACGGCAAAACGTCACGTTACGGGACGCAGAGGACTGCCGCTGGCCGGCCTCGACAGCACGGCGCGTTCGGCGTTGGTAACTGTCAGATCGAAATACGGACGACCGTCGGATTCGAACTTGCTGAAGCCGGAAACAAGGGACCAAATCTCCTCCCTTGACAGGCCGAGCCGCAGCAAGTCGCAGACGATGGCAAAGTCGCGGCGGCTTCGATCACGGCATGGGCGGTCGAGGCGACTGATCAGCGCTGCAGCCTCGGCGTGGACCGTCGAGGCGTCGATGTCTGGATGTGAACTCGGTCGGGCCGAAGCCAGGGGGAGTTCACCTTCGTCTTTCGGCATCCAGCAGGCAAAATCGCCCAACGGGTATCGCACGTCGGGATCGCAGAAGCACAGGCTGCAGGGCAGCGGCGGTCGGCCGTTGCGGGCGTCTTTGTAGTTGACGGTCCCAGGCGGACGGAGTATGCGGGACAGGTTCTGGACGTGGTCGCCACCGAAGCTGCGGTAGAAGTTCTGCAACATGGCCACAAACTCCGACCGCTCTGGTTGGGACGTCAGGTCTTGCTGCAAGAGCCAGTAACCGTGGACTCCCGAACCGCTGCTGACAACAATCGACGGACGCGGGATTCCAGCCTCGCTCCAACGCTTGTGTGCCTCGTCGGTGCTGACTCGGTCGATGTCACACCAGACGCAACGGATCGTCTGGATGCTGTGATCGTCGGCGTCGCCGCGCTTGGCGCGCGGGCACACGCCGAAGTAGATGTTGGCCCGCTCGCGTCTGGCGAACGCGGTGAGATCGCCGTGTGCGGCGATGAACTCGCCGGGCCGGAGCCACTCCGAGGATCGGACAACGCGACTCCCTTTCCTGTTATCCGAAAGCCAACTTTCGATAAATCGCAACTCGATCAGTTCCTCCCGCAGAAAAAGGGCCGAGAGGAACTGCGCAAGCTGGCCTCGGGCCGTCTGCTGCTTGGTCATGAAGTTCCTCCGAAATCAAAGGGGATTGGGCAATTGGCCCGCCGGCTCTGTGAGCCACCGGGCCGGGAATCAACACATCGAATAGCCACACGCGTGGCACTTCAGGCAGCCCTCCTCAAAGGCAAGCGTCCCCGCCGATTCGCAGTCCGGGCACTTGATCTTGAAGAGGGCTTCCTGTTGGCGTTCTTGCGGAGCGGCGTTGGGCCGCTGCGGCGATCGAAGCGTTTTGACACGGCCGGACAGGAGGGCTGGCAGCCCTTCGCGTTCCTTCGCGGTCAGGTACTTTCGCAAGGCTTGGGCCAGTCCATCGCCAAGGGACTTGATGCGCCCATCCTTGGACGGCACAGACAAGCTGGAGCCGATACCGTCGAGTTGGTCGATGACCGTCTTGATGTCGCCATCCAGACGCAGAAGCAGCGACACCAGGCGGCAGATGGCCTCCAAGTCTGAGTTGGCCAGGTCACCGCCCTTGCCGAGTTGGGCAAAGACCTCGCGTTCAACGCCCGTTTCCGGGTCGACGCTGATATGGAGATGCATGTTGCCAAACGGCGTCGCCTGGCGGAGACGGATGGACGGGATGATCTCCGGCAGTTTCAAGGGACGTACGGGTCTCGTCGTAGGCTCCGAGGTCTTGGGATTCGCGTCACCCGTGGAAAGCGTCATGGGCTGAAGCGGTCGGGCACCATCACGGTAGACGGTAATGCCTTTGCACTTCAGCTCGTACGCGAGAAGGTATGCTTGCTCGACGTCCCCAACGGAGGCATCAGCCAAGAGATTGACCGTTTTGCTCACGGCGGCGTCCGTATGCCGCTGCCAAGCGGCCTGCATGCGGACGTGCCACTCGGGAGTAATGTCGCGCGCCGTGCGAAATACGCTTTTCAGCCCGGCTGGCAGTTCGTCTAGGTCCTGGACGGACCCATGCGTCGCCGCGTGAGCGATGACTGCATCAATCCGCGACTGTTCTTTGACGTGCTCACGAAGGGCCGCCGCGAAAACCGGGTTGACTTCGACGAGCGTCTGGCCATCGAGCACTTGCCTGGTAAACGCGAGCGAGAACAGGGGCTCGATGCCCGAAGAACAACCTGCGACGATCGAGATGGTGCCGGTGGGGGCAATCGTCGTTACCTGGGCGTTCCGCATGGGGCGGCCGGCGTGTTGGGTATCCCAGACGCTTCCCGTCCAGGCCGGAAAGACGCGTCGCGATTCCGCGAGCCGCTGGCTGGCGGCCCAGCCGGCATCACGGATGAAGGACGCAATCCGTTCGGCAAGTGCGATGGCATCCTCCGAGTCGTAAGGAATGCCGAGTTCGAAGAGAAGGTCGGCGAATCCCATCACGCCCAGGCCAATTTTTCGCGTAGCTCGGGTCGCCTCGTCGATCTCCTTGGTCGGATACCGGTTGACCTCCACGACGTTGTCGAGGAACCGGACAGCTAGATCGACCGTTTCGCGAATCGCCGGCCAGTCGATGCGATCAGCCGGGACTGCACCGCCCTGAGGTTTGCTGAAGGCGACGAGATTGATCGAGCCGAGATTGCACGCCTCGTAAGGCAGCAAGGGCTGTTCGCCGCAGGGGTTGGTCGCTCGAATCGCGCCGGAGTGCGGCGTCGGATTGTGGCGGTTCACCTGGTCGATGAAGATCACGCCCGGGTCGCCTGACTGCCAAGCCCGCTCGACGATGCGGTTCCACAGGTCGCGAACGGTGTAGTAGCGGCCGGCATCGCCGCTTGGTTCCTCCGCATAGTCGGGGACCCCGGTGTCCTTCAGCAGCCGGCCGCGTTGCCCCGTGTGGTGGTTCCTCACGGTGTGCGATTGCTGCGGAACGGCTTTCAAGGTCCCCATGAACTCGTCCGTGATCGCGACGGAGACG
>Ga0209722_1000789_pt1 | contig 32019 bp, 33 predicted proteins | sample BioC12SIPDNA_2_FD_185745 | JGI IMG/M metagenome (GOLD analysis project Ga0209722, IMG submission 185745) | Anaerobic biogas reactor microbial communites from Washington, USA - Biogas_R1_A C12 SIP DNA (SPAdes) (version 2) | ecosystem: Engineered > Bioreactor > Anaerobic > Unclassified | place... | reverse complement strand
AGTAGTCCCGGTAGAGGTCATGGTGACCCGGGAGAAATACCCCGTGCGGACAGAGGGTGCGGGCGGTGCGAATGGGCATGGCCGAGTGCACCCCGTAGCGGCGGGCCTCATAGTTGGCGGTAGCTACCACGCCTCGTTCCCCGCCCCCGACAATAACCGGCTTACCGCGCAGGGAGGGATCCCGGCTCTCCTCCACCGCGGCAAAGAAGGCGTCCAGGTCCAGGTGGGCGATGACTCGGCAAGAGGCCCCGGGCCGGCTGCTATTTGAAGCCTGAGTCCAAGCAGACCAGGGAGCGCGTGATTCTGTCTTCTTCTCATCCATCTGCGGTCAGCATAGCCGTGGGTATGACCCTGGGCAAGCGCCGGCGGACTCTTGCCTTTTGGTGGTGAAGACGTCACCCCGGCCGACATAGGGCCTCCTGCTCCCCGCTTCAGTCTGGTGCAGAAGGCGCCGCCCCTGGACCCGATGGAGCACGACCCTTTGTACCTTGGCGGGGCTCGAGCCTTTCCCCCCGCAAGGACTCGGGGGATGCCGGGCTACGATCTCCCCCAGGGGACGAAGTGGCAAGCTGAACCACCGACGAGTAGTATCGAGCCTGGCAAGTGCCGCATCTCAAAGGTGTCAGTGAACGTCAGTGCGGCTCCGCACCGACTTCAACCCCACTCACTAAGAACTGGAGGGAAGTCCCGTGATCAAGGCTGGCTTCGAACTCGAGAAAGAAACCAAGAACACCATGAGGTACACCGAAAAGCCGGAAGCCGGGAAGCCCCCCGCTATCGGCACCATCTACATACAGAAGTGGGCGCTACCCGAGCCGACGCCGCAGACCATTACCGTTACGGTCGAGGTCTAAGGCGACCCGGCAAAGCCGACGGTCATCACTACCCGTGAGGCCGGTCAGGAGACGCGCGTCGCCGCCGATCATCCGTGCTCAAGCGTCGGTGCTCAGCTTCGCGAAGCTCCGGACGGACGCGCGGCAGGATAAGCCTTCGGGGACCATCACGATCTGTTGATGGGGATGCCCCCTTGCCGCGAAACCGCAAAGCTTCGACGCAGGAGTTGGTTGGTCGAGTCGATGGACCCCGCCAAGAGGGTCAAATGGGTCAAGCCGCGTTAATACAGCACTGATCTGGCGGCGCGCCCCAAGGGCAGGATCCTCAGTATGCTGGAAGAGCAGAACGAACGGGTCGAGCCGGTCCGAGAATGGCAAAGAGAATCGAGCGTTTAAACTGGGGAAGCCACGGACAAATCAGGTCGCCGCAGAGTGAACTCAGCCCCACCTGAAAGAGGAGGCCGCAAATTCGCCAGGGTTGGGACCTTCCCGGTCGAGGAAGCGACGGTCCGAGCAGCCGAAGGACTCCTCGACTCTGGAGCCAAGAAGAAAGGCTGTGTCTTTGGCCGTCTGAGCGACCGGCGGTTCAGCAAGCTCCAGGACCAAGGCGAGTTGGTTCTCCGCACACTTCGCAAATTCGTATCGCTGTTCCCATCCCTGACCGACATTAGACAACGAAGCCCCCTTGGTGCCACGAAGTGCAAGAGTCACCTGACATGGGCCAGGAAGGCCAAAGCGCTGGGCAATAAGGCCGCATGCCTCAAGCGCAGACCAGCAGTTTCCAACAAGTGTGACAAGTCGAAACCAGCGCTTGCCATCGCACTCGAACATCGCGAAGTCGCCGAGAGCCATCTCCACCGCCCCGCTCCTAAATACGGCCAGGTACTGGTAGCACTTCTTCTGGGTGGTACGAGCGAGCATTGCCACCCTCCGTCCCCGTTCAGGCGATCCCCACACGGCTTGGCCCCCGTGCACCGGGTCAGGAAGCGTCTCAAGCAGAGACCAGAAATCCTGATTGAATTCCAGCACCTCGGATTCAGGATCGGCAGGGAGCACCAGCAAGCGCACAAAGGGATCGGGTTCAAAACCGAAGACGTCGCCGCAGAAGTCGGATGCGCCCGGGTCGTCCAGGTGCAGGCGCTGTCTCTCCCGGCGCCATAGACTGCGTTGCAGCTCGGTGTGCAAGAGACCGCCCACTAGCCTTTGACTTCTCTTCGTAAGAGGGCGACGAAGTCTGCGGCGATTTCCGAACGAGCGCTCGTGAGCTCATCCAAGGCGTACGACCGTCCAAGGTGAACCGCTTCGGGTTTGCGCCCGAACCCAGGCATGGTAATGCTCGTAGGATTGGCGGCTCGTTCAGCTTGGGTGAGCCAGCCCACGTATTCGGCGCCTTCTACACGGCCGGCGAGTGCAACGGAAACGACCAGGTGGGTCGGGTCAAGAATCTGAAGGGCTTGACTGAAGAAGTCCAGCGCTTTCTCGATCCGAGCGTGAAGATCCTCCTCGATAACAGCAAGCTGCCCACGATCAGTAGCCGGTTGAGCGACCAGCATCCGACCTGAATCATGTACAACCAGGTAGGCCGCTTGTTGCCGCACCTCAATGACCCCTGAGCTTCGACTAGCAGGAGCGCCCGCCGCGCGGTCAAGGATGCGAGAGCGAAAGAGGGCAACCTCCATCAGCTCATCAACAACTCTCTCTGCGTCGAACTCCGACGGCCGCAGAAGCGGCGCAATCCTAGATGGGGCGAGACCTACAAGAAGCGCATGGCCCGACCCTCTGGTCGGCTCCGCCACTAGCGCCTTTGCGAGCTCGACCATCTCGGTGAATGGCACAGCGGCTTCCGTGGCGGAAGCCGCCGCGGAAGCCGAGCCAGGAAAGACGGGGTGAGTCTTGCCAGGAAAAGGCACATTCCGCGGTTTTGCTCGGCCTTCGGTAATCCCGCTCATTAGAGCTTCTCTGGCCTGCTTCTCATGTTTATCCAGAAGGTCGATATAGACAATGTCCTTCAGCAGACCGGACAGATCAAGAGACTCCACCCGAACCGGAATAAGCTTGCGGGTCCGCCCAGACGGATCGGCGGCAAAAGCGGCAGCCCATTCGGGGCCAGTAAAGGTCGCAGCCACGTAGGCGGGAGAGAGCACCGCAATGGTGTAGTCCGCCTTGAGCGCCTCGCTCATGGCAAGAACGAAGTTCATGCCAGGCCGAAAGTCCCACGCCTGGACTATTGTCTGATGCCCCGCCTCCTCAAGCTCAGCCGCTATCCACGTCGCCCAGGATTCGTCGACTCCCGTGTAGCTAATGAAGTAACTGGCCACAGCTCATCAGTCTAGCTCGTGGCCCCGAAAAACGGAACAGAAGGGAGAGTGGCCCCATCCCATCGCTGAGTAGTGTTGGGAGTTCGTTCATCCAGTTCCAGCTTGGCGCTGGGCCCGCGAACGAGCTGCCCGTACTCCCACAGAGAAGCGGTGGCCCGAGAGCGGCCAAAGCGGTGTGTGGCCCAACGGTTTTCGAGGGCTCTGGCCCATGTCCGGCGAGCGGTGTTGAGCGTGCATGGATACCGTTCTGTGCGGCGGGAATACCGCTTTGGTGGTGTCTTGTCCGTCTAGGCCGGGGAGTTTGCCACCAAGATGGCACCAAGTCTCGCGTGTCTCATCGTTAGAGGCGGAGTTGCCGATATGAAAGCATTGGTGCTGGGGTGACCCCTTGGTGTGGCCACTCGCGTGCGCGGGAACCGTGTCTCGGACATCCGAGGCCCCGCTGCGCGAGCGGTTCTGGACCTGCAGGACGGGCAACGCCAGCTTAGGGGGGTTCGGCGCGGGACTATCGGCCTGACTCCTGAGGAGGTGTTTCGTCATGTACTGGATCGCTTGCCAAATACTGCGTTTGATATACGGCAAGGAGGCGTGGGACGCAGAGATGGAGCGCGAGAGAAGCCGCAGGAGGAAGAAGAGCTACGACGACGATGGCTGGAACTGGCGAGAGATCTTCTGGAACTGACCTTCGATAGGCTGATCTGAAAAGGTGGTATGGATGATAACGCGAGCTGAGAGAGAGGGCGACTACCGAGCAGTGAAGGTAGGGGATGTCTGGGTAGTTGCGTACCTCGACAGGGAGCTGAACAAATGGGTCGTTCCGCGGGAGACGGGCGATGCTTACGGATATCAGCCCGAGGAGGCTGCAGCCTGGGCTCTAGCTGACGACGGCGAGCCGTACCACGTGTTTAGGACGAAAAAAGACGCACTGGCCAACGCCGGCATCTATTCCCCGCGCTGAAGGGCCGCCCTGGTGTAGGGGAGAGCCAGAGGCCGCCGGTGCTCCCGGCTGGTCGCACGCGGGCTAGGACCCACGAAACGTAGGTGGGGTGGGCGGGATCCCGACGCTATCACTCTGCTCCGTCGCTCTCCTGCACACTAAGCTTCATATCATGCGAATCCTGTCGGGGTTGCGACATATCGCTCATACTTTCAATAGGATCCTTACGGGTGGGAGGAAGCCCATGCACCAAGAGCCAGGTGGGCTCTTCACCGCGGTTGACGCGGTCTTCGCGGACATGATCGGCGCGATGCCGAACGTTTCCGAGCCAATAGCCGTCCGTGTCTACGCGGCCGTAATGGCAGAGCTGCGACAAGATCACAGAGCCTTGGCTCTGCTGACCGCGGCTGGCTACTCAGGTGCCTGCGCCCAGATCATGCGCTCCATTTTCGAGACAATCGTTGACTTCTTCCTAATGACCTCTGGGTCTCGGGAACAACAACGGCGACGTGTGGCGGCGTTCTTCGTCCACGCGGCAGTCGAGCAGACTCGGCACCAAATGCTGCACGATGAGCTGACCAAGACCAGGAAGTCAGGTCGTCTGATCGACGGGTCGTTCCCTGCGATGCGACAGGAGGCGGTTCAGGAAAGCCGACAGGAGCTCAACCGCTTTCTCGAGAGCGACGAACTGCACGATTCGCAGAGCTTTGCATCCTTGGTGTCTGCTGAGCTGAAGGATTATGAAGAGTCTGGGGAGCCTCGTCATTGGTCGCGTCTGGACCTGGTTTCCCGGATCGAGCAACTAGATGGGATAACTTCGACCAGGAAAAGCAACTTCTTTGAAGCCTATCGCCTCTACTACTCACTTGCCTCCGGGTTTGTCCACGGTGGGAGTGCGCTCAGCTTCACACTCGATACTCCATCGGGACCGGGTACCTTTGGACTGATCACCGGCCGGTTCACTGAAGGCCATCTGCAGCCAGTGGTCCTATCAGTCTTGTTTGCCTCTGACTTCTTCGGCAGGTTCATGCAGGTTACGGGGATGAAGTCCGAGTCGTTCGGCCAGTTCACGCAAGAACTAGAGGCGTTTCTTGAGCCCATCCTCACCTCGGACACGGGCAGCGAGTCGGCGACGGGTGGTTCCGTCCCCAACTCATAGTGGTACAGGGCCCGTTGGGCCGTGTCTTCCGTTTCTGCTGTGGAACGGAGGAGACGGGCAGCAAGAGAGCTGCGGCGTCTTTTTTGCTGCCTTTGCCGGGCTACAGAGTGCGGTCTAGTCCGACAATCTGGCGCAGCCTCTCCTCCCGCTGCTCGTAGGGTCCCAGGTGGCTGCGCATGAGGCTCTTCCAGACCGGACCGTGGTTGGGGATGCGCAGGTGCAGCAGCTCATGGACTACCACGTAGTCCTGCAGAGGCCCATCAAGTTCCGGCACCTGGGAGTCGAAGGTGAGGCGGCCGGTGCTTGAGCACGACGCCCACTTGGTCCTCAGGGGGCGCACGGTTACCGACTGGGCCTCAACGTCGAGCTTCTCGGCCCATTCGCGGACCCGGGCCTTGAAGGCCTCTTTGGGGTCAGCGGAGGTCATAGGCCTTCTCCAGCAGGGTGAAGAGCTCATCGACGATCTCGGTCACCTGGTCCAGGTTCTCCACTTGCGAATAGACGGCGAAGGTTACGGCGGTACGGAGCTCCCGTAGCTCAGCGTCGCTCTTCTGCCAGTTAGGATGCTGGGCGAAGGCGCCCTTGATCTCGGCGCTTGCTGGCTCGGCGTCGGTGATCCCGCTATCGGTCAGGGTGCGATACACGAAATAGGTAAGTGCGTCGAAGCCCTTCTCGGCCTGTTCCTTCTTGCGCTGCTCGTTCTTCTCCAGTTCGAGGGTCAGGGCCTCAAGGGCGTCCTGGGTGGTTCTCTGCCGTTCCTCGAAGCTCTCCTGTACGACTTTGGCTCGCTCGGCCATGGCCACCAAGAAGGGGTCGTCGCTCTCTTCAATAGCTGTCTTCTGAATACTCTTCACCAGGTTGATGACCTTACGGGCATCGCCGCCGTGTTGCTTCTTGATGAGCTCTACCGTCTCCGCGTTAATCTCCACCAGCTTTTCCACTTGAGCGATGGTCCCTGTTCCTACGTGCCCCTGCACTAGGTCGTTGGTCTTGCGTTGGAAGGCTCGGTCCACGTAAACCTGCTTGGCGTAGGCTTTCCGCACCACCTCGTAGGCGGCAGAGAGCGTCAGGTAGTCATCCATGAAGGGCCGCAGGAAGGCATCGGGGGAGATGATCTCGTAGAGCATCTCCAGCTCCTTGTACCGGCGGAAGAACTCTTTGCGCCGGTCTTTGTCCCGGAAGTGCTCGATGAGGCCGTCGACGTCGTGGTCGTCGAAGCCGTGCTCGATGAGACCCAGGTAGTCCGCTGCCGCCTTCTCTATCTCGGTCTTGAAGAGAGACTTGAGCAGGGCCAGGTCCTTGATGATGGCGTTCACTTCCTCGCTGTCGAAGGCCAGAGCCCGCTCCAGCTTGTCGAAGATACCCACGAAGTCGAGCACGAAGCCGTGGGGTTTTGCCATCTCTTCCGCTTCGTTCTCGTACGGGCGGTTAACCCGGGCGATGGCCTGCAGCAGGGTGTGGTCGCGCATGGGCTTGTCCAAGTACATGGCGTAGAGCACCGGGGCGTCGTATCCGGTAAGGAGCTTCTCAGTCACTATGAGGATCTTGGGGTAGGTGCCGAACTTGGCGAAGTCCTTGCGGACCTGGCGCTCGTCCTTCTCATCTAGGTGGAACTCCTTGAGCTCGGCCGTGTCGTTGTAGTCGGCGGTATACACCACGGCGGAGAATTCCGGCGGCAGGTAGTGGTCCAGAGCCTTCTTGTATTTGGCACAGGCGGGTCGGTCGACTGCCACCACAAAGGCCTTGTAGCCCAAGGGCTCCACGTTGGCCCGGTAGTGCTCGGCCACGTACCTGGCCACCTTGTCCACGCGGTCGTCGGCTTTCAGGAAGTTCTTCAGGTTGACGGCCCGCTCCAAGATTTTGTTGAGCTCGGCGATGTCGGCCACTCCTTCGGTCTCGGCCAGCGACCAGAACTCCTCATCCATGATCTCGGGATTGGCCAACATCTCGTTTGGAGCAAGAGCGTAGAAGAGGGGAAGGGTGGTGCCATCCTCGATACTCTCGGCAATGGAGTACTTGTGCAGGTACCCTTCCGGATCATCGACACCGAACGTCTTGAAGGTGCCCTTGCCATAGGCGGTCTTGTCAATGGGGGTACCAGTGAATCCGATCATGGTGGCGTTGGGGAGGGCGGCAAAGAGGTAGTTGCCGAGATCACCGCCGGTGGTGCGGTGGGCTTCATCGGCAAGAACGTAGACGTTGGAACGCTCACAGACGCATGGGGGCATGGCATCGAACTTGTGGATCATGGTGACGATGATGCCCCGGTAGTCATCTCGAAGCAGCTTGACCAGACGCGCTATACGGTTCGCGTGAGCCACGTTTCCCAGTCCCAGCATGGCCAGGTTGCGGAGCATCTGGTCTTCCAGCTCGTTGCGGTCGATGAGAAGAAGTATGGTGGGCTTCTCGGCGGCAGGAGCCCGAAAGAGCAGCTCAGCTGCTTTGATCATGGTGAAGGTCTTCCCGCTTCCTTGCGTGTGCCAGATGAGACCGCGACGCTTGGCCGGGTCAAGGGCGCGGGCCACCACTCGACGGACGGCTTCGGCCTGGTGCTGGCGAAGGATGTACTTGTTGAGCTCCTCATCCTTCTCGGCAAAGACGATGAACTGGCCCAACAGCTCAAGGACATGGGGGATGGCGCAGAAGCTCTTGACCTTGGCTTCTAACTGTCCGGCCTGCTCCTCCCTCCAGTTGAAGATGTTGCGCCTCACTGTGCTCCAGGTGACCCCATAGGAGAAACCGATTGCCTCAGTGGCGGTGAAGACCATCTCCGGCACCATCATCTCCGGGGTCTCCTCGTGGTAGCGGCGGAGCTGATCGATGCCGAGCGCGATGGCCTCCGCTTTACTTGCGTTCTTGCACTCGATCACAAGGACGGGGATGCCGTTTATGAGAAAGACCACGTCTTCGCGGTTGCGGTAGATTCCGTTGTTGACCGCGAACTCCTCGGTAACCTCATAGATGTTGCGCTCGGGATGGTCATAGTCGATCAAGACCAGGTTGAGTTCGCGCCCCTCCTCCGCACAGAGAAAGGTCGCCTGGTTTCGTAGGAAGGTGAGGAACTCCCGATTGCCGTAGATGTTGGCCTGCAGCCGCTGAAGAACCCCGACCAGGGCTCCGGAGGGCTCGGTGTAGCGGGGGTTGAATTCCCCGACCTTCCCATAGAGGAGATCGTCGAAGTAGAGGGAGGCGCCGAGTGCAGCTGTGACCGGGTTGGGGGCATCGGCATTGAAGCCCCGCCTACGTTCGGCCTCGGTCTGGGGCACATGGGCCCAGCCGATCTCCTGCGCGTACTCGAGGATACGGGCCTGGACCGTCTTGTGCTCGCCGGGTACAGGCATCAGTTCACCTCGATACCGAGTGCCTTCAGTTCGGACATATCTACCTGATCGACGCGGAGCTGGGCGGTCATAAGTTGGTGGAGAAGGGTGCGGAAGAGCAAAGCCAGGGTAGTCGAGTACGCCTTTCGTTTCTGCTCCGCTGCTTCGGTCTTGATCAAGTACTCGACAATCTCTCGCTGCTCCGCTATCGAGGGAATTGGCACCAGAGCCCCTGAGATACTCCTCTGGTTGAGGGTGGTCATGGTGGTCGTCTTTGACCTGCCAACCAAGTCCTGCTTCCCCATGGGCGACCGCCAATAGCTAGCAAGATACTCGGGCAACAATGCCGATGGGTTGGGTCTGATGCGAATGATGTGGCAATCGAAGAAGGCTTGTTCCGGCATCTCCCCGACAACAGTGCTTTGGCCAATCCCATCTCTCTTGAGGGAGGAGCGGACGACAAGAACATCACCCTTGCTCAGCATGTATTGGCTGACGTTGTCAGAACTCACGCGAAGCCGAGTCAATCTTGATGTGCCAAGGTACAGTCCTTGATACATGTGAACAACATTGGCGAAGAGTAGTCCCTCTCCCTCCACGGGTCTCTTGATGAAAGCACCGTTCTGAAGGGGCTTCGCAAGAAGCTCGCTCAAGGGAACGATGTCCCAGCTCTCCGGAACCAGCCCGATGTCAGTCTCCTTCTGAGCCTCCCCGCGGGTCCCCTCGGTGAAGAGCTTCTGCATGAGAGCCTTCTTGAGCTCGGTGGTGAGGGCGATCAGTCTCTCCTGCTGCTCGATGGCACGCTGTACGGCGGAGAGGAGGGCGGCGATGCGGCACTGTTCGTTGTGCTCAGGGACCATGAGCCGCAATTTCTTGACGTCGCTATCACGAATCGCTGGATAGCTCGCGCCCCTCTGAATGCTCTCCATGTACCTGGTGACGTCATCCGTGAGGAGCGAGTAGTAGAGAAATGCGGGGTCGACTGACCCATCGGTCCTGAGGACACAGAACCCGGTGCTGCAGATCTGGTTGTCGTATCGCCGGGTTACGAGCGCAACGCGCCTTAGAGTCGGCCTCACGGTGGCGCAGATCACATCGCCAGCCCGGATAACCTTGCGTGCCCGACTGGGTGCACAGGCGCCCTTCAGCATCTGGGGACTCTCGATGACGAAGCGTGCGTTGTCGACGCTGGAGACATCTACGTAAATGAAGTCATTGTCGGGCGTTCGACGCGGATCACGCGTTTCGGTCTCAACCACGTGCGCACCTACATTGGAGCGGGCCCAGTCCGCCATCCTTAAAACCCTAACTGCTTGAGCACTGTCCGTAGTGCTGCGCTCGTCTCTGCCGCTTCGGCTTCCAGCAAGTCCAGCTCCTCCAGGATCTCTGGGATCGGCCGGTACTCTTCTGCCTCGGCGGTGTGGATGTAGCGTGAGGGGCTGATGTTGTAGTCGTTCTTCACAATCTCAGCCTTGTCGACCACCCGGCTGAACTTCTCTTCTTCCATCCAGGCAAGACAAGCGGCCACGATGCGGTCGATGCCGTCCTCCGGGATGTAGTTCTTCGGATCGCCCTTGGCGAAGACCTGGCTGGCGTTCACGAGAAAGAGCTTGTCCCGGCGGTCGGCGGGCTTCGCCTTGTTCAAGAGTAAGATGATGCCCGGAGCGGGGGTGTTGTAAAAGAGGTTCTCCGGCAGGTAAATGACTCCCTCGATGAGGTCGTTCTCAACGAACCAAGTGCGCGCCGAGCGCTCTTTGTTTCTTCCTTGGTTTCCACTCCCCCGGCTGGCAGCACCGGTGTCAAGGACGATGGCCGCTCGACCCTTCTCATTCATGCTGGCAAGCACGTGCTGAACCCAACCCCAGTCAGCCGACTGCTTGCCGGGGAACCCAGCTCCTGCCGGAAAGCGACCGAACTCATCGGCGTCGTAGTCGTTTTCCGTGAACCAATCTTGGTTCCACATGGGATTGGTCACCACCCGATCGAAGGTGCGCAGCTTCCCCTGGGCACGGAACTTGGGGTTCTTGAAGGTATCCCCAAGCTCCAGCTGGCCCTCCATGTCGTGGATGATCATGTTCATGTTGGCCATGGCCCAGGTGCCGGCGATGTATTCCTGGCCGTAGAGCTGCAGGGGCGAGTGGCGGTCCCGGGAGCGAACGTCCATCTTCTCCTGGAGGGCGAGCTGGCACTTGATGAGCAGCCCGGCCGAACCGCAGCAAGGGTCGTAGATCTCTATGCCCGGTTCTGCGTCCATGATGCGGGCCATGATCATGCCCACCTCAAACGGCGTGTAGAACTCACCGGCCGACTGGCCTGATCCTTCGGCGAACTTGCGGATGAGGTATTCGTAGCTCCGGCCGATGATGTCGGGCTCGACGTCCTTCAGTCCAAGGCGCTTCTCGGAGATTTTCTCGATGAGGTTGGACAGACGATCATCATCGAGGTCGCGGACACCGTGGGTGGTGGCGTTGAAATCCACCCGGTCGATGATGCCTTCAAGGGGTGGGTTGTGCTTGGCAATCTCGCGCAAGCGCGAGGTGACCTCTTGGCCGATGTCTGAGGAGATGGTGCGAATTACCGACCAGACCGGCTCCTCGGGGTTCTCGGGAACGAAGGGTAGGTAGAAACGGACGAGCTGGTGGTCCCTGGTGACTAGCTGGAAGACCCTGCTCCTGCCGGCCACCTTCTCGGCGATACGGTTGATCTCATCATCGAAGACATCACAGAGACGCTTTGCGAAGATGAGCGGAAGGATGAAGTCCTTGTATTTGGGAGCATCTTGGGCTCCGCGAATACTGCAGGCGGCATCCCAAATCCAGCTTTCGAGGGACTTGCCGTTACCGTTGACTGGATTCTTGGCCACGCGTCCTCCAAGGGGTCAAACGAAGATGTGATGTCCATGATAGTACGGAGGGCGGATGGAGGATTAGCGAGAAGCGTGTTACGTGCTGCCTGCTTCATGGTGCCAGCCGTCGATCATCTGCGACTCATCGCCTTTTCCAGTTCTTTATCTGCCACGTGCGTGTAGATCATGGTCGTCGCCAGGTTCGCGTGCTTTAGCGGTGGCGATGCACTTGTAGGGCACCTCGAGGCCTGAAATGTCGAATGGCACACTATGCACACTTCGTGTCGCCCTCTCACCCTACCACGGAGGTCGGACATCACTTCAGTCCAGTCCATCGTCTTCTCTGGGGAGAAGCTCGTCGGCTCCATCTGCGCTCTCCTGGTAGGCCAACAGCATCGGGCGCCCGTCGCGTCCTGTTGGCGCCACGGCCTCAGGACAGCAGTGCGCCGTCGCCCTACCGGCGGCGCACAATCGTCAACTGGAACTCAGCGCCTTCGGGGAAGTTCAGCACCAGCCCCTCGTCGGCGGTGAGGAGGCCGGCCTCGGCGAAGGAGGTGATCCGTAGGCCGTCATCTTCGGTATCGCAGATGGCCTCGAAGATGATCTCCTCCAGCCAGCGGCTAAGTTCCTGTTCGCTTCCTGGTGATGTCAGGGGACTCTCCTACGGCCACGGGGTGGAGGGACTGTGAAAGTCGATCTCAAGATCATCGATGTCCTCAGGGTCCACCAGCTCCTGGGCCTGACTGAGCGCCTCGTGGGGATGGTAGGCGTGACCTTCGCCCAGCAGCTTCCCCTCCAGCCAGGCGCTCCAGATGTAGCGGTAACGCAGGTCGTGGATCTCGCCTGCCCACTCCGTGATCCGAACGGTGAACGTGCCCGCCATCTCTAGCGCTCCCCTTCCTCAACGCGGGTGAGGAATGCGACCAGCGCCTCCAGTCGGCGGGTCACCTCGACCAGGGACCCGACGTGCTCCCAGTTAGGGGTGAAGGTCTCGCTGGGAGCGGGCACGTCACCCAAAAGCTCGTTGATCTCCTCGACCAGGTCCACAGCAGACAGGTAAGCCCGGGTGTAGGCATCCTGGGCGCGATCGGTTGCGTTGACCCGGCGTTGCCGCGCCCGAGCCGCCGCGATGTCGTAGCCCTCATCGACGCCCTGCTCTACCTCGTCGGCGTCGTGATCGCGCTCGTTCATCGGGCTACCGCTCCTCTTCCTCGATCTCGCAGACCCACAGGTCCTCGCCGGCCAAGGGGTCGCTGGTGAAATAGCCCACCTCGCGGCGGTGGGAGCAGGTCTCGCAGCAGGTGATGCTCGTCGCCTTCCGTTGGAGCGCGTCCCGAGGCCGGGCCTCCATGAGGCTGACTGCCTCGGCCGTCGGGTAGGCGTGCCGCGCCCACCCGGCCACCTCTTCGAGTTCCCGTTCGAGGATGGTGGGCTTTTCCATGATAGGAACCTCGTTTCCTATCCAGGCCCGGGGCGTATCGGCGCCGCCGGGCTTCTGCTAACACCACCATGAACGCTCTGCCGCCCGGGGAAAGCAAGTCCGGCAGGCTCAGCGTGTAGCGGCCGTGATCTTCGCGACGCAGGTGCCCCCGCCGGTCACCCCGCTGGGAAGCGTAGGCATCCGCGCATCGGTCACGTGCACCGGTGAGAAGGTCAGCTCGCGCGCGGGTCGGTGCGGTCCACGTCCTTCTTGGCGAAGCGCCCATCGATCTTGGGTGCGTCGAGGCACCCGGGCCGATCCAGGTAGAGGTGGTCCGGATTGACGCACAGGCGATTGCCGCAGCGAGACCGTACGGTCATCTGCTCTGGGATGGGACCGTGGCGCGCCTCCCAGAGGACTCGCCTCACATACACAGTACGGCCCCCCTTCTTCATGGCCGAAAACCCACCGCCGGTGGTGCCCTTGGTCCAGATCTCGCATTCAGTGCTCATGCTAGTACGCATCATGCCAACACCGGCGGACAAGTCAACTCGGTTGTGCTCATCCAGAGCCTCGACCCGTTAGGCGAAGCTGTCCAGGAAGACGCCTGGGTCCGTGCGCAAGTAAGAGCCCTAGCAGAGTCTTTCGATCCCGTACCGGGCGTGCTGTCCCTCTCGGGCCACGCTGCCCCACCCGAGCGTTCAGGACCGGTTCAGGTACGAAGTGCGAGCATGCATGGTGGCATTGCTCGAACCCCCTCCTTGAGCTGTGGCCCCTGTCCTGTTTGGCGGTGTCTAATCTCACCCAGGTTAGGCACCGCCACCCTCCTTTGGAGCAACCAGCAATTCCGCTCTACCCTCTACAGCCGGGCCAGCACCTGCACGAGGATGAACAAGACCACGAGGCCGACAAGAGCGCTCAAGTCGAGCCCCACCGGACCGATGCGCGCCCGGGGAATCAGCCGGCGAAAGAGTCGCAGGTATGGTTCGGTGAGTACGTGAAGTATCCGCTTGACCTGGAAGGCCAGACCACCGGGACGCACCGGAAACCAGGAGAGCACCGCCCGGGCCACGATCAGCCAGCCATAGACCATCAGAAGCAGGTAGATGATGTAGATGAGAGTACCTACGGGGAGGACCTCCATCCGTCGCCGACACGCGGACCCGCATCAGGACCGTACCAGAGATGTTATCCCCCGCGGCGTGAACATTCCGTGAACATTCGGCCCCGGCACAGGCCGCCACGGCCGGCCGGGCACCCCTCCGCTACACAAAAGCCCCGCAAATGCGAGGCTTCTAAATGAGCCGTGTTGGGATCGAACCAACGACACCCGGATTAAAAGTCCGGTGCTCTACCAACTGAGCTAACGGCCCAAAGGAGCGTCAGATTCTAGCCTCGCCTCCGCTCGGTGTCAACGAACCCACACCCCAGACCGAGGCGTTCGTCGAAGACCGCGCGTCCCTCTGCGCGGAACGGGAAAAAGGCCGAGGCAGCACCCCACCGCGGCCTCAGCCACCCATCGCAGGAAGAACCCGAGGAGGCGGGGGAGCCCGCCTGGAGCCTTGCGGTGCCCCGCAGTGCTCCGGGCGGGCTGCTTCGTCCCCCCTTGGCCTTGACTGCTAGTGTTTGAAGTGCCGTCTCCCCGTGACGACCATGGCCATCCCCCGCTCCTCGGCCAGAGCCAAAGACTCGTCGTCGCGCTTGGAGCCTCCGGGATGGATGACACAGGTGGCGCCGGCATCGGCACACACCTGTAGCGCATCCGGGAACGGGAAGAAAGCATCGGACGCCACAGCGCAGCCATCCAGCGGGAAACGGGCCCGGTTTACAGCCAGATTGGCGGAGTCGACCCGGCTCATCTGACCCGCTCCCACACCCACCGTCATCAGATCCTTGGTCAGGATGATGGCGTTGGACTTGGTGTGCTTGGCTACCCTCCAACCGAACAACAGGTCGCCCCATTCTTGCTCGGTGGGATGGCGGGTGCTGATGACGGTCATATTGTCGCGCTCGTCGACCTCACAATCCCAATCCTGCACCAGCATGCCTCCCACGATCCGCTTCATGTCGAAGCTACCGCAGGTTTCGCGATTCTGCTGGCCGGTCAGGATGCGGATATCCTTCTTGCCCGCGAGGATCTCGAACGCTTCGTCGTCGTAGCCGGGCGCCCAGAGAACCTCGACGAAATTGGTCGATAGCAGGCGGGCCAGGGCCTCGTCCACCGTCCGGTTGATGGCGATGACTCCGCCGAAAGCCGAAACCGGGTCGCAGGACACGGCCTTCTCGTAGGCGGCGGCAGCCGTCTCCGCTACCGCCACTCCGCAGGGATTGTTGTGCTTGACGATGACGCAGGCAGGTAGGGCGAATTCCTCCAGTGCCCGCCGGGCCGAATCCAGATCCAGCAGGTTGTTGAACGACAGATGTGCCCCGTGTAGCTGCTCCAATGCCGCGGCCAAGCCGCCACCAACCTTAATCTCCGAGTACCATGAAGCCCGCTGATGGGGGTTCTCGCCGTAGCGGAGCTCCTTGATCTTGACCAGATCGATCATCAGGCGCTCCGGGAAGTCCGCTTCACCTTCACCGAACCAGTTCGCGATAGCCGCGTCGTAATGAGCGGTGTGATGGAAGGCCTTGGTGGCCAAACGGCGACGGGTCTCCAGGGAGAGTTCCCCCTCGTTCGCCTTGAGTTCTTCCAGTATGGGGCCGTAGTCGGCCGGATCGGTGACTATCCCCACGCCGGAGAGATTCTTCGCCGCCGATCGGACCATGCTGGGGCCACCGATATCGATGTTCTCGACGGCGTCGGCCTCGGTCACTCCCCGCTGCGCGATGGTGGCCTCGAACGGATAGAGATTGACCACCACCAGGTCGATGGGCTTGATGCCCAGACCGGCGATGGCCTGCATGTGAGCCGGCTTGCTCCGGTCGGCCAGGATGCCACCGTGAATGGCCGGATGGAGCGTCTTCACCCGCCCGTCCATGATCTCGGGAAAGCCGGTGACGTCGGAGATGCCCGTGACAGGCAACCCAGATTCCTTCAGATAGCGGGCAGTCCCTCCGGTGGAGATCACTTCCACCCCCAAGTCCACCAGTCCCCGCACGAAGGGCTCGAGACCGTTCTTCTCCGATACCGATACCAGTGCCCGCTTGACCTTCACTCTATCCTCCTCTTCAATGTCCCGGTCCCGCAGCCGGGTGCCTTTCCGTCGACAAGTCCAACGTTCCGTCATATATGTTCGGAGCCGTAACCCTACCTCGCTCCGTCGCTCCAGTCTACCTGCACCACCCGTGATCCCGGAAGAGGGGGTTTGACTCTTCCCGAGGCGATCAGCCCGATAGTAGCCGGCAGCAACTCGTGCTCCACGGCGTGGATACGGGCCGCCAGGCTATCGACGGTGTCCCCTTCTTCCACAAATACCGGCTCCTGGGTGATGATCGGGCCGGTATCCAGACCTTCGTCCACGAAGTGCACCGTGACCCCGGTCACCTTCACTCCCGTCTGCAGCGCGTCCTTGATGGAGGTCGTCCCGGGGAACGCGGGCAGCAGCGCAGGGTGCAGGTTGATGATGCGGTAGGGGAAGGCCTGCACGAAACCCGCGGAGACCAGACGCATGTAGCCGGCCAACACGACCAGATCGGCGCCGGATTCTCGGATGGCCTCCGCCATCGCCAGATCGTGCTCTTCCCGGGTGGCATAGGCCTCGTTTGGGAAGACCGCGGTCCCGATGCCGGCCAAGCGGGCGCGTTCCAGCGCCTTCGCCTCCGGAACGTCGCTCACCACCAATACCACTTCGATCACGGGGGGCACTGCCGGACGAGCGGCAGCGACCATCGACCGGTCCAGAGGCCGGCCGTGTAGCCGGTCGATGATGGCCTGAAGATTCGACCCGTTACCCGAGGCGAGCACGGCCAGCCGGAAGACCCGAAGCTCGGCGGAAGCAGGGCCGGTCGCAGCGGCAGGATGAGCGGCGACAGAATCGGCGCCGGCCGCCGGCTTGCGGCTGAACTCGGAGCTCAATGCCGTCTCTCCAGGACAACTCGGGCACAGTCGGATCCGGCGCCGACCACCTCTCCCAGCCGGATGACCTCCTCACCCGCCTCGGTCAGGAGTCTGACGGCCTCATCCTGCGCGCCCCGCGCCACCACCAGAATGTACCCGACGCCCATGTTGAAGGTTTGGAACATCTGGTCTTCCTCGATCCCTCCCAGGCGCTGCAGGACCCGGAAGACCGGGGGCACGGACCAAGCACCCAGATCGAGCCGGGCAAGCAGCCCCTCGGGGATGACCCGGTTCAGATTGCCGGGGATGCCTCCTCCGGTGATATGGGCCATTCCACGGACGGGCACGCCCGCATCCAACAGACCGAGCACGCTCCGCACGTAGATACGGGTGGGCTCCAGGAGCACATCGTCCCAAGTGGCCGCGCATTCCTCCGCCTCAGCCGCACCGAAATCTTCCGCCGAGACGCTCCCCAAACCTGGAGCTTCGAACAACTTCCCACCCAACCCCAGACCGCTCTCCTCCAGCACCTTACGCACCAGAGAGAACCCGTTGGAATGCAGGCCGTTCGACTTCAGACCAAGGACCGCATCGCCCTCAGCGATGCTGGAGCCATCGATCAGCTTGTTCCGCTCTCCAAGGCCTACACAGAAACCGGCCATGTCGAACTCCCCAGGGTCATAGACCCCGGGCATCTCAGCCATCTCACCGCCCACCAAGGCGCATCCGGCTTGACGGCAACCCTCGGCCACCCCCGCGACCATTTGGGCCATCTCCGCCGGTTCGAGCCGCCCCACGGCGATGTAGTCGAGAAAGAGGATGGGACGCGCCCCGATGGTGAGCACGTCATTGACCGACATGGCCACCAGATCGATACCCACGGTGTCGAGTCTGCCCGTTTCCTGGGCAAGAAGGATCTTGGTGCCAACTCCGTCAGTGCCGGTGACAAGGACCGGCTCCTCCAGATCTGTGGGCAACTGGAACAGACCGGCGAAGCCCCCCAGCGAGCCCAACACGCCGGGGATGTATGTACTCTCGACCTCCCGCTTGATGAGCCGGACCGCTTCCTCCCCGGCCTCTATGTCCACCCCCGCGGAGCGATAGGTCAGACCTCCCTCCCCGTGAGTGGTATCGCGCATCTCTTCAGGACCTTCAGCCACCGATCACCCCCGTAGTCACCGTTCTATAGAGCGTGGTCCTGCTGGTGCTCGTGGTGTCACTCATCGGTTGAGTGGTGCGGACGGCCCGCAGGGTCGTGCTCGTGACATTCTCGCTCTCGTCGTCGCCCAAACCCAGGTGCCAGGAAGGCAGTTCGACCGGGGTCAGGAATACGATGATGCACACTATCGCCACCAGGCATCCCCCCGCCACTCCCAGAAGCTTCCGGCTGTGCTCGATAGCGCCCAGCAGAACGGCCAAGAAGAAGCCGCTGAGCAAGAAGAAGAGGACTATGCTGACTGAGCTTTTCACCACCACAGAGTATCAGAACGGGACGGTCGCCGGTACCGGCGGTCCGACCGCTGCAGCCGGGCGCTGTACCCATCATGCTTGGATTAGGACGCTCCGAAGTGCTAGAGTTTCCTGCAGCAAGCATGGTGCCTCCACAGTCAGGCTCCGGGCATACCGGAGCTGAAAGGGAAGCCGGTGAGAATCCGGCGCGGTCCCGCCACTGTAACCGGGTCCCGCATGAAAGGTCGCGGACACCTGGGAGTCAGATACCTGCTGTGAAGGAGGAGCAGACGCTTTCCGCGGAGAGAGCGACTCCGCCCTGTTGTCGCGGGGCGCCGACTCGGTTCGACCACGATCTGGTCAGGCCGGGGAGTAGCTGACCTGCTCTCCACCATCTTGCGGGCCATGACCATAGGTTGAACCGAAAGGAGTCCGCATGAACGGACACATGGCGCCGCGCCGCGCAACGGCCGGGCCCGAGGTGTCGTCCCCCAGACGGCGCCGTCATTCCCGCAGCTTCAGCTGCCACAGTCCCATCCTTCTCGTAACGCTCTTGCTCGCCCTGCTTCTGGCCGGCGCTCTGGCCATCGGCGGTTGCGGGTCGGACACGACCGGTGCCACCGAGTCGGAGACGGCCGATACCACCGCACCGGTAGCCACGACCGCGGCCTCCGTGGAGACGCGCGAGGTCCCCGCAGAGACGTCCACCTCCACCGAAGCTGCTCCCGCCCAAGAGGCCTTCCCCGTGACGGTGACCGACGATAACGGCACCACCGTCACCATCAGCGCCAAACCTGAGCGCATCGTATCTACCGCTCCGGCCAACACCGAGACCCTGTTTGCCCTTGGAGTGGGAGACCGGGTCGTGGGCGTGACCTCACTGGACGATTACCCGCCTGAAGTGGCCGAGATCACCAAGATCGGGGACTACCAGGCGAACACCGAGGCCATCATGGGTTTGAGCCCAGACCTGGTAGTCGGCTACTCCGGCAACGAGGAGGCTCTGGCCCCTGTCGCGGCAGCCGGTGCAGCCGTCCTGATACTGAATCCCATGACCCTTGATGGCGTCTATGCCAATATCGCCACCATCGGCGCGGCCACGGGCGTCAATGACGAGGCCGTCGCATTAGCGGAGTCCTTAGGGGCGACGATCGCAGACATCGCCACAACCGCGGAGGCCACCGGCGAATCGCCCAAGGTCTTCTATGCACTCGATAACACCCTCTGGACATGCGGGCCCGGGTCGTTCGTCGATGAACTCTTGACCCTCGCCCACTGCACCAATGTGGCCGCCGCCCCGGGCGCGGACGGCGCCGCCGCCCAGGCCTACTACCAGTTCACCCCAGAGCAGCTCGTGGCGGCGGACCCCGATGTGGTCCTCCTGCCCGGCAGCACCTACGCCGGCGCCGATGAGTTCACGGGCGATCCTCGTTTCACCGGGTTGAAAGCAGTCGTGGACGGCAACGTCTTCGTTATCGACGACGTGATAGTGACCAGGCCCGGCCCGCGGATAGCCGATGGCCTGAAGATCCTGGCGGAAGCCATCCATCCGGGGGCCTACTAGCCCCGGGGTGGTGAGACGGGTGGGGGCGCCGCAGCCCCGGCTCGGGGCTGCGGCGCCCGGAGTGAGCGGCGCGGGCCCTTTGCGGCCCGCGCCGCCCCGGCTCTGACGATGGTTGCGGTAATGAAGGAGCCGCGGTCGTGAACCTGACCAAGGATCGTCACAAGGTCTACCGCCTGGTCATGGCGGCGCTGGTGGTTGCACTCGTTGCCGTCATCTTGGCGGCGGTCGCCGTAGGCGCCGCCGGCCTCTCTGCAGCGGAGACCCTGCGGGCCCTCGGTGGTCTCATGATCCACGGTTCCGACGCTACCGGCGACTATCCCGACTGGGCGCCCCGTCTCCTCCTCGACCTCCGGCTGCCTCGGATCGTGCTTGCCCTCGTGGTCGGCGCCGCACTCTCCACCGCCGGCGCGTCGTTCCAGGGCATCTTTCGCAACCCGCTGGCCGAGCCCTACCTTCTGGGCGTATCAGCGGGTGCCGGCCTCGGCGCGACCATCGCCATCGTCTGGAAACCCCTTACCGAACTGGGGATCTATACCCTCCCGCTGTTCGCTTTCGTGGGAGCCACCTTGGCGGCCTTCCTGGTCTACCGTCTGGCCACGTTCGCGGGTCACACCCGAGGCGCTTCCCTGCTCCTGTCCGGGGTGGCGGTCGGCTCCACCCTGACGGCCATCATGTCGTTCCTGATGGTAGCCACAGAGCGCGATCTGCACACCGTGGTGGTCTGGCTGATGGGCGGCCTCACTACCGCAGCTTGGACCAAGATCTACATCACCCTGCCGGTGGTGGCGGCAGGCTTTCTCTATATGATGCTCATGTCTCGACGGATGAACCTACTGCTCATGGGTGAGGAGCGGGCCCGGGAATTGGGCATAGACAGTCAACGGACCCGGCGCAATCTCATGATTGTAGCCGCACTGACCACCGCGGCCGCCGTATCCTTTTCAGGGCTCATCGGATTCGTGGGACTGATGGTCCCTCATATCATGCGGCTGCTGGTAGGTCCCGACCATCGGCGCCTACTGCCGGTCAGCGCCCTCTTCGGCGCCCTCCTCCTCCTAGCCGCGGACACGGTCGCCCGGACGGCCCTGGCCCCCGCGGAGATCCCGGTAGGGGTGATAACGGCTGCGACAGGGGGGCCCTTCTTCCTCTACCTGCTTCGAGCACGGAAGGGGGTGTGATATGCACGCCGAGGCCATCGACGGACGTTCCGGAGCCCCTGTGGGCGCGGCTCCATCAAGCCATCCCACGCCCGTCTACGACATCCGCGCTCTGGAGGTGGAACTGGGCGGGAGACGCGTGCTCGGGCCGGTCGACCTCCGCATCGACCCCGGCGCCTTCTTGGGCATCCTCGGTCCCAACGGCTCGGGCAAGACCACTCTACTCCGTGCTCTCACCGGAAGCCTCCCTCCCGGGGCGGGTGAGATCCTCCTCCACGACCGTCCCCTCAGTGGATACCGCGCGGGCGAACTCGCCCGTGTGGTGGGCGTGGTGCCCCAGCAGTTCAGTCTTGATTTTGGATTCACCGTCGAGGAGATGGTGGCCATGGGCCGCTACGCCCACTCTGGGCGCGGTGCCGAGAACGGCAACGACACCGGCATGCGGCTCCGCGGGATGCCGGAGCGGGCGGCCGACGGCGAAGCCGTGGCCGCCGCGCTTGCGGCTACAGAGCTGACCGAGCTCTCAGGCCGACTCATCACTGAACTATCGGGCGGCGAACGCCAGCGAGCTCTAATCGCCCAGACTCTGGCCCAGGAGACCCCGGTGTTGCTGCTGGACGAACCACTCAACAACCTCGACCTCAACCACCAGCTGGAGATCATGCAGCTCCTGGTCACGCTCCATGGTGCCGGCAGAACGATAGCCGTGGTGCTCCACGACCTCAACATCGCGGCGCAGTACTGCGAAGAACTCATCCTGCTCGACCAGGGACATCTGGTAGCTCGGGGGACGGCCAACGACGTCCTCGACCCGACCTCTATCTTGGAAGTGTTCAAGGTGAGAGTCGCAGTACACAGACAGGGACGGCGGCCCTATATCACTCCGCTCTGGTCGCGGACGGCGCGCGCGACGAAGGCATCGGGAGACAGGCAGGTGCACGTCGTGGCAGGCGGGGGTGCCGCCTCGGAGCTCTTGGAGGAACTGGTCTTGCGCGGGTACACACCCTCCGTGGGAGTCGTTAGCGTTTTCGACAGCGACTACGCGACCGCCCAAAGATACGAGCTCGACGTGGTCTCCTCCCCTCCCTTCGAGCCGTTCCCCGAAGAGGCCATACGCGCGCTTGATACGCTCATGGAGGAGGCGGAGGTCATCGTGGTGGCTCCCGTCTTCTTCGGATGCGGCAACCTGCCCTCTCTCGAGGCCACTCTGGCGGCAGCCAAGGCCGGGAAGAAAATCATCCTAGTGGAGCGACCCCCTATCACCGAACGAGACCTGAGCGGGGGTCGGGCCGGCACCTTAATCGAGGAGTTGCTGAAGGCCGGGGCGGTGGAAGTCGAGACCCCCGCTCAAGCGGCAGAGGCGGTCTAAGTCCGGAGCCCGCCGCAGGTGTTCTCCTCGTAGCGGAATTTGGACCAGCGCAGATGCTCCGGGACTTCGCAGGGATACTCGCCGGTGAAGCAGGCGGCGCAGAAGCGATTGTTCGCATCGCCGACCCCGGTGGCCCGCAAGAGCCCCGCCAGGGAGAGATAGGCTACAGACGTCGCTCCCAGTTCTCTGCTGATCTCTTCCACACTCTTGCCGAAGGCGATGAATTCGTGCTGATTGGCCATGTCGATGCCGTAGAAGCAGGGGTAGATGAGCGGAGGCGACGTGATGCGTAGATGGACCTCCTTGGCCCCCGCCTCGAACAGCACCCGCACCAGCGCCCGCGTGGTATTGCCGCGCACGATCGAATCGTCCACCGCTATGAGCCGTTTGCCTCGGATGGCCGAGCTGAGCGGATTGAACTTCATGCGGATGCCGAGCTTACGGATGCGATCGTCGGGGTTGATGAACGTCCGGCCGATGTAGCGGTTCTTGATGAGGGCATCGCCATAGGGGATGCCGCTGCGGGCGGCGTAGCCGATCGCGGCCGAGTGACCGGTATCGGGGATGGGGATCACCAGGTCGGCGTCGACCGCCGATTCGGACGCGAGTTCTTCTCCCATGCGGCTCCGCGCTGCATAGAGTGTCTGCCCTTTCATCACCGAGTCCGGGCGGGCGAAGTAGATGAATTCGAATACGCAGAGCGCCTCGCGCTTGCGGACCACCACCTGCTCGATCTCGTAGCCTCGCTCGTTTATCACGCAGATCTCGCCCGGTTCGATCTCGCGCACGAGCCGGGCCCCGATGATGTCCAGCCCCGAGGACTCGCTGGCCAGGCAGTAACGATCCTCGATTTGTCCCAACACCAAAGGCCGGATCCCGTAGGGATCACGGAAGCCTACCACCTCGTCTTTGCTCAACAGAACGGCGCTGAATGCTCCCCGCAGCCTGGGGATGACGTCCCGGAGGGCCTCCCGGATGTCCCGCGAAGGGTGCTCGGCCAGTAGGGCGGCGATCACCTCGGTATCCGAGGTGCTCTCGAAGACCTGTCCGTTCCGGACCAGACTGGCCCGCAGTTCATCCGTGTTCACAAGGTTGCCGTTGTGGGCCAGAGCGATGAAGGAACCGTCCCGCGTGCGCGCGAAGGGTTGAGCATTCCGCATCTCACTCGAGCCGGTAGTGGAATAGCGCACATGACCGATAGCCAGTCCGCCGGGCAGTGACTGCAGGGTGTCCTCCTCGAACACCTGCGAGACCAAGCCCATGTCTTTGTGGACTATCAAGCGCACACCGTCGGTGACGGCCACTCCGGCCGACTCCTGACCGCGATGCTGCAGCGCGAACAGTGCGAAGAAGGTAAGGCGGGAGACGTCCATTTCCGGAGCATAGATGCCGAACACCCCGCACTCGTCGTGGGGTGAGTCGTCCTGCCACCGTTCCCGCATCATTCCCCCAGGGCCCTACAGAGGGCCGATTCGTATATTTCGTCCAAAGTGACCACCGGGACCCGGACGCCCGACTGCCCCGACCCGGAGTCACCGGCACCAAGACCCTCAGCCTCGTGGCCGATGGAGGTGATCACCAGATCGCCACCACCTACTGCCCCGAGTTGCGTCCAGGGTACTCCCTCCGCCCTGCACAGATCCTCGAAGGTCTCCACATCCTGAGGAGCTACCGAGACCACTGCAAGCGTCGGCGCCTCCCCGAAGAACGCGATATCGGGGCGCCCCGCCAGTGGTCCCGCGGCCGAGGTGCGGCCCTGCGCCGCTCCTGCCGAGGATGCACACCCTACACTGCCACCCACCCAAGGGACCTCAGCCAATGTTACCGTAACCCCGATCTTACCGGCCACGCAACACTCAGCCAAGGCAACGGCCAACCCACCGTCGGAGCAATCATGAGCAGAGCGCAACAAGCGCGCCTCGATGGCCCGGCGCAATGCACTCTGCAGCGCCAGCTCATCGTCCAAGTCCACATCGGGGATCCGGCCCGCGGGCCGGCCTCTTGGACCTCCGAACCAGCGCTTCTGATATTCAGACCCGTCGAGCACCGGTGTCGCGTCTCCCATCAGGAGCACGACATCCCCCTCGCTCTTGAAACCCACGGTGCAGTTGGCGGCGACATCACTCATGACCCCCAGCATTCCCACCACCGGGGTCGGATAGATGGGCTGTTCGAAGCTCTCGTTATAGAGCGAGACATTGCCCGAGATGACGGGCGTACCCAGCGCCTCGCAGGCCTCGGCCATCCCCTCGATAGCGTGGGCCAGTTGGTAGGCGGTAGGGCTGTTGTCGGGATTGCCGAAGTTGAGGCAGTTGGTGATGGCTATCGGCTTGGCCCCCACACAGGACACGTTGCGGGCCGCCTCGCACACCGCCGCCTTCCCACCCCGGTAGGGATCGAGATAGGTACGACGGCCGTTACCGTCCGTACAGACGGCGATGCCGGCACCCGTCTTCTTGACGCGGAGCAGAGCCGCATCTCCACCCGGCACGATCACGGTGTTGAGCTGCACCTGATGGTCGTACTGCTGCCACACCCACCGGCGGCTGGCTATATTGGGAGAGCCTACGAGATCGAGCAAGATCTCCTCGAGCGATGCCTCCGGAGCCGGATATGCCTCTGGGTCCAGCGGCTCGTCCACCTCGTGGGCCGGGCGGTTCTGGGGAATGTCGTAGGTCGGCGGTTCGGTCAGAGCCTCGGCGTCCATATCACCGACCATCTCCCCGCGGAAGAAGACCCTCAGGTGTTTGGTGTCGGTGACTTCGCCCACGACAGTGGCGTCAAGGTCCCAGCGGTCGCAGATAGCCTTGACCCCCTCCCATCTGTCCGGGGCCACGATGCAGAGCATCCGCTCCTGGCTCTCGGAGATCATGATCTCCCAAGACTCCATGTCGGCCTCGCGCAGCGGGACCCGATCCGCGTGCAGATCGATCCCCACCTCTCCTTTGGCCGCCATCTCGCTTGACGAGGAGGTGATCCCAGCCGCTCCCAGATCCTGCAGAGCCACCAGCAGGTCGGCTCCCAACAGCTCGAGACAGGCCTCCAGAAGCTTCTTCTCGGTGAAGGGGTCGCCCACCTGGACCGACGGGCGCTTCTGCTCCAAGGTCTCGTCGAAGACCTGGCTGGCCAAAACGCTCGCCCCTCCGATGCCGTCCCGCCCGGTCTTCGACCCGATCAGAACGACGTGGTTGCCCACACCGGCCGCCTTGCTGCGGATGATCTCGTCCCTCTTGACCAGACCGACCGTCATCGCGTTCACCAGGCAGTTACCGGCATAAGGATCTTCGAAGTAGACCTCGCCGGCCACAGTGGGGATGCCCATGCAGTTGCCATAACCACCGATGCCGGCCACCACCTGCTCGAAAAGGTAACGTTGACGGCTGGTGACCGCCTCGGAGGGAGGTGTATCGGCCACGGGGGCAGCGAGGGCCGGGGCGCCGCCGGCCGCACCGTTCGGGGTACCGCCGTCCGGGGCCGCGCCGCGCGCCGGGCGCGCCGGCAGCGGCTCGATCTCGCCGAACCGCAAGGAGTCAAGCCCACAGATGGGCCGAGCCCCCATGGCGAAGATGTCGCGGATGATCCCACCCACGCCGGTCGCCGCTCCCTGGTAGGGCTCCACCGCAGAGGGGTGGTTGTGACTCTCGATCTTCATGGCCACGGCCACACCACCACCAATGTCCACGATACCCGCGTTCTCTCCGGGTCCCTGCAGGACATGTTCTCCAGTGGTGGGGAATCGCTTCAAGAGGGGTTTTGAGTGTTTGTAGCCGCAGTGCTCGCTCCACATCAGCGAGAACACGGCCAGCTCCACGTGGGTGGGCTCTCTCCCCTGGATGGCGCAGATCTTCTCGTACTCCCAACGGGTGAGACCGAGCTGCTCATAGAGCTCAGGCATCGACACTCCCGTCCGACTCTGGGGCCGTCGCAGACCCCGGCCCCGCCGCCGAATCCGGCTCCATTACGGTGGCACCCGTGCAGTCCGGGCCGCAGCCGGGGATCTCCCGCCAGTCCAGCTGGCTCTGGCAGACCCGGCATACACAAGTCTCCGGGAGATACCCCTTAATGAATGAATCGCGCGCGCCGCAGCGCGGGCAGACGGTCTGTCCGGCCATTATCCTCCCCGCCTTTCCAGCACCGAATCGATCATCGAACGGAAGAGGGCCCGTCCGTCGATGCCCCCCACGATCTCCTCACAGACCCGTTCGGGATGAGGCATCATCCCCAGAACGTTGTTGCCTTCGTTCAGGATACCGGCCACATTGTCCGTGGCCCCGTTGGGGTTGGCTGCGTCGATCGCGTTGCCACCGGCATCGCAGTACCGGAAGGCCACCAGACCGCGATCCTCGATCTCCTGGAGCCGGTCGGCTCCGGCCGTCCAATTGCCTTCGTTGTGATTCACCGGCACCTGGATCACCTGGCCCACGCGCATCCGGCCGGTGAACGGCGTATCGGTGCGCTCCACCCGCAGATACTGGGGATGGCAGACGAACCGCAATCCCCGATTGCGACGCAGAGCGCCGTGCAGGATGTGGGCCTCGGTGAGTGTCTGAAAACCGTTGCAGATGCCCAGGATCAATCCCCCCGCCTTTGCGAAGGCGGCCACCTCCTGCATGATGGGGCTAAAACGAGCCACCGCCCCAGTACGAAGGTAGTCACCGTAGGAGAACCCCCCGGGAAGAATGACGCAGTCGGCTCCCTGGAGGTCGCGGTCCTTGTGCCAGAGGTAGTAGGGGTGGGCTTCGGGAAACGTGCAGAGCGCGTGATGGGTATCGTATTCACAGTTGGAGCCCGGGAAGACCACGATACCGAAGCGGACCGAACCCGCCGTCACGTCAGGCTCCCTCCCTCGGCGCCGCTTCTGCCGCGTCGATATCGAAACGGTAGTCTTCGATTATGGGGTTGGCGAGCAACCTGCGGCACATATCGTCCACGTCGGCCTTCACCTTCTCCGCATCGCTCCCGTCGACCTCCAGCGTTATATAACGCCCCACCCGGATATCGTGGGCACCCGAGTGACCGAGGGCCGGCAGCGCCCTTTCCACCACGGCTCCCTGGGGATCGACCACCCCCGCCTTCGGTGTGACGTATACGGAGACTCTGTACACGCTCGCGCCCCCTTCGTGCTTAGCGCTCCTCGCAAGACCAGGCTGTCCGACCTACCCCCGGCCGACCGCCCAGGCCCCATGGATCAGGACCTGATTCTATCAGCTTGCCGGGGCGGGCGGCGTCGACGTTGACAACCGCGAGCCTCCTCTCTAATGTCCTACCTGAACACGATCGAAGGCCCTGCGACCGGCAACCGACCGCTGATAGCTCGAACAGGAGAGGAGGCGACGACGCCCCGAGAGCGCATGCATAGCGTGGCCGCCATCGCGTTGCTCGTCCTGGCCATCGTCGCCGGCGGCGTATCCTGGATGCTCCAGGGTACGGCTCTCTGGGTGCTGCTGGGCATCGCCGTGGCGCTTCTGGTGGCAGGTATTTACCTCGCCGCGCGTGCCAATGCTCCGCGGGAAGACGGCCCAACCTAGAGAAAGGCCATCGACCCGCCGTCGGGATAGAGAATGCTCCCCGTGACGAAATCTGAAGCCGACGAAGCCAGGAAGAGCGCCGGTCCCACAATGTCGTCGACTCGGCCCCAACGGCCCATGGGGACGTTACCCAGCATCCGTTCGTACCTGGAAGCCTCGTCCTTCATTCTCTGCGCCATCATGGGGGTCGGCGTGATGATCGGTCCGATGGCGTTCACATTGACACCATACTCCGCCCATTCCCGAGCCAGTTGTCTGGTGATCATGTCGACGGCGCCCTTTGATGCGCAGTAGCCGCTGTTACCGCCAAGACCGGCGCGCCGGCCCCGTACCGAGGAGAGGTTGATGATCTTGCCCCCACCGTTCTTGATCATCCCCGCAGCGAATGCGCGGCAGCAGAGCATGACCCCGCGAACGTTGGTCGCGAAGAGGTCGTCCCACTCCTCCATGGAGAACTCAAGCGCCGAAGCCTTGTAGTTGACACCCTGAGCGTTGACCAGGATGTCGACCTGTGACATCTCGGCCTCCACGGTAGCCACCAGGTCCTTGACGGTCTGCTCGATGCGGCAGTCGACCTGATGGACCGTGACCGTGTCACCCGTCGCGGCCTCGATCTCTCGCGCGGCTCTCTGCAGGTTGTCGAGGTGGCGGCTGGCGATGACAACGTTCGCACCGGCCTCCACAAACCCTGTGGTAATGCCTTGGCCGAGCCCTCCGGCTCCCCCGATCACCACCGCGTTCTTGCCCGCCAAACAGAACCGATCGCTCACTTCAAGACTCCTCCCGCCGTTCCGGCAACAGCGCCCTCAGCCCTCCGCCGGCCGAACCGGAGCGGGCCGGGCCGGAGCGGGCTGGGCCGGAGCGGGCTGCGTAGGCTACCACTCGATACCCGCCACCCGCTCGAAGATCACCCCCATGTTGCGGAGCTGATAGCCCGGATCGAAGCAGGCCTCGATCTCGGCTGCGCTCAACCTCTCAGTCACCTCGTGATCGTCCTTGAGCAACTCCTGGAACGACCTCTTCTCCTCCCAGGCCTTCATGGCACTGCGCTGGACGACCGCGTAAGCGTCGTCCCGCAACATCCCCGTCTGCACGAGAGCCAGCAGCACCCGCTGGCTGTAGAGCAGACCGAAGCTTTTCTCCATGTTCTTCGCCATAGTGGCCGGATACACGTTCAGCTTCTCCATCAGCCAACAGGCCTTCTTGAGCATGTAATGGAGGAGGATGGTGCTATCGGGGAGGATGATGCGCTCCGCGCTCGAGTGACTGATATCGCGCTCGTGCCAGAGAGCCACGTTTTCGAAGGCCGTGAGCATGTTCGTCCGGATGACCCGAGCCTGTCCGCAGAGCCGCTCGGAGATGATGGGGTTGCGCTTGTGCGGCATCGCCGACGACCCCTTCTGCCCGGGAGCGAAGTACTCCTCGGCCTCAAGGACCTCAGTGCGCTGATAGTGCCGCACCTGCAGGGCCATCTTCTCGATGGTGGTCGCGAGCAGGGCGAGAGCCGCCATGAACTCGGCATGCCTGTCGCGTTGCACGATCTGGGTGGAGACGGGAGCGGTCCCCAGGTCCAGGACCGACAGCGCGATCTGTTCGACCTGCGGGTCGACGTTGGCGTAATTGCCCACCGCCCCCGATATCTTGCCCACGGACACTTGTTGCGCAGCCCGTTCCAGCCGCTCCAGGCCGCGCTTCACCTCGAAAGCCCAGAGTCCAAGCACCATGCCGAAAGTGATGGGCTCGGCGTGTACTCCATGGGTGCGACCCATCATGACCGTGTCACGGTGTTCCAGAGCCCGGCGCTGGAGGATGCGCCCCAGTCTCCTGGTCTCTTCCCCAAGGAGGGCGCCGGCCGTCCGCAACTGCAGAGCCAAGCCGGTGTCGAGCACGTCCGAGGAAGTAAGCCCGTAGTGGATGTACTTGGAGCACTCACCGACATTCTCGGCGACACAACTCACGAAGGCGATGACATCGTGCTGTGTCGTCTGCTCGATCTCGCAGACCCGGTCGACATCAAAGGCCGCCTTCGCCTTGATCTCGGCAAGCGCATCCCCGGGTATCCGCCCCACCCGAGCCCAGGCCTCGCAGACGGCCAGCTCCACCTGGAGCCAAGCCGCCATGCGCGCCTCATCCGTCCAGACGGACGTCATCTCCGGCGTGGAGTAACGCTCGATCACCGGGCGCCTCCCTCAGGAGCGGCGTTTGCCTCAGAGGCGGCACCCATCTGCGAAGCTGCACCCGACGGGGAGGCGGCGTCCACTCCGGTGGCACCCAGACCCACCGCTCCGGAGACCCGGAGGATCTTGGCGGCAAGGATGGCCGCGTTACGCGCTCCGTTGATGGCCACAGTAGCTACCGGCACGCCCGGCGGCATCTGCACGGTGGAGAGGAGCGAATCGAGACCGCCCAGATCACTGGTGCGGATGGGTACTCCGATCACCGGCAGCTCGGTCATGGAGGCGACCACACCGGCCAGAGCCGCGGCTTTGCCCGCCCCTGCGATGACGACCTTCAGGCCCCGGGCCTCCGCACTCAAGGCGTACTCACGGACACCTTCCGGATTGCGATGAGCCGAGAGCACATGGACTTCACAGGCGATTCCCCGCGCTTCCAGCTCTTTGGCCGCATCGTCCATCACGTGTGCGTCGGAGCCCGAACCCATCAAGATGCCCACCAAAGGCTGCTCCGTCATGTCTTCCCCTTCCGTGGTCGAGGTCCGTTGTGCGCCGGTGTGCGATACCGACCTCAAAGGTCTAGTGCTGCTTCTCCCACTCCTCCGCCCTCAGGGCGATATCAGTCCGATAGTGTGCGCCCGCAAAGTCGATGGCCGCCACGCCTTCGTACGCCCGCGCCCGAGCCTGGGCGAAGCTGTCTCCCAGGCCGGTCACAGTGAGCACCCGACCACCCGCGGTGACCAGCTTCCGGCCGGCCCCGAGGCGCGTCCCGGCTTGAAACACCTCCACACCTTCCACCCCCCAAGCCTCTTCAATACCGGTGATCACGTCGCCCTTCGGACCCGGCCCCGGATACCCGCGCGAGGCCATGACCACGCTGACCGCCGCTCCGCTACCCCATTGTACGGTCGGAGGAAGTGAGTCGCCCCGAGCGGCCGCCCACAGGATTTCGAGTAGATCCGACTCCAGCCGGGGAAGAAGAGCCTGCGTCTCCGGGTCGCCGAAGCGACAATTGAACTCCAATACCTCAGGCCCGTGATCGGTCAGCATGAGTCCTGCGTAGAGGACACCTCGGTAGTCGATACCCCGGCGGACCAACTCGGCCACCGTCGGCCTCACCACTTCGTCCACCAGGCGCTCGTACAGGGCGTCTTCGACCCTTGGAACCGGAGAGTACGATCCCATGCCGCCCGTGTTCGCGCCCGCGTCACCATCCAGAGCCCGCTTGTAGTCCTGAGCGGGAGCTAGGGGAAGGATCTGCTCACCACTCACGATCGAGAGGAGCGATACCTCTTCTCCCTGCAGGTACTCCTCGATAAGCACCATATCGGCCGCGTCTCCAAAGCGCCTCGCAACGAAGCACTCCTTCAGAGCCGCCTCCGCCTCTTCCATCGTAAGCGCGACCATCACGCCTTTGCCGGCCGCCAACCCGTCGGCCTTGACGACCACCGGAGCACCATGCTTGTGGAGATACGCCAAAGCCCGATCGTGGTCGGTGAAGACGTCCGCGTGAGCGTTGGGCACTCCGGCGGCCTCCATCACTTCCTTGGCGAAAGCTTTGGAACCCTCCAGTCGCGCCCCCGTCAGGCCGGGTCCGAACACGGCAAAACCCCGATACCTCAACTGGTCGGCCAATCCGGCGACCAGGGGAGCCTCGGGACCCACCACTGTGAGGTCGATCCTTTCCCGCTCTACGAATGCGACCAGCGAGGGGACATCCTCGGCTGCCACGGCCAGATTCACGGCGTCGCCCTCTATCCCGGGGTTACCCGGAGCGCCGATGAGCCTTCCGATCCGGGGGCTCTTCGCCAGACTGCGCACCAGAGCATGCTCCCGGGCGCCTCCGCCTACTACCAGGACATCCAGCCGCTCAGAAGCCATGCATCCCTCCCTTTCACCGAGAACGGCCCCTGCGGGTCGAGGCCTACCGGCCCATATCGGACGAG
>Ga0209722_1000771_pt1 | contig 32587 bp, 24 predicted proteins | sample BioC12SIPDNA_2_FD_185745 | JGI IMG/M metagenome (GOLD analysis project Ga0209722, IMG submission 185745) | Anaerobic biogas reactor microbial communites from Washington, USA - Biogas_R1_A C12 SIP DNA (SPAdes) (version 2) | ecosystem: Engineered > Bioreactor > Anaerobic > Unclassified | place... | reverse complement strand
CGCGGCTACCTGATCTACGTATCGGTCCTGATCCAGGGCCTGCTGGCCCTGGGGCTGATCGCCGGGACGCTATGGGTCAGCGGGCAGAGCTGGCGGACCATCGGCTTTACCTGGCGCAAGACCCTCGGCCACGAGGCGGGCTGGGCCGCTTTAGGTCTGATGGCCGTCTACGGCATCCTGCTGCTGAGCGGAGTCGCCCTGATGTTCCTGCCGGAGGAGTACGTCAATCAGATCGTCCAGGAACGCAAGGAGCTCTTCGAGACCTTCCCAGCCATTCCGTTCGCCGCGGTGGCGACGGTCATGATGTTCGTAGGGATCTACGAAGAGGTGCTCTTCCGCGGACTGATCCTGACCCGCCTGCGGCTCCTGCTGGGCGACTGGCGGGGTAATTGGGCGACGGCGGTAGTCCTCTCCAGCGCCCTGTTCGGGGTTCTCCACCTCTACGAGGGCTACGTCGCGGTCGTGCAGATCGCCCTGGTCTCGCTGGTGTTCTCCGTCCTGTTTATCTACCGCGGCAGCCTGATCGCTCCGATCCTCGCCCACGCGGCGTTCAACACGATCAACATGACCCTGGCGTTCAATGAAGACCTCCAGAAATTCCTGCAGGATTACCAGCCGGCCCAGACGATCCTTGCGATCCTGCTGGGCGGATAGCGGACAGAAGGATAGGACCTCCCATGCCCTCGAAAAAGACCTACCTGCTCTACGATCGGTCGCGGATCGAGTTTGACGTGCCCGCCGAGTGGGCGATCCTGGAGCCCCACGACCCACCCGCGATTACGGACATCGACCCAGCCGTGCGGCAGGCCCTGGCGGTGCCCATCGGCGCCGCGCCGCTGCTGGACCTGGCCCGCCGGGCCGACCGGTCGCGCGGCGCGGTGGTGGTCATCTCCGACATCACGCGGGCCGTGCCCAACCGCCTGTTCCTCCCCATCATCCTGGAAACCCTGGAGACAGCGGGATTTACGAAAGAACAAATCGTCATCCTCGTCGCCACCGGGATGCACCGGCCCTCGACCCGGGCCGAGCACGTCGAACTGGTAGGCCAGACGATCCTCGATCGGTACCGGATCGTCGACCACCGGGCCGACGCCCCCGAGACCCTCGTCGCCCTCGAAGCCCGCACCAGCAGCGGCACCGCGGTTCAGATCGACGCCGTCTACGCCAACGCGGGCCTGCGGATCCTGACCGGGTTCATCGAACCGCACCTGATGGCTGGGTTCTCCGGCGGCCGCAAATCGATCTGTCCCGGACTGGTCGACCTGGACACGGTCCAGAAGTTCCACGGCCCGCATTTCGTGGCCGATCCCCGCACGGCAACCGGTATCCTGGACGGCAACCCCTGCCATCGAGAGGCCCTCGAAGTGGCCCGAATCGCAAAGCCAGACTTCATTTTTAACGTTACAGTTGATGCGGATAGCCAGATCACCGGCATTTTCACCGGCGACCTCGAAGCCGCTCACGCCGAAGGCGTTCGCTTCGTCGAAAAGCACATGGCTGTGACCGTCCCCGAGCGCTTCGATACCGTCTTCGTCTCCGGCGGCGGCTATCCGCTGGACACCACCTTTTACCAGACGGTCAAGGGCATGGTCGCGGGCGGCGACTTCGTCCGCCAGGGCGGAACCGTCATCACGGTCAGCGGGTGCCGGCAAGGCTTTGGGTCCGATAATTGTCGAAGAATCATGTTCGAGTATGCCGATGACTACCAACGATTCCTGCGGGACATCTTCGCCCGCGATCGGGTCGAAAAGGACCAGTGGGAATTCCAGTTGCAGACGCGGGTGCTGGAGAAGACCAGCCGTGAAGGCCTAGTCCTGGTCGCCGACGGCATCGACGTCGAAGATCAGCGGCGGTGCCACGTGACGCCCGCCTTCGATCTGGTGGGCCGGCGGGACGCCGCCGAAGCGGTGAAGGCACTGGTCGAACGAACGTCGCAACAGACCTCGCGGGTCGCGGTGCTGCCGCGAGGGCCGTACATACTGCCGAGAGTGGGTCACGGATGACAGTCGCCGAGGCGGCAAGCGGAGAACAACTCAAGGCCGATATCCTGGTCAGGAATTTCCGGGCGCTGTACCGGATCGACCTGGCGCTGGCCCAGACCCTCGACAATCTGCCCGACGATCCGCGTCTCGAACTGCTGCCGGCCAGAAACGGCCAGGCCACCGCCCGCGTCCGACTCGAAGACGGCCGCGAAATCTTCCTTCACAGCCGCTACGACCCGGCGGCGGAGGCCAAGACCTTCGTCGACCGCCTCGACCTCGACAAGAACTTCGTCTTTTTCGTCTCCGGGTTCGGGTTGGGTTACCAAGTCAGGGAGATCCTCGACCGGACCAGCGATCAGACGGTGGTGATCGTCCTGGAGCCTCAAGCCTCGGTCATCCGGGCGGCCTTGGGCAACCTCGACTTCGCCGACGCGATCAAGCGCGGACGGCTGGTCCTGATCGAGCGGCTCGACAAGGCCCTGCTGCACAAGCGGCTGACGTGCCACTCGGCCACCATGACGCTGGGCACCGAACTGGCCGCTTTGACCTACACCAAGCAGTGGCAAGCCGAGTTCCACACCCAGATGCGTTCGTTCATCGCCGACTACATGGCCTTCGCCCGGATGGCGTTCGTCACGCTGATCGGCAACAGCCGCATCACCCAGGAAAACGTCGTCAACAACCTCTGGGCCTACCACGGCTGCCCGAGCACCGACACGCTCAAGGGCCGCTTCGCCGGATACCCCGCCATCATCGTCTCAGCCGGTCCGTCGCTGGCCAAGAACATCGATCTGCTCAAGGAGGCCAAGGGCAAAGCGGTCATCATCGCCGTCCAGACCACGCTCAAGACGCTGCTGAAACTCGGCGTGCCGCCGGATTTCGTCGTGTCGCTGGACTATCACGAACTCTCGTGCCGTTTCTTCGAGGGCATCGAGGACTTCAGCGACATCCACCTGGTGGCCGAGCCGAAGGTCAACTGGAAGGTGCCCGACGTCTTTCGCGGCAAGATCAGCCTGCTCAAAAACGACTTCGCCGAACAGTGCCTCGGGCCGGCGGCGCGCAAGCGGATCGGCATCACCGCGGGCAGCACGGTGGCCCACCTGGCGTTCTACCTGGCGGAGTTCATCGGGGCCGATCCGGTCATTCTGATCGGCCAGGACCTCGCCTTCGGCGGCAACATGTACTACTCGCCCGGCAACGCCATGCACGACATGTGGTCGGTCGAACTGAACCGCTTTTCCACGATCGAGATGAAGGAGTGGGAGCGGATCGTCCGCCACCGTTCGATCCTCCGCAAGGTCCAGGATCAGGACGGCCGCGAAATCTACACCGACGAGCAGATGTTCACCTACCTCCAGCAGTTCGAGCGCGACTTCGCCCAGACCCGCACCACCGTCATCGACGCCACCGAGGGCGGAGCAAAGAAACTCGGCGCCGAGCCGATGACCTTGCGTGAGGCGATCGACCGCCACTGCACCCGCCCGATCGATCCGCAGCGATTCAACTACCTGAAGGATCAGACATGGTACGAGCCGCAGCGTCTCGCCGAGGCCGCTGAGCAGTTAGGCAAGCGTCTGGAAGAAGTGGACGAATTCCGCAAGCTCTCGGAAGAGACGGTCGGACTGCTCAAGCAGCTCGAAGGCCTGCTCGACCGGCCGGAGGAATTCAACCGACGGATCGTCAAGATCGACCAGATCCGCTCGAAGGTCTCGATGCACCACCGCATTTTGCGGATGGTCTGCGACGTTTCAGCCCTGGCCGACCTGCGGCGATTCCGCAGCGATCGGATCAACCAGGCGTCTCGCGAGCAGGGCGCGGAGCGCGCCCGCCGCCAGCTTCAGCGCGACGTCGAGTTCGTCGAGGCGGTGGTCCGCGGCTGCGACGATCTGGAGAAAGTCCTGCGCGACGGCCTGTCGCGCATTGAGGCGAAGCAAGCCGAGGGAGCAGCCGATGACGGCGGAAAATGACTCACGCGTGGTGATCGCCGTCTGGGCCGATCCCGATCGTTCGCCGATGGGACTGCCCGCCAAGCTCGACCGCCCGCTGCGCGGCGAGCCGGTGCTCCGCCGGACGATCCGCCGCCTGGAACGCGTCGAAGGCGCCGCCGGCATCGTCGTCTTCTGCCAGCCCGAACACGAAGAGATCATCGGCCGCCTGGTCGCCGGGACGCGGGCGGAAATCCTGAAGGCCCGGTTCGACCCGCCGCGCTACTGGCCGGGCGTCCAGGCCTCTCGCAAGTGGGCCAAGACCTGCTGGCGAGGCGGGCTGCTCGGCGCGTGCGGCTTTGATGAGGAGGTCCTGCCCGCGGTGCTGCACGAGGTGGCCAAGGCCTCGCGCGCCGAAGCGGTGCTTTCGGTTCCCGCCTCCGCCGTCGTGGTCGATCCGCACTTGCTCTCGCGCCAGATCGCCCACTACCGCCAGTACCGCGACGAGTACAAGCTGTTCTTCACGCAGGCCCCGCCGGGCCTTTCCGGCGTGGTCGTGGCCGCCGACCTGCTCAGTCAGATGGGCCAGACCAGCCAGCTTCTGGGCTCAGCCCTGGTCTATCGGCCGGACGCGCCCAAACCCGATATCATCGCCAAACCATGCAACATCGTGATCGACCCGGCGGTGATCCAGACGCCGGTTCGCCTGATCGGCGACAACAAGCGGTCGCTCGGCCTGATCGAGGCCATGCTCGACGAGTTGACCGACGAGGAACTCGGCGCCGATCGCATCTGCCGGTGGGTCCGCGACAAGGGCCTGCCCCACCTGAGCCGCTGGCCCGATGAGATCGAAGCCGAACTCGTCGCCGGCTGGCCGACGCCCAAATCGATTCGTCCGGCGCCTGGGCCGCGCGGCCCGATCGACGCCGGCCGGCTGATCGATCAGATCGCAAAGCTGACCGCTGAGTGCGACGATCTGCTGGTCTGTCTCGGCGGTTTCGGCGAACCGACGCGGCATCCGAGGTTCGCCGAAATCGTCCAGGATCTGCACAACGCGGGCGTCTGGGGCATCTGCCTGAACACGACAGGCCTGCTCGACGAACCGACGGCTGACATGCTGGTCGATCTGCCCATCGATATCGTGTCCGTCCTGCTCGATGTGCCGGATCGCCAACGCTATGCCCAGGCCTTCGGCCAAGATTGCTACGAAGACGCTCTGGCGGGAATTGAACGGCTGATCCGCTCGCGCCACGAGCGCCGCCAGCCGCTGCCGCTGGTCGTGCCCGAGATGCTCAAGACGCACGAGACCCTCGACCTGATGGAGCCATTCTACGACACATGGCTCAACAAGGTCGGCGCCGCGGTGATCGCCGGCTATTGCGACTACGCCGGCCAACTGGCCGACCTGGCCGTCAGCTCGATGGCCGGTCCGCAGCGGCGGCCCTGCCGCCGCCTCTGGTCGCGCATGACCGTCCTCGCCGACGGCACGGTTCCGCTTTGCGACGTCGATTTCCTCGCTGCCAACCCCGCTGGAAATCTCGGCGACAAGCCGCTGACCGACCTGTGGCACAACGGCCCGCTCGGCCAGTTGCGCAGCGATCACCGCAGCGGCCGATACGACTCCAATTCCCTCTGCGCCAAGTGCACCCAATGGCACCGGCCGTAGAGACCCTGATCCGCCGCCCTCAGTACTTCCTGAGCAGCCCGATCACCACACCGAGAATGTCCACCTGTTTGGTGTAAATCGGCTTGAGGTTCGCGTTGGCCGGCTGCAGACGCACCCGGCCCTTCTCCCGGAAAAACTTCTTGAGCGTGATCTCGCCGTCCGGCAGCCGGGCCACCACCGTCTCGCCCTGCGTCGCCTCGCGCCGCGGTTCAACCACCACGTAGTCGCCGTCGCGAATCTGCTCGTCGATCATCGATTCGCCTTCGACCTTCAGGGCGTATATCCGCTCCGGATGGGCGAAGAACTGCTCGAGGTCAATGGCGTCGGCCACCTCGTAGACCTCGATCGGCGTGCCCGCTGCGATGTTGCCCATCAGCGGCAGCGACCAACCCGACTTCGGCGCCGCAGCCGGCGCCTTATCCGCCACCACCTGGATCGACCGGGCCTTATGCCGAAGCCGCGTGATCAACCCCTTGCGCTCCAGCGCCCGAACGTGCTGATAGACCGTGACCTTACTGACCCCGAGCATCTGCCCCATCTCGTCCATGCTCGGACAATACCCGCGATCCCGCTGGAACTGCGTCATTAAGTTGAGCAATTCCAATTGCTTGGGCGAGGGTAACTGGCCCTTTCGCTTGTTCGTCATGCCGAACCCTCCGTCGTCGGCAGACATTGTAACCTAACATAAGTTCGGTAGCAAGCGAAAACCCGGATTTTTCCAGCCAAGCCGTCGAAGTCACTCGGCCGCCACGGCCAGCGGCACCAATCCCGTTTCGATCAGCCGCTCCACCGCCTCCATCGCCAAGGCCTTGTACAGCGATTTGAGGTCGGATGGGTCGTCGATCGTGGCGTGTGACGTGGCGATCCACGCCATCCGCTTTGAGGCCACATCGTACAAGTTGATCTCGTGCCGCAGGTGCGTTTCGGTCACCGTGTATCCGCGGTCGTACGGGTACGGCTCGTAGAAGCCAAACCCTCCGCGATAGTAGAAAATGTCCGCGCCCAGCGTCCCGTAAGGACGATAGTAGTACGGTCCGGGGCCCGGAACGTGTTCCTCCTCCTGCCAGCGTTCCGTCCGCCGAACCGTCAGCACCGCGTCGAAATTGTGCCGCAAGAGGATCTCGCGGACTTCGTCGTCGCTGTATTGCCGGGTCGGCAGCAGATACTCCAGCGACGCTTCAGCCTCGGCGTCCGACTCCGCCATGGCGCGGACAAACGCCGCCTCCGCCGCCCGGCGACGGTCCAGGTCCGGAAACACCGCGGCCACCATCACCCGCCGATACGTCGCCTCGCGGAAATCCGGATCGGTAAACGACTCCATGCTCACCTGCGAGCAGCCGCCCGCCAGCAACACCGCACAGAGTCCCCAAAGCCTCTTCATGGCCAGTCTCCTGTCGTTCGCCGGCGCCATTATACCACGTCGGCGACAGGAGCATACGTCCGGCCCGTCAAGGCGCCGGGATGATCGCCGGGCGGCTCGTCGGCATCTCGATCTTCCGGAGGTACGCCATGTTGTGCGCGACCGCGGGCGCCGACCAACTGATCACCAGATGCTGATCGGTCATTGCCCCCGCCGCCAGCACCAGCGGCCCGACGTGCAGAAACCAGATCCCCTCTTCCGTCCGGTTCAACTGAAGCTGGAACAGCGACTCGCCCCACGACGCCGACTCCAACCCCGTCTCGTTCGGCTCCGGAGCGTTCAGCATGTTCAACAGCCGCTGCCACACGCCCATCACCCGCGGCCAGACCTTGCGCACCTCCAGGCTGCCGTCGTGCGAGACCAGGATCGTCTTGGCGAACGGCCAGTTGAACGGATGCGCCGGCCAGTCGTGGATGATCACCTCCGGACCCAGGTGGTCGAAAAGCTGGGCGTAGACATCATCGAGTCCGGCCTCAGCCACCACCCGCTCGTAATTGGCCACCATCCTTTCCCGTCGCCGCGGGTTGCGGGTGGAAAGGTAGCTGTTGGTCGCCCACGCCACAATGTCGCTGACCTTCGCCGACGCCACCGCGTACGACGTCGCCTCCGGCGGAACCAGAGCCAGCAGCGGATCGCCCTTCTCCAATCCGATCGTCAGGTACCCGTACTCCGCCCGGTCGGGCCAGGCGGTATAGAGCTTGCTGACAAACGCCCGCTGACGATAGCCCGCGGTCAGGATCACCTGCCTGGCGTTGCCCTCGTCCCCGAGGCTCAACTTCAAAGCCGCCAACACCTGATCGTAGTATTCGCCCAGCACCGGCTGGAGCTTGCGGTCCAGTTCCTGCACGTTCAAGTACAACAGCCAGAGCCGATGGTCCATCTCCTGGTCGTGCAGTTCCGCCCGCTGGATCATCGGGACATCCGTCAGGCGACCCGGTTGATCGGCCGCGGCGGCGTTGGCGATGATCCGTTCGTACGCGCCCGGCCCGACGGTAAAGACGAACAGGTCGCCCACCTGTCCCCACTCCCAGACATCCCACTCGGGCATGTGGTGCATCACCAGCCGTTGGCGCCGCGCCGCCCCTTCGCCCACCCATGAGATCGTCGCGTTCTCGCTGTCAAAGTAATGATCGATGGTCTTCTTGAGCAGCGAAAGCTGCGCCGCGTAGTCGCCGCCCTGGACCAGCAGGGCCATCGAGAAATGGTCCAGCCGGAACGACCCCTCGCCGCCGGTCGGCTGACTCGCCACGTCGAAGAGGGCCAGCACGTGCGGGAACTTGCTCAACTCGGCGATCACCGAAACCGTGTCGGCGAGAACCTGCTGATCGGGTTTGAACACGCCCAGCATGCCGGCGGCGCTGAGCAGCCCCATCATCGACTGGCCGAACTGTTGACCGGACTCCACCGGCGAATACGAATAGACGGCCAGCACGTCGCCGCCCAGCAGCGAGAGCATGTCACGGTTGAGGCCCGTCGGCTCGGACGTCGGCGGCTTGGACGTCTGGCCCGCTCCACGACCCGGCAACGCGATCAGCATTGACACGGCCAGAACCGCCGCGAGCATTCGCCGCGAACGGTTATTTGCCGATGCAGAATTGCGAGAAGATGTTATCGAGGACATTGTCGGTGGCATCCTTTCCCAGCAGTTCGGACAGTCCACGCAGGGCCTCGTGCAGCCCGGCTGCGATGATCTCGTACCCAAATCCGCCGCCTTCAGCCGCCAGCGTCCGCGCCTCACCGCATGTCGCCGCCAGGGCGTCGCGCGCCCGGCCGATGGCGTGGCGCTGCCGACGATTGAGGGCGAACTGCCCAGCCGAGACGCTCAGGCAGCTCTGCCCCAGCCACTCGAACACCAGCGCGGCCAACCGGTCCAGGCCCTCGCCGCTCCGCACCGACGTCCTTGCGGCCCTATCATACCGTCCGGCCAGGCGATTCTCAAACCCCGCGATCCGCTGCGGCGAGACCAGGTCGATCTTGTTGATGACCGCGACGCTCCGCCCGCGGTCGATCGCCAGCGGTTCGAGAAGGGCCAGCGCCCGCTCGGCATCGTCCGTCGCGTCGAAGACCAGCAGGTGCAGGTCCGCCGTCGCCAGAAACCGCTGCGTCCGCGCCACAGCCTTCGCCGTGACCGCATCGGCCGCCTCGGCGATCAGCCCGGCTGTATCGACCAGTTGCACCTCGCGCGATTCGTATCGCCACACCGCGGTCAGCATGTCCCGCGTCGTGCCCGGAATGGCTGAGCAGATCGCCCGATCCACGCCCGTCAGCGCGTTCAGCAGCGAGCTCTTGCCCGCGTTGGCCGGCCCGACCAGGAACACGCGCGGCAGCGACGAAAGCGATTCGGCGTCGATCGCCGTCGCCAACAGCCGGTCCAACTCGCCGGCCAGGCCGTCGATCCGTTCGATCGCCCGCGGCAGCGAGACCTGCTCGATCTCCTCTTCGCTGAAGTCGATGTTGGCCTCGACGTCGGCGACCAGATTGGTCAGCCGCTCGTACGCATCCTCCAGCGACCGGTGCAGCCGGCCCGCCAGAAGCGTCAGCGCCGCTTCGATCTGGGCGTCGTTCTCCGCCTGCACCAGCGCGTTGATCGCCTCCGCCTGCGTCAATTCGAGTTTGCCCAACAGCATCGCCCGCGCGGTAAACTCGCCGCGCTCCGCCGGCTCCAGACCCTCCCGCATGAGCCGCCCCTCGATCAATTGCACCAGGGCGAGCGAACCGGGCACGTGAATCTCAGCCATGTCCTCGCCGGTGTAACTGTCCGGACCGGGAAACGTCCACAGCCACGCCCGGACCGCCACATCGCCTTCGACCTTCAGCACGCCCGGCCGCACCGATCGGCGAAACCCGCCGTCGCCGTCATCCGGCACAAAAAGCCGCGCCACCGCGTCGCGCGTCCGGCATCCGCTGATCCGCACGATCGCCCGCAAAGCCGGCTGCAATACCGTCGCGGCGGCGAAGATCGTGCTCTCCAGCGTCCATCGCGTCACGATGCCCCTTCGGCCTTCGCCATGAACTTGTTCTCCGTCCCGCTCCGCAGCCGCGCGATGTTGGTCCGATGGCGGAAGATCAGCAGGCCCACCATCACCGCCGCGAACGCCGCCAGCGGCCAGTGGTCGCCGATCCGCCACGCCGGATGAAACGCGAACAGCAGCCCCAGTCCGATCAAAAACCCCAAGCCCGCCACGATCGATCCGATCGACACGTACCGCGTGACCGCCACCACCACGATCCAGATCGCAAACGCCGCCAGGCCCGGAAACGTGTAGTAAGGATAGATCGCCAGCACCACGCCCAGACTCGCCGAAACGCCCTTGCCGCCCTTAAAGCCCAGCCAGCACGGCCAGTTGTGCCCGGCCACCGCCGCGAACGCCACCGCCAGCCAGATCGTCGTGCCCACCACCGGACTGTGCTCAAAAAACCCATTGAGCCGCAGCCACAATCCCGCCGCCGCCGTCGGCACAAACCCTTTGAGCAGGTCCAGCAGGAGCACGATGTAGAAGTACCGCTTGCCCAGCACCCGCCCCGCGTTGGTCGCCCCGATGTTGCACGACCCTTTGGTGCGAATATCCACGTTCTTCCACAGACCCACCAGCAGACCGAACGGGATCGATCCGAACAAGTAACCCGCGGCGGTCAGACCCGCCGCCATCACCCACAGGTGAACCGCCGAAATTTCCGCCGGAGGCATCATCGTTCCGCCAGCTCCTTGTACAGGTTGACCAACTCATCGACGTGCCGGGCCATGGTCACCCGGTCCGCCGCCCGACCGCAATTCGCCGCCAGCCGCCTGCGATACTCCGCGCCGATCATCGCGACCATCGCCGAGGCAACCGCCTCGACCGTCAGTTCATCGAGCACCATGCCGCAGTCCGCCTCGCGAACGATCTCAGCCGCCCCGTTAAACCGCGTGGTCACGCTGGGCAATCCACAGACGATCGCCTCCAGGACCACGCGGCTGCACGGATCATACCACGTCGGATGCAGCAGGAAATCGGCCAAGCCGTAGACGCGGTGAATCTCCTTGGCCGGCCCGATGAACCGGAACCGATCGCCCAGGCCGAGGTGCTCGACCCGCTGCTGATACCCGCGGAAATCCGCGCTGGTCACCACGCCGACCTTGAGCCGGTCGAACGCCGGCGGATCGCTCCGCCGCAGACGCTCCAGCGCCGCGATCACCAGGTCCATCCCCTTGAGCTTCAGGTTGTTCGCCACGAACAGACCCAGCGCCTGATCGTCGCGAACGCCGAACAGCGACCGCAGCCTCGCGATCTCCTGCGGATCGATCGGCCGCTGCAACCGCTCAGCGTCCACGCCGTTGTAGATCACGCGAATCCGCGACCCGGGCAGTCCCAGGTGCTCGATGCACTGCCGCCGCACGTAGTCGCTGACCGCCAGGAACAGGCACTCGCTCTCGGCGGCCAGATACCGCTCGATCCGCTGCAGCCGGCGCTGCCGGCCGTTGGGCCCGAACAGGCGCTTCAACGCCGCCGAGAAACCCTGGCGCCGCGCCACGTTCCGCGCGAACGTCTCGGCGATCAGTCCGCCGCGCGGCTGATACACGTCCGCCCGGCGCACCGGCGTGACCGCGTGCACCACGTCGAACTCCCGCCGCGAAAGATACGCATCCGCATCGGACAGGAAACTCCATAGCGGCACGAACCGCTCCGGAATGTCCGGAGCCAGGTCCACAATCTCAAAGCCGTTCGGCGGCACGCGGCATGCCCACCGTGTGACCAGCGTCACCTCCAGCCCGCGCCGCGCCAGTAGCGAGGCCATCTCCAGGCTTGAATGCTCCGCGCCGCCGCGGCTCGTGTCGATCTGTTCGATCACCAGCGCCGTCTTCATAGTCTCCGTTCCACCGTTCGCCGTTGGTGCTTGCGGTCGTGCGCGGCGATCCTGGCCGTCTTGGCCGCGATCCGCCGGACCAGCGCCTTGTGCTTCGGCTCCAGCCGGCTCACCCCCAGATACCGCAGGAAAAACCGCATCCGGTCCGTCCGGCTGATCACCGACGGCGACGAATAGTTCAGCGCCGCAAGGTCCTTGACCAGCCAGCGCCGCCTCACGATGCCCATCTTGAAACATCGCGCCAGGTCGATCAGATGAAAAATCGGCTCGCCCGCCTCGTCGAGGCTGATGAAGATGTGCGAAAGGTACAGGTCGCGGTGGCAATAGCCCGCCCGGTGAAACCGTCCGATCAACTCGGCCAGTTGCCGCACCCATCCGCGCCGACGGCGCAGCTCCAAGCGTTCCGGCGTGCGGATGAAGTACTTCGGCACGAACCGCTCCAGCGGCTGGCCCACGATCCCTTCGGTCAACAGGGCCGAACGCTGCTCGTAGCCGCCCACCATCTTCTCGCCCCACGCCGCCACCACCGGCGTCGGTATCCGCAGCAGCGAAAGCCGCTTGATGATCGCCCGCTCGTAGTGGCAGATCGATCGGCCAAATCCCGCGCACCGGATCCGGTCCAATTGGTCGCGCAAGCCCGGACGGTTCGTCCGCTTCAGATACAGCCACGTGCTCTGGCCGTTCTGGTCGGGAATCTCGAAGCGATAACGGTACCGGCCGTTCAGTCCCGGTTTGTGCAGCTCCCTGCCGCCCACGAAGTACAGCAGATCCTCCGGGTTCGTCAGGTGCAGCTTGGCCAGGTGCTCGCGAAACCGCACGTTGACCGTCATCACGCCGTCCCGCTCGTACCACTCCTCTTCCGGCAGCGGCCGATCGCTTGGAAAATGCGCCAGCAACCGACGCTCGCGACGGGCCCGCTCGATCCACGCCATACCGTCGGGAAAGAACCGCGCCAGCAGACGCCGCCGCACCGACCGCGCCGAAATCCTCGACGCGCCCACGTACCCGACCATGATCCGCAGCACGTCCGTCGCGGTCAGCAGACCCCGGAGGCTCCGCAGAAGCTGGTCCACCTGCCGCCGACGCTCGCGGCCGTTCAGGCCCTTTTGCATGTTCTCCACGTCGATCAGCGAGAAGCTCCATAGCGGCGACTCCGGCCTCGCCTCGTGGGTCGGCTCGACGTAGACGTGCTTGGCCACCATGTCCGGCCACCGCAGATTCGCCCGGTGGAACCGCCAGAGAAACTGGCCCAGCTCGTGGAGCAACTGCGTCCGCGACCAGAGGTTATCCGTCCGCTGCGTCGGCCGCCCGAATGCCAGCAGTTGCTTGTAGAGGTCCCGCCCGGGCGCCTCGGTCACCAGGCACGCCGCCCGCACCGGCACGCCCCACCGACGCCGCTCGAACAGGCACACCCGCCGCATCGTCGGGATCCTCGCCTCCTCCAGCCACTCCAGCGCGCGAAATGTCTTGAAACACCGGCTTCGCGGCCGGCGAAACCGGACCAGGTCGCCGAGGATCTCGCGCCACGCCACCCGCCGGTCCTTCCGCAGATACCACGGCGACGGCGGAACCAGGTCGGGCGGGCTGACCCGCAGCACCTGCCGCGGACCGTGTTCCCCGACCATCGCGCCGTCCGACCAGGCCAGCAGACGCCGCAGGTCCAGCAGCTCCTGCTGCTGCAGGTAGGCCAGGTATTTCCGGTTGATGGTGACGTACTCAGCCATATTTCGCTACAGACCCAACCCCTGCGTCGATCGCCGCGACTGCCGCAGTCAATTCTATACCCTCCGCCACCGATCGGCCGATGCGGCGGTCAGTTCGGCTTAAGGCCCCGCTTCTTGATCTCCTCCAGCAACCCGCTGGACGAATGGTCCTTCGGATCGCCCACGATCGCGATCCGCCCCCCGTACCCGCGCACGATGTCCCGCTCCGGAATCGTCTCGGCGCTCCAGTCGGTGCCCTTGGCGTGCACGTCAGGCTTCAGCATCTTCAGCAGATCGGCGCAGTCGGTCCCCTCGAACTTCGTCACCATATCCACGCACTCGACCGCCGCTACCATCTCCATCCGCTCCACCAGCGGCATCACCGGACGCTCCGGACCCTTCAACGCCCGCGCCGACTCATCCGAATTCAACGCCACCAGCATCACATCGCCCTCCCGCGACGCCCCTTCCAGATACCGGATGTGCCCCACGTGGAACAAATCGAAGCAGCCGTTGGCGAACACGACCCGCTTGCCCTCCCGCTTCAGCGTCTCAATCCGCTCCAACAGCGCCTCGCGGTCCAATACGATCTTGCCGTTCCTCGATCTACTCATCGCTCAGGTGTCTTTCCACAATCGCCATCAGTTCGGCCCGCGTGCAGCACGCGCAGCCCTGCTTCATCACTACCACCGACGCCGCGCAGTTGGCCAGCATCGCCGCCTGGAACACGTCGGCCCCCGCCGCCAGACCCGTCACCAGCGCCGCCCCCGCCGTATCGCCCGCGCCGGTCAGATCCACAATCTGGTCCGTTCCCACCGCCGGCACGAACCGCCAGCTTCGCGGACCGCGATAGACCAGCATCCCCTTGTTGCCCAGCGTCATCACGATCGAGCCGGCCCGCGTCCGCCGCTGAAGCCGCCGCGCCGCCTCGACCAGCCCCTTCTCGCTGTTATCGTGCAGACCCGAGGCTTCCAACGCTTCCTGTTCGTTCGGCTTGATCGCGGTCAGGCCGCAATACTCCAGAATCCGGTACCGCGAATCCGCCAGCACGGGCTTGGATGCGGCGACCTTGCCGAACCACTCGCGAACGCCGGGCGTCACCACGCCATAACCGTAATCGCTGATGACCCACGCGTCGATCCGCCGATCCAGCGACCGCGCCGCGGACAGCAGCTTGCGCTCCAGCGGCCCGTCCGGGCCCGACGCCGGCTCGCGGTCGATCCGAAGCACCTGCTGCGGCGCGGTGTGCTTCGCGCCGGCCATCACCCGCGTCTTGGTCACCGTCCGGTAGTCGTCCCACCCGATCAGCCCGGAAACCCCCAGCCCCGCCTCCCCGAGCTGCCCGGCCAGCCGCGATCCCAGCTCGTCGCGACCCGTCACGCCCACCAGCTCGACCGCCGCTCCCAGCGACGCGATGTTCCGCGCCACGTTCGCCGCCCCGCCCGGAATCAGCTCCTGCGACTCCTCCCGCACGATGATGATCGGCGCCTCGCGGCTGACCCGGTCGGTAATCCCCGTAACGTACAAATCGGCGACCACGTCCCCGAACACCCCCACCCGCAAATCGCCGAAGCGACCGGTAAGTGCTGTCAGTTGCCGCCTGTCCATAGGCTACGTGCCGCCGTCGGCCGACGCCGCGTCCACCGTCCGCTCCGTCCGGGCCGACCGATCGCCCAGAAGCTGGCGGACCTGCTCGATCACCCGCTCCGGCTTCAACTCCCGCATGCACCGGTGGTGCTTCTCCGGGCACACCCGCTTCATGCACGGGCCGCAGTCCACCTCGATCCGCGCCGCCCGCTCACGCACGTACAGCGTCTCGGTCCATCGCGGATCGGTCGAACCGAACACCGTCACCACCGGCACCCCGAACGCCGCGGCGAAGTGCCGCGGACCCGTGTCGTTGGTCACCAGAATCCCGCACCGCTTGATCAAAGACTTGAGCGTGCCCAATCCCACCACCGGATCGCTCAGCGCCACCGCGCTGTGCTTCATGAGCGAGGCCACCTTCCGCGCGATCGGAATCTCCCGCCCGCTGCACGCGATCACCACGTGCAGGTCGTGCTCCTCGACCAGGTGATCGCCCACCGCCGCGAAATGCTCGGCCGGCCAGCACTTGGCCGCCCCGAACGAAGCGCCGGGATTGATCACCGCCACGCCCTTGTTGCTGTCCAGCCCGTGCCGCACGAACAGGCTCTCGACCTCCTGCTCGAACGGCGGCTCGGCAAACAGCTCCAACTGGTGGTTCCTCGTATCGCAGCCGAGATAGTCGGCCACGCTCATGTAGTACTTCAACGCCGATATCGGCAGAAAACGCCCGTTGTACCGGTCGGGCAGCAGCTTGTCCGTCAGCAGCATGCCTCGTCCGTCGCGGTCGTATCCCACCCGCCGCGGTATCTTCGCCAGCGACATCGTCACCGCCGCCCGGAACGAATTCGACAGCAGCACCGCCAGATCGTACTTGTTCCCGCGAAGCTGCTTGAGCAGGTTCAGCGTCGTCTGCTTGGGAATCCCCTTCTTGCGGCTCGGCCAGTACAGAAGCTGGTCGTACCACGGACACCCGCCCAGCAGCTCCCGCAGATACGGCCGCAACAGGTACGTGATCCGCCCATCCGAGAACCTCTCCCGCAGGGCCCGCAAAGCCGGACCCGCCAGCACCGCGTCACCCACCCAGTTCGGCAGCACGACCAGGACATTATTCGCTTCCGACGTCAACGTTCATCCTTTCTTTGCCAACCGGTCCCAGCCGCGATCGACAAACCCGATGCGCCCTGCGGGACCGACGCCTGTCTTCCGCCGCCGGACCGGCCGCCGACTCGACGCCAACCGCCCGGCCATAAAACGCTTCCGCGGCTGACCGAGGCCAGCCGCGATATAAGCGTACTATCTTGTCCGCCGACGTTCAAGCTTTCTGACGCGACCTTACGCCGCGCTCAGCGCCGCCCGCGGTTCGCCGCGCAACGAAGCCGAAGGGGCGTGCACGCCCAACTCCTCGCCGTACCGCACGATCCGGGCGCTGTTGAACACCACGAACGCCGACGCCGCTGTGTGCAGCACCACCGCCAGAACCGGACCGATCAGGCCCAGCGCCGCCGCCAGAAGCGCGCCCACGATGAACACCACGCCGAACGCCAGGTTCTGCCACACCACGTTGGTCACCGCCCGCGAAAGCTTCAGCAAAAACGGCAGCCGCGACAGGTCGCTGCTCATCAACGCGATCGACGCGCTGTGAATGGCCACGTCCGACCCGGCAGCGCCCATCGCGATGCCCAGATCGCCCGCCGCCAGCGCCGGCGCGTCATTGACGCCGTCGCCCACCACCGCCACCTTGTGCCCGTCCGCCTGAAGCCGGTCCACCAGCTCCAGCTTCTCGTGCGGCAGCACCTCGGCCTGCACCTCCGTGCAGCCCATCTCCGCCGCCACCCGACGGGCCACCGTCCAGCGGTCGCCGGTCACCATCGCCAGATGCCGAATCCCGTACGCCCGAAGCTGCTCCAGGGCCGACTTGGCCTCGCCCCGGGTCCGGTCCTCCAACCCGATCCAGCCGATGCACTGCTTGTTCCGCGCCACGTACAGCACGCTGACGCCCTCGGGCTCCTGGAATTCCTCGCCCGAAAGCGAGCTCAGGCCCACGCCCTGGCCCTCCAGCCACTTGCGCCGGCCCACCATCACCTCGACCCCGCCGTCGATCGTCCCGCGAACGCCCTGCCCGGTCACCTCCTCAAAACTCGCCGGCGCCGCAAGCTTCACGTTGGCCTTCCGGGCCACCTCCGTGACCGCCTTGGCCGCCGGGTGACGGCTCTGCTGCTCCACCGACGCCGCCAGCGACACCAGCTCCGCGCTATCGACGCCCGAAGCCGGCTTGAGCCGCGAAACCGCCAACTCGCCCGTGGTCAAAGTACCGGTCTTATCCAGCACCACCGCGGTGATGTTGCGGGCCAACTCCAAATCCGTCACCGATTTGATCAGAATGCCCAGCCGCGCCGCCGACGCCAGACCCGCCACCATCGCCGTCGGCGTCGCCAACACCAACGCACACGGACAGGCCACGATCAGCATCGCAATCGGCCGGAAGAACGGGTTCTCCGCGTTCCGCGAGAAATACAGCACGATGAACGCCAGCATCAGCACCACCGGAATGTACCAGTGGGCGTAGCGGTCGATGATCCGCATGATCGGCATCTTGGTCTGCTCGGCCTGCAAAATCAGCTTCTGGACCTGGCCCAGCGTCGTATCCCCACCCACCCGGCTCACGCGAATGTCCATCGCACCGGTCAGGTTGATCGTCCCGGAAAAGACCTCGTCATCGACCCGCTTGTCCACCGGCAACGACTCACCAGTAATATTAGCCTGACTTACACTTGAGTCCCCCGATATCACCACGCCATCGGCGGGGATGTTGTCGCCCGGCCGGACCCGCACCACCTGCCCGGGACGCAACTGGTTCACTGACACTTCAGTTTCTTTACCCGTCTGCCGATCCACCAGGTTCGCCGTCTTGGGGGTCAGCCGGATCAGCGACTCGATCGTCGCCCGCGCTCCCAACGCCGTCCGCTTCTCCATCAGGTTCGACATGTGGAAGAAGAACGCGATGATCGCCGTCTCCTGATACCACTCGATCGCGAACGCCGCCGCCACCGCCAGGGCCACCAGCACGTCCATGTCCAGCTTGCCCTTCAAAAGCGCCGCGAACGCCGCCAGTACGATCGGCAGCCCCAGCATCAGCGCCGCCGCCACCGCCAGAATCGAACTGTAGAACGGATCCGAATAGATCCATTCGGCGACAAATGAACTCAGGGCTAGCATGCCGCCCATCAGCGTGCAGATCAGCAGCGTCGACGCCCGTCCCGTTTCCGCTTGGACCGATTCGGTGGAGAAATAATCGTGAACCATTGATCTTCCCTGGAAAAACTTCAGTATCCCTGCGCAGTATCACCGTGTCAAACAGTTACCATACGCTCCTGCCGTCATCGGGGTTCGCCCGATGGAGTTTCGGATTATACCGCCGAACCCGCCCACCGACAACCACCGCCCGACCAACCGCGACAAAACAAGCCGGCTGGAGGATTGACCCTCCCCCAGCCGAGCGAAATTAACATAAAACTAATCGTTTCAAGCCTTTGCCATGATCCCGTCGAGCTGCTGGCTCGTCCGTTTGACCAGACCCGGCATCGGCTCGGGGGTGATGATCTCCGCTGTGAGCGGGCCCTTGTATCCAACTTTCTTGAGCTGCTTCAGGACGGTCGCCCACGGCGTATCGCCCTTGCCGATCGCCACCTTGAAGCCCTCGGGGAACCCGCCGACCTTCCGGCTGTAGTCCTTGGCGTGGATTCGCTTGATCAGCTTGCCCAGCACCGGCACCCAATGATCCGCGTACCCGTGCTCGACCACGTTGGCCGGGTCGAAGTAGCTGCCCACGTACCGGCTGCCCACCCGCTTGATGAAGTCCCGCATCTCCACCGGCGAATACAGCATCGAATTCCAGACGTTTTCGACGCACAGGTACACCTTCAGCTTCTCGGCCACCTTGGCGGCGGCTTTGGCCTGCTGCAGCGCCCGATCGTAGGCCTCGCCGTACGGCACCACCTCAGCCTTCGGGTCGAATTCCGGCTTGACCGCGCCAGGCACGTATAGGAACGCATCGGTCCCCAGCCATTTGGTGATCTGCAGGGCATTGCGGGTGTACTTGGCCGCCCGGTCGCGAACCGACTTCTTCGAGCTGGTCGGCGAGACGCCCCAGTACTCCCCGCTGGCCACGCTGGAGATCTTGATCCCGATCCGTTTGGCCGCTTTGACCAGATCCCTGCACTGGGCTTCCTTCGCGTCGAACGTCAGTTCGCCCTTGGACCCCAGGCACAGCTCGATCCCCGCATAACCCGCGTTCTTCGCCTCTTCCATCGCCTTGACGATGTCGTATTCGCCGCCCAGGGCCGACGGACCGAACGTCCAGTAGTTGATCGCCTTGAACATACTCGTGCCTCCAGTGTACTGCTTGATTTACCCGTCGTCGTTCGATAATGTAACCCCGATCGCCCCTGTGGGCAACCGTCAAACCCGATGGGAAACAAGTCATGACACAGGTAACCCGGCGCGACATCGTCGAAGGGCTGCGGCAACTGGGCGTCTCGTCCGGCGACGTGATCCTCGTTCACAGCTCGCTCAAACGTTTCGGCCGCGTCGAAGGCGGGGTCGAGACCGTTATCGACGCCCTGCTCGAAGCGGTCGGCCCAAACGGCACCGTCATGGCGCCCACCCTGACCGGCGCCGCTGACCACAACGCCGCCAATCCGCCCGTCTTCGACGTCCGCGAAACCCCCTGTTGGACAGGCATCATTCCGGAGACCTTCCGGCAACGGCCCGAAGCGGTCCGCAGCCTGCATCCAACCCACTCCGTCGCCGCCATCGGACCGCACGCTGAGTATCTCACCAAAGACCACCACACCTGCCAGACCCCCTGCGGACCCGACTCGCCCTACCTGCGCCTGGTCGAACTCGACGGCAAGGTCGTCTTCCTGGGTGTCAGCCTGTCGTCCTGCACGCTGCTCCACGGCGTCGAGGAACTGGCCCAGGTCGACTACCACATGCAGGCCGAACCGGCCACCGCCGCCGTCACCGACACCTCCGGCCGGGTCCGCCGCGTCACCGCCTACCTGCACCTCTGGCGAACCGCTCGCCAGTATCCCGTCCTCGAACCGATCCTCCTGGAGGAAGGCATCCTGACCATCGGCAAGATCGGCGACGCCGAGATCCGCGTGCTCCGGGCCAAGCCCACCGTCGATCGCGTGCTCAACATTCTCAAGGATCAGCCGCGGTTCCTCTGCAAGCCCGACGAGAAGACCTGATCGCCAAATCCAACGGAGGTGTGCCATGTCGAGGATCGCCTGGAGCCTCGCGGGAGGCCTGACCACTCAGCAAATCCAGTCGCTGCACGAACAGGCCCTCGACGTCCTCGCCACCATCGGCTTGGACATTTCGCATGAACCGACCCTGCGAATCCTCGCCGAACACGACGGCGTCACCATCCGCGGCGCCCGCGCCCACTTCGCCGCCGACGTGGTCAACCGCTGCACGCTCAAACGGCCCTACACGCCACCCGCCGACACCGCCCTCACCGCCGGGGCCGGCGTCTACTGCCTCAACGTGATGGACTACGACGGGACGATCCGTCCCGCCACCACCGGCGACGCCGTCCGCATGGTCAAACTCGCCGACGCCCTCGACTTCAGCGGCGAGACCCCCGTCGAGCCACAGGACATCCCGCCCAGGCTCCGCCAGGTCGCCATGACCAAGATCTGCTGGGAAAACAGCCGCCGCCTCTCCGGCGGATACCTCTATGACCCCGAACCCGCGGAATTCGTCTATGAAATGGCTCAGGCCGCCGGCCGGACCTTCGCCCTCGGCGGAACCGTGATCATCTCCCCCCTGAAGGTCGATCCGGCCAAGCTCGATCTCTTCCTCCGTTTCCGCGACCGCGGCGTCCGCGTCAACTTCAGCGCCATGCCCATGGTCGGGGCCACCGCCCCCATCTTCTTCCCCGCCGCCATCGTCCAGGCCCTCGCCGAATTCCTCGGCGGCGTCGTGCTGAGCTGCCTCGTCTTCGGCGGCGACCCCAGTCCGGGCATCATCAACCTCTACCCGTACGACCTGCGACACAACACGGTCAGCTTCGGCTCAGCCGAAAAACTCCTGCTGATGCTCTCCGCCATGCAGATCGCCAACTACTTCGGCTTCGACATCGGTCCAAACGCCCTGATGGGCACCGCCCGAGCGCCCGACGCCCAGGCCGGAGCCGAAAAACTCTCCCAGGTCATGGTCACCGCCCTCGCCGGAGCACGCCACTTCCGCTACGCCGGCAGCCTCTCGCAGGATGAGATCTTCAGCCCCGTCCAGCTCGTGATCGACCGCGAAATCGTCGATTTCGTCGCCCGCGTCCTGCGCGGCTACGACGTCGGCCCACAGGAGCAGTTCCTCGACATCATCGCCCAGGGCGTCGCCGACGGCGGATTCCTCGCCCACCCTGCCACGCTCGAACACTTCCGCGACACCTACTGGTTCCCGCCGCTCTTTGACCACCAGAGCCTCGGCGCCTGGCGGGAAGCCGGCCAGCCCTCCGTCGCCGACCGCGCCCGCGCCATCGCCGAAAAGAAACTCGCCGACCACCAGTTCGCCCTGCCCGCCGAAGTCGCCCGCGACCTCAACAACATCTACCGCCGAGCTCAACAACAACTCACCTGAACGACCGCGCCGCCCGCGCTGAACTGATCCTCCAGAGAAAAATCAGCATAGAGCACACGGACCACGCGGAAAAGCGAAGAACGGGTAGGGTGCGTCGTCCCGACGCACCATCTGCCGATCCATTCACCAACTCCTCATTTTGCGTCTTGGGGTTCCCTGTATTCCATTCTTCATGTCTTCTCCCCTCCGCGTGTCGCGCGTGCTCCGTGCCGCTCTTCAGCCGTTCGCCTCTGGAATCCGACGAGCCGCTGCGTATAATGCGAGGCATGAAGAAGCTGTTCTTCACATGGCTGATACCTCTGCTCTGGGGAATCTGTTCGTTGCTCCAGTTCAGGTTTCCAGGTGACGAATACGGTCTCTGGGCGTACGGATCGCTGCCGGGCACATGGATCGCCTTTTTCGTTTCGTTCGGCGACATACACAATCCGCTATGGCCGATCAGCGTTGCTCTGGTCGGTTCGCTGATCATGGCGGGTTTCGGCCGCCTTCTGGACGGAATTGGCGTCCGCCGATCTGTCTGGCTCGGCACGCTGGCGATCGGGACCGTTCTGGCCTTCGTGCTGTCGGTAGGCTCGTACCCCAGCATAGCCAAGGCCTTGTCGAAAAATGGATCATGGACGGCCTACGTCCTGTCCTCCACCATGATGGGAATCTACTTCTCCATCGTTGCCGTTCTGATCCTGACGTTGGCGCGCCGCTTGATATCAAGAATGAACGAACGCCGCAACGCGTAGCAGCCGATCGGGCACGGAACACGCGGACCCCGCGGACAATGGGTAGGGTGCGTCGTCCCGACGCACCATCCTCCGATCCCTCGCCAACCATCCGCCTATATTCCTGGCCCGCTTCCTGAGCTTCTATAGAAATCCCTATCGGCGTTTCTGCCTGCGCCCCCAAAAACGCCGATTTGCCTCCAGAGCAAACCCATGCTATCTTTATCCGGCGGGGACCATCCGCCTTCCCCCGCCCGCGCGTCGCCTCCGGCGACGTCTGGAGTTTGGCACTTATTGGCGTCGGGCGGGCTTGGGTTTGCCGCCGGATTCTGGTTGTTTTTATCCGGCGGGGGCGTAGAGGACGGCCTGGGCCAACGGCAGATGGATTTCCGGGCACTTCGTGACCGACGGGTAGTCGGATGCGAAGTGGTCGGAATGTTCCTGGAGGCGTTGGAGGGCCTGTCCCCAGAGGTCATGGCGGAGTTGCCGGATCAGGTCCTCGGTGGTGGGACGGGGCTTGGTTTGCTTCGCCCGCCACTTGGGGACGGGTTGGTTCACCTCCTTTCCGGGTAAACCATAGATTTGGATGGATGCCAGCAGGAGGGCGGCGTAGGCGGCGACGGCGAAGGCGGGGTCGCGGGAGACCGCCAGGGGCGAACGCACCTGGGCCTCGCCGACGCCGATCACTTGCTTTTCATCGCGATGATTGACCTCAATGTCCCAGCGCCAGAGGTACCATTGGACCACGTTCGCCACGGGCAAGTCGGGGTCGGTGCAGATCAGGTAGGCGGGCAGGCGATAGAGGAGTTTGCTTCCCTTGCGGAGGCGGTATCCGACGGGAGCGATCACCACCAGCCGCAGGGGCCGTTGCGACCCGGCCTTGGGCCATAGAACCGGTCCAATGGTCTTGACGCGGAAGGCATGAAGCGTGCCGGCGGCGAACGCCCGCACCTCCTGCCAGGCGACGGTCTCGTCCTGCCGCAACGGTTCGGGGGCGGGGGCCGGTTGTCCGTAATGGCGGGGGGCGCCGCGGGGTTGCTGGTCGGCGGCGGTGGGCGGGTGGAAGAGTTCGGCGTCCTTGCGGATTCGTCCGATCAGGACCGTCCGCGGGGGCAGTCCTTTGAGCACGGTCTTGTTGGTGTAACTCCCATCGGTCCCGACCACCAGAACCCGGTCCTTGCCGAAGGGTTCCCGATCCAGGATCCGGCGGGTCTGCGCAATGGCCGTCACCGCGGCGGTCGAGAGGTTCTCTTCCCGGCAGCGCCGGCGATACGCTTTCCATGCCTCCGGCGGAGCCGCGTGTTTGGGCTTGGGCACGGGTGGGACGTGGTCGTAGCGGAGGGGAATGGCCCGGGCCGGACCGGGACGCGACTGGCCGGGAACCAGTGCCGAGATCTGCAGGAACCGCTGGGCGCGAATGAAGTTGGTGTGGAAGGCGGGGCTCAGGGGATCCCGCCGGTACCCTACCCCGGGGATCGTCGATCCCGTCTTGCGAAGATGGGTGTCGTCCAGAGCGGTCACCAGCGGCTCCGAGGGACCGGACAACGCCAGAACGCCCCGAAGGATCGGACCGAACAGTTCCGTCGCCTCCCAGCGGTCCCGCGAGAAGACCCGGTAGTCGGCGGACCAGTCCACATCCACCCGCCCCGCCGTGCACAGCCGACCGGTCCCCGTGTGACGGCCCAGGCAGGCCAACTGGCTGACCGCCAGCCGGACGCTGCGCCGCCAAATCCGCCGCTGGGTGAACACCGCCATCTGCTGCTCCCACAGACCTAGAAAATGATCCAGCAGGCTATCGTTTTTTTTTACCCGTGCCGGCCGCTCGCGGCGGCCGACGCAGCAGCAGCGTCCGCTCGTCCTGGATCACCCACTCCACGGTCTCGCCCTTGGCGAACTCCATGGCCTGGGCGATCGCGGCCGGAAAGTTGATGTACCACTGCTGACTGTCCTGCCGCTGAATCAACTGCACCTTCGTCGGATAGCCCATGACAGACTCCTTTCGTACTTATCTAGTTATATTACTAGATACCACGGCAGCAAAAGTCAACCAAATCCCGCATAAACACAGTAGAAACTGCCCCATCCCGCCTCGTCAGTCACGGCAATGAAAATCCCCCCTCAAACCGCCAAACTCCAGTGGTGCGTCGGGACGACGCACCCTACTTGGACTACCCTTCCTTCGACAGGGCGGTGAGGCACCGTTGGCGGACGCCGATTACTGTCAGTCCGACGAACTCACGGGTATCCTGACGGTATCGGACGATGACACCGTCGCCGACGTCAAGTCCCACCGCTGGGACGGGCTGGCCGGTGCTGATGTAGAGGACATCGGCCTCTTCGTCGTAGTCCCAGTTGAGGTCTTCCTTCTTGTCCAGGATCTTTATCGCGTCCATACAGTCTTCCTTCCTCGCGAGGGCGCATTGGTGAAGTAAGCCGTCAACACAAACCCATCCACGTCGCCCAGTTCACGGTACACGACAACAAGGTGTTTGCGCGTCAAGGGCGTCTGGGCAAAGAGCCGAATGGCCATCAAAGTTCCGAGGTCGCCCTCCTGGAGGATATCCGGGTTTTCCAAAGTCTCGACCACTCGCTCCTGTTGGCCGTTCATCTCGGTCGGGATGCCGCGCGACAATGTGTCCCCAGCGTTCCTGCGTCAGCCTTACATTCACTCTATGTCTGGATCTGACTATAAGCATGGTTAGGCCGAGAAATCCTCTCGGTAAGAGATTATAGCGTTTTACCGGGTGCGTCTTCCAGTCCCAAGCATCAACGTCACTGAGGCGGGGATTTGGCGAGCATCAGTCGGAGCGTGTTGAGGGCGGCGATGGCGGCCCGGAAGCGGACGGCTTCTCGGCCGACGTCGCCGAAGCGGTGTTCTTTGATCTGTTGGTTGGCGGCGTTGCCGACGGCGATCCAGACGAGTCCGACGGGTTTTTCGGGTGATCCGTCGGCGGGTCCGGCGATACCGGTGATGGCGATGCCCCAGTCGGCTTGGCTTTGGGCCAGGAGGTTTTTGAGCATGGCGGCGCAGCATTCGCGGCTGACGGCTCCGTGGGTTTCGAGGATTTCGGGTGGGACGGCGAGGTGGCGTTGTTTGAAGGAGTTGGCGTAGGCGATCCATCCGCCGAGGAAATACTCGCTTGAGCCGGGTACGTCGGTGATGAGTTTGGCGACGTAGCCTCCGGTGCAGGACTCGGCGACGGCGAGGGTCTGGCGGCGGTGGCGGAGTTGTTGTCCGACGACGGATTCGAGGGTGTCGTTGGCTTCGCCGAAGACGACGGTGCCGAGTTGGGCCTTGATCTGCTGTGAAAAATCAAGTATAGCTTGTTGGTCGGGCCCGGCGAGCTTGAGGGAGATGATTCCTTCGTGGGCGCGGGTGCCGAAGTCGATGCCGTTTTGGGTGAGCTGCTGGAGGATGGGGTCGATGGCCAGGACGACATCTGATTCGCCCATGCCGAGACAGTGGAGGCGGATGCGGTGGGTGGGGGCGATGGTGTGGTTGGAAATCCAGGGTTTGACGTAGGTTACGAACATTTCCTTCATTTCTCGGGGAACGCCGGGCAGGGCGAAGACGGTGGCGGAGCCGATGGCGATTTTGATACCGGGGGCAGTGCCCCATCTGTTTTCGAGGCCTTCGGCGTTTTGGGGGATGTGGGCCTGGATGCGGTTCAGGACGTTCATCTGGCGGCTGCGCTTGCGGAAGAAGGCGTCGATCTGTTCCAGAAGGTTTTGTCGTTCAATGAGTTGCACGTTGGCGGCTTCGGCGAGGACGAATCGGGTCAGGTCATCGGCGGTGGGGCCGAGGCCTCCGGTGATGACGACGAGTTGGGCTTTTTCGGCGGCCTGGCTGACGGCCCAGGCGAGTTGTTGTCGGTCGTCGCCGACGGTGAGGGTGCATTGGACGTGTAGGCCGAGGGCGGTGAGTTGTTCGGCGAGGAAGGCGCTGTTGGTATCGACGAGTTCGCCGGTGACGAGTTCGGACCCGGAGGAGATGATGGCGGCGTTCATGGGGTGGAATTCCTTAATTCGGCGGTTTACACGGGGGCAGCGGGAGCATAAAATCTAGTTCGTCAAAAGGCTGTTTACTTTCTGTTGAAAGATTGTTGGCGGATTTTTATCGCAATGCAAGTTCATGACAGCCAAGCCGTTGCGCGACCAGTCGGCGGCGGTGTCGGCGGACGCCCGGCGATCCGGCGGGTTGCGGTAACGCCCTAAAGGGCGGCTTTGGCATCGTCCGATAAAACCAATGGCCGTAGAGATATCCTCAAGGCGATCAAGATACCGTAAGGTGGCGATGCGTACCAGCGAGAAGGGATATTTCGTGCCCGTGTCGCGTGGGTGGTGGTGCGCATGGGTTATGGGGGTTTGTCTGGCGTCGTTTGGGGGGTGCGAGCGGGCGTCCTGGATGGGCATGGATCGTGGCAAGGAGGAGGCTTCGGGGGCGCGGGACGATCAGGCGGATCTGGCGAGGAAGACGGCTGCGCTTCCGGGGACGGTGGGTGCGGCGGCGTCGCTGGAGGGGATGGGCGATATTTTTGTCGAGGGTTACGGTCTGGTGGGCGGACTGGCGGGCAAGGGGAGCCGGGAGTGTCCGGAGCCTTTGCGTGCGGAGTTGATCGAGGCGATCGCCAAGGCGCAGAAGACGGGGGGTTTCGGGGATCGCAAGGACTTGCCGAGTCCGATGTCGATCATCCGGTCGGGGAATACGGCGGTGGTTCGGGTTCGCGGCCGGCTGCCGGGCGGTGCGTCGAAGGGTGAGCGGTTTGACGTGTCGGTGGAGGCATTGCCGAATACGGGGACGACGTCGCTGGAAGGCGGGTGGCTGTATAGCTGCGATTTGCGGGTGTTTGGCGGTCCGGCGTCGGGGGGCGCGCGGTCGAAGATCATGGCGCGTGCGGCGGGTCCGGTGTTCATCAATCCGTTCGAGAAGCGGGATTATCAGGGCACGACGATGCTGCACCGGTCGGGGTTTGTGCTGGGCGGCGGGTCGGGCACGGTGGATCGGCCGCTGAGTCTGGTGCTGTATCAGGGATCGTACGAGATTGCCCGGGCGATCGAGCAGAAGATCAACACGGCGTTCGGGCCGGTTTCGGGGGGTAGGGACGGGTCGGCGGCGAAGGCTGTGAGTCCGAACCGGGTGGAGTTGCGGATTCCGGCGGAGTATGGGGATCGCAAGTCGTATTTCCTGGCATTGGTGAACAGTCTGTACGTTCGGAGCGATCCGAATTTCATCGACGTGCGTTCGCGCGAGCAGGTGTCGGAGATCATGGCTCCGCTGGCGAACGCGGAGGCGATTTCGTTCGCGTGGGAGGGGATGGGCCGGACGGTATTGCCGGTGATTCAGGGGTTGTACGGGAATTCGAACCAGCAGGCGTCGTTCTGGTCGTCGCGAGCGGGTGCGGCGTTGGGCGATACGCTGGCGATCGAGCGGCTTGGCGGGTTTGCGACGTCGGCGGGGCCGTACCGGGTCAAGGCGGTGGAGCAGTTGGGTTACTGCCGCAGTCCGGTGGCGAGCGAGGCGTTGCGGAAGGTGGTGGCGAGCGACGACGTGGATTTGCGGATTCTGGCGTATGAGGGGCTTTCGCGGGCGAAGGACGCGTCGGTGAAGCGCGGGATCGTTGGGGTGGACCGGTTTTTGCTGGACATGGTATCGTGCGGCGGCCGGCCGTTGGTGTACGTGACGCGGACGGCGGAGCCGAAGGTGGTGGTGTTCGGTTCGGCGCGGATCGAGCCGCCGGTGTTTTACAGCGACTGGGACCGGATGCTGACGATCAGCGCGAACACGGAGGATCGTGAGCTTTCGGTGGTTCGCCGGCTGCCGCCGGACGGGAGCAGCATTCAGGCGGCGAGCGGGTTGGAGGTTTCGCGGCTGTTGGGCCTATTGGGGGGGCAGTTGGGCCGGGACGGGGAGCGGTATACGGGCATGGGGGTTCCGTACAATCGGGTGATCTCGGTGCTGCATTCGCTGTATGACAGCGGGGCGTTGGCGGGGGTGTTCAAGCTTCAGGACATGTCGGTGTGGCCGGACCGGACGGCGTATGAGCTGGGCCGGCCGGAGCGGGACGAGTAGGTTCTGGGATTGGGGAAAGGTGGCGGCCGGAAGCGGTTTCCGGCGGGTGCGAGCGACGCGGACGGATTGACAGTTCAGGCGACGGAGGCTTTGAATATGCGGTTGAAACGGCTGACCCTGCACGGCTTCAAGAGTTTTGCCGATCGGACGGCGTTGGATTTCAATCACGGGATCACGGGGATCGTTGGGCCGAACGGTTGCGGCAAGAGCAACGTGGTGGACGCGTTCAAGTGGGTGTTGGGCGAGCAGTCGGCTAAGAGTCTGCGCGGCCAGCAGATGCAGGACGTGATTTTCAACGGGTCGGCGAACCGCAAGAGCATGGGGATGGCGGAGGTGGGGCTGACGTTCGAGACGGACGGGCAGCTTGGGGATTACGGGTCGGAGGTGGTGATCGCGCGTCGGCTTTACCGGAGCGGTCAGAGCGAGTATCTGATCAACAACAAGCCGTGCCGGCTTCGGGACATTCGGGATTTGTTTCTGGACACGGGCGTTGGGGTGGACGCGTACAGCCTGATCGAGCAGGGGAAGGTGGATCTGCTGCTTCAGGCGTCGAACCAGGACCGTCGGGCGGTGCTGGAGGAGGCGGCTGGGATCAGCAAGTACAAGCTTCGTCGGAAGGAGGCCCAGCGGCGGTTGGAGAACGTTCAGCAGAATTTGCTGCGGGCGGGGGACGTGATCGCGGAGGTGGAGAAGCATTTGCGGAGCGTGAAGCTTCAGGCGGGCAAGGCGCGGAACTATCAGGAGTACGTGACGCGGCTTCAGTCGCTCAAGTCGCAGTATTACCTGGCGGAGTATCACGGCCTGCTGGAGCAGCAGGGGACGCTGCGGGTGGAGTTGGACGATCGGCATCGCGAGCTTCGGGAGTTGCAGGAGCGGCACGAGCTGTTGGAGGCGAAGCGTTCGCAGTTCGACCTTGAGATGGTGGAGTTGGGGAATCAGATCGGGGCGGTGGAGAACAAGCTGACGCAGTCGTCGGAGCAGATCGATTCGGGTCAGCAGACGATTCGGTTGCTGGGTCAGCGGATGGATGAGCAGAACGAGAGTCTGAACGCGAGCCGCAAGCGGCTTCAGGCGCAGTATCTTCAGATGGGTCGGTTGCGTGGCGAGCAGTCGAAGGTGGCGGGCGAGCTGGAGGCGATTCAGGGGGAGGAGGCCTCGCTGCAGGAGAAGATTCGCAAGCTGCAGGAGCAGATCGAGGCGCACGATCTGCGGACGACGGAGCTGGTGCACATGCTGGAGGGGGAGAAGTCGAGTTTGATCGAGCTGATGCGTCGGACGGCGCAGTGCAACAATCAGCTCAGCCAGATCGACGCGGAGCAGCGTGGGATTGAGGGGCAGCGGCAGCGGTTGACGTCGCGGCGGGAGTATCTGGCGGGCGAGAAGGCGAAGATTCAGGCGTTTCGGGACGATCGGCACCAGGCGCTGGCGGAGTTGGATCGTCAGATTGAGGCATTGTCGGCGGAGGTCAGCCGGCTGCAGGATCGGGCGGAGGTGCTGGATCAGCAGTCGGGCGAGCTGTCGCGGTCGTTGGCGGAGCGGAAGGAGAAGCGGTCGGCGCTGCAGTCGCGGCAGGAGGTGCTGTCGGACATGCAGGCGCAGATGCAGGGGGTGGGAACGGGGGCCAAGGCGCTTTTGGTTCGCAAGGATCAGGGCGATCCGGCGATGGAGGGGTTAGTGGGTTTGGCGGCGGATCTGATTGGGACGGACCTGGAGCACGCGCGGCTGATCGAGGCGGCGCTGGCGGGTCGGGATCAGTATCTGGTGGTGGAGAGCCATCGGTTTGTGGAGGCAAATCGGGAGCTGCTGGCGGAGCTGTCGGGGGCGGTGAGTATTTTCCCGCTGGATTCGTTGGCGCCGGTGGTGAACGTTCGGGATTTTTCGGGGAAGGACGGGGTGGTGGCGACGGCTGCGAGTCTGGTCAAGTCGGAGGACCGGTTCGACCATCTGGTTCGGCTGCTGTTGGGCAAGACGCTGATCGTGGAGGATTTGGGGACGGCGTTCCGGCTGGCGGGGGAGGACGCGGCGGGCTGGCGGTTCGTGACGCGCGAGGGCGAGGTGGTGGAGGCGGACGGTTCGGTGCGGGTCGGTCCGACCAAGGGCGGGGCGGGATTGATTTCGCGGAAGTCGGAATTGGAGCACCTTTCGAACCAGTTGACGCGGCTCGACGCGGAGATCACCGAGGCCGAGCGGAACGTTCGACAGGTGAACGAGGATCAGCGGCAGACGAAGCAGGAGGTTTCGGACCTTCGGGCGAGTCTGTACGAGAATCGGACGCGGCGGGTGAAGGACCAGACGCAGTTGAGCGGGTTGGACGAGCAGTGGCGCAAGCTGAGCGAGGAGGAGCCGCTGATCGAGTCGGAGCTGGATTCGCTGTCGCAGCAATCGGCGTTTAACGCGGAGCGCAAGGAGGGATTGGAGCGGCAGGTGGGCGAGATGGAGGGCGAGCAGCGGTCGGTGCAGCAGCGGGTGGAGGAGCTTCAGAGCGTTCAGGAGTCGGAGCAGGCGGCGCGGTCGGGCCTGAGCGGTCAGATGACGGAGTTGAAGGTGGAGGCGGGCCGGCTGTCGCAGAAGCGTCAGGCGCTGACGGACCGGGCGAACGGGCTGCGGCGTGACTTGCAGCAGGCGCTGGCGGGCCATCAGTCGGCGGGCGAGGAGATCCGGTCGATGAAGGTCCGGATCGAGCAGGCGGAGCGGCAGATCTTGGGGACGGAGGCTCGGCTGGCGGGGCTGTACAGTTCGCGGCAGGAGTATCAGAGGCAGTCGGGTCTGCTACGTCAGCAGCGCAAGGGCAAGAGCACGCAGCTCGAGCAGATCATGGCGGAGGCGCATGAGGCCAAGTCGCAGGTGGGTTCGCTGCAGGAGCAGGGCCAGGAGTTGGCGCTGAAGATCAACGAGTTGACGGTGCGTCAGGAGACGCTGATCCAGCGGGCGCAGGACGAGCTGCGGATCGACCTGGAGCACGCGTACAGCGACTATCACGATAGCGGCGAACAGGACTGGGCGGCGCTGGAGGGGGAGATCAACGATCTGAAGGGGAAGATTTCGCGGTTGGGCAACGTGAACCTGGACGCGATCGCGGAGCAGGAGCAGCTTGAGGCGCGGCTTGTGTTTTTGAGCAGTCAGCGGGACGATCTGGACGAGGCGCAGAAGAAGCTGCAGGAGCTGATCGAGCGGCTTGATGAGGAGTCGCAGAAGCGGTTTTTGGAGACGTTCGAGACGGTTCGGGAGAATTTCCAGGATCTGTACCGCAAGCTGTTCGGCGGCGGGAAGGCGGACCTGGTGCTGGACAATCCGGAGGACGTGCTGGAGAGCGGGATCGACATTCTGGCCCGTCCGCCGGGCAAGGAGACGCGGTCGGTGAGTTTGCTGTCGGGCGGCTAGAAGACGCTGACGACGGTGGCGCTGCTGATGGCGATCTTCAAGTCGAAGCCGTCGCCGTTCTGCATCCTCGACGAGGTGGACGCGGCGCTGGACGAGGCGAACGTGGACCGGTTCAATATGGTGATCCAGGAGTTTTTGCACCACTCGCAGTTCATCGTGATCACGCACAACAAGCGGACGATGAGCTACGCCGACGTACTGTACGGGATCACGATGCAGGACGCGGGCGTGTCGAAGAAGGTGGGGGTGAAGTTCGACAAGGGGCAAGGCGAACCGGAGCCGACGGAGGAGCAGGAGGCGGCGTAGGGCGGGAAGAGGCTTTAGGCTTTGGGCTTTAGGCTTTAGGGCTGTCGCTGGGGGATGATCCGGCGGTGTTGGCGGTCCTTTTTGGGGGGCACGGAGCACGCGGACCACGCGGAGGGAGTTGGATTTCGAGTTTCGAATTGCGGATTTCGGATTTGGCCTGAGAAAGCCGTTCGTTGACGGCGAAGCAGAAGAGGTGAAGGCTGCTCTTGCGCGGAGGGGCGGAGGTTTGAGCAGAAGGCGGCGGAGATAATGAAGAAGATTGAAAGTTGGTCTTTCGAGACTTGCCCCAGTTGGTTACTGAATGGAACGTAGACGGCTGCTGCATCTGAAGCTTGCCGGCATCG